>Ga0310121_10003678_pt1 | contig 13898 bp, 17 predicted proteins | sample CB27_Tmax_986_MG_FD_203504 | JGI IMG/M metagenome (GOLD analysis project Ga0310121, IMG submission 203504) | Marine microbial communities from Western Arctic Ocean, Canada - CB27_Tmax_986 | ecosystem: Environmental > Aquatic > Marine > Oceanic | place: Canada: Western Arctic Ocean | collected... | reverse complement strand
TCGTGCTACTGCCTGGAGTGAATTACTACACTGGCCAGGTGTTCGACATGGCGGCCGTGACCCGTCTCGGGCAAGCGCAGGGCTGTGTTGTTGGATTCGATCTGGCGCACGCCGTGGGCAATATTCCGCTTCGGTTGCACGACTGGAACGCGGATTTTGCGGTGTGGTGTACTTACAAATATCTAAACGGCGGGCCGGGTGCCGTTGCTGGCTGCTTCGTGCACGAACGCCATCGTGATTGGGCTGACAAGCCGAGGTTGGCAGGCTGGTGGGGGCATGATGCGGCCTCACGATTCCTGATGGGGCCAGACTTCATTCCAAGTCTTGGCGCGGAAGGCTGGCAGGTGAGTAATGCGCCGATCCTCTCACTGGCGCCAGTGTTGGCCTCGCTGGATATCTTTGAGGAAGCCGGCATGGGGGCGCTCACTGCCAAGTCAGACCGTCTGACGTCGTACCTCGCGTTCTTAGTACATGAGGAACTCGGTGCCCACGTCGAAATTCTGACCCCGTTGGAGTCTGGGCGTCGAGGCTGCCAGCTCTCGCTGCGTGTTCGGGGAACCCGGGCGGATCAGCGTAAAGTCTTCGAGGCTCTCGAGACGCACGGCGTCGTCTGTGACTGGCGTGAGCCGGATGTGATTCGGGTGGCTCCGGTGCCCCTGTACAATCGTTTCGAGGATGCCTTCGAATTCGTAGGCGTGTTACAACAGACGCTGGTGGCGGACGGCTAGAGGAGGGGGCATGGGCATTAAGTGGAGGCTCGCCTGGAGTCCCACGCCGTGGGTGACCAGGTGGAGTTGCTCGTGGTCCACGGTGATCGGCTGGTGACCATTTCGGTGGAACTCCAAGAAGATCGGGAGACCACGTATCAGATTGTCGAGACCCCGAACGCCTCAGTCCGTGCCCTCTCGTTGCGGGATGCTTGCCTCGAGCCCTATGTGTGTCGTGTACACTAAGTAGGTAGTGAAGAGCGTCAGGCATTACGAGGTGTGCGTTTTGGTGACCGCGGTCTTGTGCACTGCGTGTGGAGGAGGCACGGGAACGAGCCCAACCGCACCCACCTCGACTGCCTCCTTGTCTAACCCAACGGTGGCCTTTAGTGCGACCGATTTGACGGTGACGACTGGAGCGCAGGCGGCCAACGGTGACAGTTTGACGGTGACTTACTTTGGCTGGTTGTATGACCAGGCGGCTCCAGAGAACAAAGGCGTGTTGTTCGATTCCGCTAGTGATGGCTTTACTTTTGTGCTCGGTGCCGGTCAGGTGATCACAGGCTGGGACCAGGGCCTCGTGGGCCTGCGTATCGGTGCGAAGCGCCGCTTGATCATTCCACCGTCGATGGCGTATGGCGCGACTGGGGCTGGCAGTATTCCTGGAAACGCGACTCTCGTGTTTGAGGTGGTATTAGTGAGTATTCAGTAAGCGGCAACACAGCCAGCACGGGTGTTGGCATACGTCTTTCGCCCAACCCCATCACTTATGAAAAAAGGACAATTGGAGCAGACGTAACTGCCCCGGCTATCCGCAGAACATTCATCCTTCAGCGAACTAGTTCCCTTGAGGGATTAAAACGGAATCAATGACATGGATGACGCCGTTGGTCGCCATGATATCGGCGCGTTGATCGTCCGCGAATAAAAATAAAATATTCGGCCTGGAGGGTGTCACGGTTGTGCATCCAAGGGCGAGAAGGATCGGAGCAAACCAGCAGAGCTTGCGTGTGTGCATGGGCGTCTTCTTTTTTAAGTTAGGTTCCGCGTTGCGAGGATTTCCCTTACTGGTGTCCGATCGCCATTTGCGCTAATGCGTCGTGGCGCATCAAGATACCGTATCGTATAGTCGAGTCGACGATAGAGTGCGCAGATGCGGCGCGTGGCCTGGTTCACGAGAATCACCGGTCCCGGGTGCTCAACGAGCCATTCCGCAGTTCGCACTTGGTCGTCCCACGTAAAACCTTCTTTTGCATAAGCCGTAAATTGCACATCGTATGGCGGATCGGCGTAGACAAAATCTGTCGGCTGGAGTGCGAGATCGGAAAAATCTTCACTAGTCAATTTCCAATGGTCGAAGATCTTTCGGTAGGTCAGAAAGTCGTGGGTGTAGCGGATGGTTTTATACCGACCAAAGGGCACGTTAAATTCGTCGCGTCGATTGAAGCGACATAATCCGTTGTAGCCCGTGCGGTTTAAATAATAGAACAGTGAGGCGGCTTCACGGGTGTGACTTTTACCGTCACGGAGCAGGGCGTTAAACCGTGTACGGTGTACGGTGAAGAGCGCGGCATCATTCTTCATCGTGATCTCACACTTAAGGCCTTTCTTCAACCAACGATAGAAATTCATCAAGTGTGGATTCACATCGTTGATGAGCGCCTGTCGTGGTTTAAGTCCAAGTGTGACCGCAAGGCCTCCACAGAACGGTTCTACTAGGCGACACTGTGTGTGGCCTGTCCAGAGCGGAAGCAGTTGGGGTAATTGCCAGCGTTTTCCACCTGCCCACTTTAACGGTGGTGATGTGGGTTCGCTGGTGAATATTACTGGAGGCATGTCTTTACTAGTATTCTCGAAAACACGGCACACTGCACGCTGTTCCTGTCGCAGAACTGACGACTTACGATAGGATCGTAATTACGTGGCATGGTGTCGGGTGACCGGTTCGCAGCACTAAGGAGGTCAGTGATGTTGTTTCGCCTACAGATTGTTCGTGTAGGGACGCTTGCGTCCGTGTTGTGGCTTGGAGCGTGGTCGGTCGGCGCACAGACGGTTCCGCCACTGGTGTTCATACTAGCCGGGCAGTCGAACATGGTGGGCCAAGGTGTAACGGCCGAGTTAACTGCTGACCAGGTGATCACGCCACCTAATGTCACGTATCTCATGGATTTCGGTGAAACGGGGCTGTTCGATCGGGAACGGTTCGGTCCCGAAGTGAGTTTGGCAGCACGCTTGGCGCAGGCGTGGCCAGACCGCGAACTGATTTTTGTCAAACATGCAGTCGGAGGCACGTCACTGCTGGCGTGGGCTCCGGAGTGGGACGCCGCGCGAGCCGAACTCACTCGGAACGCGGAGGTCGGCCCGCTCTATACCCAACTGATCGCGATTCTCGACCGGCATGAATTGCGCGGAGATGCCGAGATTGGGGCGGTGTTCTGGATGCAGGGGGAGTCGGATGCGCAGTATCCAGAAGTCGCCGCCGAATATTTTGATAATCTCACCACCCTCATTGCGGCTTTTCGAGACGACTTACAGAATACCGAATTATTGTTCGTGATGGGGCGGGCTAATCCGAGCCCCGAGAGGTATACGGAACTGCCAGTTGTGCAGCGTGCGCAGCAACGCATCGCCGATGACTTGGCAGCCGTTCGACTCATCGACACGGAGGGGCTGTCCAAACGTGACGACGGCGTGCATTACGATACTGCTGGCTTGCTTGAGCTCGGGCGTCGATTTGCAGCGGCCTTGGCGACCGAGATGCCGTAGTCCTGGAGTGACGCGATGAAGCGAACCGTTGTCCTTTTGGTCGTCCTCAGTGTGCTTCCTGTCGGCTATCTGGTGGTAGGCCCGTATCTCACCCTTAATGCCATCAGAACGGCTCTGGAAACCGAAGACCTTGAGCGCTTGACTGAGTATGTGGACTTTCCTGAGTTGCGGCTTAATGTGCAGTCCCAAGTCCAGGCATTACTGGCCAAACGGAATCCTACGCCTGATGACGCAGCCCGTAGCAGTGTCGTCGTGGGTGACGTCATCGTGGAGGCGTTGGTCGAGCGGTTTGTGACGCCGGCGACCATTCTCAGTTGGGCAGCGGGTGAATCAACTGCTCCAATCGACGCGGCAGAGACGTCAGCGAACCCTGATGACAGTGTGGTCACACCGGAGACACCACCGCCGGCCAAGACTTTCTTTGAAGACGTCCGTACGAGCTACGAGTCGATCAGCCGCTTTGCGATCTGGGTGTCGAACGACCGGGACGAGGAGGTGGGCTTTATCTTGACCCGGCGCGGGTTTTCCTGGAAACTGACCAATATCGTCCTGCCAGAACACGAACTGCAACAACGCGCCTTCACCGGTTGGAGTGGTTTGTAAAAAGGATACGGAGGAGCGTATTCCTTTCAGAGTGGAGGTTTCATAGGAATTCGCTTCTTAGAACTTTACGTCGTCTTTCTGATCGAGTCTGTTTTTTCAAGTGAGGTGTGATTATGTTGCAGGCAAGTCGAGTTGTATGCGTGATTCTGTTCACCGTTCTCGCGTGGGCTGGCACGGAACGTGAAGTGTCTGGGCAAGCGCTCCCGAATCCGTACCGCGCCGTTGATGGCTGGGCGAAACTGCCGGATGGACGGCAGATGGGCGCTGTTGGGGGTGTCACGATTGAGCCTGGCGGTGAGTATATTTGGGCGGTGGTCCGGTGTGATGCCACGGCACCTGAACGTTTTGGAAATGAGTGTCTTGATTCGGATTTGGACCCGGTGTTGAAGTTCAATCTTGACGGTGAGGTGGTGCAGAGTTTTGGTGGGGGAATGTTCATCTGGCCTCACGGAATCGATGTTGGTCCAGATGGCAATGTCTGGGTGACCGATGCGGTGAGTGCAGAACGGACCCCCGAGGGGACGCGAGGACACCAGGTGATCAAATTTAGCCAGGCGGGAGAGGTGTTGATGACGCTCGGCACTCCCGGTGTGCCAGGAGACGGACTGGATCATTTCAATGGTCCCAGCGACGTTGCGGTGGCCGATAACGGGGACATTTTTATTGGTGATGGGCATGGAGATGAAACGAATAACCGCGTGATGAAGTTTGCAAGTGACGGGTCGTTCATTAAGACCTGGGGTCAGACTGGCTATGCGCCTGGTGAGTTTCGCAACCTGCACGCGTTGGCCATCGATTCGAATGGCAGACTCTTCGTGGGTGACCGCTCGAACAATCGCATACAGATTTTCGATCAGGAGGGGAACGTTCTTGCCGTGTGGACCCAGTTTGGCCGTCCGAGTGGAGTGTTCTTTGACGAGCATGGACGGGTCTACGTTGCTGATTCAGAGTCTGATGATCTCCAGAATCCTGGTTGGGAAATGGGCATCAGAATTGGCGATGCGCAAACTGGGTGGATTTCAGAATTTATCCTCTATCCATGGGGCGATCCCCGGGATCCCGCAGGCAACGGGGCTGAGTTTGTGGCGGTCGATCGCCTCGGCAACTTGTACGGTGGTGAACCTCGTCCCCGAAGGTTGCAGAAATATGTAAGAGTGAGACCGTAAGATACCGTTTGTGGACATATCGGTGGATGGTCTCGACGGGTGGAGGCTCGCTTACATGGATGTTTGGCTTAAAGAGGGGGTCACTCGATGCGTCGGTAGGTCGCATGAGTCACGCGGACGATATTGCCGTTTTCGTCCAGTCGGACGTACTCATTGTTGATGGTATCCCCGCTTCTTGCGTGTTTTCTGATGACTGACGACTACAGTCGTCGGTCTGGCATGATCATGGTTCGCCACATGTGAGACGACGAAGTGTTATCCCACCCCAGACCCTCCTTGGGCTGTTTAAAGTGGCGACCAATGATGTCGATGAAAGGTTCGATGGACACTTTCGCGTCCGGATTAAATGAATAGTAATCGTTCACAGTTACCAGACGCGGATACTCATACCACTTGTGATTTCGCACAAACTGGTAGGTGCGCTCCAGGTAGGGCTCTGGCTTGTAGTCCGCACCAAACACACGGAGATAACCTTCCGGATATACGTAGTCAAAGGCTTCGTCGGGATAGAATCGCAGCACCTGATGGTAACGGATGGAGAAGCTCGTGATTTCTGGCACGTAAGGTTCGAGCAATTGAGCCCCCCACCAGCCGTGGTCCGGATGCATCACACTAAGGATTACGTCGTGAAGCAGGCAGGCGAGAATGACTTCTTCACGCATGCCGGTCTTGAGCGCCCGGGTGGCACTTTGCAGGCAGTGCCCTGTCCACGCAAAGCGATACTTAAAGAAGTCAAGTAGCGTTGGCTTCTCTGGCATCGGTGTGAGTGGTCGAAGTCGACCGTCGACTTTGCGGTCACCGTCGTTTTTCGGAACAAAGAGGGTTCCGGCCCCGTTCCGGTATGGTCGATCAAGATCGGCATTCCGTGCCTCAAGTTCACTTACCGTTGGGTACTGACCGCCCTGCACGTCTTTCAGAATGCCCTCAAGGACATCAGCATCCTTGAGGCGGTCCTCCATGTAATGCTCAAGGGCGTCAGCCTTCTCATCTGGAGTCATGAGTGAAATGGCTGCGGGACCGCCGAGACCCGCAATAAATGCCCGTCGATCAATTTTCATAGTGTTTTCCTCTCGAGAGACGCGCCCAATAAACTATGTGTGCACTGCAATTTCACCTGAGTGCCGTCTATTTTTCAAAAGTGTAATTTATCTGTATCGAATTTACACCCCTTTGTGAAAACAATAAGCGCTTGAATAGGGCTACCCGCAGCGCTATCGTTGGGCGAACGTAGACACTTCCAGTGGTAACACAATTTTTGCGTTAGGTCTGGAAGAGCAGAGAGAGAGTTCCGATATGGATTTCAGTAGACGTGAATTGATGAAGACCGTCGGTGCAGGTGCATTAGCGTTTGGAGCTGGGCGAAACACTACGGGGGCATCCACTTTTCGTGCGCTCGATGGCTCCCTAGATTTTTCGGTCATTAGATCAGAATTTCCCCGTGCCGGAAAGAACTTATGGCTAGCTGCGGCTGAAACCCATCCATTCAGCGTGCACACCTTACGGGCTTTGGAAGAGTACTCACAGTACCGAGCCATGGGAGGACTAGGTCGCGACAGCTTTACAGCGGCCAAACAAGCAGAGACAAAGCAACTGTTTGGGACGTTGATTAACGCGAGCGCTGAGGAGATTGCTTTTGTCATGAGCACCACTGATGGGGAGAACCTGGTGGTCTCGGGACTCGGCTTGGCTGAGTTGGGTGGCAATGTCGTCATTGACGATCTTCACTTCGCAGCGTCCCGCTATCTGTATACAGCGTTAGCCGATGCTGGGCAGATTGAACTTCGTGTTGTCCGGCATCGGGACTGGCGAATCGATGTGGCCGACATGGAGCAGGCGATCGATGCGAATACTCGCTTGGTGTCACTGGCTTTGGTGTCGAACATTAATGGCTACATGCACAACGTACGGGCGATCAGTGACATCGCCCACGCTCACGGCGCCTATGTCTATGCTGACATTATTCAAGCAGCTGGTAACACCGCCGTGGATGTGCAGGCGATGGGGATCGACTGCTGCGCGTGTAGCACCTACAAGTGGCTTATGGGCGACTTTGGTTTGGGGTTCTTGTACGTTAAGCGGGCTTTGCAAGGTGATGTTATCAAGCAAACACGGTATGGCTTACGTCAGGTAACACAGCAAGACGGTCAGTTTGTTCGTCGTCCAGGTGCTGCAATCTATGAGGGAACCACAACGATGCCTTACCTGCCAGCCGTGTGTGCATATGAGGGGCTCAAGTATCTAGCGCGACTTGAAGTTCAAAACATTCGTGCACACACGAAGCGCCTTGTGGATCGCCTTCAAGGGGCGATGCCAGGACTCGGCTATCCGTCCATTACGCCGCTGGACACGCCGACACCGATCGTGAGTTTCCTTACGGCTGAACCTGATGTCACTCAGGCTAAACTTAATCGTGCATTCGGTCAGCGTGTCGTGTCTCAAGGTACCTGGCAGATGACTGGTGCCGATGGTGCCACGCAATCGGTCCGGGGAATTCGAATCGGTGTTTCTGTGTATAACAACGACGCAGATATTGACGCCTTTTTGAACGCCCTAGATTGATGAATACTCGTGGTTACGCCATTGTTACCGCCTCATATTGGGCTCTGACACTGACTGACGGTGCGCTCCGTATGTTGGTGACGCTGTACTTCCACCAGCTTGGGTATAGTGCCCTCGACCTTGCCTTGCTCTTTCTGCTCTACGAATTTTGTGGAATTGTTACCAACTTGCTGGGTGGTTGGCTGGCCACACGATTAGGTCTGCGAGTCACACTGCTTAGTGGTCTAGGGTTGCAAGTTATTGCTTTACTGATGCTTTCGTTCGTGCAGCCAACGTGGGCGCTGGTGTTATCAGTTAGCTATGTTATGGCCGCTCAAGCGCTTTCTGGCATTGCTAAGGACTTGATGAAGTTGGGTTCCAAGAGCGCCGTCAAAGCCTTTGTGCCTGAACGAGATGCGTCCGCATTGTTTCGCTGGGTCGGGTGGTTGACGGGCTCCAAGAACGCTCTTAAAGGGTTAGGTTTCTTTATGGGTGGTGTGATGCTGGACACCATCGGCTTTACCATGTCGCTCTGGATCATGGCTACCGGACTCTTGGCTGTCTTGGTATTGGCAACAGGACAATTGAGGAAAAACTTAGGTAAATCTCAGCACCAACTAGCCTTTTCGAAGATGTTTTCTAGAAGTTCGGCCATTAACATTCTTTCACTGGGGCGCCTGTGTCTGTTTGGTTCGCGTGATGTTTGGTTCGTTGTAGCACTACCATTATTTCTAATTGAGGTGGTGGGCTGGAACTTCGCATGGGTTGGTGCCTGTTTGGCGAGTTGGGTTATCGGCTACGGTTTGGTGCAAGCGGTGGCACCAAGGGCCCTGCGCGTGCTCGGCGAGTCAGTTATAACGGCCCGGACAGCTCGAATCTGTGGCAACGTGTTAATAATGGTGTCTGGGGGTCTGGCCATGGGGGCCTCTAGTGGCATGCCATCGATCAGTTTAGTCCTTACCGGTCTTGCGCTGTTCGGTATCGTCTTTGCTCTTAATTCATCCGTGCACTCGTATCTAGTGCTGGCATACGCTGAAGTTGACACGGTGACCATGGACGTCGGGTTTTATTACATGGCCAATGCAGTGGGACGGTTGCTCGGCACATTGCTGTCGGGATGGTTATACCTTGAGACTGGACTGGCTGGCTGTCTCTGGATGTCGACGGGGTTGGTGGTAACGGCCACTGGATTGATGTTCGCCTTACCGCCTATTCAGGGTGAATTAGCGCCGACACCATGAGTGTTAGTCATGTGAGATTGGCTGTACGCTCGTTAACACGTCTTCATCATAGTAATCGACCTTGTGTAATGGCATGACGACACTAGAGAGCACGTTCAGCACATGTCCGCCGATCCGTTTGTAATAGCGTGTGGCTAAAACCAGGACGGTCGTAGTGCTTGCGTCGTAGCCCGATTGACTGATCCGTCTGACAAGCGCATCGCATCGATGAGCAACGTCCCTTCCCTGATGTATCAATTCAATCGCACGTTCACGGTTGGATGAGGTGAACACTTCGGCCGCTACTTGAAAGGAGTCTTCCACCCCTCGCCGAATTTCTTGTAATTCCTGCACGGTCCCATCCTTGGGCAATGGTGCCGAACGAATATCGACGACCTCTGCTAAGTTCTTCGCATAGTCACCAAGACGTTCAACGTCTTTCACCAGACTCATCAACAAGAGCGAGTAGGGAACATCAGGCGTATTGCCTTGAATAGACAAGTGTGCCACGACCTGTTTCCGAATTTCTCGTTCAAGCTTATTAACTCGCACATCGTCTTGATAGATCTGAGTACGATCTTCAGCCAAGGTTTTTTCTCCAAAGCAAATTCCGCCAGCTGACAAGGTCATGCCACAGGTCAGTTGAAGCATTTCTTTGAAACGGGCAGCCATGGCATGAAGCGGATTATCTGCGCGGAATATACTGAGCAGTTCCCTGAGCATGCTCACCTCCTCATATCACTGAAAAAACTGCGTTAAATAGATTAACAGTGCTGGAAAAACGTAAAACATGGTTGCGACATAGCACAGCGCCAGTTTCCGAGATTTAACAGCTACCGCTGCAAGTATTCGGGCGGCCCGTAGGGGCACTTGGCGAATCCTTTCAACCGGATAAATCAGTATTGCCGCACTGAGGTTGAAAAACAAATGCACGAGAGCGATTTCGATGCCAGCTTGCGCGTTCACTCCGGAGACGGCCAACGCGGCGCCCATCGCCGTGATGGTGGTCCCAATGTTGGCGCCAATCGTAATTGGGAACGCCTGTTCAAGCCGGAGAACGCCAGCGGCAGCTAACGGCACCATAATTGATGTCGTAATCGAACTCGATTGCACCATGACCGTCACGACAACCCCGATCATCATCGCTATCAGCACATTTGAACCAAGGGCACTGGTCACCGCGGTTTCGATACGTGCGATTACCAAGGTGCGCATCAATTTCACGATTAACCAAAGAGCCAGAAAGATTAAACCCGCACTGATGCCAACCAGGAAAATGGCCCGTGCCAAATCTACGTCGAACAGGGTTTCAGACAAGCTCTGAATCGGAACAAAACCAAGGCTTAACAACGCCTTGAACGGGCTCTCGTATGTAAAACCACCGATTCCGCCTACTAAAGAGGACAAAAACCTTGCGGTACTTTGCAGATAACCCGTCGCCAATTCCAGTGGCAGAAAGATCATTACGGCCAAGACATTAAAGAAGTCGTGGCAACCGGCTACCGCGAAGGCTTTTTCGAATTCGTCTCGGCGTCCCATGTGCGCCAAGGAGACAACCGTACATGTGACCGTCGTGCCAATATTGGCACCCATAATCATTGGAACAGCATTAGCCAACGGCAACGGATTTTCCGGGGCCGCCACTAGCCCAACGATCATAGATGTCGACACAGATGAACTTTGCACTAGCGTTGTGGCGAGCACCCCTACGAAAATTCCGACAAAAGGGTTTGCTGTCAGAGTGAAGAAGCTATCCAGGAAATTGCTTCCGAACAACTTGAATCCGTCGCCGAGTCCCTTAACGCCAAGTAAGAATACGAGCAGTAGAAACACAACAGCCACCACTCGCCAGACGACGAATAGGAGCTCTTGTTTTTTGGATTCGGACAGTGAATCGATCCTCATGTAGTTTTACGATTGATTTTAAGGAACGTTCACAGTGATGACTTGCAAAGGCTGTTGGATGGCTGCCTTTCACATTTTTGCACCAGGACTATAGGTAGAAGAATGCCTCGTTGCAACCTAAAAGTCGACAAGAAAATAAAACAAGGATCGCTCCGTGGAGTAAAACCTCAGGTTACTCTCCACTGCAGGTTGACCGATTTAGGACCACTGTTGCACAGGTGGCTAGTACTTGGTCCAGGGCATCGGCTTCGCGCCGATCAATAGTCAAACTGTACTTGCGTCGCACTTCAATAATGGTTGCCGCGAACCAGCATTGATTATTGATTGGTAACCAGTCAGCTGCGTCCTTGGCAACCTTCTGATATCGGTTCAGTGATGGGCTTGCCAAGGTCAAGTTGTCGAGGTCATTACTGAACTGGCTTCGAGTTGCCGCATCTGCTGCACAAAGGCCGCTGTCATGAGCTTCTGACCGAGCTAGCATATGTTCAATGTCTGTTTCACTCTTACTAGCAAAACATTCGCCGGTATAGGGGCTATAGATATCTCCCAATTGGACAATGATGTCATCCTCTACTGCCTGTGAGTAGTTGTAGTCATTGGAGTTATACGGAGCACATCGGTTCTCCTCAGCAATAATGAGTCCCCGCCAGGTAGTAGGGGAGGACACGACCGAAGCTGTGGTCGGTATTGTTGTGGCGCTCCCTCCACAAGCAGCGTGACCTAAGACTGCGCCTACGACAATTAGGAGTCGATAAGCCATCTTGAACTGTAACCGTTTTGTGTTAGACCACGGGAGTATCACTTGGTATTCTCTCAGCGTGTGCGGTCGTTTCATAGTGTCTAATCCGAAGACTATCTTGCATGAACTGCTCGGTGAGCACCAGTATCCCGAGATTGAGGCACGCTATAACGTTACGCCAGGACAAACGTCAGCGGTGGTCACTGTTGGTGAGGATGACTCAAGGTGCCTGACGAACATGCAGTGGGGCCTGGTTCCATCTTGTCTGAAGGAGCCCACGACCGGCCATCGGATGATTAATGCCCGAGTGGAAACGGTGGGTGAGAAACCGGCGTTTCGCGAGAGCGTCGCCCACCGTCGTTGCCTGGTGCCGGCGGACGGCTTTTACGAGTGGCAGAAGAGTGCTGGGGGTAAGCAGCCCTACCTGCTCCGCCTCAACAAGGGTGCTCCTTTTGGGTTTGCGGGTCTCTGGGACTGCTGGCGTGGTTCGGACGGACACGTGCTCAAGACCTTTACCATTCTGACAACCGTTGCTAACGCGTTGGTCGAACCAATTCACAAACGCATGCCAGTCATATTGGATCGTCAACAGCGAGAGGCGTGGCTGCTGCCGTGGGCTGGGTCAGAGGGCATTCGCCAGTTTTGTGATCCGTTCCCCGCGTCGGCGATGGAGACGATTCCGGTGAGCGCCTATGTCAACAATCCCGCTCACGACTCTGTTAAGTGCGTGCAGGCTGTCCCTTTGCCTCACCGCCAAACGCTTTTCTAAATCTCTGGACATGGAAATTCGTATGTTGCGCATATTCCTTCGGCCATTGACCGATAATCACTACGAGGAAGGTACGCCTGCATGGCTGCCTGTGGAACTTGTCAAACCCAAGCCAGACGAAGGAGACCCCCATGGCTAACATCGCCGTCACGCTTAAGCAACATGACGCCACTGCCAGCATTGCGACTATTCGAGATCATCAGATTGTGATGGACCGACCAAAAGAAAAATGTGGCAACAATCTGGGCCCGATGGGTGGTGAAGCGATGATCGCTTCATTGGGCGGGTGTTTTATGAGCAATCTCAGGGCGGCTATTGCCGCACGAGAAGACGCAGCCGTGGATGAGATCGAACTGAAGATTACGGCCACGTTAGCTGAGCATCCGCCGCGGTTCTCTGCTATCCATATGCGGATTACAGCTGACGCCGATGCAACACAACTACAAAAGCTGGTGACTATTGCGGAACGTGCGTGTATTGCTGCGAATACGTTGCGAGGCGCTGTCGAGCTAAGTGTTTCAGTGGGCTGATGACGCTAACCCTTCGTCCAGTTCTGGCGTCTCGTGGAAATCATGATGAGTTTAAATGATGGGAACAGGGCACAGATCCCTTTGCTGTTCGGGTAGTGGCAAAGTATCCTGAGGACGAGGTTACTATGATTTTAAAAGTGGGCTTTGCGGCGAGTGTTTGGGCGATTGCCATGCCACTCCTGCTGGCTGCGCAATCTCAGCCAGAGATACGCATGCCAGGCAACCTGCCTGAGCCAGTGGGTGAAGAGATGCGGGTGTCAGTGTCCGAGCTCGATGCGGCTCTCGCAGATGGGAACGTCGTTCTGCTCGACGTACGGGAACCCTGGGAACTCGAGAAGTTCGGCACACGCAAAGGCTATATCAATATTCCGCTTGGCGAACTTGAAGCGCGTCTTGGCGAGCTTTCCAAAGAGCAGGTTGTACTGACCGCTTGAAACGGCGGGGGACGAGCCGCGCGTGCCGCGGCTTTACTAATACAGCATGGTTATCAGTCGCTAGGCTTTTGCGGTTTACGGGACTATGCAGGGGAGAAGATTTTTCCGCCGGCACCCCCAATACCGAACTCGCCACAAGGAGATTGGACCATTCCAGCCCATTGGGATCGCATTGAAGAGGGCATGTCCGAAGAACAGGTGGTCGCCATTCTGGGGCTGCCGACGAAGCGAGAGGAACAGTTCCTGAGTTACGTGCAACTGTTTTATGAAGGGGAAGTCGAAGGGAGCGGGTTTGTCAGTGGAAGCATCACATTGGAACGGAACCAGGTGGCAGCGTGGATGACCGATCGGCCAGTGTTTAATCACTGAGGTGGATTCCACCGTTAGGCAACATCCGCTGTAATCATCGTCCACATTTCATCTCGCCACACACAATCAATCCCCACGAACCCCGCTTCCTGCAATAAGTGGAAGTGAGTGGCCAGCGGCGTGTAATGGTCGTGAGCTTTTGAGTGGTCTAC
>Ga0310121_10003676_pt1 | contig 13900 bp, 13 predicted proteins | sample CB27_Tmax_986_MG_FD_203504 | JGI IMG/M metagenome (GOLD analysis project Ga0310121, IMG submission 203504) | Marine microbial communities from Western Arctic Ocean, Canada - CB27_Tmax_986 | ecosystem: Environmental > Aquatic > Marine > Oceanic | place: Canada: Western Arctic Ocean | collected... | reverse complement strand
ACCGGCTGAGCGCCACGAGCCGGGTCACGAGATAGGCGGGGAGGATCGGCTCCAGGCCCAAGCCGTGGAGTACCGCGGCTCCGTCCCGCCGCAGACGGTCCCAGCTGCTCCGCCGGGCCGTACGCCCACCGTGAGCGAGGAGCTCCGCGAGTTGGACCTCGCCGAGCGCTTGCTCGACGACATAGCCTGCGTTCTTCGCCCAGCGCACGCCCTCGCGAAGCGCCACGGTCCCACCCTGGATATCGCCGGCGCGAGCCATGAGGAGCCCGCGGACGCGGGCCGCGGACACGGGCCACTCGAGCGCAGTCTCGACTTCCTTCGGGAGATGGCCGTCGACCCATCGCAGCCACTCGACCGCCACGCTCTGGCGGCCGGCGACAGCCACGGCTTCCATACCCGCCAACACGGCGCCGAGGTTCATCAAGCTGAGGTGGTCGGGCACGGGGGGCGAGGCCTCGTCCTCATCTCCGCGCATGGCGGCGATGAAAGCCGAGAACAGCCAGCTGCCATCGACGAAGCCGGGACCAAGCTCCGGAGCGATGAGGTCGAGCCGTGCAATCTCTTCTCGCGCTTCGATCCACTGCGTGCGGAGCGTTGCCTCCCGCAACGCCAGGCAGTGCAGCCGCCAGCGCGCGTTGACGTTCTTTGACTCAGCGAGCTCGACCTCCGTGGGCAGATCGGCGGTCTGGCGCAACGCAAGCGAGTTTGCATAGGTAAAGGTCGCGGCATCCACTTGACGCCAAGGGTGCCCAACGGCGACGGAGCTCGCCCGTAACTCCTCCGTCCACGCCTCGGCACGCGCGCGCCGACCCATCGCCAGCAGGCTCGGGATGTACCAGCTCAGGAGTGAGGACGCCGCCCAGTCGCGGCCTTCCTGCTGCGAGAACGCGATTCTGTCGATGACGTCATCGCCAACGTTCGGATCGAGGGCCAGGATTCGGACGGCGAGGCGGTTGGCCTCAATCTCGAGGGATGAGGCGCCCCAGACCTGCGCCTGCGGCGAGCGCTCAAGCGATCGCTGCGCAGCGTCGGGCCTCCCGGCCAGGGCTTCGAATGCGGCCAGCCAGGAATTGAGCAGGGCTGAGGCCTCAGGAAGCCCCCGGCACTTCTCTTCCGCGACGCGAAGCTGCTCGATGGCCGTGTGGTGGAGGCCCTCCGCATCGAGCCGCACCGCAGCGGTGACCGCGAGCCGGGTGAGCCCCAGTAGATCGCGGGCCTCGATTGCGCGCGCGATACCCTCGTCGTAGACAGCTCGCCACTCCTTAACTCCTGTCGTGCCGTGGCGCAGGCTGCTCCGCGTCTCTTCAGCGTGGAGAGAAGCTTGGGGGGTCGGTGCCGTAGCGCCCTCGAGCGACATTTGGAGGCCTCAAGCGTCGGGGATTCCGCGCATTGTACTATCCAGACGCATAGGACATTCGGCCGATCTCTGAGCGCGCGACCGGCCTCAGCATCCTCCCAGCTTTTGTCTTGGAGGACGAGGAATGTCTTGGGGCTGCCACACCATCACGGAGACCGGAACCACGATCATGAATTCGCCCGAGGGTCGGGCGGAGATGAGCCGCATGTACGAGCAGGGCGCAACGCCCATCGAGTACATCGACTTCATCGCCGGCCAGTGCGATCCGAAGAACGAAGCCTTGATGTACGAGGAGTTCGGTGAACTCCCCGCATCGACAATCAAGATGGTCATCGATGCTTGGGCGCTCGCCGTCAAGGCTGCGAAGCCGTTCGTTATCACCTCCGTACTGACCGACGAGCCGGTCGAGTTCGCCCGCGCGCGGCGGACCCGCCTCGTTGTCGATATCGAAGACGAGGGCGTGATCGTCTCGCTCCTCCACTTCCCGGGGCGCCACGCCGAGTGGTCGCAGCCGTCGAGGGTGGAGTTGGGCATCGGCCGCTAGGCCGGCCAAAGTCAACGACCATGCAGGAGGCCGGGCAGTGATGCCCGGCCTCTTACGTTCTCCGCTATCTGCGTGCTAGGCCTGGCTCGCGGGCTCGAGGAGGGCGCCGTTTCTCACGGCTACCAGCTCATGCGCGGGGCCGGCGGGGAGGCGGCGGAGCGCGAGGTAGAGTAGGACTAAGCCGGGCACCTGGGCGACGTGGTACAGGGAATCAGGGTCCCATTCCCAGCCCAAATGAAAGCCGAGGGGCGCGAAGCGAAGCACCGCGGCCCCGCCGCTCGCGAGGATCGCCGCGAGCATCAAGCGCGAGCCCCTCTGGCCCTTCAGGGCCGCGTAGATCCAGAGCCCGATCACCGCAGCCATCGTCAACGATTCGACGTAGAGGAGCGTCGTGATCGCGGCCTCCCCGAGCAACGCCACGATGGCGAATGCCCCGAGCGTCGCGAATCGCAGGATCATCCAGCGGCGGGTCTGGCCCTCGCCCAACACGGACTCGACGGTGGCCGCCAGCAGCAGAGACACCGTGATCGCCACGATGATCGTGATCGCCGTCCAGCTCGGGTCGGCCAGCGCGGGGTCATCGATGAGGCTGCCGTGGTAGATCCCGCCGAGCAACGCGCCGAAGCCGATCGTGACAAGGCCCCAGGCCCAGTAGCGCAGGCGCGAGCCGCTCCGAGCGACGAGCAGCGCCAAGCCGAACGCGATTGCCGCCAAGAGGTAATCGGTAACGGACGCTGCCGGCTCGATCAGCATGAACCGCCCTCCCGACCGCAGGACCACTATCGCCCGCTAACGACGGGTCGGTCCAGATGCGAATACCCGCCCAGCAGGCCTCGCCAGCGCCTACCCTCCCTGCACGCACCCTCGCGCTTCAGGAGGAACCGATGCGGAACATCCTCATCACCGGTACCAGCTCGGGGCTGGGCCTCGGCACAGCCGTCGCGCTCGCGACGCGCGGGGAGCGCGTCTTCGCTTCCATGCGCGACCTCTCACGTTCCAGCGATCTCGAGCGAGAAGCGGCGAAGGCGGGAGTCGAGCTCGAGCTCGTCCAGCTCGACGTCACAGATCCCGAGTCGGTAACCCGCGCCGTCGATGGCGTGCTGGCAAAGGCGGGGCCGATTGACGTGCTCCTGAACAACGCCGCGCTCGCAACTCAGGGGCCGCTCGAGTTCGCCACGGACGAGGAGATCCTGCGTATCTTCGACGCGAACGCGTTTGGTCCCTTGCGGACCATCCGCGCGGTCCTGCCCTCCATGCGTGAACGCGGGCAGGGACGGATCCTGAACGTCTCGAGCCCCGGCTCGAACCCGCGTTCCGGTGTCCGACTCTGGTCGCTCTACACGGCATCGAAAGCCGCACTCGACGCCTTCACGCTCGATCTCTGCAAGGAGGTCGCACCCCTGGGGATCGAGGTCGCCCTGGTCTACGCGGGCGGCCATACGCGAATGGTCGAAGAGGCCTGGGTCAGGGCCGAGGCGCTGGAATCTGAAGACTCGCCTTCAGGCCAGAATCCTCCGCGCCGGCGGACTGGGCCACGAGGGCCCTGCCGGCGGGCCGCTCGAGGACGCGTTCAAAGCGCTCGCCGACGCCTGCAGCATCGATCCTCTCCCACTCCGCTACCCGGCTTCGTTTGCCGAGTGGGCGGACGGGCAGATGGTCGACGACGAGGCGTTCGTGAGGCTTGCGAAGCTAGACCCGGCGCCCGAACTGTACGAGGGCACGTGGGGCTTCTGGGGAGACAACCGCGCCGCGATCGACGCTGGCGCCTGAGCCCCTCGGTATGATGGGCCTGATGCCCCTCCCCACCCTCCGTTCCCCGCGGACCGTCTCGTGATCCCTCGCTACTCGCGGCCGGAGATGGCCGCCATCTGGAGCGACGAGGCGAAGTTCGAGCGCTGGCTCGAAGTCGAGATTGCCGTCTGCGAGGCGCGTGCGGCCGCGGGCGAGATGCCCGCCGAGGCGGCACGACGGATTCGCGCGAACGCGACCTTCGACCTCGCCAAGGTCGAGGAATACCAGGCCATCACCCACCACGACATGACCGCTTTCCTGCAGTCGGTGGCGGACTCACTCGGCGAGGAGTCGCGTTATGTGCACTACGGCCTCACGACGAGCGATGTCTGGGACACCGCAACCGCCCTCCAACTGCGCGACGCGAGCGACCTCCTTGACGCCGGTGTCGCGCGCCTGACGCGGGCGCTCGAGCAGCTCGCGCGGGACCACCGCGAGTCGCTCTGCGCGGGCCGCACGCACGGCGTCCACGCCGAGCCGACCACCTTCGGCCTGAAGGTGGCCGTCTGGGTCGACGAGATGCGGCGCCAGCAGACACGCCTCGAGGCCGCGCGGGCGGCGATCGCCGTCGGCGCGATCAGCGGGACCGTCGGCACCCACGCCTCCATCGCCCCTTCCATCGAGGAAGCGGCCTGTCGAGTCCTCGGCCTCGGGGTCGAGGCCGCCTCGACGCAGATCGTGCAGCGCGACCGGCATGCCCAGTTCGTGAGTACGCTCGCCCTGATCGGGGCGTCACTCGAGAAGTTCGCGACCGAGATCCGGGGGCTCCAACGCACGGAGGTGCTGGAAGCGGAGGAGCCCTTCGCGGCGGGGCAAACTGGATCGAGCGCGATGCCGCACAAGCGCAACCCCGAGAAGTGCGAGCGCATCACCGGCTTGGCGCGGGTGCTGCGCGGCTACGCGACGACCGCCCTCGAGAACGTCGCCCTTTGGCACGAGCGGGACATCAGCCACTCGTCGACCGAGCGCATCGTCTTCCCGGACGCCTGCCTGCTGCTCGACTACATGCTTGCGCTCTTCTCAGACATCGCCGAGGGCCTGGTCGTCTATCCAGAGCACATGCGGGAAAACCTCGATCGATCCTACGGTCTCGTCTTTTCGCAGCGCGTGCTCCTGGAGCTGATCGAAACCGGGCTGAGCCGCCAGGACGCCTATGACCTCGTGAAGCGAAACGCGATGACGGCCTGGAAGACGCGCCAACCCTTCCTGCCGTTGCTCCTCGCCGATAGCGAGATCACCGCGCGTATCCCAGAGGACCAGCTCAGCGGGCTTTTCGACTACGGGTACTACCTGCGCAACGCGGGCGTCACCTTCGAGCGTCTCGGACTCGCGTGACCGAGCCCGACGGCGAATCCGGCGCGGCTCCCGACCGCCCCGGCGTTCGCGTCACGCTCGCGCGGGCCGTCCGGCTGATGCGGGAGCATCCTCGCGAATCGATGCTGCCGCTCGCGGTCGTCCAAGTGCCGCTGGTCCTGGGGACGATCGTGGCCACGGTCCTCCTCTACAACACGGCCTTCGCCGACGAGGTCTACCCCCGGGGCGGCCTCGTGGGGGTCGACGAACGGGGCGCGCCGCTCTTCGCGGTCGTCATGCTCGCCGCCATCGCGCTCCTGTTTTCGCTCGTGGGCTGGTCCGCGACCATCGTCGCGGCCGCGGGCCTCGCTCAGGGCGAGCCTGTCAGCCTCTCGCAGGCGCTCGATCCCGCGTTCTCCCGTCTCGGCGGACTCGTCGTCCTCGTCTTCCTGATCCTCGGGGGCGCGGTGGTGCTTGCGTTCTCGATCGTGGGCCTGCTCGCGTTGCCGTACCTCGCGATCCGCTTCGGCGTCGCCTTCCAGGTCTACCTGCTCGAGGGGGCGGGACCGATCGCGGCACTCGGGGGCAGCTGGGCAGTGATGAAGGGAAACATGCTGCGGCTGCTCGCGATCGTTCTGGTCGGGGCGGGGCTGGCGCTGCTCCTGGGCGTGCTCGTGCCGGCGGGCCTGGGCCCCGAAGACGCGAGTCGCTCGACCCGGATCGCTGTCGATGCGCTCCTGCAGGTGTTCCAGGGCGCGTTCGCCATTCCCGCGGCCGTATTTGCGCATGCCGCCACGACCATCTATTACTTGCACATCCGGGAGGCGAAAACGTGACAAACGTGCTCATGCGCACCGATCTGCCCGCGCCGGTCACGCGTGGGAAGGTGCGCGACATCTACGACTTGGGCGACCACCTGCTCATGGTGGCGACCGACCGGCTCTCCGCCTTCGACGTGGTGCTGCCCACGCCGATCCCGAGGAAGGGCGAGGTCCTGACGCGGCTCTCGGCCTGGTGGTTCGCGCGGATGGACGAGGTCGTCCCGAACCACTTCGTCGCGGTGATCACCGCGGAGAACGCGGAGTCGCTCGTGCCCTTTCCGGTGCCCGCGGCCTTGTTCGCACGCTCGATGATCGTCCGCAAGGCGCAGCGCTACGACGCGGAGTGCGTCGTGCGCGGCTACCTAGCGGGGTCCGGTTGGAAGGACTACCAGCGCACCGGCTCGGTTTGCGGTATCCCCCTCCCGGAGGGCCTGGAGGAATCGCAGCGCCTGCCAGAGCCAATCTTCACGCCCTCGACGAAGGCCGAAGCTGGTGGTCACGACGAAAACATCGACTACGAGCAGCTCGAAGCGATCGTCGGGGCAGAGCCTGCGAACGCGATGCGGAAGCGCAGCCGCGCGGTCTACGACTACGCCCACCAGGTGGCGCTCGAACGGGGCCTCATCATCGCTGACACGAAGTTCGAGTTCGGCCTGATCAACGAAGAGACGGTTCTGATCGACGAGGTCCTCACGCCCGATAGCAGCCGCTTCTGGCCGCTCGATGAGTACGAGCCGGGTGGCTCGCAGCCCAGCTTCGACAAGCAGCCCCTGCGCGACTGGATGGTCGCGAGTGGTTGGCGCGCCGGCGACGAAGCTCCCGAAGTCCCCGATGACGTCGTCGCCGCAACCGCCGAGCGCTACCTAGGCGTCTACAAGATCCTGACGGGCGACGACCTGCCCGAGTGAGCCGCTTCGTGGCGACGATCGCGGTGACCCTGAAGCCAACCGTGAACGACCCCCAGGGCCTGACGATCGCCTCGGCGCTGCACAGCCTGAACTTCGCGAGCGTCGCCGGGGTGCGGGCAGGGAAGCTCTTTCACGTCACGCTCGAAGCCGTGAGCGCCGACGAGGCGGGTGACCAGGCCGAGCAGATGTGCGCACGGCTCCTCGCCAACCCAGTAATCGAGACCTACTCGTACGAGGTCACCGAGGCGGCGCGGGAGTAGGGGCGGCGAAGCGAGCGCGGAGGCGCAGCGGCCCGCAGGCCGCGCAGACGCAGCAGTCGAGCGTAGGGGCGGTGGCGGCTGGGTGGGGCCCGAGCGCAGCGAGCTCTACCGAGTTCAGAGTTCAGAGAAGGCCGGCGCGGTGTCAGGTCGGAGCCGCTAGGGCGGCCGGGCAGCGCAGCGAGACCTATCAGCGAGCGCGTACTCGCAGCGGCCCGCAGGCCGTGCAGACGCAGCAGTCGAGCGCAGGGGTGGTGGCTGGGTGGGGCCCGAGCGTAGCGAGCTGATCAAGCGAGCGCAGGGGCGGTGGCGGCGGGGTAGGGCCCGAGCGAAGCGAGCTTTTACAAGCTCGCCGCCACGTGACAGGCGTCGTTGTGGCGCCGCAGGACGAGCCGTCCGCTGGAGTCGCGTGCGAGTTCGGTGATCGCGCAGTTCTCGGTGCGGACCCGTAGGCGCGGGGCGTCACCACCGCCCTGCAGGGCGTGGTTGAGCGCCGATCCGATGACCCCGCCATGGGCCACCCCGATCGTGAGGCCATCCTCGGCGAGGAGGTCCGTCAGCGCGGCGGCAACCCGCGCATCGAACACATCGAGCTTCTCCTCGCCGGGGATGGGGGGACGCTGGCCGCGCTCCCACCCCACCCCGCTCGCTGGGAATTGCTCGCGCAGCTCGGCGAAGGTGAGGCCTGCACCCTGGCCGAAGTCGTACTCCATGAGGCGCTCATCCGTCGCGATGGGCAGGCCGAGTGCCTCGCCGATCACTTCCGCCGTCTCGAACGCCCGCGCGAGCGGGCTCGCCACGATGCGTTCGCTGCCGCCCTCGCTTCGCAGCCGTTCGGCCACGCGTTTGGCCTGCTCCCGGCCGAGAGGCGTGAGGGGCAGATCGAGCTGGCCCTGGATGATGCCGCGCGCGTTCCCCTCGGACTGGCCGTGGCGGACGAGCAGGAGCGTCACGCGCGCTATTCGGTGAGGCGCCGATAGAGCGCCGGCAGGCGGCGAGGCAGCGCCTCGATGTCGGCCACGACCTCGTAGCCGATGTCCTCGCACATCGTCTTGAGGTAGTCGTGGCCGGCCCGGTCGACGGTGAGCGCGAAGGGCGTGATGCCCTCTCGCTTGGCCTCGTTCAGGGCCTGCTTGGTGTCGTGGATGGCGTACTCCTTCTCGGTGCGATCGCGGCCGTAACCATGGTCCTGCGGCCGGCCGTCGCTGAGGAGGAAGAGGATGCGCACCTTTGCGTCCGTCTCGCTGAGCTTTTTCACGGCGTGGCGAATGGCGGGGCCCATCCGCGTCGAACGAATGGGCGTGACTTTGTCGATCCGCTTCTTCGTCGCTGAACTGAAGCTCTCGTCGAAGTCCTTGATGACGTAGAACTCAACGTTGTCGCGGCCGTAGCCACTGAACCCAAAAATGCCGTAGTCGTCGCCGATGGTCTCGAGCGCGGTGATGAGGAGGACCGTCGCCTCCTTCTCGAGATCGATGATCCGTTTCGGCGGCGCGGAGAGCTCCTGACGCCGCTTCGACACCCACCAGCTGAGGTACTTGCGCGGGTCGTCGTCGGAGTCGTCGTACTGCTTGTCGCGTTTCGCGATCTCCTCGTCGGTCGAGGCGGACATATCGAGGAGGAAGGCGATCGCGACATCGCGCTCCACCTTGTTGCGGCGCCAGTAGACCTTCTCCGTGGGGCTGACGCCCGTCCGGATATCGATCATCCACTCGATGGCCGGATCGAGCTCGATATCCTCGCCGTCGGAGAGGCGCTTGATCTTGCGGAAGAGCTCGGGCTTCATCAGCTCGAACTGTTTCCGCGTCTGCGCAACGAGGGAGGCGTGGTCGCGCAGCGTATCGTCGTAGAAGTCCTCATCACCCTCTTCGAGGTCGGCTTCCTTGACCGCGCACCAGCGCGGCTTGTAGTCCTGCGCGCGGAAATCCCATTCGTCGTAGTAATAGGTCGTGACGACTGGGACGAGTGGCTCTTCGCCCTCTTCGCTGCCGGTGCTCAGGTCGCTCAGGGGCTCGTTCGATTTCATGTCGCTGTCGAGGCTGGGCGTGCCCGTTTCCTTGAGCAGGTTTGAGAGGAACATGCCGGTCGTGCTCTGGAGGTCGCCTTCGAGCAGAGTATCGAGGTCGATCTCCGCGCTCTTTTCGAGGAGTTCCTTGAGCTGTTCCTCGGTGAGCTGTTCGGGCGAAAGCTCGCCCGCCTCGCCGAGCTGCATGTCGTCGCGCAGCTTCATCAGGAGCTGCACCAGCTCGGGCTTGAAGTCGCCGCGGAAGTCGATGTCTTGGGGGCTCTCGTACTCGGTGTCGCCCTCCTGGGGCTCGCCGAGCTCCATCTGCGGCCCGTCGCCGCCGAGCTCGCCCGGGTCGAGGGCGAACGACTCCTCGTCGGGCTCCGGCAGCGAATCCCACTCCTCGTCGGAGTCATCAGGCTCGTTCTTCACGCTCATGGCGAGCTGGTAGAGCCGCAACGTGGCCTCAGCTGCGTCCTCAGCGCGAGCACCCTTTTCGCCGAGCCGCCCCAGAACGGCGACACCGCGGGCCATGACCTCGGCCTGGGCCGTGGGCCAGCGGACAGCGTCGGTGCCGTCCAGACTCGTACGCACGAGGTTCTCCACGAACGCCTGGCGGAGGGGGAGCTCGCTGGCCTCCGGGCGGCGCTCGAGCTCTTCCCGTTGAATGCGATCAAGTGCCTTGCGGATGCCGCCGTACTCACGCTTGATAGCCGCGTCGATGCGCGCATCTTCGGCGATCTCGTGCAGGTCGCTGGCCATCTTGCGATCGGGGAAGAGATCGAAGAAGCGCTCCATCTCCGTAGCGGGGTTGGCTGCCGCCGCCTCGGGCAGGGTCGGGCGCAGGTCGTCGAACAACGCGGATGGCCGATCGAAGCCGAAGTTGAAGCTCTCGAATTCGAGGTGCGCGGCCTGGTGGGTAGTGAACACCTTCATGCTCGCGAAGTTCTCGTCCTTCTCCCGATACTGCTCCATGATCTCGGGCAGGAAGATCGTCGTGCCCTCGGTGCTGGCGCGCTCCTCGTGCACCCAGCCGATGCCCTTGTCCGCGAGGGTCGTCGCCGTCTGGACGCTGATGTTGCGGCCCGTCAACGCCTTCGCGTAGAGGCGCAGCACCTCACCCACCTTAGAGAGCTCGATCCGCGCCGAGAGCGTGTCGAGGATCTCCTCGCCGCGGCTGGACTGCAGGCGGAAGTAGGCCTCGCCGCCCTCCTGACTCGAGCTGAGGATGCTGAGCCCGGCGGCCTGCCAGGCGGGCAGCTCGTCGATGTGCACTTTCTCCAGGACCTCGGGGGAGTTGCCGACGAAGTCCATCGCCGCGTAGGCCGAGAGCGGGGCGAGCTGCTCAGCCAGCTCAATCACGATCGCTTGGTCTTCCGGATCGACTTCACCAAGCGCGTTCGCAGCGTCTTCGAAGTACTGGAACGCGGAACGGCTGTGATCACGCGCGACTTGCGATGCGAGCAGGAGATAGCGCTCGCGCACCGGCGCGTGGACGCGCTGGACGAGCGGCGCGCCCCGGTCGAAGTACAGCCGCGAGTCGGCCCAACTCGACTGCGCGAGCTCGACGCCGAAGGTGAGGAAGGGCACCCGGTCCGCCGTGTCGAGGCGGCCGAGGACCTCGGGGGCTGAGGCGAGACAGGCGGCCGCGAGCTCGTAGGAGTGACGCGCGAGCTCGTCCAAGAAGAGGACGAGGCGGCCCGCTTGGCTCACGCGTACCGCCTCGAACAGCGCGGGGCCGGCGTCGTAGAACTGCGCGGCTAGCGACGAGCTCTTCCAGTTGCCCTTATAGAGGCGGCGGCCGAGGTCCGCCCACTGCGCAAGATGGGAGGGGCCGATCTCGGCGAGGGTCGCGGGTGCGCTGCGGAGAAACGAAACGGCGAGGGGAGCGGACTGCTCGATCATCCCGTTCGCTTCTCGGCCCAGCTGCTCGTAGGTTTCCCAAGGGGTGCTCGCGGGCATCTGCGGGCCGGCCTTGAAGTACTCCGCGGCGGCCTCCCAGGAGCGCAGGCTGATGGCCATCAGGTCCAGGCCACCCTGCGTCCAGCCCTGGAGCTGGGTGGGCGTCAAGCGTGGCTCGAGGGCGCGGACGCTTGCCTCGAACGACTCCAGGAGCGGCTCCGGGAAGCCATCGAAGCGGGCGCGATTGCGGACGATGAGTTGGATGCCGACGCTCATGAGGCGCTCCTCGGGGTGATGCTGAGCCGCTGGACCCTCGCGGGGTCGGGGTATTCGTGAAACGTGACTTCGTCGCTTGCGGTGTCCCAAACGGCACAGGAGAGCTGGTAATCGTTCCCGGGGTGGCGAGCCTCGCCCACCGAGCCGGGATTGATTACGAGGGTGCTGCCGTAGCGTTCGGCCATCGGCACGTGCGTGTGACCGACCACGACCACGTCCTGCTCGAGGTCCGCTGCGCCCGCCCAGATGGGATCGTGGGGATAGTGGTAGTCCCAGCCGCCCCAGGGTGAGCTGTGCGCCATCGTGAAGCGCCGGCCGGCGACCGACGCCTCGATCTCGTACGGCTGGCCGCGGAGCCAGCTCACGAGATCGCCGCGCACGTGCTCGCCCGCGAGGGCGCGCGCGCCATGGCGGCCCAGGATCGTGTCGTCGTGGTTCCCGAGGACGACGCGCGCGTTGCGCTCCTGCAAGAGCGCGACCACCTCGTTCGACCAGCGGTATTGGTAGACGACATCGCCGGCGCAGAGCAGTTCATCGATGGCTCCCAGGTGATCGAGCGCCGCCTCCAGACCGGGGAGGTTGCAGTGGATATCGGAAACGATGCCGACCCTCATGCCGCAACCCTCCGCGCACAGAGCCGCAGAAGCTTCTTGGGGCCGGTGAGAGATACCGCGTGAGGGCTCATTCGAAGATCGAAGTCACGACCTCTTCGATGCTGCGCTGGATCTCGAGGTCGTCGGTGAGGGCCCAGGTGACCCCCACCTGGGCGGCCCTTCTCGGCGAGATCCCCTTGTCGATCAGGCGACCGGCGTAGATCAGGAGACGCGTGCTCACGCCCTCGCCCAAGCCGTGCTCCTTGAGGTTACGCACCTTCTCCCCGAGCTTCGCCAACTCGATGGCGACTTCGAGGGCGACGCCCGACTCGTGCGTGATGATCGCGGCTTCCTGCTCCCGGGTCGGGTAGGTGAACTCGACGGAGATGAAACGCTGCCGGGTTGAGTGCTTGAGATCCTTGAGCGCGCTCTGGTAGCCCGGGTTGTACGAGATCACCAGGAGGAAGCCATCCGCCGCCTCCACCACCTGGCCGAGCTTCTCGATCGGGAGGAGCCGGCGGTAGTCGGTGAGGGGATGAATCAGGACCGTCGTGTCTTTGCGCGCTTCCACCACCTCGTCGAGGTAGCAGATCGCGCCCGCCTTGACGGCGCGCGTCAGCGGGCCATCAATCCAGCGCGTTCCGTCCGTATCGAGCAGGTAGCGGCCGACGAGGTCGCTCGCGGTGAGGTCTTCGTGGCAGGCCACGGTCACGAACGGCCGGGGGCCCTCCGCCGGCGCCGCGTCACCACCCTGGGAGATGCGCGTCACGGGCTGCCCGAGGCGCCAGGACATGTACTCGACGAAGCGGGTCTTGCCGCAGCCGGTCGGGCCCTTCAGGAGCACGGGGATGCGCTGGGCGTAGGCGGCCTCGAAAAGCCCGATCTCGTCGGAGAGCGGGAGGTAGTAAGGCTCTTCCCGAATCGTGAACTCTTCGGCGGCGAGGACCAGGCCCCCAGGGGCCGTCGCTGCAATCAGTGAGTCAGCCAATCGTCTGCCTCCTTTCCGTTCCGGTGCGTGCGCTCAGGGCGTCCCAGGCCTCGCGTACGCTGGCCGCCAGTTCTTCGCGAGTGCCGTTGTTCTCGATCACGACATCGGCCTTGGCAAGGCGATCGGCGTTCGCAAGCTGCGAATCGATGCGCGCGCGGGCGGCCGCCTCGTCGAGGCCATTTCGTTCGGCGAGCCGTGCGACCGCGACATCGACCGCCACAGTCGTGACCCAGATCTCGTCGACCATGTCCTCCCAACCCGCCTCCAAAAGGACCGCCGCCTCGAGTACCACCAGCTGATTGCCCGCGACCTCGAGGGCCGAGAGCTCCTCGGAAGCGAGGGCACGGATGCCCGGCCAGACGATGTCGGTCAGACGCGTGAGCTCCTCCGGTTTGCCGAAGACCTTGCCCCCGAGAACGCGCCGGTCGATGGTGCCGTCCTTGGCGACGAGCTCGTCGCCAAAGGCGGCGACGACTGCCGCGAACGTCGCCGTCCCGGGGTCATAGGTCCGGTGGCCGAGGATATCGGCATCGATCACGGAGACGCCCTGCTCGCGGAAGAACTCCACGACGGTCGACTTCCCGCTGGCGATGCCGCCAGTGAGGCCAATGGTGTGCACGCACTCGCTCCAAATCGGGTTGGGGACTATCTCAAACGAACAGGATACGGGGCTCTCCCAAGGGCGAGCAAACCCGGAGCCCTCAGATTCGCGACCGTTTCAGGCCGGAACGATCCGAATCTGCGAACGCGGCGCGGAGCGGTCGCAGGTTGGGCAGCGATAGACGACATCGACGCCGTGCCCGCAGCGGTCATCGACGATCGTGAGGTCGTGATCGGTATGCTCCTCGCCCCAGCTGGCGAGCGCGCCGACGACTACACCCAGCGAATGCCCCTTCGCGGTGAGGAGGTACTCCGCCCGCGGCGGGTGGTCGCTGTAGAGGCGTCGCTCGACCAGGTCCTCGCGTTCGAGCAGCTTCAGGCGGTCCGAAAGCACGCTGCTCGTGATCCCTTCGACGGCGCGTCGCAGCTGGCTGAAGCGGGTCTCGCCTCGTAGCAGGTCGCGCACGATCAGGAGCGTCCAGCGATCGCCCACGAGGTCCAGCGTCGTTGCAACGGGGCAGCGGACGCTTCGTGCGGTCATACCGTCTCCGCTCCCGAGTGGGTT
>Ga0310121_10003674_pt1 | contig 13907 bp, 8 predicted proteins | sample CB27_Tmax_986_MG_FD_203504 | JGI IMG/M metagenome (GOLD analysis project Ga0310121, IMG submission 203504) | Marine microbial communities from Western Arctic Ocean, Canada - CB27_Tmax_986 | ecosystem: Environmental > Aquatic > Marine > Oceanic | place: Canada: Western Arctic Ocean | collected... | reverse complement strand
GACTTCCCCTTCCGTGAAGATGCGGGTGAGAAACCGCTCGCCGTACCGCGCCAGGACTCGCTCGATTCGAGGAATGTCGGTCGCGTCGAGACCGGTGCCAAGGATCTGCATGGGCTAGGAGCCCGCGGTGGAAGTCCGGCGGCTTTCGGCCGGCGATGCATCCCCGTTTGTTCGTCGGACGAATATTGGCAGCATCCGAACTTATGCTCTTTCTTCGCCAGCGTCGTTGTACTCGGCGCGCGTCAGCCACCGGGAGGGCGCTTGCCGGTCTCGGTGCCTCGCTGGACTTTCACCGCGGGCTGCTAGGATCAGGTCGGCGTGTCTGAGGTGTCGTCGCGGCCCTCGTCTTCATCCTCATCCATCTCATCCATGGCCAGGTTGGCCAACCGGTCGGCCGCCGTGTTCAGCGCCCGCGGCACGTGCTCGAAATGTACCTGGTCAAAGCGGGCCGCAAGCGCCCTGGCCTCGCCATTCAGCTGCTGGAGTGCCGGATGGCGGACGCGATACTCTCCCCGCATTTGCCGCACGAGCAGGAGGGAATCGGACCGCACGGTCACCCGCCGCGCCCCGGTCTGCACGAGGTGCGTGAGCGCCGCTATCAACCCGCGATATTCGGCTACGTTGTTCGTCGTCTCCCCCAGGGAGCCCTTGAGCTCGGCACAGACCGTGCCGTCTGGCGCCTCGATTCGGACGCCGTAGCCGGCCGGGCCGGGATTGCCGCGCGATCCGCCGTCAATGTAGGCCACGAGCGCCGGACCGGACGTCACGGCTGGTCAACCGTCGCCGTGCCACCCGGTGGCCCGACGAAATACAAAATCCGGCTGCAACTGTCGCACTGAATGAGGTTGTCGTTGCGCCGGATCTCGTTGAAGACCTGGGGCCGCAGCCTGACGTGGCAGGAGCTGCAGAGTCCGTCGCGAGCCTCGACGACCGCCACCCCCTTGCGGTGCTTCGCGACCTTCTCGAAGAGCGCCAGCGCGGCGGCATCAACCTCCTGGGCAAGCACCGCGTGCGCGTCGAGCGCGCGGTGAGCGTCGATTTCGAACCGGGCGCGGTCCTGCTCGATCGACTGACGCTGGGCGGACCCCTCCGCTTCCGTTGCGGCCAGCGCACGTTCGGTGTCCGCGACGTTGGCTCCCAGCTCGTCGCTCTCGAGCATCGATTCGAGGATGCGTTCTTCGAACGACTGGACCTCCCCTTCGGCGCCGGCAATCTCCTTCTGCACCGCCAGGTATTCCCTGTTGGTCTTGACTGCCATCAACTGTTCTTTGAATTTACTCAGCCGGCTCTGCACGGCCGCCAAGTCCTTTTCGAGCGTTCGGCGGGCCGTCTGGTTGTCGTTCAGACGGTGTTTCGCCTGGTCGACCGAGGCGCGGTGCTCGCGCAGTGTGGCATCGAGGGCGTCGAGTTGAGCGGGGATGCTGGCGATGCGCTGCCGCGCGTCGTCGGCAGTATTGTGAAGGCTCTGCAGGCGGATCAGTCGTTCGAGATCGGGCAGCATGGATCGGGAAGGCACAGGCGCGGGCACGGGACGTCGCGCGGGTCCACGGCTTGGGCCGGCCGGGAGAGCTCAGATCGGCGGTCGGCGGCGCCACGTTGGTGACTCGACATCATGCGTATTGTGTCAGGTTCGTGGCCCGGAAGTCGACCGCAGCCCGTGGTGCAAGTCCCGCGGTATTCGACCGCCGATGCATCCCGGCTTCAGCGGCGCTGGACGTTGTTCACGATGGGTCACAGACCCCCGGGATCCTCCTCCTTCGCGCCTCCCTCGGGCCGACCGCGGCTTGGGTGCAGGCGGGGTCTCGGTGCGAGGTGCGATGTTCACCACGGGCTGCTAGGCGATGGTGGGCCCACCAGGATTCGAACCTGGGACAGACCGGTTATGAGCCGGCGGCTCTACCGCTGAGCTATGGGCCCTAGCAGCCCGTGGTGAAAGTTCCGCTGCAGTCGGCCGGCGCGACATCCCGACATGGGCGGCGCTTGGCGTTGCCCACGATGGGTCGAATACTCCCGGCCGCGTCGGCTCACATGCGTCCATCGAGGAACGCCCGCAGTTTCCGGCTTCGCGACGGGTGCCGCAACTTCCTGAGCGCCTTGGCTTCAATCTGCCGGATCCGCTCGCGCGTGACCGCAAAGCTCTGACCGACTTCCTCCAGCGTATGCTCGCTCCCGTCGCCCACGCCGAACCGCATCTTGATGACGCGCTCTTCGCGTGGGGTGAGGGTCCGCAGCACGGATTCGGTCTGCTCCTTCAGGTTCAGGTTGATGACCGTCTCGGCGGGTGAGAGGACCTGTCGGTCTTCGATGAAGTCGCCGAGATGGCTGTCCTCCTCCTCGCCGATCGGTGTCTCGAGCGAGATCGGCTCCTGCGCGATCTTCAGGACCTTGCGGACCTTCGAGACGGGAATGTCAATCCGTTTGGCGATTTCCTCCGACGTGGGCTCGCGTCCGAGTTCCTGCACGAGTGCCCGCGACGTGCGAATGAGCTTGTTGATCGTCTCGATCATGTGCACCGGAATGCGGATGGTTCGCGCCTGATCGGCAATCGCTCGGGTGATGGCTTGCCGGATCCACCACGTGGCATAGGTCGAGAACTTGTAACCACGGCGATACTCGAACTTGTCCACCGCCTTCATGAGGCCGATGTTGCCCTCCTGAATCAAATCCAGGAACTGCAGGCCACGGTTCGTGTATTTCTTGGCGATGGAGACCACGAGGCGCAGGTTGGCCTCGACGAGTTCCTGCTTGGCCTGCTCGGCCTGCCGCTCACCGCGCGTGATTGTGTGCAGCGTCCGCCACAGCTCCTCAGGCGTGCTTTCGAGCTCGGCCGTGATCTCGCGTAGGGCGGCCCTGACCTCACGCTGGCGCCGCATGATTGCCTTCCGGTCCTCTGCCTTGAGGCGGCCGCGCTTGGTCTTCGAGTGGAGCTGGCGGTTCAGGCTGTCCAGCTCCCGCTGGATGCGCTGCACGGTTTCGACCGAGTCCTTGATCTGTTCGATCATCCGCTGCTTGACGACCTCGGTGAATGTGATCCGCCGGATCAGCTCTGAGAGCTCGATGCGAGCCCGGAGCATCTTCCAGTGGGCGCGCCGGTACTTCCGGTGGTCGCGTTTCGAAATCCCGTGCACTCTCGCTTCGCACTTCTGGGCGCCCAGACGTGCCTTGCGCACGGCATCCATCTGCTTGAGCAGTTCGCGAGCTCGCGCTTCGATTCGCGCCTCCGTGACTTCTTCGTCCTGGAAGATGACGAGCTTACGGATGGTGAGGGCGCGGGCTCTGAGCTGTTCGCCCATGTGGATGATGCCCTTCGCGACCATGGGCGTCCTCGAGATGGACTTAATGATCGCCAGTTTGCCGCGCTCGATGCGTTTGGCGATTGCGACTTCGCCTTCCCGCGTCAGCAACGGCACCGTGCCCATTTCGCGCAGGTACATGCGGACCGGATCGTTGGTCTTGTCGAGGGCCCCTGGCGTCAGATCGAGCTCCGGCTCACCACCGCGCTCGGCCGTCCGACCGAGCATTTTCTCTTCGCGATACTTCTGCTCGGACTCGACTACTTCGATGCCGGCGTTGCTAAACGTGCTGAAGAGATCGTCGAGCTCCTCGGACGACGTGATGTCCGCCGGCAGCAGCTCGTTGACTTCGTCGTACGACAGGTAGCCCTTTTCCTTGCCAACGATGATGAGCTGTTTGACTTCGTCGCACTTTTCTTCGATGGACAACAGGGTCTCCTTTCTTCAGCCGCGTCTGCCCGCGCGCGCGAGCGCGCAGGGATGATCATGCCCGGATCATAGGTTCAGGGCTTCGATCCGCTGGAGCAATTCCTTCTTCCGCAGCCACAGCGCGTCGATCTCGTTCATGCGCTCCGTGCCGCCGAGGCGCTGGAGGCGATTGATGTCCTCCTGGACGGCCGCACGCTCCCGCTCGTAGCGGAGGCGCTTGATCGCCCTCACGCATTCCACGGCCGGAGCCGGTGCTGCGTCGGCCTCGGCCATCGTCGACACCAGCACCCGCTCACTCTCAGTGAGACGCTCGAGCAGCGTCTGCGGCATGGCCGCGGCGGGCCAGTCGCCCAGGGCCCTGGCGGCTCGAAGAATCGGCGAGGTCGCCATGCCCTCGAGGTCGCCGTCGTCCAGGCCGGTCAGCGCGGCCTGCGCGACCGCCGTGTCTCGGAGCAGCGCCCAGATCAGACCCTTCTCGGCCGGCCGAATGTGCCCCTGACCCGTGAGCGCCCGAACATCGTCCCCCAGGGTCGGCTGGCGCGCAACGGCAGCCTTGCGAATCTCGGTCCGCACCACTTCTTCCAGGACCCGTGCCCGGTGGGCGAGCCGGTCGCCGAATTGGTCGCGGACGGTCGCGTCCGGAATCCTGGCGGCGACTCCCAACATCCGGTTCAAGAACGCCCGCCGTCCATCGTCCCGATTGACGTCGTGCTCGGCGGCGCCCCGGTCGAGCAGAAATTCCAAGTACGGCTCTGAAGTGCGCAACTTTTCTACGTAACTGGCGCCGCCCTGCCTCTGCACGAACGTATCGGGATCTTCACCCGCCGGCAGCACCGTCACGTTGACCTGAAATCCCTCGCTCAGGAGCAACTCGCCGGAGCGGAGCGCCGCACTTTGGCCGGCCGTATCCGCGTCGAAGCTCAATACCACCTTGTCCGTGAAGCGCCGCAGCACCTTGCACTGCTGGGGGGTCAGGGCCGTGCCGCATGCTGCCACGACCGACGTGATGCCCGCCTGAAGTGCCTGAGCAAAGTCAAAGTATCCCTCAACGAGCACCGCATAACCAAGCTGACGGATTGCCGTCTTGGTCAGGTGCAGGCCGTAGAGGGTGCGCCCCTTGGAGTAGATCGGGGTTTCGGGGGAGTTCACGTACTTGGGCTGCTGCTCGTCGTCGACCGCCCGCCCGCCGAAGGCAATGATCGAGCCGCTCTCGCGGCTAATTGGAATCATGAGACGGTTGCGAAACCGGTCGAGCCTGAGACCAGACTCCCGTTCCACGACCAGGCCGCTTGTCAGCAAGAGCGAAAACTCGAATCCTTGATCCCGCAACCTCTTCGTTAGCCCATCCCGGGCGGCCGGAGCGTAGCCGAGTCCGAGGCATTCGATGGTTGATTCGCCTACGCGGCGATCGGCGAGCTGCTGCCGGACCCGAGCTCCGGCAGCGCCTGTCAGGTGTTCGTGGAAGTACGCCTGGGCCACCTCATGTGCCTTCAGAAGCGACTCCCGCTGGGCATCCGCGGACGGGTCTCGTCGCCCGCCTTCGAGCTCCGGCACCGGGATGCCAAAGCGCTGTGCGAGCTGACGCACGGCGTCAGGAAACGCGACCTTCTCCTGCAGCTCCAGAAACTTGAAGACGTCGCCTCCGACGCCGCAGCCAAAGCAATGGAAAAATCCGCGGTCGCGATTCACGTGGAACGACGGGGTCTTCTCGCCGTGAAAAGGGCAGAGGCCCTTGAAGCTCGAGCCGGCCTTCTTGAGCGGCACGTAGTCCTGCACCACGGCGACGAGGTCGATCTGCGTCTTCAGGTCGTCGATGAACGATTGTGGAAACAGCCCCATCGTCAGGTGTCCATGGACTCGGCCTCACCAACCCGTGGTGACAGTTCCGCCGCATTCGGCCGGTGCTGATCCCGACATCGGCAGCGCTGGGTGTTGTCCACGACGGGTCACATACAGCCGGTATTTTCCCTCGTCGCGCCTTGCTCGAGCCGACCGCGGCTTTGGTTCAGCGGGGTCTCGGTGCGTCGCTGGACTTTCACCATGGGCTGCTAGCCGCTGAGTTCGACGACCGTCACACCGTTCCCGCCTTGCTCGGCCGGGGCAGGGCTCACGCGCGCCACCAGCGAGTGCCCCTTGAGTGCCTCGGCGATTGCGCTCCGAAGCCGGCCGGTGCCGTGTCCATGAATGACGCGGACCGTGCGACGCTCTGCCAGGAGTGCGCCGTCGAGAAACTTCTCCACCCGGGCCACGGCCTCCTCGACACGGCAGCCGATCACGTTGAGCTCGGACGAAGAACTGTCCGCTCGGGGCTGCAACCGGACCGTGACGTCGACCGTTCCCCGATCCGCCGTGCCACCGCCTGCCACGACGCGCAGGGTGCTCAGGTCGACACGAAGGCGTTTGCCCTCGGCTTCGACCTCGGCTTCTTGCCCCCTCATGTCTCTGAGACGACCGCGCAGGCCCAGCGGCCGGATGTCTACGAGATCGCCGATTGCCGGCTGTTTCCCTGGCGGACTTTCCACGACCGGCGCAGTCGAGCCTTCCGCCGGTGGCCCGAGGCGGTCGGCGATCGCCGCCAGGGCGTCCCGCGCCTGCCGGCGGGCCTCTCCCTGCTGGCCGGTCGAGAGGCGCGGCGGACCGAGCGTGGCGGGACGACGCGCAGCCTCCCGTGCCAGCGCCTCGGACCGTGCCCTGAGGTCTGACATGACCGCGTTGATTTCGCGCTTCGCCTCGCGTATGCGCCGGTCGACCGCCTCATGCTCCTGTCGACGACTCGTCTGGGCCCGGTCGCGAATCTCCGCCTCACGGGCGTTCAGCTCGGCGGCGGCTGCGGCGACTCGCTTCCGTTCCCGCTCCAGGTCGACGCGGTCTCGGTCGACGGCCTGGCGATCCCGGTCGAGTGTCGCCAGGTGGTCCGCCAATTGACCTTCTCGCCGCCCCCGCAGGCGCCGTGCGGCGTCGAGGACGCTGGGTGCCATGCCGAGCCGGCCGGCAATCTCGAGCGCGAGGCTTCGACCGGGCGAGCCGTAGCGCAGGGCGAAGGTGGGCGCATAACTTTCGGGATCGAATCCGAACGCCGCGCAGGCAACGCCGTCGGTGGTCGACCCAAAGGACTTCAGAGCGTCATCGTGGGTCGTCACGATGACCCGTGCGTCGCGGGAGCGAAAATGGTCGACGATGGCCGTTCCCAAGGCGCCACCCTCACGGGGGTCGGTGCCCGCGCCGACTTCGTCCAGGAGCACCAAAGCTGGGAGCTTCAGCTGGCGGTCCATCGTGACGATGTTGGCAATGTGGCCCGAGAACGTGCTGAGGTTCTCGTCGATTGACTGTTCGTCCCCGATGTCGGCAAAGACTGATCGAAACACCGGGAGCCGCGATCCCGGAGCGGCGGGCACGTGCAGGCCGGCCTGGGCCATGAGCGCCAGGAGCCCAGCGGTCTTGAGCGCCACGGTCTTGCCGCCCGTGTTGGGTCCGGTGATCACCAGCGCGGTCACCGGTGGAATCATCACGATGTCGATCGGCACCGGCGCGGCTCGGGGCGGCCGCGCCCCGGCCGGGTCGACGCCTCGCATCGTATCCAGACGCGCGACGACGTCGGCCAGCAACAATGGATGCCTGGCGGCGAGCAGCTCGATTCGCCCATCGGGTGCCGGTGCCGGGGCGATGCCGTCGACCAACCGTGCGAATCTGGCCTTGGCCTGAATTTCGTCGAAGTCGGTCGCCGAGGTCACGGTGCGCTGGAGGTCTGCCGCCCGGTGTCTGAAGGCGTCGGTCAGCGCGAGCAGAATGCGATGGACTTCCTCGCGTTCCTGATCCTGAAGGGCGACGATGTCGTTGTTCAGCTCGACGGTACTCAGCGGCTCTAGATACACGCTGGCGCCGCTGGCCGAGTGGCTGTGGACGAGCCCGGGAATCGCCCTGCGGTGCTCGGCGCGCACCACCAGCACGTATCGTCCATTGCGGTCCGTGACGATCTGGTCCTGCAGGTAGCGCCCGGCATCCTTGCCGCGCACGAACGATTCCAACGTGCCACGCAGACGCTGCCGCTGCTTCCGCAGGCGCTCCCGGATGGTCCTGAGCTGGGGGCTCGCCTCGTCAACGACTTCCGCACCGTCGTCGATCGCGTGTCTCACCCCGGCAATCTCGCTTTCGAAGCCGGCCACTCGATCCGCGATCGCGTGAAGGTGCGGCGCGGCCTCTGGCGCCAGGCTTCGGATCGCCTGACGCACGTCGAGCACTGACGAGAGGAACGTCGCCAGTGCCAGCAGGCCCGTCGGCTCGAGGCGGCGGGCCTCGACCGCGAGTGCGTCCAGCACCTGCGCCAGATCATCCGCGGCGCGCAGGGCAGCGTCGGCCGCACGCAGATACAACACTCCCTCCGAGGTCATGTCCAGCGCTTCGCGCGCGTGTCGCGGATCGGTGTGCGGGCGCACACCGGCCAGCCTGGCAGTTCCGAGCGAGGTCTGCGCGAAGCTTCGAACCGCGTCGATCACGCGATCGAATTCGAGGGCCCTGAGGGCGCCAGGGTGCATGGACGGAGTACTACTGGAGAGCGGAAGGCCGGGGACGCTTCAATCAGGCGCCGAGGCCTCACGACCGTGCAGCCTGTGATTGTACCATCCTGCTGAAGGAGGCTCAAGCGAATAGAGCGAGGAATATCCTGGCTCCGGCGGGGGTTAATAGCCCGCGGTGAACGTCCCGCTGCATTCGACCGCCGATGCATCCCGGCTTCGGCGGCGCTGGGTGTGGTCCACGATGGGTCGAATACTCCCGGTATGCTCTCTCCTTGCGCCTGGCTGGGCCGACCGCGGCTTCGGCTTAACCTTAGCGGGGTCTCGGTGCCACGCGGGACTTTCACCACGGGCTGTGATGCCTGCGTTCGCGAGTTGCGACGGAACCTGGAACCTGAGCGGTGCGTCAACGCAGATGATTGATCGTACTGGCGATCGAGGCCGCTCCGAAACCGTTATCGATGTTGACGACCGAGACACCGGTCGCGCAGCTGTTGAGCATGGCCAGCAATGCGGTGATGCCCCCGAACGCGGCGCCGTACCCCACGCTGGTCGGCACGGCGATGACCGGAACGTCCACCAGTCCGCTCACGACGCTGGGCAGCGCGCCCTCCATCCCGGCTACCACGACGATCACCCGTGCGGCGGTCAATCGGGAGGACTCGGCCAGCACCCGATGGAGTCCGGCGACGCCGACATCGTACACCCGGTCCACCGCGTTTCCCATCACCTCCGCCGTGACGGCGGCCTCCTCAGCGACCGGGATATCGGACGTGCCGGCCGCCACTATGAGAATGGTCCCGTGTCCGGCCGCCGTCGGCGTTCGTCGGTACGCGATGATTCGCGCCGTCTCGTGAAACGTGGCATCCGGAACGACCGCTCGGACAGCGTCGAACGCGTCAGCCGACGCGCGCGTGACCAACAGCGTCTGCCCGCTGTTGACGATGCGCTCGGCGACGGCCGCGATCTGTGCCGGGGACTTGCCCAGCCCGAAGATCACTTCCGGAAATCCCTGACGGATCGGTCGGTGATGGTCGACGCGAGCGAACCCGAGATCCTCGTAGGGTGCTTGGCGCAGGTAGTCGAGCAGGCGGTCGTGCGCGTCGTGGGCCGTGACCGTGCCTTGTTGAATTGCGTCGAGCAGTGTCTTCAGTTCGTTCGGCGTCATCGGCGTCATCGGCGTGCGGGCGTCGCGTTGACTTGGCCCTCTGTCAACAAGTACGCTCCCGGGTTGTCCTCATCGTCAACAAAGCCAGCGCATGATCTCGCTCGATCTGATTCTTCTCGCATCGTATTTCCTAGTGCTGGGCATCCTCGCGCTGTACGGCTGGCATCGGTATTATCTGCTTCATCTGTACCGAGCGCATCGTGCCAACGTGCCTGCCGAGGATCTTCCGTTGCGGGTCCACCCCCGCGTGACCATCCAGTTGCCGGTCTTCAACGAAATGTATGTCGTGGAGCGTCTGATTGACGCGGCCTGCGGACAGGACTATCCCCGAGATCGATTCGAAATTCAAGTCCTCGATGATTCGACCGATGAGACGCGCGACGTGGCCGCTGCCGCGGTCGCGCGGCACGCCGCGCTCGGTGTGTCCATCAGTCACGTGTGCCGAACTGATCGCACGGGGTTCAAGGCCGGTGCGCTCGAGGCCGGGTTACGCGAGGCGGCCGGTGAGTTCGTCGCTATTTTCGACGCGGACTTCGTGCCGGCTCCGGATTTCCTGCGGCGCACGCTGCCGCACTTTGGGGATCCGCACGTGGGTCTCGTCCAGGCTCGCTGGGGTCACATCAACCGCGCGTTTTCGCTCCTGACGCAGATCCAGTCCATCATGCTCGACGGCCACTTCGTCATCGAGCACGGTGCGCGCCACCGAGCGGGCTGCTTTTTCAATTTTAACGGCACGGCGGGTGTCTGGCGGCGGACGGCGATCGAAGACGCCGGTGGTTGGCAACACGATACGCTCACCGAAGACCTCGATTTGAGCTACCGGGCGCAACTCGCCGGCTGGCGTTTCGTCTTTCTGCCGCACGTGGTGTCGCCGGCCGAGGTGCCGGTCGAGATGAACGCGTTCAAGGCGCAGCAGCGCCGCTGGGCGAAGGGTTCGATGCAGACGTGTCGGAAGCTGTTGCCAAGAATTCTGCGGTCGTCCCTTCCGCTTCGGATCAAAGCGGAGGCGTTCGTGCATCTCACCGCCAACGTCAACTACGTGCTCATGGTCCTGCTGTCGCTGCTGATCGTGCCGGCGATGTACGTGCGCCAAGATGCCGGCTGGCGAACGATGTGGCTGGTCGATGCGCCGCTGTTCTGCGCCGCCACGTTGTCGATCGGCGCCTTCTACACCGTCTGCCTGCGCGAGATCCACACGGATTGGGTCAGTCGCCTGCGGTATCTGCCGCTCATGATGTCGGTCGGGATCGGCCTGTGCGTCAACAACGCGCGCGCCGTGCTCGAGGGGCTCGGCGAGAGTGCCGGTGAGTTCGAGCGAACGGCGAAATACGGCGTGGAGCGGATCGGGGATGAGTGGCGAACCCGGCGCTATCGGCGGACGATGGCGCTCCAGCTGTTCGTCGAGACCGGTATCGGCCTCTATTTCACCTGGGCCGCGTGGTATGCCGGCACCCATGCGCTGTATGCTATCCTACCCTTCTTGATCCTGTTTCAAGTCGGCTTCCTATATACCGGGGTGTTGTCGCTGGTGCAGCAGTTCTCGCCGGGTGTCGCGGCCCTGGCGCCGGAGACCGATCGCGTGCCCAGCGGGGCGCAGCGGCCGATTCCCGTTCGAGAGTCCTTGTCATAGGTCGATGCCAGAGACTGCCAGCTCACCGACGTTCAAAGCCGGCCTCCAGGACGTGATCGCGACCTCGTCGGACATCTGCTTCATCGACGGCGACCAGGGTGTGCTCTCGTATCACGGGTTCGACATTCACGACTTGGCCGAACAGGCATCGTTCGAGGAAGTCTGTTTCCTGCTGTGGCATGGTCGGCTGCCGACACGCGCCGAGTTGGGTAACCTGCAATCGGAGCTGGCCGCGTCGAGAGCGCTGCCGGACGCGGTCGTGCGGTTGATGCGGTCGCTGCCGCCGGGGAACGGGATGGATGCGCTGAGAACGCTCACGTCCGCCCTGGCCCACACAGACCCCGACGTGTCCGATCGGTCGCCCCAGGCCAACCGGCGGAAGGCGGTGAGGCTGACGGCGCAGATGGCCACACTGGTGGCGACCTACGGTCGATTTTTCGAGGGCGGCGCCCCGATTGACCCGGACCCGGCGCTCGGGCACGCCGCGAATTTCTTGCTCATGCTCACTGGGGAGCGGCCGGGGGCGTTGGCAGCGCGTGCGTTCGACGTGGCGCTCATTCTCCACGCCGACCACGAGCTGAACGCTTCGACGTTCGCGGCTCGAGTGGCGGCGGCGACGCTCACCGACGTGCACTCGGCCGTCGTGGCGGGCGTCGCAGCGTTGAAGGGGCCATTGCACGGCGGGGCCAACGCCGACGTCATGCGGATGTTGCTCGACTTCGGCGCCGAGGCGGAGCCGTCCCAGGTCGAGGCCGGGATACGCGAGCGGCTGGCGCGCAAGGAGAAGATCCCAGGGTTCGGCCATCGCGTCTACCGGACGGAAGATCCGCGGGCCACCCATTTGCGCCGCCTGTCGTCCGAGCTCGGCGCGCGTGCGGGGCAGCCGCAGTGGTCCGACCTGTCTCGATGCATTGAAGCGGTCGTCAAAGCCGAGAAAGGACTCAATCCGAACGTCGACTTCTATTCGGCGTCCACGTACTACACTCTCGGAATCGCCATCGATCTCTTCACGCCGATCTTCGCGGTCAGTCGCGTCGCTGGTTGGACGGCGCACATTCTCGAGCAGCAGGCCAACAATCGCCTGATTCGCCCGCGCGCCGAGTACACCGGGCAGCCGCACCCGCAGCCCTACGTTCCACTCGATCAACGGTAGCGTAGGCCCCGGGCGTGCGCGGCTTCGGTCAGCCCGCCGCGGCGAGAGGTCGCCGGGGGCCTATAATGGTGTACCGGCTCATGCAGCACCGCTTCATTCGCAACTTCTCGATCATCGCGCACATCGATCACGGCAAATCGACGCTGGCCGATCGCATTCTCGAGGTGACCGGCGCGCTGCGACCCCGTGAAATGACCGCCCAGGTCCTCGACTCGATGGACCTGGAACGCGAGCGCGGCATCACCATCAAGGCGCAAACGGTACGCCTTCGCTACACGGCGGCCAGCGGTCAGGACTACGTGCTGAATCTGATTGACACGCCTGGGCACGTCGATTTTTCTTACGAGGTCACCCGTTCGCTGGCCGCCTGCGAAGGGGCGCTGCTGCTGGTCGACGCGTCCCAGGGCGTCGAGGCGCAGACCCTGGCGAACGCCTACCTGGCCGTCGATGGCGATCTCGAGGTGATTCCGATCATCAACAAGATCGATCTGCCTGGTGCGCTGCCGGACGAGACGCGCCGCCAGATCGCCGACATCATCGGGCTCGATGTCACCCACGCCATCTTGACCAGCGCCAAGGAGGGGACCGGGACGGTGGACGTGCTGGAAGCCGTGGTGGCGCGGGTACCGCCGCCTACCGGAGACCCGGACGCTCCGCTGAAGGCGCTGATCTTCGACTCGTGGTACGACTCGTATCGCGGAGTCGTCGTTCTCGTCCGCATCCTGGAGGGCGAGGTTCGTGTCAAGACAAAGGTCCGCTTGATGGCGCTCGGCCGGGACTATGAGGTCGAGGAGGTCGGCGTCTTCTCGCCGAAGCCGGTGGTCGTCGACAGCCTCGGGGTGGGGGAGGTTGGCTTCGTGATCGCAGGGATCAAGCGGGTGAGTGACGCGAAGATCGGTGACACGATCACCGAAACCGCCCGCCCGACCGCGACACCGTTCCCCGGGTTCAAGGAACTGCGGCCGATGGTCTTCGCGGGCCTGTACCCGGTCGAGGGGCACCAGTATCCGGAATTGCGTGACGCGCTCGAGAAGCTGCGGCTCAACGACTCATCGTTCTTTTTCGAGCCCGAGACGTCATCCGCCCTGGGCTTCGGGTTTCGCTGCGGATTTCTCGGGCTGTTGCACATGGAGATCGTGCAGGAGCGGCTGGAGCGAGAGTTCGGCATGAACCTGGTGACGACGGCGCCCGCCGTACTCTACCGGGTCACGACGACCGCGGGCGAGGTGAAAGAAATTGACAGCCCGGCCAAGGTGCCGGCCGCCAACCTGATCGCGCGTATCGAGGAACCGGTGATTACAGCGATGATTCTCACACCGGCCGAGTACGTGGGCGCAACGCTGAAGTTGTGCCAGGAGAAGCGCGGCGTCCAGAAGACGCTGGAATATGTGGCGTCGAACCGCGTCCTGGTGACCTACGAACTGCCGTTCAACGAGGTGGTCCTGGATTTCTACGACCGACTGAAGACGTTGTCCCGAGGGTATGCATCGCTCGACTATCATGTGTCGGGGTTCTGGGAATCGCCGCTGGTCAAGCTTGAAATCCTCGTCAACGGCGAGCCGGTGGACGCGCTGTCGGTCATTGTGCACCGTGAGACGGCGCCCGCTCGGGGGCGAGCGCTGGTCAGCAAGATGCGCGAGTTGATTCCGCGGCAGATGTTCGAGGTGGCCATCCAGGCGGCGATTGGCGGACGCATCGTGGCACGGGAGTCGGTCAAAGCGCT
>Ga0310121_10003673_pt1 | contig 13907 bp, 8 predicted proteins | sample CB27_Tmax_986_MG_FD_203504 | JGI IMG/M metagenome (GOLD analysis project Ga0310121, IMG submission 203504) | Marine microbial communities from Western Arctic Ocean, Canada - CB27_Tmax_986 | ecosystem: Environmental > Aquatic > Marine > Oceanic | place: Canada: Western Arctic Ocean | collected... | reverse complement strand
ATCATCAATTAATTTGAGGGTTTGGTTCGCAGCTATATTTTGCAATCGTAATTCCCAGTTGCCTGGATCTAATTTTTCTCTGTATCGTGCTCTGTTTACGTTTATAGCGAAAATATCATAAGCATAATAAGTAGTTCCTAAACCATTGGCATTAAAATTAAATCTAGTGCCACTATGTGGGTTTCTTAAACATACGTTTCTAAACTGACGATATATTGCCTTAGTTGGGTTATTTCCAGCAGATGTAGACAATGAACCACTTCCATTAACATGGCCATATGCTACTGCGAATTGTACTTCGCGTGTGGCATCACTTCCTGCCTTATCATAGACATCATAGTAATAGTTACCACTACTTCCGCTTTGTACAGAACTGGTGTACATGGCTGTTAATGTTGCTGTTCCACCAGACCATACTGGAGATGATACAGTACTAAGTATATTAGTCCTTTTATCATCATCTGAGATTGGTGTAAAAAAATCACTTTCTGGCATCTTATTTCTCCTTATTGTATATAAATATATTAATTATTTTTTTATCTAAATTTATCAAATTTCTACTTCTAATTACCATCATCTATTAATCAACTCAGCCGTTACTTATTGGTGGGTCAGATGCTGGTGGATGAAAAATAGGTGGTTCTCCTGGAGTAACAGTAACATCTACATAATATACTGCCCCACTTATCTTCCCTGTTATCTTCAATGTAGTAGATCTCGTAGTTGTTAAATTTTTTGATTTTAAACGAACTCCGTATCCAGATACAGTTAATTCTTGTCCAACCCCATCACTGGGAATTTGAGTTGCTCCTAAAGATGACATATCATTTAATTCCTTTAAAATACAGGTCCATTAGTATCATCCTGTTCGTTCCCACCACCTTGACTCTGTACAGTAATTGTTCCAGTTTTAGTATCACTCCCATAATTATTTGTAGTAGTTAATGCTACTGTATACATTCCAACTGCCTGGTATGTATGTGTTGGGCTTTGTTGTGGCGATGTTGTTCCATCTCCAAAATTCCACAACCAACTTAAATTATCACCTGTTGATGAATTACTAAAGCTTACCGTCAGTGGTTGTACACCTGAAAGTGTTTGTCCTGTTGATGTATATCCTCCACCGTTTCCATTAACAGGATCGGTTTTACCATTACCATTAGATGGTATACCATTTTGGTTTCCGTTTGAAGTATAGCCATTACCATTTTGGGTAGTGTTCCCTATCATTTTGGGTATTCTGGTGTTATCATATCCACCCCACTTAACAGTATATCTCAATTTATTAATACTTTTATTTTTAAAAAAATTATTTATCATAATTATACTCCTTTATAAGGCTGTCATATTAAAATTAGTTTCTGGTGGATCTCCAACTGGAGATACATCACTCATAATAAAATTTGATGACGGTGGATCTAATACAGCAACCGCCATATTAAAATTCGTAAATGGTAATACAAATGGATCAAACATTTCAAACAAATTATCACGTTCAAGAAAAAATTCATATTGTTCTGTAAATTGTGTTTGACCATCTTCATCTACCCAACTAAAATTATCTGTTTTAGGTAGTATATCAACAATATCATCCCGGCCGTTTAACTCAATTAAACTCGGAACATCTGAAATCATAGATCCATAGGGAATTTCTGGAGGATCTATTATAAACGAATTCATAATTTCCGACTGATTCAAATATGATTCAAGTAATGGCATATTTTCTATAATTCTACCTCGTAATTCAGCTGGTTGAGCTTCCTCCCACAATTCATAATCTATTTCATCATCTCCAAGTGCAAATTGTGTAATCACATAAGAATCATCAATAAATCCTGAAAGTGCGTTTGCTAAAGTTTCTCTGCCCCTTTTAGTAAAATGTGCTGTTACAGTTAAACTTGTTTTATCTATATATCCCATATTTTTTATTAACCATTCGAACCAACAACAGCTGACATATTAAAATTTGCATCTGGTGGAGTAAGTATAGGTGTTTCTGGTGTTCCACCAGTAACTATATAATTTTTAAATAAAAAATATCTCATAATTTCATTGCCTGTAACTATTGGTTCTGTTAACGGTTGGTTATCAATTACTTGACCATAAAGTTTTACAAAATTTGAACCACTTGGTGTTTCGTCCCATAAACCATAATCTATTTCATCATCACTTAACGCAAACTTCGTAATAACGTGTTCACCATTGTGATTTTCACCAAATACTGCAGTTCTTAAATAATCCCTACCTTTGTTAGTAAGAACCGCGTCTAATGTTAAAGTATCTTTGTTTATAAATCCCATACTTTACCTCTTTACGGTACTTCATAATTATTAAATTCAACTCTTACGGGAAGTACATAAATTGCTCCCGACTTTTGACCTGTAATTATAATGGATGTTTCTCTATACACATCTGAAGATGTGACTACTTGAGTTTGAATTGTCGCTCTTCGACTTACTACTTTCTTACTCGTTCTACCACTTTCTTCACCATAACTCACACCAGCAGTAGGTGAAAGTTCGTCCCAAACACCTATCCCTGGCCTAATATCAACCACAAATTTATTTAATACTAAAAAACTATATTGTTCTTCAGCAAATGCATCAGATCCTCCCTCAGTTGATGGGTTTACTGTAACAACCGAAGGTATCCAAGGATTAGCACTATTTTCATCATTAAAATTCATCTGTAATGCCGCATCACCTACATACCCACTTGATGGTGCAGTAAGTGTAATAAAGGGTAATGTTTTAGCTCCTACTGGCATCGAAATTAATTTATACTTCATTACTACTTCCGGATCAACATTTGGTTCAATCATTGGAGTAGACTCTAATACTGCACCATAATAATTTGTTCCTAATGGATGTGCCGTATTAAACAAGGTATAATCTATCTCGTCATCTGACAATGCGAATTTTGTAATACTAAATTCACCACCACTTTTTGCAAGATATTCTCTACCTTTCTTAGTTAATACTGCATTCAGTATATACGAAGTATTATTTATAAATCCCATATTTTATTCCCAAAAAACATTATAATATAAAAGTCTTAAAGTTCCAATTATTACACACCAGTTCCTTCGCCATATGTTACTGTAACATCATATTCAAAGGTTGCTCCTGACGTTTCACCAGTAATAAGTATAGTAGTTTTTGCAGGAGAATTATTTGATGCAATCCTTTTTGGATATATTGCCAATCCTTTACTAGCTTGTCCCGTACCCGGTCTCCAATATCCAGGACTCCATGGTGTAGTTGTCCCAGGATTATATTGCAACTTTACAAACTCACCTTCATGCAGTTTACAATTTCGTATAGTTTGTGAAACGTGCTGAACGCTAGTAACATAAGGCCACCACAAATCTTGATTCGGTTTATCTGCAGATTTAATATAAAATGGATATGTGTTAGTTTCATTATCACCAATTTCAGTTTCTTTTGGTGCTAAAAATGCAACAGTTGAATCTAATACAGTTATAGTAAATCCTTCATTTTTGTAATCATCATAATCCACTGCACCATATTGTTCATTATCCAAATGCTGTATACCAAATTGCTTTCCTCTTCCAACTGATGCAGCTGTTCCACTTGCTCCAGCAGCCTCACTGTCTACTACCCGAACTCGATTAGCAGCACCACCTCCGGCCTGAGTTGACCACCAATCTAAACCACTATCTCCATCTGCCCCACCATCTGCAAGTTGTGGCTGCCAATAGTTGACTTGGCCGGATGGTCCACGATCTTGTAATCGGGCCATTGCTTCAGTATCTTCTGACCTTGTTACGAGTTTATATTTCATAATTTCTGACGGATCATTAAATGGTTCAAGTGCTGGTAAATTATCAAGTACTGCACCATAATATGTAGATCCTTGTGTATGAGTTGTATCCCAAAGACCATAATCAATTTCATCATCACCAAGTGCAAACTTAGTAACTTCAAAAGACCCTATTCCTCCAGAACCGCCACTTGACAAAATTTCACGGCCTTTCTTTGTCAATATAGCGTCTAATACTCTCGTTGTATTATTTAAATATCCCATTTGTTTTTCTCCTAAGTAATAAAAATTTGGACTCTTTTATAAGATTAAAATACTAAAACTTGTTATTCTTCTCTTATAAATATAATCCTTTTTAATTTTTGTCTGTTTTATTGTTTATTTTACGGTATACTCACATCCAACGGAGTTTCTGGTGAATCTGTAGTTACCAATCTTGATGGTGATGTACGAATCACCTCTACTGCCGGTGTCCTATCTTCATATCTTTTATTTACATCAGAAACCGTTGATCTATCAGTTTGAACACACCCCCTATAGAAAAGTCTATCAGTTCCAAGTGCTTCATCCCATCGATTATCTAAATCAGATAATACAAGAGTAGATGTAGAATATTTTCCTAAAGAAGCACTTAAATTAGATAGATAATAATATTCAGTTTCATAATTAAAACGTGACAATACATTTTGGTCTACTCGTGGCATTACTACTTCTTCGCGAATAGACTTTTGACTTCCTAACTGTATAGTTGCGTTATAATAATCTTGACCATACCAACCACTCGTATCTCTATCACCTATATCATATAATGCAGGTCTTTCTAAAATATGTCTCAATACAAATGATCCCGTATCTGATGCCAATTCTGATAATGCATATCTTGGGTTCAGTGAACTAAAATCTGCTGTTACTGTTACCATAGAACCACTTTCTTGATTCATATTATCAAATTCAAATGGATCATGTAAATTTAATCCCATTTTAATATCTTCATATATAGCAGATGCTGACACATATGAACCACTTTCTTTTGTATACCAATTCACTCTATATGGATCACTATGTCCCATGTTAATTTCTAATGGGGTATATTCACTAGATGCTGAAATATATGAACCAGTTTCTTGTGTATGAAAATTAATTCTAAATGGATGACTATAATTTAATTCTGATTCTAATGGAGTGTAATAAGAAGATGCTGAAAGAAATGAACCACTTTCATTAGTATGGAAATTCACCTTAAATGGATGACTAAAATTTAATTCTGATTCTAATGGTATATAATTGGAAGATGCTGACACATATGAACCAGTTTCACGTGTATGTGGACTAATACCAAATTCATTAGACCAATTTATCTCTTTCTCATACAAATGTTTTTCTGAACTTTCAGAAACATAATAAAGGTCTATATCTGCAAACCAATGTTCAGGTTCAAATGTAGGTTTCTTTCCAATAACAATCTTATCTCGTTCAAGTAGAGTGGGTTCAATAAGAATACCAACATTTGCATTTGCACGGGCAGGTAGTAAATCTTTAATTTGTTTGAATAATGAATGATCATAATATTTTAATAATCTTAAATAGTCCCAAAAGTTATTTGGTCCTGCATATTTTTGCCAATATAAATTTCTTGCTTCTACTAATCCCGTATATTGTTCTTCGTATTGGTCAGATGGCTCCCCAATATATTGATCAAAATCAAGATTTGGCATTGAAGATATAATATCTTCATCTATTGCCGCAGATGGTGAAAAATAAACACCAAGTTTGTTAGAGTCTATTGGGGCGGTATCATAAGCTGGTATTACTATACTTTCTCCAAATTTTAATTTCGGTAGACTAAATCTATCTATCAATGCATCAGATTCAATTCTTACTTTATTAGATGACTTACCACTTGGTCCCAAGTTAGGAACTTTCATTTTAATTTCATCAATTACAGATGAAAAATGATTTGCGGTACTTACTCCGGCCGCACCATAATTATATGGTGATGCAGATGAGGTAAATGATTGGTCTGCACTTACATCTCTAAACCAATTATTTGCACTCACACTTAAATCTTTATCATCGTCAAACGAATATCGAGTAACTAAATCTGTCCAAGATGCAGACGGATGATTGCCATCGAATGCTATTGGAGCTGCTACATGATTGTCAAATGCTGATTCTGTAAGTGGAGTTGTCCAATTTCTATATTCCATCATAGAACCACTAAATGATTCTCCAAAATAATCACTTTCTGGACCACCTATTGTAATTGTATCAGCACTTCCTGTATAAGAAGCATTATAAGATTCTGATATTGCTCCTAATGAACCACAAACAACTAATGAATTCGATGATTCATATATAATCCTACTTAATCCTGCATCATATTTTTTAGTATATAAACTATAAACAACATCTTGACTTGTACTATTATCTGATAAATGATATCCAGATGCTGAATCTCTCGTTAGCATCACAGACCAAAATTCTCCATCATAAACGGGTAATTCAGATGATGAAACTTCTTGATATCCTCTACTACCACTCAACATAAAAGACACATTACCATATCTATCTGACGAACCATTGTCTTTTAATCTAATTGCCCAATCATCACCTCGTCTTACTAATACTTGGTCTGAACCAGTCACGGCTTTAAATCTAAATTCTACCGTATCTGGAGTTCTATTGGTTGCCCCATCTCCAAGTGTAACTACTTCCCAAGTATCATTTTGAACATAAGTATTCTTAGTTGATCCAAAGAAATTTAATGCCTTTGTAAATTTCCTTGTTATCATAAAATCGGGTGCCTGTCCAGATAGTTTAGGTCCACCGTATTCCATAACTCGTAACATACTTGATGGAATACCATAACAACTTATCAAACCTTTAATTGCTCGTGACGTTCCTTTTGTTTTTAAGAAATATGGCATATTATTTATAATACGACTCCATACTTCTCTTGATATATCTCTTTCTGGAGTAGTAGCATATACCCATGGCTTCTCAGAGCCAGTTTGTTCCATTCCAAATATATATCTCGGTAATGATACTAAATCTTTTCCATCATGAACTTCCCACCCAAGAGATTGTGCTATAGGTTTTAATAAATCTTTTGCTATACCTTCTGAAAGACTATCTCTTTTATCATGAATATCTGTCATTGCCTTAATAAATGTCCAAATATCATCAAAATGATGACCAATCATATCTACAAAATTAAGAAATACCGTATTTGCAGTATCCTCTATAATAAATTCTGGAAGATGTCTTCTCAATCTATTTACATTCGCTCTATCATAAACTGATGCAGAAGTTAATTGATCAGCATACCAATTAGTTGCTATTGATTGTGTAGTTCTTGCAAGAACATATGGATCTGAATAATTTCCTGACCCAGATATTTTTGGCCAGGCATTGTCATTAAATATACCAATAGATTCACTTGAATACGATGAACTTTGTTTGAACATATATTTTTCAAACTTATCAAATGAATTAATCTGTTCGCGACGTTGTTTTTCCCAATAGTCTATTTGTAATAATGAACCACTAATTAATTGATATGGTGGATTTAAACCACTTGACCCCGAAACACTTATATAAGCACCTGCTACTGGATCAGGCATTATACCTGTTATACCAGCTAATGATCCACTTGTACCAGACAAAGAAGCACTTCTATCAGTATATTGTTCTATTAAATCTAATTTATATTTAAAATTTCTAACTCGTTTCTCTACTGAACCAAACCGAACAAAATTTGAAAATTGAGAATGATCTATATTAATATCTGAACTTAAACTGCCACTTAAAACTTCATCTTCTAATCTCTTTTTAAGTTCATCATCATCTGTTGTTAAACTTTCATAACTTTTAAAATCAGTTTGTCTGTTCCCTATTGGACTATTAACATCAAATGGTTCAGGAGGAATAAGAACAGTATCACTTATCCACTCTTCTATAAAAGGAACTAATGTACAAGTTTCTTCTATCGGAGGAATCATTTCCCTAACTATACTAATAAAATCTTTTTCCTGAACTACATCTGAAAGTGGTTCGTATAATTTATATACAAGTGAATATGGATATTCTGGATAAGTTGTTTGGTCAACTTTAAAATTACTTATTAAATTAAAATCATTTGTTCCTTGTCTAACTAATTTACCTAAATCTACAGTTTCATCCATCGGATACTGAATAAACCATTTTTCAAATCCATTTGGATTAATTTCATCGGGCCATGTTTGCATATCAAATAGAGTAAGTGGATATCTTTCATCTGGATTATGACCAGCCTCGTCTGCAAGTTCACTCCAACGCTTTACAAGAGTAATAGTATCACCACTTACACTATCAATTTCTCCTCTTAATGACCCAAATATCGGCGTTTCACTAGAAAGTGATGAAGTATAATCAACATAAAAATTAGTAAATGTACTCCATGGCCGTATATTTGCATCATTATCAGGCTCATAACCACCTAATAGATTGGATTCATTAGGTACCTGTGCCAAATTTTCATAAGTATCCGTTAAAGTAATTGTATTTCCATCAACATCAACACTTGTGATTTCTCCGATTAAATCTCCAAATACAGGAGTTATTGTTATAGTATCAGTATCAAGAACTATATCAACTCGTAAATCTTCTACCCATAACATTCCTTCAGGACCATAATTACCATATACATAAAGAATTGATGGACTATAAAGATCATAATCTTCATCAACCACAACATCATAACTAACCTCTTTCCATTCACCTGCTACTGTAACAGGTGTATAATTTAACCAATCATAATTACTTGGTTCTAACCAAGTATCTTCTTGACCTTCAGGTGCTGGATGATATACTTCTACCGATGATCCCCAAGTCATAGTTCGTGATTCTTCACCTGTATCATCAACAGAATAATGAAGTAATCCAACTTGTGCCCCTTTACCTACCGTGTCGGATTTTTGTCTCCACGAAATTCTAATTTTGTCTCCGATTTGAAAACCTTGAGCGAGATGCGTATGTAGTAAAGTCTGTGAAAGCCACATTGGTCGATGTATTAAACTATCTACTTCACCTTGATTAGCAGATGTTATTGACCCACCTACTCCTTCCCAAGAAGGAAAATAGGAGTAAGGACCGGAAGTGTCAGTGGTATAACTTTCATGATTCGGAGAAGTAAATATAGAATTTTGGTCAATAAACTTCATACAAGTTTCACCATCTCGGCCTTCATTTTGAACAAACTTGGCGTGATGTCCTACCCATCCTGTATGCCAATTTATACCACTATTATTGTCTGGATTAAAATTATAAAACCCATTACTCCAATCATCAGGCCAAACTGCATCAGTTCGTAAATTTGGATCTGGATAGTTCCATATAGCATCAACAATATTATTGTTTGGTGTCCAAGTGAATGTTGCTAACGATTGTTCATCACCCATAGTATCTGGTACTGGCCAGAGCCATTCTGATTTTTCTAAAACTGGTGGTACACCTTCATTTATTTCTGGTTTCCCCTTCTTCGCAATGGCCCCTCCCTCATCAAGTTTCCAAGTTCCTGGTAATAGAACACTTTGTAATGTATTCGTTTCACTGTCCATATAAGAATCAACATCGGGATCTCCAGTTTTATATACCGTACCTTTATAATCTACTTTTGAAATAAATCCATATCCTGCTTCATCACTAACTGTATTATCTGGAGGTGGTCCTACTTTTTTATTGGCAGTTACTCTTAATTTATCTTCGGGTTGAAAATTATCAACTGTCCATACCATATCAACTTCTGGTTGAACATCCTGATCAACAAATGTAAGTTTTAAATCCTCTACCCACAATATTCCTTCAGTATCACCATAATGGCCATAAACACGCATCAAACAATGCACCATTTTATCATTATGAACATCAAAATGGGTTGTTTTTGACAAATCCCACTTTGGATCTATTTTAAAAGTATATTCTACCTTTTCCCATACACCGGCCTCTGCAACAAAAATTCGTGCTCTACTTAAAGTTTCACCTGTACCACTTGTAGTATATTTTGACCAAAAACTACTATTATTATACTCGTATTCACGCTTTTCAGCTTCAGATAGTCCTGTGGGAGCACCTTGACTTATGGTGCTTGCTGGATCATATAAATCTTCCCAATCATTTCTCCACCATCTCATAGAAACCTGAGCTCCCTTGCCTTCAACTTCTGATTTTTGCCACCATGAAATTTTAATTCTATCTCCCGGCTGTATTCCTTGTGCCGCTAAAGATACTGGAAACCACTGGTCTATATACATTGGTCGTCCTTCTAACGACCCCCCTGCGGCAAGCGGGTATGTGTTAATATACGAAGTTCCATCCCACGCCCTATAAGCATTATTTATGTTATCATCTGGCCTTCTATCACCAACAGTTCCGTCCGGATTAGTATTGAATATTTTACCATTATAATCTGGATGATTTGGATTTTGAAATTGTGAATTTTGGTCTATGAATTTCATGGTATTTCCACCACTTCGACCTTCTCGTGTCCATTTTGCATTGTATCCTGCCCACCCAGTTCTCCAATATGGATATTCAGTTCCTGTTCCACTTGCTGAACCCCAATCAAATGTTACGTATCCAGGACTCCATCCTACTGGATATATTGCATCTACACCTAAATCTGGATCTGGATATCTCCAAATATATTCTCCTAGATCTAAAGCAGGCTGCCATTCCCAATCAATATCACTATTGCCAGGACTGCCGGTTCCCCAAATTGGTTTACAACCTTCAAAAATAACATTATTCGCATCACTCAACCCATGTGATGTAATTTCATGCCATGCCCCTGGATTTGTAACTGTTGCATCATCATCTTCACTACTTCGAATTACATTCCAAAGTCCAGGAACCAATGATACATTAGGATTTATTGAGGAATTTTCATACAGAGTAGCAGCATCTCCCGTTTGATATTGAGTTCCGTGATACCATATTTTAGCAATAATTGCAGCTTTTGTCCCATACGTTTCCTCGGCATAAAGCTTTAATTTATCAGTTAATGCAAAATCAGCAATAACGTAATGTGATGATTTCTCCCATGAACTTTCTTCTGTTGCTATTTCTGTTTCTACACCGTCAACTACGTGATAAAGAATAAATTTATTATCAACTTGAAGTCGAATTATTAATGTATTAGAAATCCCTGAATTGTGTCCGTGATATGGACTTACCGTATAATGAAACTTTCCTTCTTCTCCGTCTGTACCACCATCTTCTGGTATACGAACTTGCATACCATTTTGATTAGATAAAGTTAATTCATCAATTTCTCTTACTTCTTCTGGTACTTCATATTTTCCAACAAAATTTGCAACATGATTTAATTCAGTACCAACATACGAACCAGACATCCAATATAAATGATATTCTTCCTTTGTCTTTAACATTATACTTAATTCATTAGAATCAGTTGAAGTAAAACCATGAAATGGACTTTGATGAAATTCTGTTTCATAACCACCTTCTCTAATACTAGAATTATCTGCATTTTCTACTGGAATATTATCTATAACAGTTCTCTCTGTAGACATATCATGTTGTTCATCAATAACTATTGCATTTTTAATGGTTATTTTACCACTTCCTCTATCCCCACCGTCAGATGCCATTTGCTCAACAAACTCATCACCATCAGAAAGTGTAGCCTTTACTATATTCTCACCTTCAAATGTAATAAGTCCAGTAACAGGAACATCAGTTTCCTCAATTATTGGGTGTATCATATAAGGTGTTGGAAGTGATACTCCTGATCCTGGTTCTAATTGAATATCAGTAAAATATCTATAACCATCAGTATTTCCAGTTTCATCTTGTGGAATAGAGTTGTTACCATTATTATACCCAAGTATCCAATATATTGTATCTTCGTCCGCTGTAAATCTTTCATATAATCGTTTCCAAGTATTACCATCAACTATCTTTTCTTCAAGTTCTAAACCTACAGTTTGATAAGGTAAAATATTTGTTGTTATATCTGCCTTTTTTATAAAGAAAATACCTTGGTCTGTTAAACTGTCCCATTCACTATCCCACATTACCCAACAACTTAAAACATAAGTTTCACCTGGAATAAGATTTTCTATTCTCATTCTATATTGATTACTTGGTGAACCATCTACTGAGGTCATTCGTAAACAATATTTACTATGACCTGGATTTGGGAATTCAATTATTTCATTTACTGGATACGCAGTTGGATCTACGAGTTGAATGGCATGCTCTCCGTCTTTAAAATGGCCATTAACAACAAAATTTTCACTTATAGAAAGTTGTTCCGTTTCAATAATAGGAGCATATCTTGATAATTGTTCTGGTATGTCATCCCAACCAATAATAAAAGCATCTCTTATGATAAGAGTTCCACCTGCCATTAATTCGTTTAATGTAATATCAAGTTGCCCTTCAGAAACATTTATTTTTGCATTTCTTTCCCAAACACTGGGAGTATTACCAACAAATGTTATATGAGATTGACCACTAATATCAGAATAAGATAAACAAGTATATCCTAATAATCTGAATTGCTCATGATAAATTGGGTCGTCTATTGCTGGATTTGGTCGAAGTCTTAGTTCTGTTCGGGATGGGGATACCTCTTGAATCCAATATTTGTTATCTACAACATCAAGTTCTATTTCATTTCCCTCATTATCAAGTAAAGGAACTGATCCCCCATTGCTTGCTGTAGCATCATGATAACTTGCGAGTATCCTACCATCTGTATCTATCATCCACTCACCAGTATAAATACTTCTATCTGATTTTTTAACTAAAACATCATTAGTAGAACCACCAATCTCTCTTAAAAAATTAAATACAATTTTATAAGTTCCACGATTATAACCAAGGTCTCTAACATACTGACCCACATCTAAATTTTCTGGTAATGGATGTCTAATTTCACCAGAAGCTATATAATCATCTTCAACCGTATAAAGAACATATTCAATTAAATCTGATTCAAGATCACCAAATGGGGCTACAGGATCACCTTCATCTAAACCATCTATTTCTATTAAGGGCAAATCTTTTGCTTTTAATCTTGATAATTTTCCAGTTATTGGATCGGTTGCTAAAAATTTCTTCTTTGGCATTATAATTCCGTAAATTCTCTATCTATTATTTTATTAAGTTCTTCTTCATTATCCTCATACATAAAGTATCCAAGTTCCCAAATAAGAGTATGATTACTAGAATAACTGTTTCCATCAGTTCCTTCACCCGAAATTATATTTTCAAACAAAATAATATTCCCATTATTATCACGCAGAATACCATCATCTACATTTCCAGATTCAGTATTTTCTTGTATACGGTTTAAGTATTTAGCCTCATCTTCTCGGATCATGTCTTGATAAAACTCAAGATTTTGAAGAGCTGTTTCTGTATATGGCATTTTTTATCTCACTACTTTAAAGGAATGTTTCTCATCAAAATATTGAACAGTTTCATCCGCAGTTCCACTACCACTTACTACTTTGTAGTTTATTCTATAAAATCTTTCGGCCTGTAATCCATTCATCCACAAATTGAAATAATTTCCTGTTGAATCACAACTTACAATTGAACCACTTCCAAATGGTACAATAACATCTTCTGTATATGCGTCTTTAATTTGATAATAGGTACTTCCACTTGGTAGATATTTTGCTGTTGTATATCCTGTACTATATCCAGTAGAAGAAAATGTTTTTTCAGGATATCTTGTTCTACCAACTACTCTAAATTTTACTTTTGAAGTTTCTTTATATTCTGGACGAAATCCTCTCATATAAAGAACCATATCTTCAACCTCAGTATTAGAAAGTGCTGATAATGAACCTGTTGACCATTTGGAATCATCCCAAACTACTTCTAATTTTGGTTGATAAACTGTATGAGTATTTCTACCAAAAAATATAAAGTTTCCATATCTTGTAACATTACCTTCTTCTACATTTGTATCACTGTTCCCAAGACTTCCACTTCTTTTTATCATAAATCCTTCATTTGGAACTGTACTATCTAACCATTTATTTACAATATCAGTTACGTCCATTCTTAAATCATCAGGTTCGTGTGTAAAAGATTGTGAAGCTTCATAT
>Ga0310121_10003672_pt1 | contig 13908 bp, 10 predicted proteins | sample CB27_Tmax_986_MG_FD_203504 | JGI IMG/M metagenome (GOLD analysis project Ga0310121, IMG submission 203504) | Marine microbial communities from Western Arctic Ocean, Canada - CB27_Tmax_986 | ecosystem: Environmental > Aquatic > Marine > Oceanic | place: Canada: Western Arctic Ocean | collected... | reverse complement strand
GAAATATATTTGGTTCTGAAACCGACCCTGACCTTCCCGAAAGTGTTTTTACTGGTAGCGAGTCTAGTCACAATAGTAATGTGGTATATCTCGAAAAAGAAAATGAAGTCTTAACATCAACTTGTGGGGTTACCAGACCGTTAAAAATATCTGACATAGGTGGATTTGGTGAAGTGGCAACCAATCCATCTTTTCGAAGAAAAGGATTGGCGACAAAATTGTCTAGTCTTGCGGTCGATGATTTTCGTAATGATGGAGGAGAAGCATTATTTTTAGGTACAGGTAACCCAGAAGCAGCTCGTATTTATCATAGATTGGGCTGGAGGAAGATGTCGGGAGCAAACGTAATGGTGAATATCACCAATAGGATTTCACCAGAAGAATATCTGGTCGATCGGTTCGGTATATTCGAAGATTACATTGTGCAGAAGTCTAATCCTGCGGCAAGAATACCCATGATTCCTTTGCTCATTAGTCCACACGATTGGCATGTGTTAGACGCTAATGCGGGTATGTATTCAACCAGGTATGATACCCAACATTCATGCATGGGATTATATAGAAGGTATTCTTATATAAAGTTAGATGGTAAAGGCGAATGGTTTACCGCTGCGACGAAAGATGGAAGAATTGTTGGCCTTTCAAGTGCTGTGTTATTAAATGAAGATATAGCACAAATTGACGGGTTTTCACATAACAGGTTTGAAAATTGCTGGAGTGAATTAATTGATGCGGCGATTAAATGGGCTTGCACCAAAGGAGTAAGTAGGGTGTGTGCAGAAATATCTGTTGAGGATGAAGAGAAAAGAGAACTTTTTTCGAGAATTGGTTTTAGTCTGTCAATTAAAACAGATAAATTCGCGTACGGAGAAAGAGAGATTGAATCCGTTGAACTGATTAAGGATGTGCGATAGTTAACAAAAATCCAAGCTTTGATTGAAAATCAACGTATCAGGTTTGGTTCCCCCGTTTCCTGTAACCTTTTCAATGTCATTTCTCTAAATTCTTCTCGTATATCTCTTGTAGGCGGTCTATTTCTACTTGAGCCTAAGCCTACTAGTTCCATACAGAGTTTGTCTAACTCTAGGGCCGCGTTCATTTTCTTCATGGCGCTTCTGGTTGCAATTTGTCCGATCAGGTATGCAGAAAGATCCCCCACTGGCCATATCCATATCAAATACAAAGGCGAAAACTTGCCAGTTATCGCAAAATACAAGACGGCACGGTGGTGGCCACGAGGCACGAGCTGAAGCCTTTGGATGCCGGCAAACACGCTGCGGCGGCCATCCGACTGCCAGGGCATGCGCCCATCGTTGTGTTCAGCGTCCATCTGAAATGCTGTGGATTTGTAGGCGGTGAGGATGATCAAAAGAGAATCGCTGAGACGCGGGAAATAATTGTCGCGCTCGACCGCAGTCGCCGGGACTTTCCCAACATAGGTATCGTCATCGCCGGCGACTACAACCTCGTTGGCTCCAGAACGCCTGTCGATCTGCTGGAGAAGGCGGGCTTCCGGCAATGGATTCTGCCTCACCGATTTGCCGTCTCAGGCGGAGAGGACGGATACCCCAAGGGAGAGAGGCAAACTACGATCCCCTCGCAGTACGAAAACCGACCTCGTGGCCGCCAGCAGCGGGATGTCTGAACCCTCGCGACGAGCACCCAAGGGAGTCCGTGCGGTTGTACGACGATCCCCCGCGATAGACACGATAGATGTCGGAGGTAGGCCCTCGCGGGTCAATTGGGGGCGACACCCAATAGTATTCACTGTCCCACCTATCCCAGCACATTTCGTACAAATTTCCGGCCATGTCGTAGAGACCGTATTCGTTAGCACGGTCTGGACCGACGGGTGTCTGGTTTCCATCGTAGTAACCGACTGGGCTGGTCCCATTGTCAAATGGATCGCCGCTATTGTAGTAGTTCGCGTCGCCGCCACCGATCGAGTTGCCCCACGGATACATGTTCCCCACAAGGTTTCCGCGCGCCGCCTTTTCCCATTCAGCCTCGGTTGGCAGCCGGTAGCCATTGGCTGACCATTTCACAAAATCATTCCCGAGGTCGATTCCGCCCGTACAGAACGTACAAGCGGGGCTGTTCCGGTACACATTGGTCTGCGCGGCATCGGTGTAATAGACTGGCGTCAGCCCATCCTTCTCCGAGCGGGCATTGCACCATTTCACCATGTCATACCAGTTAACCGAATACACCGGGTGCAAAGGGCCCTGGCTTGAGCCCGAAAAGGTAAAACTGTAGCCGTTGGCATCCGCGTAGCTCCTTACCTCATCCCACAGCGCCTTCGTCACCTCGAACTGGTCGAGGTAGAAGGCGCTGAGGGTATTGGTGTGTATCGGCAGATCGGTGGACCAGGGCCCGCCACCGCCGGACTGAAGCCCCATTACGAAATCCCCCGCCGGGATCAGGACCATGCCCGCAGGGACCTCGGCCAGGTCAATGCCAGTACCAGATATCTGCCGTATGGAAAAATTCATCGCATTCACAGCAGTGTTGATGCTGGCGGTATATACACATAGCGGCTCTTGACCCTGGATAGAATTGGCCACAGCGGACATTCCCGAGGCTAAATCAATTCCTCCAAGCACATCATAGTAATTGCCAACCACACCATCCCACGAAATCTCAAATCCCCTCGGAGTTATTGCCATACTTCGGATATCTGGTATCGGGCTGACCTCGACGTGGACTGCAATGTTATCAGTCAAGCCGCGACCATCATGCACCTGAATGGTAAAATCATCGCTTCCGCTAAAATCTGATTCCACGGCATAATTGACATGAAATTCACTAACGGAAGAAGCGGGAATTGAGATACTTCCATGACCAGGCAGGTCCATTACCTCCCAGTAAACCGGATCTCCATCCGCGTCAGACGCGTGCAAGGTCAATTCGAACGGAACAGGATTACCATCTTCTGACATTGCGACATACACCGACCTTCCCTCAAGAATCTGAGGGGCATGATTATCAACCGTCACATTCCCCGCCATGGAAGCGGTTTCTGTTCCGCTTGTTCTGTCCGAGGTTACTGTGACCGTCCCTCCATAGGCCTGCGCCTCCGTCGGATTGAAGGTTACGATGACATCTTGGGCCGAACCTGGTGCTATTGATCCAGACCAATCTCCGCTAAACCCAGCCGGGTATGTGATCCCGCTGACATTGAGAGACGAATTGCCGTCGTTATGCAGGATGAGTCTTCGCTGAGCCGAAGAACCCACCTCAACATTGCCGAAGGATAGATAACCTGTGAGCCGAATGATGCGAGTGGGGACGAGACTGAAATACACGGACACATTGTGGTCTGCATCTATACTGGGTAATGTATAAGTTTCTCCGCCGGTCTGTACGATCCTCCCATCAAGCAACCATCTTAGGACAACGTATCCAGCAAGCGGTTCCGCGGTAAATGTCAGACTCTGTCCCTCGCTTGTGACTATGTTTCCACTCGGAGTTATGGTGCCTCGCCCCCAGCCTGTAGCAGCAGAAACGGTAAACTCCAGTTGCGGCAAACAACTTGAGGGAGTGGAAAATCCGGCAGTCACTGCGGTAGACGTCGCGCTCCCCCCATCCTCGGCATCCTCGCCCATGCCACGCCTTGCAAAGGCTTCCCAGATCTCACAAGTGTTTTCCCCGCCATTGTTCACCACGTCTGCCAAAAGAATCGCATCCCGCCCACCAAGAAACGATGGATTGCAGGGCTGAAGCTTGAGACCGTCCATCACCAGTTGCAAGGCGACATTGTTGCCCCCGGTTCCGCTGTAAACATCCGGGTCAAACCCATGCTTTTCGACAAGAAGCCAGTACAGATCCCAAAGGACCGCGCACCAAACCTCACCAATGTCATGCTCCTCGCTAAGCGTGTTTAGATCGTCATACGTCCACGGATTAACGGCCATGTCTGTACTGTAGGGGTGCAGGCGTATGTTGGCCCCCCCATTCGCATACGCCCCAATGGGCCGCGGCGCATCCGAAACATCATTCGATTCGGCGGTCAACACCAACGCCCACCAATCACTCCATCCTTCACCCATGCCTTCGCTTTGTGCCGCATGAAGACAATCGGAGTTTGAAGGGCCTCCGGTAAGGCGAGTGGAAACCCCGTGGCCGTATTCGTGGATGATGATCTCGTTATCGAAAGCGCCATCGAGGGCGGTACTCACCGTTATTGTCGCCATAACCGGGGTCCCGCTGGTGATGGCTGCTCGGATGGCATCTCCATCACTCTGCCCAAGGAATAGCGCGGGGATCACAATCTCTGGTTCTTCACCATCCATGGTAACCAGGTGATCCCCTTCATGGTTTACGATGAGCGCGGCGACCGCTCCGGCGTTCTGGACATGGAGAACCTTCTCCACAAAGGCGCACTCGCCTCGGTCAATGAGGGCGATATTGCCGGCAAGCTCAAGCCCGTTGGTGATGGGGGCACAGGCATCCGTAGTGGAATACAGCGGCGGATCCGGAGGGTCAAGCGCCTGAACAACCAGGCCGCTAACGCCACTGCCATCCAGTCGCGCACCAAATTTGGCCACTCCAAACTGATAATCCCTGGCCAGTGAGGGGGGGGAATGCACCACAAGGGTTTCCCCGCCATGCAACCAGATGTGTGCCTGCATCCGTGGATCAAATCCGTCCGGTGGCGTCAGCATGCTAGCATTGTTGAATGCCGACCCATCCTGCGCATCTGCCTGCAGGGGATCACCACCCACACCACCCCGATTATAGTTGTTCACCTGAAAATTCCCCGCAACCTCGGTGAACCCATAGTGATAGTGAATGTCGTGAAGCAGGTTGTTCATGTAAAAGAGGTTCACGACCGAGGATGAACTGGATTGGGCCGGATCGGCAGAAAAGTCGGGCGAATAATCGAAAGACAGCAATGAACCTCCATCAGGCCGAAAGTCGGCATAGTTGTCACCATTGGCATCAAGTTGCGCGAATACGTTGTTGCCACGGGTGTCAGTATACTCGCTACCGACGATGCCATTCGTATCATGCCAGCCAAAGGGAGAGGCGACGGGGTCGTGAACATCAACGTGCAACGAAACCACCCCATCCTCAGGACTACTGTGAGGCAGCCCCACCACACGATACGAAGCCCGCCACGACCAGTCATTCTCGAACCGTACTTCTCCCGTGACTGCATCAATGTTGACATGCCACCAGTGAATGCCATTTTTTGTCTCAAAATGCATATTCCACACAGTATAAAGACCCCCTGTCCCGTCGGGCTGGACCATCAACTTCAAGGGGATACTACCGTTTGAAAGAGTTCCTCCTTCAAACAACACCGCCTGCTCGATACCGCCCAACTCATTCAGGATCCGCGGATCACCGGGATCTCTCAACCCCAGGTGGGCGGCGGCGGCCCTCAGTGCGGCCTGCGGCGAGAGAAACAACTGCCGCGCTGCCAAGGCGGGCACGGTGTACTTCCGAACTCGATTATCCAAGTTCAAAACCTCTCCCGGGGAACTGATGCCAATGCTGATATCCTCGCCAAAAACCTCTAGCCCGCCAACTTCCTGACGCAGGAAAATGTGGGTAACCTTGTTGTGGAGACTGGTATATTGATCCCGCACCCTGACCGTTGGCAGGGCGTCACTGGAGTCTCCGGCATTCGAGGACGTCCCTGCCCCGAGAACCTCCAGGGCAATCTGCAGAGGACCGTCGGATTCCGGTCCGCCCGAAACCACAGCCTGAACTTTCCCGGCATACAGGGGAAATACGAATGCCGCTGCTAGCAGGATGAATCTAAGACGAGGTAGTACTCTCTTTGAGTGCCCTAGCACCCTCCCAGAGGGGGTGCTATTTTTTTCCCCTGCTACCATTTATGTGATTGTCCCTGGGACAGAACTCACAAACGGGGGCTGCTCAACCTCCCCCCCCGGACTCCCGCCCAGCCGTCCGTTGAACAGGATTTTATAGGCTAAGGGATGGAGGGTCGACCAGAAAATCCCCGATGAGGCGCTGGGAGCCGAGGATCTCGGTCCAGGACTCGAAAGGCAGGTTTTAGGTCACGATCAGGCTGGTGTGTTCATACGCCCGGCTGATGACCTCGAAGAGCAGATCGGCGCCCGGCTTCGAGAACGGGATGTAGCCCAGTTCATCGAGAACGATCAGTTCCAGGCGTTCGAGCTGTCGTTCCTCCCGCCGTTTTAGCAGCGTGGTCACCATTGCGGTGGCCGAGTAAAACCGGACCTTGCGTCCCTGCTGGCAGGCTCCGAAGGTCAGAGCGGGTCACCGGCGGCCCGCTTGTCGTGCCTCACTTACGTTTTTCCGTTCCGTCATGAGCTCGAAGAACCGACGTTCAGCGACTGCGGCCCAGACAGACACGGAACCCGTGGAAGAGGTTCGCAGACTAACATTGTTCATGGAACAGTTTTCCGAGGCCCAACCAAACGCAGATCGCCTTCCGCCTTGGAGCATACCTTTGTCAATTCCTCCGGGGTCAGATTCCGGCGGCCCTCGGTATTGTTCTCTTGCGAGGGAATATCTTCCCACACGTTGTTTACCAATCCCCCTCGCGTCTGGAGGACCTTGAACATACCGCGTAGAAACTTAATGAATCCGTTGTAAGTCCGGGGGGAAATACCGCTCCGCCATAGGTGGGTTGCGTATTCTTCGGCGATTGCCGGGGAGATTTCATGCAGGAAGGTGACTTCCTGGTGCTGCGTCGCCAGCCAGTTCTTGAAGCCGTGCTGGCTCTGGCGTCCGTGCTTCTTGATCTCGTCCCGGCCCCAATAGGCATGATACCCGTCGATTGTGACGGCGCGGGGCATCCGTTTTCGGGGACTATGCAGCCAGGCTTCCCACGCATCGGCAACGGGGAGGCGGTCCGCAATCCCTCTGCGAAGTTGTTCCGAAAGCATGATCCGCTTCGGCTCTCGTTCGATCTCCGGCAGGTGATCCACCGCCTGGGTCAGCCGGGAAAATAGCGCATCGACCGATTCGCGGCCGCGGATTTCTGCCAGCATGCGTGCGAGCTGAGCCTCGGCCTTGTCCTTTGATTCGTTAGCGGCCTTCTTGCTACGAGTTGCTACGACAATGCCAGTACTCCGGCAGTAGTCCTTGCCCTTGTGCATGAATCGGGCATACCACTTTCCTTTCCGTTCAAAGACTTGGGCCACGGTTTTGCCCTCCCTGTTGCTTGATTGCACTCGTTCCTTGGCGTCGCAAGACGTGTCATGCAGTAGAAAGAGGACAAAGTGCAAGCGGGAATTCGTAGTTTTTTCGTAGCAGGGAAAGGGGGGGAAGGGTGCCCGCTTACGTAAACCCCTGCAAATACTGGCGGGAGCGACGGGACTCGAACCCGCAACCACCGGATCGACAGTCCGGAACTCTAACCAATTGAGCTACGCCCCCGCCTGAAAACATGGCGTTAAAACCCGCTCACAGTATCGCGGACGGGCTCCAATGCAAGCGGAAAGCTTGAAAAAAGTTAAGGCTACCCGTCCGGGGTTTCCTTGGATTTCATGAGGTGGTCGATCACCAGGAATGCGGCCGCGGCCCGTTCGTTGCGTGAAAAGCCCTCTTCCAGGTACTTGATGGCTTGCCGAACGCGTTCTCCGCTTTCGCTTTCGCTCTCGGCCAGTTCGAAAGCGGACGTCATCTGGTACTGGTTGAAGCAGAACACAGATTCTCCGCCGGTCACATCTATGGGTTGAATCGCCATTAATCTTCAGGTTTCCCGTGATCGTCTAGGGAGGGCATCCCGTAGCACTGCGGTGTTTTCTATACGCCGAAGCTGGAACCACAGCCGCATGATTTAGAGGCGTTCGGGTTGCTGAAGCGAAAACCCGCCTGGATAAGATCATCGGAAAAATCGACCTGGAGCCCGTCAAGGAAAACGACGCTGGCGTTGTCTGCGACCACGCGAAGTCCATCCTGATTGTAGACGATCTCGTCACCTTCGCTCATGGCCGTGTCTACCGCGGCTGAATAGGTCATCCCGGAGCAACCGCCCGGAATAACCTTTATGCGCAGAAACTGTGAACTTCCAACGCCCACGCGTTTGAGTTCCACCAATGCTTTCTCGGAAACCGAGATCTGTAAACCGGGCGTCTGCGTTGAATTTGTCATATCATACCTCACGTAAGACCCTACATTTGATCCCGCTGCATGTCAAGATGAGCGATCATGTACTTTTTGCCGTCTTTTCCGCCAGTGCGGACAATTTCCCAGCGGCAGCGCCGGAGTCGATAGATTCCTGAGCACGGGCGATGCCGTCCCGCAGTGAATCGGCCTTTCCACCGGTCACGATGGCAGCACCGGCATTCAGCACGATGATATCCCGGTGGGGCCCGGAGGCGCCGTTGAAAACTGTATGGAGAGCTTTTGCATTGTCTTCCGGATCACCCCCTCTCAGGTCTTCCGGCTTACAGAGTGGGATTTCGAACTCCGTGGGATCGATGTCATAGATCTTGATTTCACCATCCCGAATTTCCGCAACGTGTGAAGATGTGGTGGTAGTCAGTTCGTCCAATCCATCGTTCCCATGAATCACGAAATAGTGACGGGCACCTTGGTTGGCCATGGCGCGGGCTGCGGTATCCACCAGGTCCCGGCTGAATACCCCGAAAACTCCGTGCTGCGCCGATGCCGGATTCGATAGCGGCCCCAGAATATTGAAGATGGTGCGCATCGCAAGTTCCTTGCGGGGTCCGATAGCGTGTTTCATTGCCGGGTGGAGAGCCGGTGCGAAAAGGAAGGCGATGCCAATCTCCTCCAGGCAGCCCGCCATTGCATCGGGAGAAATCCCGATGTTTATCCCCAGCGCTTCCAGCACGTCTGCGCTGCCCGACCGGCTGGACACGCTGCGGTTTCCGTGCTTCGCCACGGTGATTCCTGCGCCTGCCGCCACAAATGCCGCCGCGGTGGAGATGTTTATTGTGTGGGCGCCGTCGCCACCCGTGCCGCATGTATCCACCACAATATCGTCGGATACCGGCACTGCGGTGAACTTCTCCCGCATTGCGCGCAGGCTTCCCTCGATGACTTCCGATGTTTCGCCTTGCATCCTTAGGGCCGTCAGGTAGGCGCCGATTTGCGCATCGGTCGCATCGCCGGACATGATCTGGGTCATGACCTCGTAGGCAAGCTCGGTGTCAAGACTTCCGCCTTCGGTGAGGAGCTTTAAAGCTTTGTGAATCATTGTCGTCGACATCTGGAACAAATACTTCACCACATAACGCTGGGTCCAGCACATTGTTGCATGGGCATCCTGCCCGTGTAGCGGAGCCCCAGGCACGGAGCCACCGCCGTGCCACGAGGGTGCGGGCTCCGATCAGGAACTTAGCCCGAACTCTGAGCATTGTTCCAAAGCATAGCGGTCTGTCATTCCGGAGACATAATCGCAGGCGGCCCTCCATATGCCGTCGCGGGGAATTCGGGCCTGGGCTTTTGTTCCCATGGATTGAGGATTCTGGACATAATACTGGAAAAGCCTGCTCATCAGATTTGCCGATTCGCGGTTTGCCTCCGACACAGCCGGGTGGTAGTACATGTTTTCGAAAAGAAACGACCTGGTTTCCTTCTGCATTTCATTCATTTCTGAACTGAACGCGATTAACCGCTCAGGCGCATTCATGACCTCTCTTGCGCTGCCGGGATCATGCTGTTTCAGCAGCATTTTGCTGGTATCCAGAATATCTTCAACCTGCAGATCGAGAAGGCTGCGGATGGTTAGAATTCGCGTTTGCGAGGGATCGAGTCCGGTATAGTCCTTCCGGACCCTCTCCTGGGCCATGCACCAGAGGCTGACTTCCGCCAATCGGTCCTCCGTGAGCAGCTCCGCATCGAGTCCGTCGTCCACGTCGTGAGCATGATAGGTAATGTCGTCCGCTATATCCGCGATTTGCGCTTCCGCCTGCTGAAACGGCCCAATGGAGTGCCCGTCCAACTCCCGTCCCGGTTCGGAGGCCTGGTGTTTGCGAAGGCCGGCGCGTACTTCCCAGCTGAGATTCAGGCCGTCGAAGTCCGGATACCTGATCTCAAGGTTTTCGACCCAGCGCATGCTTTGTAGGTTGTGGTCAAATCCTCCGTGATTCTCCATCAGCCTGTCCAGCGCTTCTTCGCCTACGTGGCCAAATGGGCTGTGTCCAATGTCGTGGGCGAGCGAAATACACTCCGCGAGATCTTCGTTGACGCCCAGCGCGCGAGCCAGTGTGCGCCCAACCGCTGTCATTTCAATCGTGTGGGTCAACCTCGTCCGATAGTGATCGGCGGTTCCGTTTACGAAGACCTGTGTTTTGTACTCCAGCCGGCGAAAACATCGGCTGTGAACAATACGGTCCCGGTCCCTCTGGAAGTCGGTTCGATAGGGATGCGCGGATTCCGAATAGACGCGGCCCAGGCTCTCCGGGCATTTTACCGCGTAGGGCGCAAGATGATGATCCGGCCCCGCCGCAACTTCTTTCCTCGCCTCAAGCATGGAGCTATTCTAGGGTTCGGATGTTTCCAGCGGAAGAGGAAAGTCGGTTTCGTTCCCCGGGAAGGCAATCGCCGGATCCCCGGAAATCATCATGAAAGAAAAAACGATCCATTCGAAAACGGAATTTGTCGGCAAGCTGTTGCGACTCGAAGTGCAGGAGGTAGAGCTTGAAGACGGGACCCGGTCCGTGCGTGAAATTGTACGCCATTCGGGGGCCGCTGCGGTGCTGGCCATGCTGGATGAAGACCGGTTTCTGCTCGTAAAACAGTTTCGCAAGGCCATCGAAGCCTATTCTACCGAGATTATCGCGGGCACGCTCGATCCGGGGGAGGACCCGGAAACGTGCGCGCGTCGAGAAGTGGAGGAGGAGACTGGGCACCGGGTCGCCCGAATGGAACGCCTGGGCGAAGTCATCCCGTCACCTGGATATCTCGACGAGCGCATTACCGTGTTCCGCGCCGTCGTGTTTCCAGCGGACACCGAGTTGTCCACCGACGAAGATGAACGCGTGGATCCGACGGAAGTCACTCGTGCAGAATTGATTGAGATGTTGAAAACCGGCGAGATTACCGATGCGAAGACGCTGGCGGCTTGGGGCCTGCACGAAACGATCCAGCCGATGCGCCTGTTCGGGGAAGCCGACGTTTCGTCATGAAGAAGATTTCCGAGGCATTCCAAAGATTTCGGGTCTTCGTTACGCGTGATCTGTGGGACACGGAATTGGCCTCGGTTTCCTTCGTGAAGCGCCAGGTGATCAAGCTCCTTCGAATTCTTCATCTGATCTTCAAGGGATTTAGAGAAGACGAATTGCCGCTGCGGGCTTCCGGTCTGACCTTCGTCACACTGCTTTCTCTCGGCCCCCTGCTCGCCTTTATATTCGCGATCTTCAAGGGGCTTTACGGCGAAACGAAATATCAACAGATTGAAGCCGACATAACCAAGAGCCTGCAAGATATGCCGGAGGAGGTTTCGAGTTTTGTCTTGGAAATGATCAGGAATGTCATGAGTTCCAGCGCGGGCGGCATTGGCGGTTTCGCTCTGATCATCCTGGTTTACACGGTGATCAAGGTGATGGGCAACATTGAACATTCCTTCAATAGAGTCTTTGGGGTCACCTCTTCCCGGACCTTTCTTCGAAAGGTAACTGATTACGTCAGCACCCTGTTGCTGGTGCCGGTTTGTGTCGTTGCCTCGGGTGCCGCGGCGGGATTCAGAACGACGGCGTTTTGGCAAAACCAGTCACAGGCAGTGCACGACGCCTACGGTTACCTGGTGGTTCTGGTGCCCCTTTTCGTGGCGTGGGTTGCCTTCAGTATCCTCTATATCATTATGCCGAATACGCGGGTGAAATTTACCAGCGCTTTTGCAGGCGGCCTCGGAGCGGCATTGATCTTTCTGGTGTGGCAGAAGTTTTACGTATTGACCCAAAGCTGGCTGTTTGCGGGCGAGGCGAAGGACATCGTGTTTGGTGCGTTTGCCGCCGTTCCTATTTTCATGTTCTGGCTATACGTATGCTGGATCATCGTGTTGTTCGGCGCAGAGGTCGCGTTCGCGATTCAAAATTCCACCACCTATGCGCGGGAGCAGCGGGCCGGAGACGCTAGCGAGAAATCCCGGCAGATGCTCGGCGTGGCTCTTGCAACGGAGATGACCCGGTGCATGACCAATGGGCAGGATGCGTTTCACGCCGGCGATTTCTCCAAGGCCCGGGGGGTTCCCATCCGGTTAATCAACGAGGTGCTCGAGATCCTCATCCAGGCCAACATTGTGGGAAGTCTTACCGACCAGGGTGGCAGGTATGTGCTGTTGAAAACGCCGGAGCAAATCACGGTAAAGGAGATTATCGACGTGATCGAGAACCACGGGACGCCGCCGCGGTCCCTCGGAGTGGAGCAGTTGGATGCAACGCTGCGGGAATTCTGGAGCGTTGTCGACATCGGCGTCGGCAACTTGATGCGCGAACAGACGCTTCGGCGACTCGCCGATCAGGATCTTGAGCCGGGACATCTTCAGGAAGCAGGGAATGGCAGAGATCCAGTATCAGACAGAACTGAATGAACAGCAGTTCGCGGTCGCTACGGCGGCCGATGGCCCCGTGCTGGTTATTGCCGCGGCTGGAACCGGCAAGACCCGCGCACTGACCTACCGGGTGGCATTTCTCGTGGAGGAGAAACGAATTGATCCTTCGCGCATTCTACTGCTCACATTCACCAACAAAGCGTCGAAGGAGATGCTGGAGCGTGCCCAGAAGCTGGTGGGGGAGCAGGTGGGCGGATTGTGGGGCGGCACTTTTCATCACATGGCAAATCGTTTGCTTCGCCGCCACTGCAGAATCCTTGGGTACGAGCCGAATTTCACGATCCTGGATCAGGATGATTCCCGCTCACTGATCAAGGGGATCGTGGATGACTGCAAGCTGAAGGGAAAAGATTTCCCCAAACCGGATGTCCTCGGCGGGCTGTTCAGCCTGGCGGCAAACACCGAAGCGAAGGTCGTGACGCTGGCGGAGGACCGGTTTGCCGACCACCCGATCAATGTTGAAGACATCGTGCGGGTACATCAGAAATACAAGGAGAAGAAGCGGGAACTCAACGCGATGGATTTCGACGATCTGCTGGTCAACGGGTTGCGCCTGTTCCAGGAGGACGATTTGCTCCTGGCCCGGTACCAGGAGCACTTTCAGCACATCCTTGTGGACGAGTATCAGGACACCAATGCGATCCAGTTTCAATGGGTCGATGCGCTTGCGGCAGGGCAACGCAACGTGCTCGCAGTCGGCGACGACTTTCAGAGTATCTATTCGTGGCGGGGCGCGGACTATCGAAACATCATGACCTTCTCGGACAGGTATACCGATGCGCAGGTGTACAAACTGGAAATCAACTATCGCAGCGTTCCGGAAATTCTCGAAGTGGCGAATGCCTGTATCGCCGGGAATCCCGACCAGTACCAGAAGACGCTGACCGCGATTCGCGAACCCTATAAGCAGCCGGTGGTGGCCCGCCTTCGGGACGGGCGGGACCAGGCGCAGTACATCATCGAGCGCATCTACCAGCTGAGGAGCTCAGGGTATCCGCTGGAGGAGATGGCGATTCTCTACCGGGCGCACTATCACGCAATGGAGTTGCAGTTGGAATTGACGCGTGAGCAGATCCCGTATGTGGTGACCTCGGGCGTCCGGTTTTTCGAGCAGGCGCATATCAAGGACGTCTGCACCGTCGTTCGACTGCTGGTATCCGCGGGCGATGAGCTTGCGTTTCGGCGACTCACCGGCATGCTGCCTCGCATGGGCGCCCGAACCGCCGCGAAAGTGTGGGCGCGTATTGGTGGAAAATTTTCAGTGCAGAGCGCCCAGGATATCGGCCGGATAATGCCGCTGCTACCGGCGGCCGCGCGTGATTCGTGGCGGCCGATCGCGGAATTGTTCATGCAAACTCTCGAGGACGATCTGAACGAAGATCCAG
>Ga0310121_10003671_pt1 | contig 13911 bp, 11 predicted proteins | sample CB27_Tmax_986_MG_FD_203504 | JGI IMG/M metagenome (GOLD analysis project Ga0310121, IMG submission 203504) | Marine microbial communities from Western Arctic Ocean, Canada - CB27_Tmax_986 | ecosystem: Environmental > Aquatic > Marine > Oceanic | place: Canada: Western Arctic Ocean | collected... | reverse complement strand
CACCCAGGCCATATTCAAAACCATCGGCAAATTGTGTTGATGCATTGACCATGACTGAACTGGAATCAACCTCGCACACAAAACGCCGACTCTTGGGCAAGTTATCGGTCACGATGGCATCTGTGTGCCCGGAACCGTAACGCGCGATATGGTCCATCGCCTCGTCCAGGGTATCGACAATGCGCACTGCCAGCACCGGGGCAAGAAATTCAGTCTGCCAGTCAACCTCACTCGCGGGGATACACTCGGGCGCCAAAGCGCGGGTACGTTCACAGCCCCGCAGTTCCACCCCGGCTTCTCGGTACCGGGGCAGGAGCTTTTCAAGCGCGGCGCTGGCGATGCCAGCGCCGAGCAGCAAAGTCTCCATAGCGCCACAGATACCGTAGCGGCGACACTTGGCATTGAAGGCAATCTCCACTGCCTTCAAAAGATCGGCGTCATCATCAATAAAGACATGGCAGTTGCCATCCAGGTGCTTGATCACTGGCACCTGCGATTCGGCGCTGACCTTTTCGATCAGGCTTTTTCCCCCACGAGGCACAATGACATCAATGAATTGTGGGCTGGTCAGCATAGCGCTGACCACAGCGCGGTCAGCCGTTTGCAACACCTGAATCGCACTTGTCGGCAAATCGGCATCGGCAAGCCCTTGAGACAGGCACTCGCCAATGGCGCGGTTCGAGTTCAACGCTTCTGACCCGCCACGTAAGATCGCTGCATTACCTGATTTCAAACACAATCCAGCAGCATCAGCAGTCACATTGGGACGCGACTCATAGATGATACCGATCACCCCCAGAGGTACCCGCATACGCCCTACGGTAATACCTGAAGGCTGTGCGCTCATCTCGCTGACCTCACCCACCGGATCCGGCAGACGAGCAATCTGAGCCAATCCTTGTGCCATGGCATCAATACGCGCCGGGGTCAATTCAAGCCGGTCCAGCAAAGCGGCCGACAGCCCGGTTGAGCGAGCCGCCTTGAGATCCGCAGCATTGGCCTCGCCAATGCGCTCGCGTGCGCTAAGAATCTGCTGCGCCATAGCTTCCAATGCCGCATTTTTTTGCCCCGTGCTGGCCCTTGCCACAAGTCGGGCCGCCGAACGGGCCGCCTCGCCCGACTTGTGCATCCAGTCGCTGATCTCGCCCGATACCATGGATATTTTATTCATCCTTTCAATGATTTATAGCGTAATTCGCATCAAGCGTATTTATACCACAAAGCAACAGCACGACCCGCTCCAGTTCGGCCCAGACGCCCCCAGGTGCCTGACGTTGGCCTTTGAGTACCTGATCGGCAATCGCCAGACTATGCAGCACGCGTGCCCACTGGGCGGTGTCCAGTCGAGCCAAGGCCGCCGAAATACAGGGCATCCGGCTACGCCATACCCGGTGCTGCTGGTACAGCGACTGACGATTTGCCCCTGCCGCCAATTCGATGGCCATCTTGTATAGGGCACGGGTCTCGCGCACCAGTGCCCAACTCACCAACACCGCTTCAGAGCCTTCCCGACGCAAACCGTACAACATACGCAAGGCGTGCGGCGCATTACCCGCGAGCGCCGCATCGGCCAATGCAAAAACCGAAAAGCGTGCTTGGTCACTGACCAGGGTATCGAGCAGTGTTTCGTCGAGTTCCCGATCCGATCCAAGCAACAAAGGCAGTTTGCTGATCTCCTGCGCTGCGAACAACAGGTTTCCCTCTGAATAATAAGCAAGGCGCTCTATCGCCCCGCGGGTCGCTTTAATGCCCTGCGCGCGCAGGCGCTGGTCGATCCAGCCCGGCAGTTGTGCCAGGGTCACCGCCCGCGCCTCGACCGCGATCCCATGCGATTCGAGCGCCTTGAACCACTTGCTGGACTGCGTGCTCTTGTCAACACGACCCAGAATCAATACCAGATGCGTACTGGGGTCGTTGTCGGCAAGAAAGTCGTTGAGCGTGCGCGCGCCCGCGTCACCGGGCTTGCCACTAGGCAGGCGAATTTCCAGTAACCGGGCACTGGCAAACAATGACAGCGATCGACTGGCACTGCTGATCTGCTGCCAGTCCAGATCCACTCCGGCGGTATAACGCAGTATCTCCTCCACCCCGTGCTGGCGCGCCGCAGCACGAATAGCATCGGCACTTTCTTCAATCAGTAGTGGCTCGGTACCAAATAACAGGTAGACATTGTCCAGTCCCTTGCCAAGACGACCAGTGAGGGCGGGTGGCGCTATGCGCAAAAACATCTCCGGCCTGAGTTACACCACCGAGGGTGATCAGACTGGGGCAACCAGACCCACCGCAGGCGACTGGATGTTCAAGGCAACACTGCTCAACCGGCGGACAATCCGTCCTACGATCTCTTCACGCATAGAGGCCTTTAGTGCTTTTTCTTCCTCTTTCTTTTGCAATAACTGAGTGCTCTGGTAGATGAGATCACGACTGAATGACAGTTGACTGTTAGCGATCAGTGCCTGGCCGCTGGGCTCGACAACGCGGTAGATCACGTTGTACTGCAAGGTATAACCAGTGGCAATGCCTTTGCTATCGACAGATTTAACTGAACGACTGTATTCCACGGTGGCCAGATCAATAAACACCGTAGCGGCTGCTGAATCCTTAACCGGGTCAACACCGCTTTGGCGCAGGCCCCGGCGCAGGTCAATAACCAACTCTGGGTCCTGACCCGTAACCCACGGTGCCGACATGACAGAAGCCAGTTCAACCTGTCCACGCAGGTGAAACCCGCATCCAGACACCGCAGTCGCGAGAAAAAGCAGAAATAGAGTTCGAATCATGGTTTCAACAGATTGTGATGAAGAAATGTCCACAAAAGCCTGGACCAACAGAACTGGTAATTATAACGACGCCCGAGGTCTCACGACGATGAGTAGTCGACACTAGAGAACCTGCGCCAGTTTACCCCGCTTGCGCCCAGCGCCCAAGTCTGCCTGTGTCGACATTTCATCGGTCAGCATCTGCCGCAACTCATGCTTAAGCACCTTACCCATCACGTTGCGGGGCAGTACATCGATACTAAATACGGCCTTGGGGTGCTTAAACCGAGCCAGCACACCATCGAAACACGACAACACCTTGGCTTTGTCAATATCACAGGCTGAATCTGGCACAATCACCGCCACAGGTACCTCACCCCACCTGTTATCTGGCATACCCACTACAGCGGCCTCGATCAGGCCCTCCATCTGATCTAAAACGTGTTCGAGCTCTGCAGGATATATATTTTCACTACCAGAAATCACCACGTCTTTCTTCCGATCATTGATATACACATACCCATCACTGTCGCAGTAACCTATATCGCCTGTCCTGAACCATCCGTCCTGCAGTGCCTGACGGGTCGCTGCTGGATCACGCCAGTATTCCAAGAGCACATTCGACCCTTGCAGCAGTAGCTCACCCGACTGTCCCGTGGGCACATCCCGATCTTCGTCATCGACGATTCGAAAGCGCGTATGCAGCGCCCCACGGCCCGTTGAACCAACGCGGCTGAAAGCATCATCAATACGAAGGTAAAGTGCAACGGGGCCGGTCTCTGTCAAGCCGTAGTTCTGGATAACCGGAACGTTGCGGTCGTGGAAAATATCGATCACCGACTTCTGAACAATAGTTGATCCTGTGGTCACTGACCGAATTGAACTAAAGTCTGTTCTCTTGAAGTCCGGATGCTCGGCCAGTGCCATGATGGTAGCCGGGACCAGCACTAGCCTGGTTGGACGAAGATCGCGAATGGCTGACAACACCGTGGCCGGCTCAAAGCGTCGTTGTAACGTAACAGTCGCACCAACATAAAGGGCAGGTGTGGTCTGAATGTTGAGCCCTCCCACATGGAACATCGGCAGTGCAGTCAGAATGTGATCCGAGATATCCAGATCATGCATATGCACACTGTTCAGGGCATTGAACAATACAGCTTGCTGCGTCAGTACTGCGCCCTTGGGCCGACCGGTCGTACCGGAGGTATATACCAACAATACGGGCGTCATGAGATCAACCTTTGGATCACGATCTACACAATCGTGTACATCGTCTGTCACGGTAGCGATATCAGCGTGATCGCAGGCCACACAACCCGGCACCTTATCCGATAACTGATGCCCAATCGTCTTATGATCATCATCGCAGACCAGTATCCTGGCCACGGCATTTTCCAGAATATAGGCCTGCTCCAAAGGCGCCAGTCGCCAGTTGAGCGGTAGCAACAAAGCGCCCAGTCGGGCGCAGGCAAACAGCAGCACCAGCAATTCAGGGGAATTAAAACCTAAATAGGCAACACGCTCTCCCCGACCAATGCCATAGACGTCCTTGAGAACCGCTGCTGTCTGGGTGATCTGCGACAGCAGTTCGCGGTAGGTGATCTCCCGCCCTTCGAACCGAACGGCCAGTTTTTCAGGAACAAAGTCAGCGTGAGTCTCGATCCACTGACAGATATTCTGGCTCATGATTCATCCGTCTCACCAGCTTCGTAAAGCGTATCCCGACCCAGTTTGTCGAGGCACAGTTCAGCGGTCCAGGGCAGCATCAATGATCCACAGCGCGAATCCCGATAAATCCGTTCCAGCGGCAAGGCCTTGAGCATGGATTGGCCGCCGCAGGTACGAATTGCGAGTTGAGCCAGTTCATTGGCATTTTCCATAACGGTATATTGCGCAACGTAAGCCCGCATCACCTGATCTTTAGTCGGGCTTCGGCGTGCTTCGCTCATCGCCTGAAACCAGACCGACTTGGTCTGCTCCAGCATCACCCGCATCTGTGCAACCGCCAGTTGTTTAGTTGGATACATCCTTCGCTTTGTTGGTGGCATGTCCGGCAGTTCACCGCGCAAGTACCGAACCGTAAAGTCATAAGCGCCTTGAGCCAAACCAAGGTAAGCAGGCGACAGCGTCAGAAACATGTGTGGCCACTGACTTGCTGCCTGATAGTAAATCCCGCGTGGCATCAGTTCGGATCCGTCAGGCACAAAAACATCCTCAAACAGCAGTGTGCGACTCACCGTCGCTCGCATACCCATCGGGTCCCAGTCACCGGTGACTCGAACCCCATCGGCCGCCGCAGGAATGGCCAGGTAAAGTGTGTTTCGCCGGCTGGGGCGATCATCGTCGTTGAGCAATTCGGTACACAGTGCGCCATAGTAATCCGCATTACCTGCGAGAGAGGCGAAAATTTTCTTGCCGTTTACCTGCCAACCCCCCTCAACTCTACGGGCCGTGGTACCGAACGCAACGGCACCCGATGCGGCCGCACCACCTTCAGAGAACGGCTGTGCATAGATTGCGCCATCATCTAGAATTCGCCGATAGTGTATCGAGCGATTCTGATGATGCTGCGCCCGAGTCGCATCGTCCATATCAAGGTCGTCTGTCAGTGCACCTGACCACAAACAGGAACTTACATGCATATTCCAAGTCAGCGCAGTGGCACCACAGTAGCGCCCAATCTCTGCTGCCGCCAGGGCATAACATCGCAGCGGTGCCCCATGCCCGCCATCACTTTGGGGTATACATATTCCGAGCAGTCCCGCCTTGTGCATATCCCGATAGTTCTCGGTCGGAAATGATGCATCCCGGTCGTAGCCGGCGGCGCGCCCGGCAAACCGGGACTGACCAAGTTCTCTTGCCACGGTTGAAAGCTCACTCTCCTGAGTGCTCAGTTCCCAGGCGGCCGCTTCAAACATCGGTGCATCAGCTTGGTCATCTACTGGATCAGTTTCCATACCTATGACTCCAAGTCTTGTTGATGTCGTTGAACAAATTCGAGCACCGTGCTGTTGAATCCTTGTGCATTCTCTATGGGTGCCAGGTGCCCTGTGTCGGTGAGCAAAACATACTCAGCGCCTGGAATCTTCGAGGCCATCTTCTCCATCATGGGCGCGGGCGCGTTTCGATCCTGATCGCCCGCCAACACCAGTGTCGGTAGTGTGATTTTAGGTAGGTTATCCCGACCCTCGAAGGTCACAATACATTGCATCGCTGCACTGTAGGTATCAGGGGTGATCTGATTCATGCAGTCCTTGGCCAGCGCCAGGGCATCGCCTGACGCGCTTGCTGCCATCAACTCGGGAATGACGTCTTCGGCGATATCAGCCATGGTCTTGCCCTCCTGCAGTGGTCTTAGACGATCAGCGACAAATTTTTTCTGAAAATCACCCGATGGATTGCCGAATGCCGGCGAGGTCTGGGCCAACACCAGCGTCGCCAGCCGGTTCTGGTGATGTCGGGCGAACTCCTGCACCACCATAGCGCCGATAGAGTGCCCAACCATGTGCACCGTATCGACACCGAGGTCGTCTACCAACCGAAGCAGGGCGTGCGCCAGGGCCGGAAAAGTCATGTCTTGTAGCGAATCCGACTGACCATATCCTGGCATATCCCAGGCTACCGCATGAAACCCCGCCTGGGCAAAAAACGGCAGCTGATACTCAAAACCAAATGCTCTGCCACCGATGCCGTGCAGGAACATCACCGTCGGACCTGATCCGGTTTCGATATAGTCGACCTTACTCACTCGATTCCGCTCCAACCAGCTGGCCGCCTTCAACGACCGGCACCCCATCTAAAGCGACTGTGCACCCCATCATCGGCAGATCAAAGTGACCCAGCGTGAATCGTTTGGCAAATTCATTAGCGCCAGTTGAAAACAGAAAATTTCCCGCAAGCGCCCGCAGTTCAGTGCCGTTGATATCATGTTTGTCGTACAGGGTTAACGCTTCGTGGCGCGCACTAGGATTCAGCCCCCAACCGACATGGGAGACTCCATAAGCCTCAGGGTCATTCCAGGCCGAGAAATACTCACGCATCAACTGTGCATCGAGTCCCTCGCCTTCGACCTGGGTTACATAATCGTGCTCGATAACTAAGGTGATTGGCGTTTCGATATAACGTTTGAACGTAAGATTGATATCACCCGGTGTCATCACCAATCGACCGTTGACCGCATTTCGGCCTGGAAACATAACCAGTATCCCACCCGGCCAGTGTGTCACGGTACCCGGTCTGTCTGTCCACCCCCACACACCGGCAACAGGACAATCAGCAATGTCGATCACCAGATCACTACCGGCTTCCGAAGTCACTGTCATCTTGTGAGCTGCCTTGGCCCGCTTAACCGCCTCGCGGACCCGGGGTTTCAGATCCTTGGCCGGGCGCAGACGTTCAAGCACCTCTGGATGTTCATTCGAGATCATCAGTACCCTGGCGCCACCCTTCAAAATCGTGGGCAATTCGGTTGAATGCAGTAATCCTTCACAGGTGAGGTCGATAACCATGGTCGCGCTAGCGAGCGCGCTTAATGCTGCTGTGTTGTGCTGCAACGCATCAGACGCACCAGTTGATCGAACAGGAACCGGTGCGGTCTGAGCCGGTGTCGGCATCACCACATGAAATGGGCGGGCCTTAAGGTCCAGCAAGGCGAGTTCTGTGAGCTGAACATTCACGGCACGCGACTGGGTCTCAGACAGGATTGCCACCTCCTCACCTGGGATTACCTTGCACAGTTCGAATACGTCACGGAATACATCGATCCACTTGGCTTCAATACGGTCAGTAAACATGCGTCTCTCCTTGCCTGGGGGTTCCAGCTAACCCGAATCTTCGTCCACGACAGCTGTACACTCAACTTCAACCTTGGCCTGATCCTCGACCAGGGCTGTGACTTCAACCGCAGTCATGGCAGGAAAACACCGCCCGACAATTTCTCGATAAGCTTCACCATTTTCCTTGAGCCCGGCGATGTAAGCGGCGTGGCTTTGTCGGTTAAGTCTTGTACTAATGCAGTCACGTCTGCCGAATCAGCTGACGAATCAATCCCGGTCTGATTCCAGTGCACTTAGAACCAACCGATGGAACTGGTGAACCGCATGTTCGGCAATTCCGCTTGTGTCAGGATCGACCATGAAACGCCCCTGATCGTATGACTGAGACCTGAGTCCTTTTTGAACGGATTCACACAGAACAACATCCGGTGGGCTCAGAACGTCGATCTGGTATTGCTGCCGCATATCATCACCTTGATCGATATCGAGAGCATACTGGTAGCCGCTGAAACTGGTTTTTTCATGGCCCAAAGGCAGGATAGACAAGACAATGAGATTTGGGGATCCGGGAAACATCGCTATGCTGGTCGTTGGCCACAGATACCAGAATACAGCACTCTGAACCGGGGCATTCGAATCAAAGGGGTAGGCAGTATTTTCTGGGCGGGTATCAGGGGCCAGTTGCCGCGACCAGTTGTTGAAGGTATCCATCTGGAAGCTAGACATATCAACCAGTGATGCGAATTCCGGATGTACAAGGGGACAGTGGTAGCATTCCACAAAATTGTCGACCACCACTTTCCAGTTTGCTGCTATTGCTGATCCGAAAGGACTGATTGACTCGGCTGCTCGCAAATTCCCTAATTCCGGTATACGTTCCTGGAGGTCTTGCGCTAAGCCCGGGGCGTGACTCTCGAGCGACTCAGCGTCAGGATCGAGATTAAAAAAAACAAGGTCACACAGCGTATCGACCCGAACGGGCTGTAGACAGAATTCGGATTTATCGAAACCAGGAACTTTCTCAGAAATACGGGCGTGACGCAGTTCCCCGTTCAATGCATAAGACCAGGCATGGTATGGACAGACAATGTTACGAGTGTTGCCACTGCCCTCAAGTAACTGATGGGCGCGGTGTCGGCAAACATTGTAAAACCCACGCAACGTTTCGTCCTGACCGCGCACAATAAAGATGCTCTCATCAGCGACGGTGACAGTCAGGTAGTCGCCAGGTTTGCTCAACTGGGAGAGGTGCCCTGCATAGTGCCAGTTACGGTAAAATATTTTTTGTTTTTCTTGTTCGTAAATATTTTCGTCCAGGTAAAGGCGCGAGGGGAGGGTATAGGAATGCTGTGGTTGTTCATGCACAGGCAGTCCCGATTTTGGTTTGACAGCTTTAAGCTGTGTCATGTTCTTAGCTCCTGTGTACTTTCTTTTTGTGACCTGCGAAGAGTGACTTTTGGATCTCAAGCTCTTTGAGTTGTGGCCCAGGATCCTTAGCGTAACCCATCAGGAACACCCGCAAACCATTGTATAGATACCGTCCAATCTCTTGCTTTGATAGATCTATTCCGGGCGTATGAAGGCATAGATCGTACAGAGCGGACAAGATCAACGACCAAAGATCGTTGGCTGCCAGTTCTCCATCGGTAAATTCCAAAAGACCTTCGGCGCGATATTGTTCTAGAAAGCGAATAATGCCGGTGACAGCTTGTTGCGGGCCAGCTTCATGAAAGCGTCGCCCAACATCCGGAAACCGCTCAACTTCACCAATTACTAAACGGGATAAAGATAACATGTCGGGTCGCAGCACAAAGTCTGCATACTGCCAGGAAAATTCTACCATCAGGGCTACCATCCCCTTACCCTCAGCCTGTCGGAAGGGTTCTAATATTTCATCCACAGCCTTCTCGAATACAGCGCTGAATAGGCCCTCTTTGTTACCAAAATATTCATACAAGGTCGGCTTTGAGATTTTTGCAGCCGCAGCGATGGCATCCAGTGAGGTACCCGAATAGCTATGGACAGAAAACAGTGCAAGCGCGCTTTTCAGAATTCGGTCACGCTTTTCCTGTTTACGTTGCTCACGGTATGACATGTTGTATGGTGGTTGGATTGGGTTGGGTTAGGTTAGGTTCGCCATAATATATTACTAATCGGTTTAGTAAATATTATGATCAACACAGCCGGAAATTGCAAATCTCAATTAAACCTGCCGTTACATCCCCACCGCAGGGTTGATAGACATCTAAAGTTGAGCATCCGAGTTAAAAGTCGGCGAATTCCGCAACGATCTGCCAACAAATAGAATAGTTATGTGGTTTTCGGCTGGTTGTTTGGTTACCCCGGGTAGTTATGAGAGCTGCGACCTGAACCCAACGTCGGTGGAAAATGAAGATTTTGTCAATAGGTTACGGTGGTCCAGAATGGACATAAGACCTACAATCTACTGACTAACTATTTTTAAGGTGAAACAATGTATTTCTTTGCAGAACATAGACACACAGGCGCAACATGCTTTTCTAAAGACGAATCAAAGACAGTACTATTTGATAATTTAATAACTGAAGCAAATGAACATGGTGTGGAAATACATCAATTCTTAAAGAATGCTCCTGAGCATAGGTTCTTCTTTGTGCTTGAGGCTGACGATTATCAAGCTATCCATAACTTGTTTCAGCCAGTGTTCACATTAGGCGATATTGAGGTCGTTCCAGCAATTAGTGCTCTCTAAGAGAGAGACTGCCCATGCATGTACTGAGTGTGTTCAGCCATCCACACCGCAATTCGTTCAGCGGTGCCTTGCTAGATAGTTTTGTCAGAGGCGCCGCGGATGCGGGGCACACGTCGGAAATTGCGGACCTCTACCGCGAGGACTTCAACCCGGTCATGAGCCAACGTGATCTGCAGCAGTTCGACAATGTGGTCATGCCTGACGATGTTCTCAGGGAGCAAGCTCGAGTGGAGCGAAGCGACGCACTTTGCTTCATATTCCCTATCTGGTGGTACAGCATGCCCGCGATGATTAAAGGGTGGCTCGACCGCGTCTGGTCGGCAGGTTGGGCGTATCAGCCGGCGTACATTCCAGAGGGCAGTTTGCTAGATTCAAGACCTTGCACCCTGCTGGTACCCACCGGGGCAACGCCATCACACATGGAGCAGTGGCGATATGACCAAGAGTCGATCACGTGTGGCGCTACGGCGTACTGGGTTACTGCGGTGTTGACCCAATTAGGATTCATTTTTTGCTCGACTCCCAGGAGGACACCGGAAAGGGGACTCACGCGGCGCATTTGCAAACGGTCTACAACGCTGGTCTGATAGCGTGCGATAAAGAGGACTGATCGGAACTCGAGCTAAAGTGTCCTCTAAAAGTTAAGTTTCAGCGGTCTCAATGGTGTCCGAAATGGAAAACTCTAAAATCTACTCCTTAAAACACGTTTACCGGCAGGGAATAATTGAGGAAAGATAATCTCAGTTAATCTTTCTCCTACTGCTTGCCAGAAAGTCTAGACACTAACTGCTCAGCCACACCCGGACGGCTCCAGGGGCAAACGCCCAGGCAAATTCCACAGCCATGGGTTTCGTTGAAATACGGCAGACATTTGTCAAAGTCGACGTAGTACTTCTCAACACCGCGGACCCACTGCTTCTCTGTCGATATAGCGCCGGCGGGACAAGCGTGATTGCAAGCCTCACAGTGCATACAATAATCGTCCACTCCAAATTTCTTGGGCTTATCCGCAACCAGGGGTAAATCCGTAGAAACTGCTGCTAAACGAAAACAGGACCCGTATTGATCGTTGATAATGTTTCCGTGATCCCCAAGCTCTCCAAATCCTGCCTCAATCGCCGCTGGTGTTAGTGTTATTGATCCGGACCAGGGTCCTACATGTGGCTTGGCATTGAATCCGTGACCTCGAACCCAATTGCTTAATTGGGCAGCGCATCGCGCTCCCTGATTATATTTATCCGCAACTTCTAGAGCGGACCGAGTATCTGTATCAGACGACGGAGCTGCTGCGAATTCGTCGAAGTCCATAGCGACACCGATGACAATAAGCCATGGAAACTCCTTATCCAGATCATACCCTTCGAACACCCATTCTTCCCGAAGCGCCGCAATTCCGACTAAATCTCCTTCGTTTTCAAGCACGATTGTTTTGGCGATACGACTCCAATTTTCTGCCAAATCAGTGGTTTGCTCATCAGTGACTGCATCGAGTTTGCGCGGACCACGTGCATCGGGTGTCGCATAGACTTTACGAAGATCGGGCACTGCGTTGAATTTCTCCGTCATCCAAGCTTGTGCGGGTCCGTGTGGAATCGTATCGGGCTTATGCCAATACACCGGTGTCGGTCACCGCAGAGATTTCTCACCGACGCCGTTGAGCGTATTGCCGGAAACCTCAGGCAAAAGCGCCTGCTGTTCGGAACTGGGTTCGAATGACTTTTTTTGTTTTTTGGGCATCGTGCTAAATCAGTAGATAACGAGTCGATACTGCGGTAACTTCGAGCAGTACGCGTGGTTTTGTTCAGTGCCTATTTAATTCTTACGGGGATGTATGGGGAGGCTTTGAGTGCAGATGAAACGTATCTACACATTCCTTTGTACTTAACACTTGAATACGATTGCCGTTATATCTGTGGGGAATCGACTGATGAATTAGTACCCGTCTGATCCCAGCGCACTCAGTACCAATCGATGGAACTGGTGAACCGCATGTTCGGCTATTCCGCTTGTGTCGGAATCGACCATGAACCGCCCCTGATCATAAGACCTGGACTTCAAACCTCGCTGAACAGATTCACACAGAGCAACATCCGGTGGGCTCAGAACGTCGATCTGGAATTGCTGCCGTATATCATCATTTTGATCGATATCGAGAGCATACTGGTAGCCGCTGAAGGTGGTTTTTTCTTGGCCCAAAGGCAGGATAGACATGACAATGAGATTTGGGGATCCGGGGAACATACCTATGGAGGTAGTTGGCCACAGGTACCAGAATGCAGCACTCTGGACTGGGGCATCCGAATCAAAGGGATAGGCAGTATTTTCTGGGCGGGTATCGGGGGCCAGTTGCCGCGACCAGTTACTGAAGGTATCCATCTGGAAGCTCGACATATCAACTAGTGATGCGAATTCCGGATGCACAAGGGAGCAGTGGTAGCATTCGACAAAATTGTCGACCACTACTTTCCAGTTTGCCGCTATCGCTGATCCGAAAGGACTGATTGACTCGGCTGCTCGCAAATTCCCTAATTCCGGTATCCGTTCCTGGAGATCTTGCGCTAAGCCCGGTGCCTGACTGTCGAGCGACTCAGCATTAGGGTCAAGATTGAAAAAGACAAGATCACACAACGTATCGACCCGAACTGGTTGTAGGCAGAATTCGGATTTATCAAAGCCGGGAACTTTCTCAGAAATACGGGCATGACGCAGCTCCCCGTCTAATGCATAGGACCAGGCATGGTAAGGACAGACGATGTTACGGGTGTTTCCACTGCCTTCGAGTAACTGATGTGCTCTATGCCGGCACACATTGTAAAACCCACGCAGTGTTTCGTCCTGGCCACGCACAATAAAAATGCTCTCATCAGCGACGGTGGCAGTCAGGTAGTCGCCAGGTTTGTTTAACTGGGAGAGGTGACCGGCGTAGTGCCAGTTACAGTAAAAGATTTTTTGTTTTTCTTGTTCGTAAATGCTTTCGTCCAGGTAAAGATGCGAGGGGAGCGTATAGGAATGCTGTGGTTCTTCATGAATAGGCAGTCCCGATTTTGGTTTGACAGCTTCCAGGTGTGCCATGCTTGTCCCCCCCTCAATGTTCTTTTAATTGCTTACGATTGATCGGATTGATTGTAACCGGATTGAGTATGGGGAAAAGCGTGGTGGTGGATCATGCCTCTACAACAACTCAGAAACACTACATAGGTAATGTCTCCACGGTTGTTCCTCTAAGTGTCCCATTGAAGTAGTACAAATCCTTAAAAAGTAGTACCAAACTCGTTAAAACTCAGAATTCATTGGGACAACCAATGAATGAGTTACACTGTAATAGCAGTGTGAAGTGGTTTTAAGAACATCTGACTTTTAATCAGGCGGTCGCAGGTTCGATCCCTGCACGGCCCACCAATAAATCAAAGACTTACGGTTTATTTTCAAAACTCTCCTGCCCCAATCAGAACAGCAAAAGGTGGTTCAACAGTGGGTTTTAACAACACCCTATTGCTGTTTGTCACTGACCATAAAAAGACCCCGCCCTGCATCCAATAGCTCGGAGAGATGCATGAGCGAGACCTCTGACCACCAGTTAGGAGGAAGAGTGGTCAGGCGCAAATCTACGATAGTGCCTGTGAAGATTTAGTCATCACTATCGTTG
>Ga0310121_10003670_pt1 | contig 13912 bp, 8 predicted proteins | sample CB27_Tmax_986_MG_FD_203504 | JGI IMG/M metagenome (GOLD analysis project Ga0310121, IMG submission 203504) | Marine microbial communities from Western Arctic Ocean, Canada - CB27_Tmax_986 | ecosystem: Environmental > Aquatic > Marine > Oceanic | place: Canada: Western Arctic Ocean | collected... | reverse complement strand
GGATGGTCAGTGATGCAGGGCGATCCGACTGACATCGAATGTCTTCCAGCTGCAGGCTTCGCTCCCGTTCCAATTCGCCACCGGAAAACGCAGGCTCTCGGATCGTCTCCGCAAACAGCTCCCAACCCTTATCCAGGTGCTGGCTCAAGAAGCCACAGCGAATGCCCGTGACGTCTCTACCACTAAAGGCATCTAGGTAGCCCGCGAGGCTCTCCACCGCGACCGCCACGTCATTGGCGTCACGCTGCGCGGTCCCCAACGTCAGGACGCTGGACATCAAGCGCCCACAGCCAATTTTGTCCGGTCGCTCATAGGCGATGCCACCACGAGCCATTGCCCGCACGGCCACCATTGGCAAGGTGGTGTCTCTCAGGATCAGCAGATGAGGGCCACCTGGGATACTGAATTCCTGTAGCGTGCCTCGCTCTCCTTGCCCCGCGTGTCCCAAGTGAGCACCGTGAAGTTCGGCGTCTTTGCCGGCTTCATCGCTCTGTTCGAGATCTCTGTCCGCGCGACTGTGTATCGATCGAAAGGCCTCCTCACTCGTAGAGCCAATGCGATCACAGGTCAGATCCTCCGATTCATTCGCGCGCGCCAGGTGAACGACAGACAGGTTGTCCGGCTGTAGGTATTCACGCGCAACCCGAAGAATATCTTCACGAGACGTGTTTCGAATTCGCTCGAAGTAAATCGCTTCTTCCTCGTAACTGCCCGCCACAGTGGCGTAATATCCCAGTCGTCGAGCGACGCCCTGCACGGTTTCTCGACCGTATACCTGTTGGCTATCAATGATGTGACGCGCTTTTTCGAGCTCATCGGGAGAACACAACTCCACTCGGAGCCGATAGGTTTCCATCAACGAAGCACGAACAATCTCGTCGACCACAGCATGCTCTGGCAACGAGGCGGATAGGGTGAGTAACCCTGGATCACGCGGTGTGTACGCGTAACACAAGATGTCATTGACCAAACGATCCCGACGTTTAATGGAACGAATCAGACGGCTGCTGTCTCCTTGACCAAGAATCAACGCCATCAAGTCCAGTACCGGTGTATCGGGATGGGTGCATCGAGGAATGTGAAAAGCAAGATTGAGATGTGACTCTTGGAAATGCGACTTCACCTGGGAGAATCGCATCTTCTCTTGAGTAGGCTCAACGGTCCGTTCGAATCGGCCGGTCCCCTGCTGGACACCCTCAAATGATGCGGCCACCTGCTCTGCCGCCTGGAACTCATCCATGTCACCCGTGACGACCACCACCAGGTTCGCGCCGGTGTACCAGCGCCGGAAGAACGCCAAGATCTTGTCACGATTCATCGACCGGACCGATTCGATCGTACCGATAACAGGTGAGCGGTACGGATGCGCTTTATAGGCCGTTCGAAACAACTCTTGAACGGTGATACGTCCAGCAGAATCCTCCAGTCGCCCAATCTCCTCCACGATGACTTCGAGTTCTCGCTCTAACTCATCGTCATCAAACGTCGAATGGAGAACAGCGTCCGCCAAGACATCCAAGCCAACGCTGAAGTAACGACTGCTCAGAACACAGTGATAAACGGTTTGATCAAACGAGGTGTATGCGTTGATTTCTCCGCCGGCGCCTTCAATTTCTTGAGCAATTTGACCCACACCACGGCGTTCTGTGCCTTTAAAGAGCATATGCTCGTGAATGTGAGCGAGACCCGCCTCATGCTCTTGTTCATCAGCGCTGCCGACACGCACCCATACCTGCACTGCAACGGCTGGAGCCGTCGTACAGCGCTTCACGTACATTGTGACACCATTATGAAGGGTGCGGCGTATCAAGGATGACCCCCATTCTCTTCAATCGTACACCGTGATTTTAATCCGGATGCATGGTTCTGTACCGGACGTGGCGACGTGCGTCGAGGGAAAAGAGCCAACTCCTTTTCAAAGGCGTTTCGGTAAAACGTCTTGGAACAGGGACAATAGACGCACGCCGACGAAGGCGCTCGTTGCAATTCCACCCCGATTTGTCGCGTCTAATTCGATTCGCAATAGCCCGAGGATACACAGGTACTTCCGGGTGCGCAGGCTTTGTCGGTCGCACAGGAAACGTCGTAGTAGCAGTAGCCGTCCAAACCGCAGTAGTGACCAACACCACACTGTAAATGAGCGCCGATGCTTTGGGGATCACAATCCCCCACAAAGGCACACAGACCATCCGCTTCACAACTCAATCCCGCTGGACAATCGAGCACATGGTACTGGCAAGCGATGAAATCCACACAGAACCCATCCTCTCCGCAGCGTTGGCTGTGGGAACAGTCAAAGGTGGACAAGCAGTCCAGTCGAAGCTGACAGCGCCCTTTGGGTGCACAATATTCATCAAGAGCACACTCAAAATTGTTCGAGCACGCCACCAATCCCATGCATACACCGTTCAGTTCACAATACTGGCGGTCCGGACAGTCAAGCTCTGTGTCGCATCCGCCGAGCACGCTGCACCAGCCGTCAGCAGAGCATAGTTCGTGGTGCAAGCAATCCCCATCGAACGTACAACTTCGAAGGGATGAGCGCCCCTGATTCTCCGAAAACGAACAGCCGAGAAGACCGACTGCAAGGGACAAGCCAAGAAACCATGGACCAGAAAACCGCATGCCCTCAACTTTGGTTCTTTGCCCGCCTTGTGTCAATGACATCGACCCGCTGCGTAGAGCCAGTGGATTCATTCCGCTTCGAAGATTCGCATGGTAGGCTACGTCCATGAGCCGACCACATGCCACAGAATCGAAACGATGCCTCTTCGTCCTGCTGTGTTGGGTGATTCTCGGGGTGAGTGGGTGTGAGACCGAGTCACCCACACTCTTGGATGCGTCCATCCTTCAAGACACGACCAACGCGAATGGCCCGTATCGGGTGATGGCCCAAGTGATTGGCGATCCGGAAACCACAGTCGTTGAGCTTCGTTACCAAAAAGAGGGGCAAGCCGAGGTCATCGAACCCATGGAACCCTACGATGGCCTGGTTTGGTTTGCGGACATACCCGGACAGCCTGCAGGCTCAAGAATCTTGTATTTCATCGCCGTGGCGCACGTAGACGACTTGGAAAACCCCCAGACACTGCCAGAAGCCGCTCCAAATTCCCGATACGCGTTCCGTATCTTGTCCCCATAAACGAACGCATCAGCGTCATTGGCTGGTAGAGACTATGCGTCACCGGTCATGATGAATAGCGGCGTTTTATCGAAGCGATTGTAGATGGGTCGTAAGCGCTCCGTGTTGTAGTATTTCTTCACATCCACCAATTTCTGACCGCCACCCACTACGTTCAGCGACACGTTGTCGTAACAGCCGTTCCGTACAGTGACCAAGCGCCCTGAAACACCCGAGAGAATCAGGTCCAAAACCAGATTTCCGAACGCCATCGGGACGATGCTGTCGAGCGCGTCGGGCTGGCCGGATCGAACCAGGTAACCCAGTCGCTGACTCACTACATTGATACGACGTCCATTGTTATATTTGGGTGACAATTGCTTCAAATTGTCTGCCACGATCGAGCCGATTCCACCCAACTTTCGGTGACCATACTGATCCGCCTCTCCATCTTTGAAGGTCCGAGCACCCCCTGTGAGCTGCGCGCCTTCTGACACCAACACCACGGAATAATGGCTGGAATGCCTGTCTCGATCCCGGACCATTAATTCGGTCAGTTTCTCGACATCAACAGCCACTTCAGGAATGACGCATCGGTCTGCCGCTCCAGCCATGGTGGGCAGCAAGGCCGTATATCCGGCATAACGCCCAAACACTTCAATCACCAAGAAGCGTTCGTGAGAGCCCGCCGTCGTCCGCAACCGATTGGTCAACTCAATGGTCCGCGTCACACACGTGCTAAATCCAATGCAGTAGTCGGTTCCTGGGACGTCGTTATCCATCGTCTTTGGGATGGCATTCACTTTCACGCCTTCCCGGTACAAGCGAACGGCATAGCTGAGCGTGTCATCACCACCGATGGGGATGAGGTAGTCCACATCCAGAAACGAAAGATTCTTGAGAATGTGCGGAGTCACGTCGTTCTTTTCTGCCGTGTACGTGTCCGCAAGATGAGGGGGCACCAGCGCCTTTGGCAACGCACTGGGTCGGGTACGCGAGGTGTGCAAGAAGGTGCCGCCTGACCGACCTACATGGACGACCACTTCGGGGGTCAGCTCTTGAACACATTGCGAGTTATCCGCTGCCGCGTCGGGGATCAACTCGACGAGTCCGGCCCATCCCCGGCGAATCCCCAATACTCGATAGCCTTCGCGGTGAGCACGGATCACCACCGCACGAATGGCCGGATTGAGTCCGGGTACGTCGCCACCACCGGTTAAGATGGCAATGGTTCCTTTCTTACCCGACATCCCACACCTCACTCCGAGTCAATCGCCACAGATTGTTGTCCACATTGTAGATCAATTCATGGCCGAGGACCCTAATCCACGGCCCAAGGCATGTGAAAACGGTGCGTAGCAAGGGTCGTCTGCGCCAAACAAACCGATGTGGGGGGTAGTAGATGCACCGCTGCGCCGCTCGCCTTAAGCCAGCGACGCAACGGACAAAGGGAAACGAAGAATTACTCTTCGTTGCGTAGCCGGTTGATGATGTGCTGCTTTTGGCTCGAGTTTTTGTGTTCCTCGAACGGAGCCGTTCCATCACGCACGGTTTCGAGAACCAAGTTCTCGATCATCGCAAGCTTGGCACGGGTCTCTTCATGGGCTTGACCCTTCAACTCCAAGACAGCCGAAGGCTTCTCAGAAATGCCATGCCGCATGCGAAGCACGCGCTCTTCTTCCGGAGTCAAGACACCCTGGGCCAAAGCCTCACGAATGTCCGTCTTTGTCGTCACCGTTGTTGTCCTGTGCCGCTTTTCTACCACTTCAACCTCCATTGCGCTAAGCGCTTACTATAGCTAGGGCCCACTGGGCCTTTGAACAAAACGCCACGGTCCGAGTGTAAGTCAATTCGAGCACTAGGCAAATTTTTCGCCAAAAAAAAGAGGCTTTCCCACAGGGGCGATCCTAAATTGGGAGACAATCCAATTCATAGGTAATGTTCACCTCGGTATCCGGTCCTGGAAAACAAGTGGATGCCAGATCAAAAACCACCGCCTCCTCGACGCCATCGTAGGTCCACCCTGTTGGGCACCCAATTCCGTCAACCTTGACCACAATGGTCCCTTGCACAGGCGACTGTGTCAGCGGAAAAACCTGAACCGGCTGGAATGCGTCCGCCCCTATTTGTTCCAAGAGCGACGGAGATGTCCCGTCCTCGATGCCAAACGCACAAATGCTGTACCAGGATCCACCGAGCTTCTCGGCCATGTCCGCGTATCGCTGTGCCGGCTCTCCCCCTTTGGACGGCCCGGTGAATGGCCCTGTATTTGGCGTCCACCCTCCGCAACCGCCAATGGGATTGGCTTCGGAAGGCGGATCGCCCACGATGGCGTACCCACGAACTTGGCCGGGGGGCTTCAGCCCTTTGAAGAACGCGACATACTCCGCCAAACCACTCGGACTGTGATCCTCTTCATCACTGACCCAAATGATGGCCAATTTGGCATTGTCACGCAGAAAACCACGATTGGGGCCGCCGCAACCACCATCCACACAGGTGATGTTTGGATTGATTGCAGGGCACATTGCGGGGACTGCGCAATTGAGTTCAAGATCCTCCATCATGTTCTCTTGCAACGCCAACCAGGCGGCGAGCAAGCCACGCTCGTCACCACTGCCCTCTGTACCCACCTGCACGCTCGTTTTAAAAGGATCGGGGTTCGTGTTGACCACAAAGCGCGGGGTGCCCACAAGCGCGCCGCCATCATGCTTTACGTCCGTCGTGACCACGCCGATTTGGTATTTCACGTTCCACAACGCCGCCTGATCAATGAACGACTGGAAGCCCTGGACCAAGCTCAGTTGCTCATCGGTCATCGAGCCTGAGTTGTCCACGACAAAGAGAATATCTACCTGGTTTTCAGGCGCCTGCTGGTAGGTGTCTTTCCAGATGGGTGTTGTACTTCCTTGGCCCGACAACACCACAGAAGCTCCCCCCGCCGTTTCAACGTTGGGCTGCAAACTCGCCGCACAGGTCGTGTCACCCGCTTTGGTCGGTACATAGCGAATATTAAAGGGGACGGCCGCAGCGGCGTTCTCAAACAAAGGCACGGGCAATGCGGGTAGATCGGAGATCTCGTATTGCCCGTCGCAGCCCTCAAACGCCACCGATGCCAGGTCAATCGGCATCTCTCCAAGCCGCGTGGCAGAGATGGTCACCGTCGGAGACGCACACCCAATACGGACCAAACCAAAATCAATGCTGTCTGGCTCAGCCACAATGCCGGCGGTGCCCACCACACCTTTCAACGTGGGGGCAATACCTCCCACCAAGGGGTGGTATTGAAATACAGGGCCAATTCCCAACGAGCCGTCCACCAGTGTCAGGCTGGTCAACCCCACGTCCTCGCCCGACTCCTCCACAGGCGCGTACCAAATGGGGATGGATAGTTCCTGACCAAAATAGACTGTTTCGCCCACTGTGGGTGCTTTATCGCCCATCAGAAACACATCGCTTGTTCCAGCCAGAGGCTGACAGAGACCGGTAGGGCTCTTGCAATCGAGAAACTTCGTCGCCGTGTACGTACACGGTAGCGACCCATCATTGACCAAGTGCAAGACACGGTGGACTTTGGTGCCAGGTCCTACGACACCAAAATTGACGGTAGGGGGTACAAATCGAGGCACACATCCACCCAAAATGGTGTTTCGGGCGCGCAGGTTGACCGAGATCATCGGGGCAACCGGATCATCGCTTTCGATGATGATCGCGCCCCACATCTCACCGTCTTCCTCACCCGGGTTAATGTACGCCACTTCCACGTGTGCGGCACCCGTTGGCGCCAAAGTCACAGGCAACACCGGCAGCCCTGAAATGGAGAAGTCCGGAGGCGTATCCCCACTCAGCGTCACCGCCTGAATCGTCAGTGGAACAACCCCAATGTTGGCAATTTCCACCCTACGTTGATGCAAGAATCCGATGCCCACAATGCCCATATCCACCACGTCTGGCGGTGTCACCTGAATGGATGGCTCCGAGGAACGGCCAAAGACCGCAACGTCACGTTCCGGCCACACATAATCGTCGCTGGAAAGATGTATCTGACCGAGTAGATCGTCTTCGGGCTGCACCACCTCTTTGGGTGCAAAGCGAAGCGTGAGGGTCAGCGACTCGAAAGGTTGCAAAGAAAATTCGCCCTCGGGGACCCCCAACAACGTCAGACTTGGGTTATGGTCCGCCAAGGCGATGCTGTTAAAGGCCACCGATTTCCCGCCGATGTTTTGAACTTGGATGGTCGCTACCTTCGGGGAATCCACCACGACCGTACCAAAATCGACGAAGGCGGGCGTAATGACCAACATCGAATGTCGTCCGACCCCAAGCACAGGGACGACCCTGTTTGTCGTTGCCTCATGATCGGTAATAAATCGTAGATTGGCTTCATAAAAGACGTCACTTGCCGCAACCGAAGGTGAAAACCGTACCGTGACGTTGGCTTCAGCCCCCACATCCATGAGAAAGGGGGGCGGCGCCGATTCCTCGGGTATCACCTCGAAGGGTGCCCCAAACTTCAAATCCAATCCCATGTTATGCACGGTCACTGGTGCTGTGCCTATGTTGCGAATCAGTAGAGACCGGTCCACGCTGGTGCCGGCTGAAACGTCTCCAAAGTCCAGCTTTACGGGGACGGATTGAATGAGGGGTGCCTGAATCACGGTCTGAATGGGCAATTGAACGTCCACCTGACCTGGAATGTTGTGCGCCAGCACCAATGTGCCCACATCGTGCTCCACATCCGACGGTGTGTAATAGATCATCACCGTCGCCGTGTCGCCGGGGTTCAGTGTTGTCTTGTCCGGCCCCTCGACAACGAAATCAGGGGAGTCGGTCACGATCGTTGCCAGCTCCAATTGAATCACGCCTTTTTCGCCGGTGTGCTTGATCGTCACTTTCTCACTCACCAATTGACCGATGGGCACGGCCCCAAACGAAACGACATTGGGTGAAACAAGCAATCCCAAGTCATTCCCTCGTTGAAATGAGTCACCACACGAGCCTGTCAGTAAGACAATGCTCAGCGACAACGCATAACAAAGCGTTCGACGACAAAGGATCTCCATGATTGAACGATGGCGGTCGGTCGCACCCGAGTCAAGCCGAAATCCAGTTCGGGCAACCGATTCGATGGATGCCCAAGAGAGACGTGGTTCCATTGGCGACGGATCACCCATTGCACACCTCACAGGTCGAGCCCTTCCCCTTGTGCTCGCCCCCAAACCCCTGACACTTCTCTTCACTCCAATTCGAGAAACAGTTATTTGGCACACAGCAAGCGCCCGCATCGGCTGGCAAACAGATGTCGTTGGTGCATTCGGATCCCACGCCCATATACGTCGCGGTTGCGGGGCAATCGCTGGCTTCGACCAGCCCACAAACTTGGCCTTGGAAACAACAGGCTCCGATGGGCAGAGTGGGGCATTGGCCCTGACAAGGCTCTGCATCCAGATAGAGGCCCGTGAGCGATTGGCAGGACGACGGGCTCGACACGATGCAATCGCCATCCTCTAGGCAACAGGCACCATTGCCCGGTTGGGGCATACAGCTTACGTCATCACACGTGAGTCCAAAACTCCACGAACCACTCAATGTTTGGCAGTCTTTGCTGATCAGGACACTGCACGTTCCATTGTCAGCGCAGCAGGCCCCCTTGGACTTGCATGGCACACTGGAGCAACTGATCCCGTCTCCCCAATAGTGTCCACCTTCCTTGAGACACGTGAGGGCCGTGTGCTGAAAACAAGTGCCGTCGCCCTTGCAACACGCCCCGTACTGGGGAGCCGCCAGACAATCCACTTCCTGGCAACTGTACCCATCGCCTTGGTACGCACCCTTCGCTTTGTTGCAATTGGAATAGGTCATGTCTTGGCAGATCTTGTTGGGCAGACAACACGCTGCCTCCGTGTCCCCTCCACAAACGGCCGTTTTGCAATTGAACCCAGCGCCGTGGAATGTGCCTCCCAAGAACTGACAACTCGAGTCGTGCAGCTCTTTGCAGCCGCCTTCCTCCATGCAGCACGCACCTTGGGGCCCACATCCCACTGCGGGGAGATCGTCGGTCACACCATTGCAGTCGTTGTCCACCGCATCGCAACTCTCGGGCTTGGGGATCGCCGCACTGCAGGAGGTCAGACCGGTCACAGCACAGCTTCGAGAGCCTTCACACTCGCCAAATTTGTTGCTCTTGACACACTTGGTCCACAGTTTGAGCGGCACCCAGGACAAGTCGCACGCACAGACATCATCATCAGGCAAACAAATGGTCGTGTCCGGCGAGACTGTCGTCTGTACATCGGGTCCTTCTTCCCACGTACTCGTACAAGAATATCCGGCAGGACAGCTGCCGTCGTCGCAGCTGACACCACAAAACGAACCCTTTGTTCCCAGGGACACGCAAACACCGTCCACATCGGGGAGACTTGGTTTTGCACACTCCGCGTGATCATTGCAGGGACGACACAATGTGGAAAACACCTCGGAGCACCCCAGCACCCCATCTTGCTGCATCGTGCACTTGGTGTTGTCGGGACAGGCAAGTTTGTAGAGCGTGATGGAACAGGTTCCCGTTTCTGGATCGCAAAGTGTGGAGTCCACGCAGGGATCGGTTGGCGGATCACAAGGCAACTCCGCACCCGGTACTGGACTGCACGTATTGTCATAACATCGTGCTTCCGTGTAGCACGGGAGCTCACACAACGAACCATCAGGCGCCACCTTCTGCACACAGCCATCTTTTGGGTTACAGCTCGTCACCGTGCAGCCTGTATCGGTGGACGTATCGCACGCAACGGACGGACCCGCCATGCAAAATCCCCCCTGACACACATCGTCGTCGGTGCATGCATTCTGATCGTCACAGACATCCCCATCCTCCAAACCATGACAGGGCCCCGGGTTGATCACGGGAAGTTCTGGCTCCTCACGATCAAGGACTGGGTTGTCTGTGAGAATGTCGACACCGGGGTCGGGAGACACAATATCGATGAACGTGTTGATCGGCTTCGAGCTCGTCGATTCGCTACAATGGCAGGTCGCGCCCACACACAACACAATCCAACACAAGCGACCGAATCCCATCGTCCTTCACTCCTATGCAAACGATACCCTGGGCACATTGTCCATATCCGCTATGGCGAATGGCAAACATAGTGTGCTGTCCGGATGCCATACCCTGAGCCTCAGAAAGCCATAGAATGGCGAGCAGTCACTCATTCCATCAACGTTTTCAGGACAACTAATTAAGTTCACGAAGTAGATTGCGCACATACCGAGCATCATCCGGTACTGTGCCTTTCTCCCGCTGATATGCGCGCAAATATTCTTGGTAATAACGACGCGCCATCCGATACATTTTGCGTTCCTTATACACGTCCGCAAGTTCCTTGTACGCGACTGGAAACTGCTTTCCTTGGTCACGAGAGACCACTCGCTCAAAGTGAATACGTGCAGCGTTGTGCAACGTGCTTCCCGGCACGGCAGGGCGCTGCTTGGCCCATTGCCGCAGGCGAATACGCCCCAGGTAATAGTTGGCACGAATATGTTTCGAATCGTTCTCGACTACGAATTTCAGGTAGACTTCCGACTCACTCACCGTGTCGCCTTTGCTGTTCTTCGTCTTGAACTGGGCCAAGTACAGTTCCTCTGCAAAACGAGCAATGAGGTCGCCGCGCGACGGATCCAAGAGCACTGCTTCACGGAAGTCCTGAAGAACATCCATCCGATCCTGCCCAAGATGGGAAGCCAGAATTCCCCGCTCGTAATACACCGCACCCCGGCGGACCACGGGGCCCTTGTCTTTCTGTTTGGTCCTGTACGTGCGAACAATACGATCGTACTGCTCCAACGCGGACAGGAGATTCTGTTTGCTACCGGATTCGGTCAGGCCTTGCGCCAGAGTACGACGATATTCCAAATTGTCCGGGGCCTTATCCACGGCAGAACTCAGCGCTACAACTGCCTTCCTAAAATCGGCTCGAACGGTTGATTTCTTCGTTTCAAATTCCACCGCCTTTTTGCGCTCTCTGGCCAGCTCGAGCCGGCCAGACATAAAGTACACGGCCGCATTCGACGGGTCGATTCGATGGGCTTCCCGCAGCGCCGCCTCGGCGCTATCGAAATCTTGCACCTGCTCATAGGCGTAACCCAACATGGTTAATGCTCCCAGGTGACCTGGATTGACGCGCAAGAAATCCGTCAACTCTTTGATGGCACGCTGTGGCTGGCCCGCTCGGACCAACGTCTCACCAAACGCCACAACCACCGTTGGGTTGTGACGACGCTGACGATAAAAGACCTCAAAGTTTTTGACCGCACTGTCGTACTCACCCAGTTGGCCCATGAGGATGGCCAGATGCATCCGGGATTCCGTCTGAGTTTCGTCGACGTCGAGCACTCTTGCATACGCATCGCGTGCTTTTTCGAGCCAACCGGCTTCCATCAGCAAGCGTGCACGCAACGACAATACCGAGAGCATGGAATCACTTTTCGGATCGGCTTTGGCGACCGCTTCCGCCGCGTTCGACAGTGTGTCGGCCGCACTTTGATAATTTCCTCGGGTACCGTAGATCGTCGCTAACCGAAGATACGCATCGACTTTGGTTGGGCTCATCTCGATAACCGATACGTAGTTTGCGATTGCCCGGGTGTTGTTGCCGCTCTTCTCGAACACGCGGGCACCGATCAAGAGGAGTTCGACATCCTTGGGATACAGTCCAATGCCTTTGCTGGCGACATCTTCGGCATCGACCAATTGTTCATTGTTCATCAGAGCATCCACGTAGAGCAGATAGAAACCGCCTGAGCCACACACTTTCTCTGGGCATGCCTTCAGCCGGGCCACTGCCTTAGCGGGGTCACCCGTTTTGAGATCGTTGGCGGCCAAGTTGAGCAACAATTGCTCATCTCTGGGGTTGAACTTGGCCGCTTGCTCCAGCGCTTCGATTTGTTTGGTGGCGTCTTCTTGACGACCGTAGACCACTGCGCGCATGAGGTTCGCCTCGTACTCGCCATACGTATCTCCGTCGGCTTTCGCGCCTTGCTGAGACTGCTCCACAAACCCACGTGCCAATTGCAATGCTTCGGGGGTTTTGCGACCCAAAGCGATCCTGGCGGCCAACAATCGCCCGTCATGATGCCGTGTGGACAAGTCCAAAAGCAGGTCCACGGTCTTCTGAGCTTCATCCGGTCGATCCACGCGATGCAAGAGAAGCGCTTTAACATAGAGCGTCATGTCATCGCGACCGTTTCGAGCCAAACTACGGTTGAACAGGTCCAAGGCGGCCTCGTTCTTTCCCTGTTCCTGAAAAACAATGCCTTTATACAGTTGAGCCCGGCCTTGAGGCAGTGTCCTTGAGTCCAAATCCGCCAACTCTTTGTCCGCATCGATCAACACGTTCGCTCTATCATTGCCAGACGTCGGCTGTGTTCCCCAAATATCCAAAAGTCGTATTTGACCCAGAAGTTCCCAAAACTTGGCTTCCCCTGTGGCGCCGCGCCCAGCACTCTGGAGGGTCGTGATAGAGGCCTTCAATGCTTCGTTTCGATCAAAACGCCCCGGCCACCGATATCGATACATCAATTGCAACCGAAGCAAATTCTCGCCAAACTCAAGGTTGCTTGGATCGCCATCCAACTCCGCTTGAGCATCCACAATCGCCTTGTCAAAAACCTGAGGTATGTCTGCAAGTGCAGGAACGGCTTCCACAACCTGCACCGCCTCTTCCTCTGCTTCCCCTTCTGCGACGGGGGGAGGAGGCGGAGGCAAATTAGCGGTTTTGTCCTCCGCCAACAGATCCACAAAGAAAAATCCGTACCCCAGAGCTGCACCCACTACCCCGACGGCGGTTATCATCAAGCTGACACTCACGATCAGGACAAAGCTCCTGGACGACTTACGCTTTTTCTTGAGGTCAGGTCCCGGACCGCCAGACGACTCCGCCACATTCGGCGTCAGCCCGGGACCCGCACCGTCGGGAATGTCCAAATCCAGTGATCCGAGGACCGCATCATCGCTCCCCGGACCGTCGGCAAAGAACGTATCGTCATCGCCGAAGTCCATCACGTCATCGCCGGGTATAGACAGGCTTGAAAGGGGATCCTCACCATCGTCCAAGCTATCATCGCCGTCCAACAAGGATTCGAAGTCCAGCTCCTCCAATGAACTGGTTTGGGGCTCGCTTCCGCCAGTCAAGTCTTCCGACACGAGTTCGTTGACGTCGCCACCCGGGTCGTCGACTGAGTCGTCGTCGACCGATTCGAAGTCCATGGTCGCCATGTTCTTGATGGCACCATCGTCGATCTCTTCGGAGCTGTCCGAAGCCGTGGCTTTCTCCTGGTTTTCTGGAGACCAAACCACATCGGTCGCATGGGCCATCCGTTTCCCACGTTTGTGATACCCAGACGTACTGTCGTCCAGAACCATGTCATCCAGACTCGACACTTCTTGGGGCTGAGAGAAATCCTCCGGGAAAGCATCGTCACCGGCCGAATCGTCAGTCAATGGCGCCACTGCCTGGGTTGCAGTTCCCAGGTCTACGGCGAGTCCGTCTGCTGCAAGTTCAGCGGCCTCTTCCAATCCACCGACGGCATCAAATTCCGCATCGTCGAGCTCAAATGCAGCCGCATCGAGATCAAATTCGTCGCTCGCCAAATCCAGTCCGTCAAGCGTGTCGAGCTTGTCGTCCATCCCATCCCCAACTTCCGCGTTCGGATCGTGGGTGGGGTCCTTTGGGTCGTTTGGGTCCTTCGGGTCCTTGCCGGCCATTTCTCAGCAACACCTCCTTGCAGCACACT
>Ga0310121_10003669_pt1 | contig 13913 bp, 15 predicted proteins | sample CB27_Tmax_986_MG_FD_203504 | JGI IMG/M metagenome (GOLD analysis project Ga0310121, IMG submission 203504) | Marine microbial communities from Western Arctic Ocean, Canada - CB27_Tmax_986 | ecosystem: Environmental > Aquatic > Marine > Oceanic | place: Canada: Western Arctic Ocean | collected... | reverse complement strand
GCTGCTCCACCGAGCAAGCTCGGCGGCGGCCGCTCCGCGTGTGGCGAGGTTTAGTGAAGAATCACCGCTCCACCGAGCAAGCTCGGAGGTGGTCGTTCCGCGTGCGGTGAGGTTTAGTGAAGAATCAACGCTCCAGCGAATAAACTCGGTGGGGAGTCGGCATAGCAAAAACAGTGCCGAACAGTATTGGCCCAATCCCGCCGTGGCGTACGCCGCCACGAACCCAGAACTTGCCTCTTTGGCCGTCCCAGAGTTTCACATCGGCAAAAAGGTTCTCGCCATCCCAACGATTGACTTCAATGCCGCGAGGAAAGAAGTTTTCACCATGACTGCGGGCGTCAAGCGCTTCGCCATAAGAACGGAACCGATCCCCGTATCTGGAACAGTCTTTGTCGCTGTAGCCAAAACTCATCGTCCCTCCCGGTCAAGGGTCGCCCGCGCATGTTTTGCTCGTTGTGATACCGCATGCGGAACTCACCGCCGGCGTCGAATGTCCAATCAGGAACGATCTTTGGCTGCAGATCTCAGGTCACATCCGCCATATCGCCACGGTGACCAAAATAATAGAGCCAATCACCCATAGGGCAAGATTGCGCACGGTCCGACGCCGCGCCCTCTCGGCGGAGTCGAGTCGCCGCAGATTTCGCTTCAAATCACCTACTTTTGCCACGGCCTTGGGCTCGGTCAACGTGACGGCGCCGTCTTCGGTGGAAAAAACTACTTCCGCAGGTGGTGCCTGCACCGCTCCGTCAGTCGTCGCTAAGGTGATCCGGACAGGCGGAATCTCCGTTTCCGGCGGCGTGCCGGACGGCGACGGGCCATTCGCGATTTGGGACAGCGTCTGCTCTGACGGCTCCAGTGCCCTGTCAACGTTCGTCGGTGAAGCGGGCGGCGTTGCCGTCCTCTCCACCTTCACAATCTCGCGGCAATGGGGACAGGTGACTTCGACGTCGGTCTGGTCGTCCGCGAGCTGAAACTCGCCGCGGCACTGCCCGCACTGGTAGACGGTTACGGAATCTTCGGGCAGCGATTTGTTAGGCAGCGATTTGTTAGGCAGCCCTTCGCTGGATTGGCCACCAACATCCGACTCCGAAGCTGCATCCACCAGTATTCTCAACGAACCGCCGCAAGCACCGCACATCACGTTCTGACGCACCGAACGATCAACCTGGAATTCAACTCGCTGCTGGCAGTGTGGGCAGGTCCATATGGAAACATTCATCGCTCAAACGCCTGGGGAGGAATCCCTTAGCGGGCGACACCGATGTAGAAGCTGAAGTTGCGGATTTCATCGCCCGTTTCGCGCGCCACGGGCACCGCGAAGTCAAATGCAATGGGGGCTGGTCCCATTGCCGGTACAGTAATCCTCAATCCAGCACCCAGGGCTACGCGGTAATCGCCACCCTCAATCTTGATATTCTCTTCGATCGTTCCGTAGTCGCAAAAGACGACACCCTTTAGCATATCATCCGCGGTGACCGGGAACAGGTACTCTACCGAGCTCAGCAGCTGGAGTCGACCACCGACACGGACCGAACCCGACAACGGAGATGCGTCACGGAAGTCAAAGCCGCGGAGAGTTGAATAGCCACCCGCAAAGTAGTTCTCGAAAATCGGCGTTTCGTCACCGCTAATACCCACGCGACTTGAGAATCCTAGAGTATGCCGACCTGATCCATCCGGTCGTTCAGTGATCAAGAAATAGCGCCGCACATCAACGGAGCCCCGCGAATAGTCGAATGTCCCAAACATCTGCTCGTAGGCCAATTCGAGGTAATGTCCCTGGGTCGGCGCAAACGGAATGTCGCGCGTATCGTGTACCAATGCAATCCGTCCACTGTAGAGATCGCTGCCGCCCAAAACAGCGTCCAAACTCGGGGCCACTCCCAACGGAACCCGTGGATTGGTGATTTGCACGTGCTCCGTCCGCAAACTCGTATTGATGGAGAGATCGGGCGTGAATCGATACCCCAGACCGAGTCGGCCGCCAAGTCGCTGTTCGTCCCAATCGAAATAGCGTCGATCGAACATATAGGCGCTCATGTTGAAGCTGACACGCGTGTCCAAAAGGTAAGGTTCGGTGAATTGGACCATGTATCGTTGGACAACGCTGCCGGGCAGAACCTCGACGCGAAATCCCTGACCATCGCCTCGCCAGGCGGTTCCGTTTACGATGTCGTCAAAACTGCGAGGATAGCGACGCCAATCAAAGTTTTTCTCGTCGATCGTGATCTGGCCGGTCACGCCAGCATCCGAATTGATACCCGCTCCGATCATCAACCGACCGGTTTGTGTTTCCTGGACGTTTACGATCACGTCCGTCATCGGAGTCGGGATGCCGACCAGCGCCGCTGGGTCGCTACCTGGTACGCCCAAGATACCACCCGGTGGCACTCCTAGGTTCGTCCCGCCCGGCCCGAACGCCGAGGGAGGTGGCGGCAGTGATTCGGTAAACTGGGCCGGCACAACACGATTATTGCTAAACTCGGCGCCGCTGGAGTATCCACCTGTCGTCTCGTAGACCGTACCAGCCGGCGCCGCGGCAGTCGACGAGATACCCGAGGACCCAGACGTGCCACCATACGAATTCGTCTCCGCCGTCTGTGCGGAAGTCTGTCCATTGATCGAAGAGGACGAGTTTGCGGTCGGCGGCGTGCTGGCGGACCGCGGCTTTGTCGGTGGGTTTGTTTTCGCCTGCCCGAAGTTCGTGGACCCGTAAGGAGCCGGGGAGATCGTTGTCCGCGAGATCGTTGTCTGGGGGGCGGTCGATGCGGCGGCCAACGCGTCAGCAGGTGGACTGGTTTGACCTGACACGGCCATCGGATAGCGGTAATGATCGGTTCCCGCGGCGGTTTCGTTGGGCCGAGCCGAGCTATTCTGGGCGCGCTGAATCGTCGCGTGGGACGGTCGGCGGCCAGCGGATGCGACAACGCGGGCAACCGAGTGTTGATCGCCTAGCGATGCCACTTTCTGGCCACACGGGCACACGCAACCGGTGAGTATAGCCGCCAGCGAGGCAACGGCGGTTACGGCGGTCCAGCGGGAGTGGGTCATTTTTCCGCGTCCTCTCGGCGACGGACCTTTTGAAGTTCGATCACGTATTGCTTGACCCGTTGCGGGAATGTCTTTTCCGGACTTTGCCCCCGTGACGTGCTTCCCTGGGCCGAGGACGATGGTTGTCTGGCAATGCGAGGTCCATTCGGATCCGGTGGCTTTACGACAATTCTCGGCGTCGCGCCTTGAGCCGGATTGTGCAGAAACAGTTGGGACGCTCGCAGGCGACGCTCACTGTTTCGGATTTTGCGTATGTCGATCACGTCTCCGGTTTTGAACGACAGACGGTTGAGCACCACACTGCGCCGAGTGTGGGCATGATCCCCTTCGATATTGACGATAATACGGCCAACTAGATACTGGTCGCCTTCGGTGATGTTGTAGACCAGATCCAATTCACCCGGCTCGGGAAGGTAGGTCGGATTTACATTGACGTCCGCGAAAATGTAACCCTGGCTGCCATAATAATCTCTCGCCGAGGTCAAATCGGCGCGCATGCGACCTAGATTCACGAACTCACCTTCGGCTAGGCTCATTTGGGCGCGCAACTCGGCGTCCTCGAACCGCATGTTGCCGTTGATTTGTATGTTGCGTACACGGTAACGCGGACCTTCATCGATGATGAAATTGACGTCCGTCCATTTGCCTGACTCGCTCCGGCTCGGCTCCACCTTGATCCGAGCACGGAAGAAGCCCAGGTTTCGGTAATAGCCGGTCAGCCGCTCAATATCCTGGTCGATCTGCTCCTCGCTGGTCTTGCCACCGAAGTACCACAAGATCCCGGGCTTGGATTGCACGACCGTCCTCAGCCGCGCATCGCTGGCGATTGTATTGCCTTCAAACTTAGTTTTGGAGACGCGCAGAATCACGCCCTCACTGATTTCAAAAACAATTCCGCGAGAATCGGCGTCGGTTCCCTCCACAATCGATACCTTGGCTTCGTTGTATCCCTTGGAGTTGTAGAACTGTTCCAACGTCCGCCGAGCTTCTTCGACGCCGAAGCGATGCAGCGCATCGCCGACCTTAAGACCAGACTCCTTGAGCAACGTCTTGTCTTTAACTTTGTCGTTGCCGGTGAAGCGGATGTGTTGAATGAGCGGTCGTTCGAACACCTCAAATGTGACTGCGATGCCCCCATCGACTTCGCGATTGTAGGTGCGAACGTCTCGGAATAGGCCGGTGCCGTACAGCGTTCTCACATCTTTTTGCACCTGTTCGGGGTCATAACTCCGATGAATGCGAGTTTCCAGCAACGATCGGATTTTTGCCTCGGGCACGCCTCTCTGTCCCGCAATGCGAACTTCTTTGAGAGGGACACTGGTTGCCGGACCAAAGTATGGAATCCGCGGGAGACGTTTTTCGTCTTCGCCTGGTGAATTCGAGCCTTGCCCGCCACCCGGTCCACCAAATCTCTGTGCCATTAACTCAATCGGACCGGGCAGGGTGAGCGCGCAAGCCACGATGCACAATGGCAGCAGTAACGTGGACCGACAGGTCTTCCGCAAGGATGTAATCCGCGATGAGTGATTCACGGGCAATGTTGAATTCAGGTTGAGGAGCAGGTTAGGCGTGACCACACCGAAAAGACCGTGACGTGCACGGCAAACGGAGGTCGCCGAAAACAGGGCCACGCTCGTTGGCAACCAATTTAGGTCGAGTACAAATACAGAATGGGCTTTGGCGTTACAAGGTGAGTTGGCGCCCGGACCGACAGCTTGTCGCGATAGCATCGCCACCATCCCGTCGAATCAATCGCTGACGGGAATCTCAGTGCTTAGAATACCGATAATATGCAGGGATTATCGGACCGTCCGCGCGATAGAGCACTTCGATTAGCCAGCAAGCTACCTTAGTACTCAGAACGTTTCCGCAACGTTGAATTGGTCGAACTCTTCGTGAGACTTGCTGGCAAGATTCACAAATCTTGTGAACTCTTTATGCCACAACAGTTCGATGTCCCCGATTGGACCGTGACGCTGCTTGGCCACTATGATCTGGGCTTCCGTGCCGTCGCCACTCGATCGTTCCACTTGCTGTTGGTCCTGCTCTCCCTTGCTCAAAAAGTACTCTTCACGGTGGACGAACATCACCACATCGGCATCCTGCTCAATAGCACCTGATTCGCGCAGATGACTCAGCCGTGGCCGATTATCGCGCGTCGCTTCCGCCTGGCGGTTGAGCTGGGCTAAACAGAGTACCGGCACTTTCAGTTCACGGGCCATTCCCTTGAGTCGGCGGGCTATCTTGGCCACCTGCTCCTGCCTGGCGTCATTGGAGTTGTCTGGCTCGATCAACTGTAAATAGTCGATGACTATCAGTCCCAGCTGCTTTTCGCGACGTTTGATCCGACGGGACGCGGCCGCGATTTCAGTCACCGTACGCGCGGGTGAATCGTCGACGAACAGAGGCGATTCGCTGATTTCTCCAGCCTTATTAACCAACCGCACGCGGTCTTCGCGCGACAGAGTACCGTTGCGTACCCGCCGGCCGTTGACACGGGCCAGCGAACAGAGCAGGCGGTCACCAAGCTCCAACGCCGACATTTCGAGACTCACAAAAAGCACCGGCGTATCCCGACTGATCGCCACATGCTCCGCGATATTCAGAGCAAGGGCCGTTTTTCCCATGGCCGGTCGCGCAGCTAGAATGACCAACTCGGACGCATGAAGTCCGCCGATTAGATGGTCAAGGTCCGAGAAGCCGGTCTCCACGACCCCTTCCAGGTGCTCGCCTTTCATTCGAGCATCCAGTCGATCCATGGCTTCGTGGAGAATATCGCGAAGATTCGTAACCGTGGCATGTCCACGACTCTCCAAAATGGAAAACACCCGTTGCTCCGCCTGGCTAATCAACTCCGACGAAGAACGCCCCGAGTCGTACGCATCCCGCAATGTTTCCGTGCTCGCCTCAATTAACATCCGCGACATGGCATGTTCGCGAACGATTTTCGCGTAGTAGACCGCGTGCGCGGCGCTGGGTACGGAATCTGCAATTCTAGCCAAATACGCAGCACCTCCGATGTCGTCAAAGGCACTATCCTTTTTCAATTCCTCAACCAATAGCGCGGCGTCGATCTTGCGCCCAGCGTCGTGCATGCGAAGGATACGATCAAATAGAATACGATTCGCATCGTCGTAGAAGTCCGCCGATCGTAGCAATAAAACGACGTCGTCGCAGACATCCGGTAGCAGCAAGATACTTCCCAGGACGCATCGCTCGGCTTGCACATTGCACGGCGGCTGGCGATCTAAGACATTCGCCACGGAGCGACGGGCGGAACTTTTATCATCGACTCGGGCGGCAATCGACACCGGCGGCGTCCTCCATGACCACTTGGGTTGCAAGGCAGCCCACATGATATCGCGCGAGCCAATCGACGCAACCGACTGGCTCGATGTGCTAGCAACAGCAACCAGACTGGCAGCGACCTACGCGAACTTAGAGAAAACCCGCCCCTTCGCCGATGCTTGGGATAAGGGAGTACGCTAACAATGTCCGGGCGTAACTTAGCCGTCCTTCGCGCCTTCCACGGTGGGAACCAACCACACTTTGATTTCCGTTTCCACATCGGCGTGCAGCTTGACCTTCACAGTGTAAAGCCCCAATTCTTTGAGGGGCCCCTGCAAGCCTATTTGATTGGCTTCGAGCTCAACCTCTTGCTGCTTGAGAGCCGCACAAATCTCCACGGCGCCAACACTGCCATAGAGATGGCCTTCATCGTTTGCATTGGCTTCGATGGTAACGCTATGCTCGCCAATCTTCTTAGCGTAAACGCGAAGATCCTTGAGTGCGGTCTTCTGCATCGCCTCGATTTTCTCGCGGTGCTTCTCAACCATCCGCTTGTGATGATCGGTAGCGATCGTGGCCAATCCCTGCGGTAGCAGGTAATTGTGCGCGAATCCCGACTTAACCTCGACGACATCCCCTTCTCGTCCCAAATCTTCCACCGGCTGAATCAACAGCAGTTCGATACCGCCATTGGGCCCTTTTGGCAACCGCTTTGGCCGTGAAAGCACGCGACGTTTTCCAGGTGACTTGGTCTTCGCAGGGGACATATCCTAAATCCTCAATTCAACTTGGGGCTAAAATGGTATTTCATCATCAGCGGCCGGCGCTGGCGCGGTCGCTGGTTCGCTATAAGGCGTCGCTTCTCCGCCGGAATCATCACTTCGCGACCCGGCGCCGCGAGGACCCAACATCTGCATTCGTTCACCAATCACCTTCAATTTAGATCGTTTTTGGCCGTCTTGCTCCCAGCTATCCAGTTTGAGGCGGCCTTCCACTAACACTGGCGCCCCTTTGCTGAGATACTCGCCGGCCACTTCCGCCGTCCGACCCCACAAAGTTACATCAATGAAGGTAGTCTCCTCGACCCATTCGCCGCTGGCCGACTTGCGGCGATCGTTCACCGCCAGTCCAATGTCCGTCACGGCCGTGCCAGTTGTAATGTATCGAACCTCCACATCCCGTGTCAGGTTGCCCATCAACACAACTCGGTTATAACTTGCCATGGTCCAGTCCTCCTGTCGTTGTTCGCTCCATTGTCAGCTGGCTTCAGTCACAGTTTTGGCCGGCTTCAGTTTTGCACCGGCTTCAGTTTTGCACCGGTCCAGTTTCGATTGGCTGCACTGGGCTGCCGACGACCATTCGCGGAGTGCGCCGTGAGAACATGAACAAATGTTCCCTTACCGGCCCCGAGCGACTCGGAATTCCGCCACCGACCCAACACGTCCTTCAGCTGCATACAAATCTCGGGGTTTCGGTGCGGAAAACCAGTCGTCCGAACATCCTCCCACTAACTCTCGACGGGTTGACTGGCCCCAGCCTCTTCGCCCGAACTACTTTCATCGTCGGCACGGCCCTCACCAGCCGGACTATCGACCGCCGCCACACTATCGACCGCCGCCACACTATCGACCGCCGCCACACTATCGACCGCCGCCACACTTTTCACCGACGCCACACTTTTCACCGACGCCTGACTATCAACCGCGGCCGGACTATCTCCCGCCGAACCGCCCTCGGTCGAGGCTCCCTCCCCCTTCGCATGGCTGACCAACGCATCGACCAACCGCTCGTCAACGGAAATGACCAAGTCACGCATGACATTGTTGTTCAACTGGGAAGCACGGGTAAGCTCGGAAAGCTTTTTGCTTTCCATCCGGAAGTACGTGAGCCAATAAATCCCCTTCCGATGGCCGTTGATCGGATATGCCAGCTTTTGCTCGCTCCATAAACGGCTCACCAATAACTCACCACCGCACTTCTCAATCATCTGGTCGATCCCACTGGATACCGTCGCGCTGTTTCGCGCGTACTTGTTAGAATCCAGTAAGAACATGCCCTCATAAACATGTTCAGCCACACTTTGCTCCTTGTCTTACAAAGGTTGGTGTTTTTTCTTCCCGTTGATTCTGGCTGACCTGTCGATACCCTTGAACCAGTTGAGGCGACTTAACCAAGTTGGCGCCCCTTGAATCAACTGACGCTACTTCTGTCGCACCGTATCCAATCTCTGGGCCAATCTCATCTCTGGGCCAATCTCATCTCTGGGCCAATCTCATCTCTGGGCCAATCTCATCTCTGGGCCAATCTCATCACGCTGGAGGCCACTGGTTATAACGGTTCATGCAGTATTCGGTGCCGTGTTTGACCCAATCGGTCACAGTCTGGCTGGCGCGTTCCACGGCCAGTTCCATCTCCGCCTTCTCCTGCTTGTCGAATCGACCCAGCACATAATCCGCCGAGTCCCATCGTTCCGGCGGCGTGCCGATGCCGATACGGAGACGGGGTATCTGGTCACTTCCGAGGCGCCGAATAATGTCGGCGAGCCCTTTTTGGCCCCCAGCCGACCCATCCGACCGCATTCTCAGCCGCCCCAGCGGCAAGTTCAGGTCATCACAAACAACCAATATCTCTTCAGCACGCGTCCGAAAAAAATCACGCGCCGATAAGGCCGCCAATCCACTTAGGTTCATAAAGGTTAGGGGCCGCATCAGCAGAGCTCCGTCGTCTCCAATGCCCCATGATTGGACCAACGACCTATGTTTCTCACGTGGGGCCCGCAACTGGTAACGCGAAGCAAGGGCGACAATCACATCAAAACCAACGTTGTGACGCGTGCCTTCGTACCTGCGTCCAGGATTGCCAAGTCCCAATACTAGCTTCATTTTGGTTATTCCGAGTCGCCGTCTCCTTCTTCATCACGCTTACGGCCAATGACCTCTGGCTCGGCTTCGCCACCCAATCCGGCCATCTCGTCATCGTCTTGACTCTTGGACTCAACGCACTGGACAACCACCGTATCGGCATCCATCATCAGTTTGGCCCCGTCAGGAAGCTCAATAGCCGCTGCCGTGATCGATTCGCCCAATTCCAACGCGTTGATGCTAATTGACAACTTGTCCGGAATCGCCGCCGCCGGGCATTCAATCTCTACCTCGTGCACGGGATGTTCCACGACACCGCCATGGCGAGTACCTGGCGAGTCACCTCGCAGCTCCAGAGCCAGCTTCAATATGACCGATTCAGATTTATCAATTCGCGTTAGATCCAAATGCAATACGTTTTGCCCAAAGGTATCCCATTGCACCGATTTAACGAAGGCACTTTCGGACACCAATCCGGCCAAATCAACCAAATGGGCTCCGTGGCTTAAGGCCTTCACGACTTCGTCTTTTCTAAGCGTCAGCGAAAGGCACTCCTTGCCGTGACCATACAAAATGGCCGGAATCTCTCCTGCCGCCCGCATCCGACGTGCGTTGCTCGTCCCGCGTGATTCACGCGATTTAGCGTTCAATACATCCACCATTGATTCAAATACTCCTGGACATCGCAGCTGAGAGATATACTAAAAGCCCCTGGAGGCCTTGGCCTTGAAAAGTCAAATCGTGTATTGTTGCATATCAGCAACGCTTCGCAACCCCAGACCCGATCGCCTGGCACATAGATCGAGTGGGCGTCCCGGCAGGACTTCGGCTGGGATGGCCGATCGTGGCGACCAGGCAATCTGGCACGAATAATGGAATGAGATGAGTATGCCCAAGGCAAGCAAAAAGACCTTTGAGCACGTCGAACCAATCGGCGCGAGGGTCGTTGTCCGCAAGGACGAACCCAAGCGGGAGACCAAGGGAGGAATCGCGTTGCCAGACCAGGCGGAAATCCCCACGATCACCGGTCGTATCGTCACCATCTCGGCCCTGATCGAAAACGACGAGGACGTGCCCCTACGGCAATACGACAGGATCCTATTTCACCCCAAGAACGCCATTCCGGTCGATTTTGAGCCAGATAATCAGCTTTTCGTGGTACCCGTCGACGATGTCGTCGCGGTCTTCCGGCGAGACGCCCCCTCGCCCGTCGAGGAGTAACCCCGTCGAGGAATTGCTTCGACATTCGACATTAGGCCACGGCCGTTCTTTTGCGATCGATCGGCGGCTCGAATAAATCGCGACGGGTGCGGCGAATATAAACGACCGCTCCTAGCTAAATCCCATCCTCACTGAAGATCTCGCTAATCGATTCGTCATGGTGAATCCGCTTGATCGCCTCGCCCAAGATTGGAGCGACAGAGAGAATCTCCAGCGAAGGGAGCGATTGCTCGGGCGTGATGGGAATCGTGTCGGTGATGATCACCCCAACGATGGGCGCTTTAGACAGTCTCTCGGTGGCGGCTCCACACAAGACCCCGTGCGTGGCTGCGACATATATCTCTTTGGCCCCAGCCTCCTGGACCAACTCCGCCGCACCGCAGATCGATCCCGCGGTACTGATCATGTCGTCGAACATCAAGGCAACTTTTCCTTCGATCGGCCCGCCGATGAGATTCTCCTGTTTGGTTTTGTCGGCGCTACTTCGCCGCTTGTCGACGATTGCCAAACGACCTCCCAAACGTTTCGCGTGGCCGACGGCCCGTTTAATGCTCCCCTCATCGGGGCTGACGATCACAAGCTCGTCACCGGTTAAGGCTTTGTCCATGAAGTACCGATTCAAGACTGGGGCGGCGTACAGGTGATCCACCGGTACATCAAAGAACCCCTGGATCTGAGCCGCATGCAGGTCCATGGTGAGTGCTCGATCCGCACCGGCACGGGTGATCAGATTGGCCACCAACTTGGCGGTAATGGGTACCCGGCCCTCATCCTTGCGATCCTGCCTGGCGTATCCAAAATACGGCAAAACCGCGGTGATTCTCGCGGCGCTGGCCCGTTTGCAGCTATCGATCATGATCAACAGCTCCATGAGATTCTTGTTCACCGGCGGACAAGTCGACTGGACCAAGTAAACATCCCGGCCTCGCACATCCTCCTCGATCTTGCAGGCGATCTCACTATCGGGAAAGTCGCTCAGCGCAATCCTTCCCAGTTGGATGCCCAAGAATTGGCAAATTCGGTCCGCCAAGAGCTGATTGCCACGACCGCTGAATATCTTTAACTCGCGCATTGTTGTTTGCGTAGCTCCGTTTCAACGTCACCAAGATCGGCCATGTTGTTGATACTCAAGGCCTCACACGGTTTGAGAACCGCTAAAGCGCGCACATCCTTTCCATGTCTAGTGAGAATGCCCGGGCAGTCGGTGATGTAGTATTCCTGTTGTTGGTTGTCGTTGCTAAGTCGATCCAATGCCCACAAGAGTTCCTGGCAGTCGAATACATAGGTGCTCATGTTCACTTCGTTGATTCGCCGCTGGTCCGCCGTCGCGTCCTTCTCCTCCACGACCGCCGAAAAACGGCCCTCCGCATCTCGTACGATTCTTCCTAGGCCCGCGGGATCCTCTTTAATCAACGTGCCCAAAATGCATTGTGGGCCAGCGTCCTGGTAGTACGTCATCAGCTCACGGATTGACGACTTCTGAATCAAGGGAGAATCTCCAGTTACAATCAGCACTGGACCGTCATGGGTCCGCAACTGCTCACGGCAGACCTGCACGGCATGGCCCGTTCCCAGCTGTTCGGTCTGCTCCACAAAACCAACCCCCGCACGTCCGCGCAACGCTTCACGAACCAAGTCGGCTTTGTAACCGACCACTACAAGAATCTGGGCAAAGCCGGTTTGCTCGAGGACATCCAGCACGTAGTCGATCATGGGGCGACCGGCCAACGGCACCAACACCTTCGGCAGGTCAGACTCCATGCGAGTCCCTTTGCCTGCGGCAAGAACAATTGCCAAAGAGTCAGACATGTGGATATTGGGACTCACCAATCGTCTATTAACGGTCCAGCTAACGGAGGTATCTTCGCACCAATCGTGATAACAATCCAGGGGTCGTGGCCGTTTTTACCCGATGTGTCGCGTCCAAACGGGTAGAAGCGAACCGCTCGGGCTCCAGCTTGTCGTGTTTGTAACTTGGCGTCGATCCCCCTCTCACCTCCGGGCCCAGCAGCAGAGTCACCGTTGACGGGACGGATCGACGCTGACCGACAATCGCATCCTCGGGAAAGACCCGAACCTGCTTCGCCAGTGCACGGTCTGATACCGAACATGAAGAAATCGAGCAGACGGCGAATATTACGGCCAATTGGCTGGCGAACCACGAAACAGCACAGCTTTAGAAGTCGGCTTGGAATCGTTGACACTATCGAGAAATCCCCTCTAAAATGCGGGGCTTATCGCCACGTCGACAAGAAGGTCCATCAGCTGGGCGTCACACGCCAAACCACGAATTCCGCCATGCACAATCCTTTCGACGCCGCGGTTTCCAACCTGCGATGCCAAACATAACTTCCGGGGGTCACTTTGGATGAAGCCATAAAAAAAGCCGACACGCTCATCGAGGCGTTGGGGTGGATTCGTCATTTTCGCGATAAGGTCACCGTCATCAAGTTGGGCGGGAGTATGATGCAGGACGAATCGGCGATGCGCCACACATTGCTGGATATCGTCTTCATGGAAACCGTGGGGATGCGACCGGTCGTCGTGCATGGAGGCGGTGCCGCGATTTCCGCTGCCATGGACAAAGCGGGTATCCCGCCCAAATTCGTCCACGGACGTCGCTATACCGACGACGAGACACTCGCGATCGTCGAGCGAGTGCTGGCCGGCGAGGTGAATCGCAAGATTGCCCAGTCGATTGAAGACCTCGGGGGACGCTCCATGCCCCTTAACTTTGATTCCAATAATGTTTTGTTCGGTGAAGCCCTCCAGTTGCGGAACGCGGAGGGCCAGCCAATCGATCTGGGCCACGTCGGCACTATCAATCATGTTGATCGGGCCGTGATCGATAATCTTTGCTATGCGGGACAGGTTCCAGTGATCCCCTCGATGTGCGAGGACGGACAAACTGGCCAAAAACTCAACGTGAACGCGGATACGGCCGCGACAGCCGTGGCCCAGGCACTGGGCGCGGACAAATTGGTCTACCTGAGCGACGTCAACGGCGTTCGCTCTGATAAAGATGACCCTGAATCGCTGATTCCATCACTCACGCCCGAAAGGGCCCAGGAACTGATTCGCGACGGTCGCATTGCCGAAGGCATGATCCCCAAGGTCGAAGCCTGCTTGGAAACCATCAACGCGGGTGTGGGCAAGGTACACATTATTGATGGACGATTACGACACTCGTTGCTCCTGGAGATCTATACCAACAAAGGGGTCGGGACGCAGTTTTCTAAGGAAAGTAAGCAATAATCTTGGGTTGTTGAGCGCTGGTTCTTGGATGGTTGCACGAGAAAACGCCATTATTCGCGACCTGTAGGGCGAGATGCGTAGGGCGAGATGCGTAGGGCGAGATGTGTAGGGCGAGATGCGTAAGACGAGATGTGTAAGACGAGATGTGTAAGACGAGATGTGTAAGACGAGATGTGTAAGACGAGATGTGTAAGACGAGATGTGTAAGACGAGATGTGTAAGACGAGATGTGTA
>Ga0310121_10003668_pt1 | contig 13914 bp, 10 predicted proteins | sample CB27_Tmax_986_MG_FD_203504 | JGI IMG/M metagenome (GOLD analysis project Ga0310121, IMG submission 203504) | Marine microbial communities from Western Arctic Ocean, Canada - CB27_Tmax_986 | ecosystem: Environmental > Aquatic > Marine > Oceanic | place: Canada: Western Arctic Ocean | collected... | reverse complement strand
TGTTGTGATATTGGCATCAAAAACGGTCCAGAAGGCGCGGCTGTAGCCGGTTTGAATGGCAGCTCTCAGGCTGCGTCCGACACGGATCTCTTCACGAACACGTTCATTAATAATGACGTTGGCATCGACCGCCATACCGATCGTCAACAACATACCGGCGATACCGGGTAGGGTAAGATGCGTATTAAAGGCAACGAGTATTGCAAGGATGTATGCCACGTTGAGTAGCAACGCCAGGTTCGCGACCACACCCGCAATGCGGTAGTATATCAGCATGAATATGATAACGAATGCCATCCCAACGACCATTGCAGTTACGCCGGCCTCGATGGTGTCTCTACCCAGGGTTGGGCCCACCTCGTTATCCTCGACCTTGTTCACGGGTGCTTTGTAGGCACCATTATTGAGAACAGTGACGATCGTGCGTGCCTCGGTCAGGGTCTGGGTACGGGAGCCGGAGCTTCCGAGCGTGATTCGTGCGGTACCACCACTGATGCGCTCCTGCAGGACGGGATCGCTTTCAACGACATCATCGAGCATGATCGCCATGCGTTTTTTTACGAATTTCTGGGTGACCTTATCGAATTGCTTTGCGCCTCGGCGGTCGAAGGTCAGGAGTACAACGGGCCAGTTGGCGCCGATGTCCAGGTCCTGGGAGCTGGTATAGCCGACCTTGGAAGACCTTACGCGTTCTCCGCTGACTTGTACGCGCCGGAAAAGATAATGGGTTCGCCACTTCTTTTTCCCGACTTTTTTCCCGTCGTAGCGCCGTTCCACGTATTCTTCGTAGCCGACGATATGGTCTGCTGGGATTTTTCCCGCTGATACAAGGGCGTTTAGTACGAATCCCTCTAATTCCGACTTGGTATCGGCACGCACATAATACTCATTCTGGAAACACCCGGACACGTTGGGACCACACCATTTGATGGTGGATTTCCGTTTCTTATGTACCGGGCGGGCTTCCTGGATCACTATGATCCGGTCATCGGCTGCCTTTGCGGCTTGGTTGTTACCGATGCGGCGGTTACGACCGGCTTCCTGCTTTAGAGCTTTGACCTCTTCACATTGGCTAGCCGTGAGGCCGTAACAGTCCTTGTAGGTCTGGACGTCGCCTTGTACACCCGAAAAGGCGTTATCGCCTGTGTCATCGACAATCCGAAAGGTCAATTCGGCGGTTTGCCCCAGAACCTGACGCATCTCTTGTTTCTTCGATGCGGAGATGCCTGGCATCTGGATATCGATCTGCGTAGCGCCGGCCTTACGTACATCTGGTTCTACCAGCCCTGAGCCCTCGACGCGGCGACGAATAGTCTCCAGAGTCTGGGCGACCATTTCTTTTCTCATCTTGCGGACAATCTTTATTGGCAGCGAGATAACAAAGGTATTGTTTCCCTTTGATTTGATCACGGCGTCTGAGTGCACATTCCTTTGCACGAAGTCGGTGGAAAGGATTTTCGCGTCCTCTGTGGCCTTGGGACCGAAAAAGGAGATCCGCATCGATCGGAAGGAAAGAGCACGGCTGGCAAAGCGTTGCGTGACACCTTCGGAGAAATAGGCTTTTCGCTCGTCGTCGGAGAGTTCCTTTGCGTTTTTCTGGTTTGCCGGATCCAGGCCCGTATTGTCCTGCTCGATCAGGCGATTCACCAGGTCATATTGGAGGTCTTCGTTCCAGCGCTCTACATTCTTGCGCATGGCTGTCTGGTAATCCACCGAGTATTTCAGCTCTAGCCCACCGGCGAGATCGAGTCCAAAGCCCAGGCGCGTTGAAAAGATATTGGCATACCAACTCGGGAGGCGTTCGACACCGTCAGGGTGCTTCTCGTCTATGGGACCCTTCGGTACGAAGGTAGGGATGATGTACAGGATGGCAAAGACAGTGCCCAGAAAGAGCAGCGCTCGCTTGAAACGACCCTTTTTCTCCATCGATCTGATCTCCTGACGTCACGTGGCGTGGGTAGCCCCGTTATTCGCTGTCGGCTTGTTTGGTATTGGCGTGGCTCTTCAAAATGCGGATACGGGTGTTCTTGTCCACTTCGAGAGTCATGATTTCGCCATCAATCTTGGCAATTCGGCCCAGAATCCCGGAACTCGTGACCACTTCGTCTCCGACTCCGAGAGAGTTCACCAATTCACGATGTTTTTTTGCCTGCTTCTGTTGCGGGCGAATCCCCACGAAATAAAAGATCGCGAAAATCACCACCAGAAGGAGGAGGGGAGTCATCGTGCTCGGTGATTTCTTCGGGGGAGGCGGAGGTGCATTACCGCTTGCGATAGTTACTCCGGAACCGGGCACTACAGGAGTCCCCGACACGGCCGGAGCGGCCTCTCCAAAGTTGGTAAGAGGATCAGCCCCTTGACCTGGGCTTCCGCCTTCTATGACACCGATATAAAGGAATGGTGCTATGGTAGACAATTGCTACGCCTCGTGCGCGAATAAATTAATTCGAAAAACCCGAGCCTATCGAGGCTGGGGGGCGCGACGTGTACCAGAGGCTTCCCGGAGGGTCAACCGTTTGCGTGGTTTTGCGTGTGAACCAGCCCGGTTAGGCCGACTTTCTGGGGCCAGGAGTTGATTCAGTTCAATTTGATCTGAGAGGCCTGTTCTGTGAGCACGCCACCGGCTTCCAGGTCCATATTGGTCGCGGCTTCCAGCTTCATATTCTCACCGGCTTCCATGGTGGTATCGTTGGAAGACTCGGTCTGGAGTACGGCGCATTCGATTCGGACCGTACCGTTGGGAGCGGACAGGGTGATGTCACCGTTGTCGCTGACCACGGAGATCTTGTCATTGGTGGAATCGATGAGGACGTAGTTCTCTTTTTTGCTGTCGTAGATCTGGATCTTCTCGGCTCCAGAACTGTGATCTAGAACAATGGTATGCCCTTGCCGTTCCATGGGATCGACCTCGACGTCCGAGTTGGGAACCTTGGTTTCTATGATAATCCGTTCCTGTCCGGCCAGATCGTCGTCATGAAAGACGATCATATGTCCCGATCGGGAGCGGATGGAGCGATAATTATTGGAGCCTCCCTGCGCCTGATTCTCGTGATAGGCTTTGTCCACACCATTCCAGAGATTTCCGACAACCACTGGACGTCGGATATCGCCGAGTTCGAACATGACCAGAACTTCATCGTCGACTTCGGGGAGGAAAAAGAAGCCACGGGCTTCACCATCCATCGACCCGGCCATGGGGGTGGTGATACGAGCCCAGCTCGACCGGAAGTCTGATTCGTCAGGCTGGTCGGTGTAGATCGGTGAGGATTCTCGAATCCAGGGAAACTTCACTTTCACCCGGTAGCGTCCTTCCGGATCCTTGTTGTCGACGACAATTCCAATCACCGCGCCGAAGATGCGGTTGGATTGACGTTGCATGCTGGGATCGAACATTATTGACCTCGGTATAGAAAGCGGCTGGAGCCTATGCTAGGGCATAGCTGCCCCGCTACGCAACACGTGAATGCAATGGTTGTGCCGACAGAGCCCCTGGACTCCATCTAGGCGATGTTTTTGTCAACATGGGAACGGTCTAAGCGTTGTTCCCATAGATTGGCGTAGAGCCCGTTTTGATCGACCAATTGACGGTGTGTTCCGGTCTCGGAAACCCGTCCATCGCACATCACCACAATTCGATCGGCAGATTGGACTGTTGATAGCCGATGAGCGACGGCAACGACGGTGCGACTTTTCTTCAATAGGCCAAACGCTTCCGCAAGGATGGACTCGGTTATGGAATCGATGCGTGCTGTGGCTTCGTCCAATAGGACAATCCTCGGATTGCGTACGAAAACACGTGCAAGGGTGATCAACTGGGCTTCCCCGGCGGACAGGTTCCGGCCCCCCTCTTCGATGCCGTGGTCCAGGAGAACCCCGTCTGTTTTCAGCAGTTTCGTCAGGCCCAGTTGTTGGACCACCTGGTCGACTCTTTCGCGCGATATGTCTGCATGTCCAAGGGCGATGTTTTCGAAGACCGTACCTTCAAAAAGAAAAACATCCTGGCGAATGACTCCCAACCCCTCACGCAGGTCTTCATCGTGGATGCGGTCAATAGAGAGCCCATCGACCAGGACCCGACCAGAGGTCGCCGCATAATGCCGGGTAAGAAGGTTGACGAGGGTGGTTTTACCGCTTCCGGTCGGGCCTACCACCGCGACCATCTCTCCGGGTTGGATATGTAGTTCGATGTTTTTCAATACGAGGGGACTGGTATCTGCGTAGCGAAAGGACACATTCTCAAAGTGAATGGATCCCTCTGGAGCCGGCCACCGATCTGTGGCGACGGGCATGGTCTCGGAATACCGCAGGCTACGTGCCATTCGGTCGAGAGCCGCGAAACCACTCTGCAGGCCAGCCAGCTTGCCACTCATTTCCTTGATAGGGCGGAAGGTTCGTTGGGCGTAATCAACAAATGCCACGACCAGACCGATGGTGATTACACCATCGATAATCGGCTGGGTGGAAAAATAGAGGATCGCTCCAATGGTAATGGCTGCGAGCGACTCCATGATGGCGAATAGGCTCGCATCGGCGATATTGAAGCGAAAATACAAGCCAAAGTATTGCCCTGTGAGCGCCTCGTATTCGCGTTGACTGGTGGCTTCTCGGCCATGGAGGCGAACCACTTTGAAGCCTGTGATATTTTCCTCCAGACAGCTGTTTACTTGAGCGACAGCTCTGCGAATTCGGTCCGCGTAGGAACGGAGGAGCCGTTTGAAGATGCGCACCACGACGTAGATGATGGGGCCTAGTAACAACAGATAAGCGGTGATCTGTGCGTTCAGAAAGAACATGGTTATGAGGGTCCCCACCACCAACAGAAAATCACCGAGGATTGACACCAGGCCCAGAGCGAAGGTCTGGCCGACGGCTTCGGTATCGCTTGTTACTCGCGATAGAAGGGAGCCAACGGGTCGTCGGTCGAAGAATCCGGTACGCTGCGCCATAATATGTTGAAAGATCTGGGATCGAACATCGGTCAAAGCGTGATGCCCGGCCTTTTGCAGCAGGTACCCGTGAACGGACTCGATTCCGTATTGCACCAGGACGCTACCGACCAGCAGCAGGGCCATGTACATCATGAGATCGGAGTTTTTTTCGATGCCTGCATCCAAAGCAACCTTCAGCAGATACGGCTGAAGAAGTTGAAGTCCCAAACCAAATGGGAGCAGGCATAGAGCGATAAGGATTGCCCTTCGATACGGACGTAGGGCACCGAGGAAAAGGCGCAAACCCGCCATTCGGTTTGGGTCAGCCGACGAAGTCATGACGGCCCCTCTTCGTCCTTGGTTTGCTGCTGGGCAGCTTGTAGTCGGTAGGTACGGGCAAAAAGGCCGTCGCCCTTGAGGAGTTCCGCAGGAGGACCACTCTCTTCAATTCGACCCTGGTGGAGGACCAGAACATGATCCGCATCTTGTAAGGCGCTCACCCGGTTCGAGATGTTGATCAAGGTACAGGGTCGCTTTGCGGCATCGCGCCATTCATGTAGGTGCGTCAATATATGCTGTTCTGCGCGATGATCCACGGCGGAGAGCACATCGTCCAGAATCAGGATATCTCCCGGATCATAAAGGGCACGCGCTAGAGTGATCCGTTGTTTTTGCCCGCCACTGAGAGCGATCCCTTTTTCCCCAACCAGAGTATCGAGCCCATTCGATAGCCCTTCCGCTTGCACGTCGAAGCCGGCAATATGCAGGGAGCGACGGATTTTCTCGCGGTCCAGGTCTTCCGGGGGAGACGAAAACCCCACGTTTTCGGCCAGGGTACGTGTAAATAGAAAGGGAACGTCGGGAACCAACCGAACCCGTTTCCAGATCTGTTCAGGCTGGGCAGAATCCAGGTTGAGGCCTGCGATGTCCACCGAGCCGGAGGTTGGTGCTAATAGGCCGGAGAGGATATTGGCGAGGCTTGTTTTTCCGCTACCGACCGTCCCCAGAATACCCAGATGTTGACCTTCTTTGACCTGAAAACTGATGTCTTCAAGGATGGAATGGTCATCCAATCTCAGACATAGGTTTTCGGCTCGAATGGTGGCAGGAAGGTCTGGTTCGATGTTTGGTTGAGGGGTTGTAGCAGGTTGCTCCAACGGTGCGTCCAGGGGCATCACGGCGACGATACGTCGTAGTGAAACCAAGCCACGTTGCAGTGCATTCAACATCCAACCGGCCGAAAACAATACCCCTATCAACATGGATAAATAGGCTATATAGGCCGCAATTTCACCCGCAGGCAGGTCTTCCGTACGGACAAGGAATGCACCCCAGCAAAGTAGAATTCCGATGGCTACCTGGCCTGCGACCCGAATGATGGGAAGTAAGAACGCGGCAATCCTGGTAATTTTGAGTCGGATCGCGAGCAGCTCATCATTGATTGTATCGAAGCGTTGTTGCACCAGAGACGAGGCTCCAAAGTCCCGGACGATACGAACCCCCTTCAAGCCCTCCAGCACCTGCTGCTCCATCAGGCCAAGCTGGGTCAGTGCCTCGCGACTAAGGACCAGAAGCCGTGCAATCGCAATTCGAAGTACGATCATGCCGATGGCGAGTGGTAATACAGCGTAGGCTGTAACCACCGGTGAAATGGAAATCATCTGGGAAAGGACCAACGAGAGTAGGATGATCATATTGGCCGCCTGAAGAAAGGCGTAACCGACCAGGGCTCGGACGGCCAGGACGTCGTGGGTCGCTCTTGTGATCAGATCACCCGTATTACGACCCCGGTACCATTCCATCCTCTGGCTCAGGTACCAACGGAATATGTCGTTGCGGAGATCACGCTCAATGGCTCGTCCCGGATTAAAGAACAGAACACGGGACAGTGTTCGAATCACGACCAGCGCGAGGGCCATAAAGACGATGTTCAGAGCCGGTTCTATGACGCTTACATCGACTCCAGGCGCGGCCCCATGGAGGATATCAATAGCAGTTTCGAATTGTCGGGGGATTAAGATCGCGATGGCGTTGGTAGCGACGAGCGCAACGATTCCAAGTGCGTAGTAACGGCGATATGGGCGGCCGTAACGACGTAAGAACGTCCAGATCAGGCGAGCCGGGTGCGCCGAAACATCCGATTGGAGCCTATTCGGCATGCGCTTGCCCCGATTCTCCGACGTGGGTTTAGAGAGACAAATAATAAACGACAGCGACGAAGAGTAGGGTAATGCCAGCCAGAGCCATCTCTACCGAATCCAGGTTCGTCAGACGTTCCAAACGCTCTTTTGTGCTGGAATCGACTCGTTCACCGTCACTACCGCTGCGCAGTTTTGCGCGGAGTACATCGTAGCGCCCCTGCTCAAGCAGCTCACCAAAAACCCCAGCTGGGCCTACGTTCGCTCGACCAGATTGCTGTTGTTTCGATTTCTTTGCCATGGCCTGCCACCATGCGATGTCCAGGGCTGGGGGTCAAGCGCAGACCTAGGACGGGCGTAGTCTTTCCACCGACACCACCCCAGGGAGCCGTCGAAGAGAGGCAATTGCCAGCTCGAGCTGTTCGGAATCCTGGACGACGATCTCGAAATCACTTACCGCCATGTCCGTCCGACTGGCATTACAGGCGGCGTTCAAAATGTTGATCTTCTTCTGACTGAAGACCTGACTCATATCCGCCAGTTTTCCATGGGTATTTTCACTGATCACCCGAACCCAGGTGGGGTAGGGCTCCGTGTTCTGGTGATCCCAATAGGTCTCAACCATGCGCTCGGGATCTGCGGTCTTGATGTTGGGGCAGTCGATCGCGTGAATTGATACGCCCTGTGTGGTTGTAACGTACCCAGTGATACGGTCACCCGGGACGGGTTGGCAACATTTGGCCGTACGGACGAGGATATCCGACATTCCGTCCACTTTGATTCCCGACCGTTGTTTGGAAAGGCGTCGTCGGAACGTCTCGGCCAATCGCTCGACAATGCCCAGGTTTCCACCATCGGAATCTCCGGTTTTTCCGTCTTGCGCATCCGCAGCTTCCCTTTCTTCCGTGGTCAAAATGTAGCGGATTGTGCTGCTGGCTTGAATCCGTTGTGCACCAATCGCGGCCAACAGATCTTCTTTTTTCTGGAAACCAAGAGCTCGAACAGCCTTTTCGATGGTCTTTGTCTTGGTTACTTTGTTCAGAGATTTTCCGTAGCGACGAAGCTCCTTCTCCAGGAGTTCTCTCCCCAGATCGAGATTCACGATTCGTTGGATCTTTCGCTGGTGGGCCCGGATCCGGTTCTTTGCCCGGCCGGTTCGGACAAACCGTAGCCAATCCGGATTCGGGTTTTGGTTATCCCGGTTCCGTATATCGACCATATCGCCATTACGAAGCCGATAATCAAGAGGCACCATACGTCCGTTGACCAGGGCACCACAGCAGTGATCACCGACTTCAGAGTGGATGGCGTAGGCAAAATCGACGGCAGTAGAGCCGCGGGGAAGAACTTTCAGGTCGCCATTGGGTGTGAAGGCATAGACATCATCTACAAAGAGGTCGAGTTTCAGCGTGTCGAGAAAGTCTTCTGGGTCTTTCAGTTCTCGTTGCCATTGTACGAGCTGTTTGAGCCAGATGAACTTCTGGTCTGTATTTTCTTCTTTTTTTCGACCTTCCTTATAGGCCCAGTGGGCAGCGACGCCATGTTCGTTTACCTGGTGCATTTCCCCGGTTCGGATCTGAACCTCGATTCGTTGGCCGTTGGGGCCGATGACGGCTGTATGTAATGAGCGATAGTTATTTGCTTTGGGGAGGGCGATATAATCCTTGAAACGGCCTGGGATGGGGCGCCAGTTCATATGAATGAGCCCTAGAGACTGGTAACAGTCCTTCTCTGTGCCCGTGATGATCCGAAAACCGATCAAGTCGTAGACGTGTTCAAAATCGATTCCCTGCCGCCGCATTTTCTGCCAGATGCTGTACAGATGCTTGGGGCGGCCCGTAATGGACGCGTCCAGCTCATAGGAATCCATCAGTTCGTTAATCTTGGTGGTTACGTCTGAGGTGTATGTTTCTCGTGCATCTCGGGTTTGACTGACTTTCTCCGCCAGGAAGCGATATTCGCCTGGCCAGATGTATCGAAAGGAAAGGTCTTCCAACTCTTGTTTGTACGCGTTTACTCCAAGCCGGTTTGCGAGGGGAGCGTAGATGTCGAGTGTTTCCTGGCTGATTCGTTTCTGTTTTTCTTCTGGAAGATGATGCAGCGTTCGCATGTTGTGGAGCCGATCGGCGAGTTTCACCAGGATAACTCGAAGATCACGGCTCATTGCGATGATCATTTTACGGAAGTTTTCGGCCTGTCGTTCCTGAGAGGAGTTAAACCGAATCTTTGAGAGCTTGGTCAGACCGTCGACCAGTTGCGCAATGGGAGTGCCGAATAGCTCCTCGACTTCGCCAACGGTCGTGGATGTGTCTTCAACGGTATCATGTAGGATAGCGGCGCATATGGCGGCTTCATCGAGTTGCAACTCTGCGACAAGCTCGGCTACGGCCAGGGGATGAAGTACATAGGGCTCTCCCGAACGACGCACCTGCCCGTCATGAGCTTGGGCCGCGAAGACGTAGGCTTTTTGGATCAGGTCGACGTCGGCATCCGAACGATAGGCCTGAATCTTGGAGAGAATATCTTGTATACGAAGCAAATCAGCCACGGCAACGGCCTCAGCTGAAAATTATAACAGAATTTTGTCAATTCGAGGGCAAGGTCAATAATTATCCCATAATTCGATTAAGCGCACGTTAATTGCATCATCGGTTGGATTCTAACTACGGGTTCCTGATCAGATAGGCCGGTAGGATGTTGGGTAGACCTACGGTAAGGGACTCGGACGATCGGGCTTATCAGGCTTATTTTGTCCGTCACCGAAGAGGTAGGGAGCCTGAATTATGCATGTCTTCCCATAGGGATTGGGGAAATTGAGATCAAGCACCTCGACAATACATTTCCCCAAGGTTGCATCACCGGTTTCATTGAGGCTTACGACGCGTTTTGATGCATTACCCTTCTTGTCTAGGACCAGGGAAATGACAATTCGTCCGGCCGGGATATGTCCAAGTCGACTGGCCGCCTGTCGGGCGCAGGTTGTGACCCGATCCTTACGAGTGCGCAGGATCCGCTGCGCGACGTCCATTTGGCAGCCGTCCTCGATAGGTTTGGTTTCTATCTGTACGCTTTGGACCACATCACCCTGCCGGACCGTTATACGCTGGGCTTCGGCCGGAGCGGCCGCTCGGCTCTCTTTTTTGTTCGGCACTCGGTTTTCATGCACATGCGCAGAGTTAGAATCGGGCCCGCAGGCGGTGGCTGTGATCAGCGCCCAGGTGGCCAACCACAGATATGGAGCCAGTCGGGTCATCTTCCTGCCGGTTTTACTCTGAATCTTCCGATTCTATGGACGCGGTAGCTCCCAGATTTTCCAGTTCTTTTTTAGCCCGCTCTGCGTGTTCCTTGAGCGGATACCGGGCAATAACCAGAGATTCAATTCGTGTTGGTTCCGACGCTTGATATTTCGGTCGTAGCTGGTCCGCACTAAACTGCTTGAGCCGTGTGATGAGTTCCTCATCCCGGTATTTCATATGGGCGTGTTTACGCCAGATCCGGTAAAAGTCTTCCAGCGCTTGGGGTGGGAACGCCGTTAATACCACATGCCAGGCTGTCATATTCTACTCCACGGTGACGACGTTCTGTTTTTCCGCGAATCCACCGGTTCGGTCCGTACAACGAATAGTACCCAGGACCTTTTCAAAGGTAACATTCGTGCCGTCAAGACTGCCATAGCCAACCTGAACCTCAAAGAAGGCATCGCGTAGCTTCTTCGGATCGATATCGTCAGAATTGGGTACGGCGCCGGGAGGGCGTCGACATCGGAGAGAGAGCTGGGTCTGTTCTGCCGAGACCTTGTCTGTGATGTCGGCAAAAGGGGTGTTTTCCAGGCCGTTGAATTTTGTCACCTCGTTTCCTCCGAACCAGACCGAAATCTGACATCCCAGGATCGAAGCATCCTGCCCTTGTGCGGAGACGAAATAACGTCGCTTGGGCGGAACCCTTACGGGCGCGGTCACGGTCGCCACGACGGGAACCGGTACTACGGCGGGTACGGCAGGAGTTAGCGTCTTGGCCGGGGGTTTTACCGAGGTCTTTACTCCCTTCAGATATTTCACATTGATATTGTATTTGGGCGCGTTGATATGGAGATTTCCGCGCTGATCGAAGTGGACCATCACGTCTTTAAGCTTCAGGTTTCTTGCTCCCGTCACCTCTTTTCCATTCATGAAGACCTTCACCCCGCTTTGTGCCCAAAGCGGTGCAGAGGAAAATAGGAAAAGAGCCAATGTGAAAAAGGCTGTTCGGCTCATGGTATGACCCCCTTCGGAAAAATACATAGGTCAAAACGGGCACAGCGCCCAGTTGATTCCCATTGCTACGTTATCAAAATCCTATTGTTTCGCCAGTCCCTCGGATAATAGGGATGCGACGAGTCATTAACGTCGTGGTGTGTTGGTTGAAATTTCGCGGCAACATAACGCCAGACTTCTTCTTTATTTCATGCGTTGAAAGTTCCCAATATTGGGCCAGCAGAAAAAGAGCAAACAAAAGATCTGCGTGAGTACATCTGTCTGCGATTCATCACAATAAACTTTCAACTTGGAAACCCGGATCGGCCTTATTTTTCAGGCAAAAAATAATTATTGGCGGGCAACATTGGTTCCAGTTTCCTTACCTTTTCCACAAAGTTGCCCACATGGTGTGGAGAAAGCGGTCGTCCCAGAACAGGCAAGCGTTTAACGGCTGTGGCTAACGATGGATTTCTGCCACGATTGGCAGATGATCGCTGGCCTGGCTTTGAATGGCTCTACAGGCCGAGCGTATGGAGAACCCATTCCCGACAAATATGGAGTCCAGACATTGCTCAGGTTGTTTGGTGGGGTAGGTAGATCTGGGTTTACCCAACCAGGAATTACGCAAAGGTATGGATGCCATCAGGGGTTCTTCAGGTTCCATATTGAAGTCGCCGACCAGAATGTCTGGTGACTCAGCGGACACTTGCTTTGCCAATGAACGCAGCTGATGGGTTCGGTCCCAATCTCGAATGGAGAGATGGGTGTTCCAGACGGTGACGTTGAGCGGCGGGCCCAGTCGGATTTTCAGGAGAACACGTTGTTCGTCGTCGCGGACCGGATGCCAGACCTTGGACCAGTCAAGCACGGGGCTTCGGGCCAGCAAGGCAATCCCGTATGCTCCTCCCCGTTCAAACAGGGCACCTGCGAAAACAGCATTCGTATACCCGGCCGCTAGTGCCAACTCCTGGCTTAGAGCACCTGTGGGCCCCATATGCCAGGAGCTCCCCACTTCTTGTAATGCCACAATATCGGCATCCAGCTCTTGCAGTGTTTTTGCCACGGCTGGAAGTCCTTTTTCCAACCCAAGTCGGATATTATAGCTGGCTATACGGATGGTATTGGCAGATGTCAGGGGCGTTTCACTCATCCTTGACTGTCGTCCTTATCATCCACGTGGAGCGGAAGAGACATTACGAATCTGGCGCCGGTGCGCCCCGGTGGGGGAGGCACATACTCGAGGCTTCCGTTATGCGTTTCCGACACTCTACGGGCCAGGGCCAGCCCCAGCCCTGTACCGTGCTTCTTGCTGGAGTAGAAAGGCTCGAATATTTGATCGATAATCTGGGGGTCGATTCCCGGTCCGTCGTCCTCAACCGAGATCTTGGCCATATTTCCCTCGGCCTGGGCCTGGACCGTAATATGTCCGCCTTTACTGGAGGCGTCGATAGCGTTTTTCAAAAGGTTCAGGAGAGCTTGGCGAATCTGATCGGGGTCGGCCATAGCGGGTAGTGGTGCGGGGGTCTCTACCATGATGGCCAGCCCCAATCGTCGGGCTTCTTCGCGTTGGAAGGAAGCCAGGTCACGACAGATACTCGCGAGGTCGACAGGTTCGGGTTGTGGCTTTGGCATGGCGGCAAACCGGAGGTAGGCTTCAGTAACCTCAGTCAATCGTTCAACCTCGGCACGAACCGCAGCCAGGAGTGACTCTATCTGCTCGGATTCATCACTTTGAATTGCCTCTTCGATCAGCTCCACATTCAAGGCGATAGCGTTGAGTGGATTACGGACTTCGTGCGCCACATTGGCGGCCATCCGACCTACGGCTGCAAGTCTCTCGGCTCGAACAAGGGCTTGGCGCTGTTGTCGTAATGCTTTGGCCATTTCGTTGAACTCTTCTCCGATCTGACCGATTTCATCCTTACTGCGAATCTTGATTTCGGCGTAGAGATCACCTTTGGCCATCTGCCGTACGCCGGCGATCAGCTGGTTCACGGGACGTAGGCCCAGGAGTACAACCAGGAATAAAATGATCCCGACAATGAGGGCCAGGGAATGTAAACCCAGGGTGATTTTGAAGATTTCGCGTGTGTTGGCTTTGAGAGCCTGCTCCACGTCTTCGACCAGGCGGTCCATTGACGTGCGGAGACAGCGAAGGCGACAGCATTGTTCGCTGTCATCGGGGGTTGTATTACAGCATGGCGTGCTGACCTTTGTTCGTGTAGTTACGCACCGACCCACATAATGCCGGTACTGTAGGTAGACGACATTTCGAATGAAAAAGGCGTGGTCTTCTCCGGGAGGTTGCTCTTCATCCAGGAGAATACTCACCAACTGGGGATATAAGTCGGCGTTGGTTAATGCTCCTCCGAGCGGAAGCCATTTTCCCTTCGCGTCGGTCGGGCCTTCCGATAAGGCATCAGCCATGGAATACCCATCAGAAATATCATCTAGAAGCCGAATGATCCCGTCGGCGCTTTTTCTAACGGAACCAGGAAAGGCATCGTAGGCCAATACATCAAGAAGTTCAGCTCGTAGCTGCGGGATGAGCGCATCAACCGGGTTTTCTGTCATCTTCTTTATAGTCGCCCGGATCCGTTGCAAGGGGCGATT
>Ga0310121_10003665_pt1 | contig 13918 bp, 10 predicted proteins | sample CB27_Tmax_986_MG_FD_203504 | JGI IMG/M metagenome (GOLD analysis project Ga0310121, IMG submission 203504) | Marine microbial communities from Western Arctic Ocean, Canada - CB27_Tmax_986 | ecosystem: Environmental > Aquatic > Marine > Oceanic | place: Canada: Western Arctic Ocean | collected... | reverse complement strand
TGACGTGATCAAGGTCTCCGACATCTCGAACGAGAACATCGTTTCTCGCGAGCTGGCACTGATCCGAGTCAAGGCCAACATTGAGACTCGCAGCGAGATCATGCAGATCGTCGACATTTTCCGCGCCAATATCGTGGATGTCGCACCGGACACCCTCATCGTCGAGGTGACAGGCGACGAAGACAAGGTGGACTCGCTTCACGAGCTGCTGAAGGGTTTCGGAGTGGTTGAGCTGATGCGCACCGGGACTATTGCGCTCAACAGAGGCCTGGGCACTGCAGTGCGCGACGACCGTTCGGGACGAAGATCGACGGCCGTCCGGTGGGGTGAAGCGGCGTCCGTGTGACGCGGTCAAAGGGCGCCAATTTGTATATTTATCGAGAGCGAGGCTAGAGACAAAAATGGCTAAGATGTACTACGAAAACGACGCGGACCTGTCGCTCCTGCAGGACAAGACGATAGGCGTGATCGGCTATGGCAGCCAGGGGCATGCTCACGCCTTGAACCTCAAGGACTCCGGTCAGGATGTGGTAGTGGGCCTGTACGAAGGCAGCAAAAGTTGGTCTAAGGCCGAGGCGGACGGCCTTAAAGTAGCACTGGTGGCGGAAGCCGCCGGCGAGTCCGACGTCATCATGATGACGATACCGGACACGGCTATGGCCGAGGTCTACAAGGAGTCGATCGCCCAACACATGCTGCCGGGCAAGACCATCATGTTCGCCCACGGCTTCAACATCCACTACCGGACCATCGTACCGCCCGACAGCGTCGACGTATCGATGGTGGCGCCTAAGGCCCCAGGGCACAGGATGCGCGAGGTTTTCACCAGAGGCTCCGGAGTCCCCGGCCTGCTGGCCGTCCACCAGGACACGTCCGGGCAGGCCCACGACGTAGGTCTCGCCTACGCCAGGGGCATCGGGTGTGCCCGGGCCGGCGTGTTGGATACGACGTTCAAGGAAGAGACCGAGACGGACCTCTTCGGAGAGCAGTCCGTCCTATGCGGTGGCGTGACCGCACTGATCAAGGCCGGCTTCGAAACGCTGGTCGAGGCCGGATACCAGCCCGAGTCCGCGTATTTTGAGTGCATGCACGAGCTCAAGCTGATCGTCGACCTGCTATACCAGGGCGGCATGGAGTACATGCGCTACTCCATCAGCGACACGGCCGAGTACGGTGACTACTCCCGTGGCCCAGTCGTCGTCGATGAGCACGTGAAGGAGAACATGAAGAAGGTGCTGGCCGCCATTCAGGACGGCAGCTTCGCCCGCGAGTGGATCGCCGAGAACGACGAAGGTCGCCCGCGATTCAACCAACTGCGCAAGGAGAACGCCGAGCACCCAATCGAGACAGTCGGCAAGGAGCTCCGGGACATGATGAGCTTCCTGAAGGACGCGGACTAGCTATCATGGGAGAGGGCTTTCGAGATTCGCCGGTACCGCGATGCCGATAGGGAAGGCGTCGTCGCGCTGTGGACGAACGTCATTGGCTACGATTCGCCACATAACGACCCTGTAGCATCGGTAGAGCGGAAGATCGCCCGCGACTCTGATCTGTTCCTTGTCGCTGCCGAGAACGGCAAGGTGGTAGGGACGGTGATGGGTGGATACGACGGGCACCGCGGCTGGATTTATTCCTTGGCGGTCGATAGGGTTAAGCGCCATAGAGGTATAGGGGCGGCGCTTATGAGTGAGCTTGAACAAGAGCTGAAGGCCCTGGGTTGCTTGAAAGTCAATCTACAGATAGTGAAGTCGAACGTGGGCATCATAGAGTTCTATGAACAACTTGGGTTCGCGGTTGAGGACCGCGTGCAGCATTGGGAAGCGGTTGTACGGGGAATCGATCGAAGAATAACACCGACGTTTCTACATCATCAGGCACGAAGCGAGCATACTCATGAAAAGCACGGAGGCCATCCACGTAGTTCGCCGTAAGGCGCGGGTCCTGGCAGGGCTCGGCCTGGCGTACTGCGTTTTCCTTACTTAGCCCGGATGTCGCGTTTGAACTGCGATTGACAGGCTCAGGGCTACGAAAGGAGACCCACGATGACCGAATGCAAGGTACTGATTTTCGATACGACGCTGCGTGACGGCGAGCAGTCGGCCGGTATCGGGCTGACCACCGAAGAAAAGGTGGAGATCGCCAAGCAGTTGGATCGCCTCGGCGTAGATATCATCGAGGCGGGGTTCGCTGCCAGCTCACCGGGCGACTTCAAGGCCGTCGAAACGATCGCCAAGGAAGTACGACGCCCGATCATTGCGTCCCTGGCCCGCTGTGTCCCCGGGGATGTCGACGCCGCCTGGGAGGCCCTCAAGGATGCCGAGCATCCCAGGATTCACGTGTTCATATCGAGCTCCGACGTCCAGATCATGCACCAGCTTCGAAAGAACCCCGAGGAGGTGCTGGACATCGCGGTCTCGTCGGTCGAAAGGGCGAAGGGCTACTGCGAAGACGTAGAATTCTCTCCCATGGACGCGACCCGGACAGACATGGACTACCTCTACAAGCTGGTAGAGGCAGCGATAGCCGCCGGCGCCACCACGGTAAACATCCCGGACACGGTAGGCTACGCAGTTCCGACAGAGTTCGCCCAGCGCATCAGAGACATCATTGAAAACGTGCCGAACATCGGACAGGCGCGGGTCAGCGTTCACTGCCACAACGACCTGGGCAACGCTTCGGCGAATAGCGTGGCGGCGGTTCAGGTTGGCGCCCGCCAGGTTGAGGGGTGCATCAACGGTCTGGGAGAACGGGCCGGAAATGCGTCCCTCGAAGAGGTCATCATGGCGATTGAAACTCGCCATGACCTGCTCGGCGTCAGCACCAACATCGATACCAGGCAGATATATCGCACGAGCCGTCTGGTAAGCGACATAACCGGATTCCCGGTCCAGCCGAATAAGGCGATCGTCGGCGCCAACGCCTTCAGACACGCCTCGGGTATCCACCAGGACGGGGTACTGAAGGAGCGCACGACCTTCGAGATCATGGAGCCACAATCCGTCGGTTGGCCCAGCAGCTCGCTAGTGCTCGGCAAGCTCAGCGGGCGTGCCGGTCTGCGTGCGCGGCTCGAGGACCTGGGCTACATGCTCGACCAGGACCAGCTCAACTCGGCGTTCGAAGCGTTCAAGGATCTGGCCGACCGAAAGCGGGAGGTGACCGACGCGGACCTGGAGGCCCTCATGGCCAACCAGCGGCGTGACAAGACCGAGACAGCGATATACAAGCTCGATCACGTACAGGTCTCGTGTGGAAACCGCGAAATCCCTACTGCCACGGTGAGGCTCACTGACCCTCAGGGCAAGGCCGCTACCGACGCCGCAACCGGCACCGGCCCCGTGGACGCTGTCTACCAAGCTATTAACCGAATAATCGGAGTGCCTAACACGCTGACCGAATTCCGGGTGGATGCCGTAACCCAGGGAATCGACGCCATCGGCGACGTCACCATTCGCATCGAGAAGGACGGTGACACCTACGTCGGTCGCGGCACCGACACCGACATTATCGTGGCCAGCGCGAAGGCGTATATGAACGCTCTCAACCGTCTCCTCGCCATCGAGCAAGCGGACATCGCCGTCACACAGCCCTCAGCGAACTAGGGGCTGCCGACTTCCGTGAAGCGTATGGTGGGGCGCACCATACGCGAGTTACTACTACCAAGGTTGAACGAGTATGCCACCGAAAACCATGTTCGCGAAGATATGGGACACGCACGTCGTCCACCACGAGCCTGGACAGGACGCGATAGTTTACGTCGATCTCCACCTTATCCACGAGGTGACGTCGCCCCAGGCCTTCGAGGGCCTTCGCCTGACCGGTCGTAAGGTAAGGCGCCCCGATTTGACGATCGCTACTGCCGATCACAACGTACCCACCTGGGACCGCTCGAAGCCAGTCACCGACGATACCTCCCGCCGCCAGTTGGAAGCCCTGGGGCGCAACTGCGAGGAGTTCGGCATCACACTGCACGACATGCAGAGTCCCCTCCAGGGGATCGTGCACATCATCGCGCCAGAGCAGGGATACACGCAGCCTGGAAAGACCATCGTCTGCGGGGATAGCCACACGTCCACTCACGGAGCCTTCGGGGCATTCGCTCTCGGGATAGGGACGACTCAGGTGGAGCAAGTCCTCGCGACACAATGCCTTCTCCAAGCTATGCCGAAGACCATGGAAATACGGGTCGACGGCGCGTTGCCCTTTGGCGTGACGGCGAAGGACTTTATCCTCAGCGTAATCGGCCGCTTGGGGGTCTCAGGCGCGTCCGGTTACGTAATCGAATACACCGGCGAGGCTATCCGGTCGCTCTCGATGGAAGGCCGAATGACCGTCTGCAACATGTCTATCGAGGCCGGCGGTCGGGCCGGGATGGTAGCCCCCGACGACGTGACCTTCGAATACCTGCGGGGGCGCCCCTACGCGCCCCAGGGCACCGATTTCGATGCGGCCATCGTCGAGTGGCAGGCCCTCGTTACGGATCCGGGAGCCCGCTTCGACAAAACGGTCGAGATCGACGCCGGGACGCTCGAACCCATGGTTTCGTGGGGCACCAACCCAGGTATGGTCGTGCCCGTCACCGGGCGAGTCCCCGACCCTGACTCGGCGGATGACCTCGGCCGAAAGCAGGCTACCGAGCGGGCGTTGGAGTACATGGACCTCCAGCCCGGCACGCCAATGCAGGACGTCAAGATCGACCGTGTGTTCCTTGGGTCGTGCACCAACGCGCGCATCGAGGACCTGCGAGCCGCCGCCGAGGTCGTCGATGGCCGGCGCGTAGACAACCACGTCTCCGCGATGGTGGTCCCAGGTTCCCAGGCTGTCAAGGAGCAGGCCGAGCAAGAGGGCCTCGACGACGTGTTCAAAGATGCCGGGTTCGAGTGGCGGAACTCCGGCTGCTCGATGTGTCTGGGGATGAACCCCGACATCCTGCAGCCCGGCGAGCGCTGTGCATCGACGTCTAATCGCAACTTCGAAGGGCGCCAGGGACGAGGTGGGCGGACCCACCTCGTCAGCCCGCAGATGGCTGCCGCCGCTGCGATAGCTGGACACTTCGTCGATATACGCGAGTGGTAGTCCAGGCGCAGAGGTTTTAGATGAGCAACTCATCCGACGAGTTGGAGGGCAAGCCGCAGAATTCGCGCGAATCATTCGGGAGCATCTGCCCGAGTTGCGTGAGCAGTACGGCGTCGAATCTCTCGGTATTTTCGGGTCGTACGTCCGGGGAGAGCAACGCGAAGACAGCGACCTTGATGTCCTGGTCGCGTACAAACGTCCGATGGGCCTGTTCAAATTCGCAGCGCTCAGACGGCATATCTCTGAGGTCCTCGGAGTTGACGTAGACCTAGTGCCTCAAGGCGCCCTCAAGAAAAGCATTGGTCACCGAATTCTTCAGGAAGTCGTGCCCGTGTGACTCGAACCTACATCGAATACCTGGCGGACATCGTCGAACACATACAAATGGCGGAGGCTTCGTTCGGGGCAAGAGCTTCGAGGCCTTCGTCGAGGACGAGCGAACGGTGCTCGCTGTTGAGCGGGCTATCGAGATCATTGGGGAGGCCAGCAGACACGTCCCAGAGGCTGTCCGCACGCGTTTCCCGGAGATTTCGTGGCGGGACATGAGTGACATGAGGAATCTGGTCAGTCATTTCTACTTCGGAGTAGAGCTAAGCACCCTGTGGGACACCGTCGCCATCAATATTCCTGCAACGATCCCCTTGATTCGGAACGCTCTCGAGGTCCTTGAAAAAGAGGAAAAGGACTGCTGATATGCAACCCTTCAACAGACACACAGGCGTCGTTGCGCCGATCGACCGCGTCGATGTCGATACCGACCAGATCATTCCGAAGCAGTTCTTAAAGCGGATCGAGCGGACGGGCTTCGGCCAGTTCCTCTTCCACGACTGGCGATTCGACGATTCCGGCGAGCCGAAACCGGACTTCGAATTGAACCGTCCCGGATACGAGGAGGCCTCAATTCTCGCCACGGGTCGGAATTTCGGCTCTGGCTCTTCACGTGAACACGCTCCATGGGCGCTCCTGGACTACGGCTTCCGATGCATCATAGCGCCCAGCCTTGCGGACATCTTCCACAAGAACTGCTTTGAGAATGGCCTGATCCCCGTCCTCCTGCCGGAGGAGGTGGTGGAGCGCATCATCACCCGGGCCCAGAATGAGCCGGGCTACCAGCTCACTGTCGACCTGGAGTTGGAGCGGGTGTGGGACCTGGACGAGGAAATAGTCGCCGGCTTCAAGGTGCACAAGAACCCGGAAGTCCACACTTTTCGCCGTCACTGCCTGATAAACGGGCTCGATGACATCGAGTTGACGCTGCAGCACGAGGACAAGATCGCCGCTTACGAGGAGCGAATGAAGCTACGGGCTACCGGCTAGAATCCGACTGACCATCAACGCTCTGGCCCATCTCCTCGGCCATCGTGGACTCCTCGTCGCCGACCTTCGCGGAGCGTCCGCGGCGGGCCATGCGTTTGACCCCCGAGGACACGAGCCCTTGGAGCGAGTCGATTTCTCGTGTTATTGCGGACCTGAAGTGTGAACTGTACTCGCCCATCTTACGGAACTTCTTGTACCTACTGCTGAGCAGCTTCTTCTTGGAGAGCGACTGCAGCGTCACCAGCTCCTGCAAGATCGCCCGCCGCAACTGCCGGGCCGCTTCGTCCGGATTTGTGTGGGCTCCGCCCGGTGGCTCCGGTACGATGGCATCGACGATTCCGAGCTCTTTGCAGTCTTGCGACGTCACTTTCAAGGAGCCCGCTGCTTCCTCGGCACGCTCCCTGTCCTGATAGATCAGTCCTGCCGCCTGCTCCGGGGAGATGATCGAGTAGATCCCGTTCTCCGCCATGAGCACCTTGTCGGCCACCCCGAGAGCCAAGGCGCCTTCGCTACCACCCTGCCCTATCACAGCCGCGATAGTCGGTACCTCAATACCGGCCATGACCGACATCGTAGTGGCGATCGCGTTGCCCAGGCCCCGCTGTTCATTGTCAACGCTCGGATAAGGGCCTGGGGTGTCGATCAGCGTAATCAGTGGCAGGTCGAATTTCTCGGCGAGCCTCATCGCCCGCTGTGCTTTCCGGAACCCCTCAGGAGACGTCATTCCGTCGTGGCGTTCTATCGAGTCGCCCTCCCGACCGCGTTCTTGCCCTACGATAACGACCGTCTGACCGCCCAGATGCCCAAGGCCTGCGACCACCGACCTGTCGTCCCCATACAAACGGTCGCCATGAAGCTCGACGAAGCTACCCACGATCCGTTCGATGTAGTCGAGGGAGGTCGGACGAGATTCGTGGCGTGCAAGCTGTACCGAGCCCCATGCGTCTGACTTGAGGGACTCCACGTCCGTTTTTTGTCTCTTCTGCGTCGCCGTGAGCTGGTACCGGGAACCTAAGAGGTCCAGCAGGACCGCCAGGAGGTCTCTCAGCCGGGCCCTGTCTACCACAGCATCGAGCATTCCGTGTTCTACGTGGGATTCGGCAGTGTGGGAGCCGCCGGGCACAGGCTGGTCGCTCGCCTCTTTGATCACCTGCATCGGAGTCAGCCCAACGATGGAGCCCGGCTCGGCCACGATGATGTCGGCAAGATTGCCGAAGCTGGCATAGGCCTGTCCAGTGGCCGGATTGGCAAGGACCGAGATGAATGGGAGCTGCTTGGCGCTGAGCTTTTCGGCGGCGATGCTCGTCTTCGCCATCTGCATGAGCGAGAGGATGCCTTCCTGAAAACGGGTGCCTCCACTGGTGACAACCGCTACGAAGGGAAGCTTGCGTTTGGCCGCATGCTCCATCGCCAGAGCCACCTTCTCGCCGACAACGCATCCCATCGTGCCGCCCATGAACCCGAAATCGAGGACGACCAGCTCTAGAGGACTCCCGCCGATGGAACAGGTGCCCGAGACAACCGCCTCCGTTAGACCGGTGCGGCGCTGGTCACGAAATACACGGGCTCTATAGGACCCTCTGGTGGAAAACGATAGTGGGTCCAGGGAAGAGATTCGCCGGTTCGTCTCGCGGAACGTGCCCGCGTCAGCCAGTGAGTCGATTCGTTCCCTGGCCGTCATGCTGTAGTGAAAGCGACATGTGGAACAAACGCGGAACCGCTCGTAAAGCTCGACGCCCACGAGGTTCGCGGCGCAAACCAAGCAGGTCTCCCTGGCGGTCGAGGATGCTTCCACCGCCTCGCCGCGTTTGACGACCGAGATTAGTAGGTCGGCGACGTTTCGTACCAATGCGGCTCTCTTTAGTCGCCTGTCCGGGTCGGTGCTGAATAGGCACGCCGTTTGATATCGAGTCTAGGGGGGGGGGGCAACCTGCCCTTCAGATGCTCGAGTCGAAGCGCTACACCTTCCCGATTATAACATCCCGCGACTTCGAGCCCTCGCTAGGCCCGACCATACCAGCGTCCTCGAGCTGGTCCATCAAGCGGGCTGCGCGCGGATACCCGATGCGCATTCGTCGTTGCAGTAACGACGTCGACAGCTTGTTGTACTGGTGGGCGAGCTCGATTGCCTTGTCGAGAAGCTCGTCCTTCGACTCCAGCTCAACGTCGGCTTCCGTGTCCTCCTGATCCTCGACCTCGTCGCCGACCGTGTGCAGAGACACCTTGGTAAGCGGCGCCCAAGGCGTGCTTTGCCAGAAGCCCACGAGGTCGTCGATCTCCTTGTCCGATATGTACACGCCTTGTACGCGCTCGGGTCTCGACGCGTCTACGGCTTGGTACAGCATATCGCCACGTCCCAGGAGTTTCTCGGCCCCCATCGTGTCCAGAATCGTGCGGGAGTCTATCTGAGACGTAACTCCGAAGCTGACTCGGCTTGGGAAGTTCGCTTTGATGAGTCCCGTAAGCACATCCACCGAGGGCCGTTGGGTCGCCACGATCAGGTGAATACCCGTGGCCCGCCCGAGCTGTGCCAGCCGGCACAGCGACTGTTCTACGTCGAACGACGCCGACATCATCAGGTCTGCGAGCTCGTCGATGGCGACCACCAGGTAAGGCATCCTGTCGGGCATCTTGCGGTTAAACGAGTCTATGTTCCTAACGCCAACCTCCTCCATGCGCCGGTAACGGTTCAGCATCTCCCGGATAAGGCCCTTGAGCAGCGACACCACCTGGTCGGTCTCGACCACGACAGGCGTCAGCAAATGAGGGATTCCGTTGTAAGGAGTTAGCTCAACGCGCTTCGGGTCGACAAGAAGGAGCCGCATCTCGGCAGGCGTCTTCTCCATTAAGAGACATGAGATGATCGTGTTGAGACAAACGCTCTTGCCGCTCCCGGTGGCGCCGGCCACGAGAAGGTGGGGCATCTTGGCAAGGTCGATCACGACAGTCTCGCCGCCGCTTCCTTTACCGAGAGCGATCGGCAATTTGGCGGTCGAGCGCAGTTTCTTGAACTCCTTGCTCTCCATCACACCACGCAAGGTGACGAGGTTGGGCGTTGGATTGGGCACCTCGATTCCGACGAGGGACTTGCCCATCACGGGCGTCTCTATACGGATGCTAGGGGTGCCCAGCGCCAACGCCAGGTCCTTCTCCCTCGACAGGATGCTGTCCACCTTCACGCGAGTCTTGGTCTCGACTCGCGAAACGATGGGCTTGCCCTCCTCGTTAAGCTTGGGATTGCCGTCCTCGTCGGTGACCTTGACCTGCTTGTATTTGCGAATCCAACCGGGGATGAGCCCGTACATGGTAACCGTCGGCCCGGGCCGGGTTTGGCCTATCTCGACATCCACGCTGTAGTCGGCGAGAGTCCTCCTGACCGTTTCGGCGGTCTCGGCCATCTGCTCCTGCGATATCCCGCCTTCAGGCGTGTCCACCAGCCCTTCGATCGGGGGTTTCGACCATTCCGACGCCTTCTCTGGACGCACCTCCTCTTCAACCTCTGCTTCTCGGCCGGAGGACGCGTCCGAGCTCCAAAACTTGTTGAATCTCGCTCCCTCCGGCGCGGATTCCTCCGGCTCCGTGTCGCGCTCTATATCCTGAGACGCCACGGCGGTCTCAATCTCATCCTCCGGGAAGTCTTCAAAGACGTCCTCGTATTCGACATCGCCGTCCGAGGTCTCGTCCACCAGGCCGTCTTCATCGTCCGTCGAGTCTTCGTCGCCAATGGCAGTCGCGGAGACCACCGGTCCACCGGCTTTGAGCGCCTCGCGTAGCTCCCGGTTCCGAGCGAGGGCCGCCTCGCGAGCCGCCTGTCCTCTCTCGTCTGACCGTACACCCATACGCGCGTGATAACCGCGTCGAACGCCAAGAAAGATACTTTTAGCGGCCACCAGCATGACAACGTAGAAGCCGACTAGCAGCCTGATCATCAATGCGCCGACGTCCAGGGTCAGCCGAGGCGCCGCGATCGCCGTCGCCACCACAAACACGACCAGCGCGCGCAGGATTCCGAGAACCGCCGAACTTCCGACAATAGCGGACCCGAGCCCGCCGCCGAGAGTCGTGTCTCCATCCGCTGTGAATTCCGCCAGCGGCCCGTCGAAGGGTCGGAACAGACCCAGGAAACCCAAAGCGAAGATGACGTAACCGGCCGAGCCCAGCCATAGCCGGTAGTGTTTGAACCATGATCGGCGGTACGCCAGTGCCCAGCCGAAGACCACCACCCACGCCGCGACAGGTACCAGACCTAGCCCGACGGTTGAGATGACGCTCTCCCAGGCCGTGATCACCGCCGACTCAATTTGCTCTCGGTACCAGTATGCGAGACCGGCAACCGCGCCGATCGCCGCCACCAGGCTCGCCCATGCGTACCATGGAGCGGATGCCACGCCCCGTATGCTCCTGACTCCAATAGACATTGTCCTCACCACCTGCTGGGGTTTCGTGTTTCGCGATGGTTTCTACAAAGAAGGATCGGTACCGAGCTCAATCGTGGAGTTAAAAACATCCCGCCTGGACCGGCGGCACCGCCACATCGATCAACTCGGTCGGCGCGCGTCCGCCAGATCAGACCTGTCCGATATGGGCTACAATCTTAGGCCGCATTCCCGTCTCGTCGTGAAGGAACTTAGAGACGGCCTTGACAACGCCAGCCTTCGCTCCGTCCAAATCTAGCCTATCTGATCGGTACTGGTCTAGGGTTGATCGGACCTCTTGTGCGGTTCTTTCCAGCAGTTCCGGTGAGTCTTGCATGTCCACGAAACCCGTCGCCGCGACCTCAGGGGCTCCGCGCAACCTGCCGGTCTTGCGATCGAGGGTCATAGACACGACGACGATGCCGTCTCGCGCAAGCTTTCTGCGCTCGTCAAGCACATCGCTGTAGGAACTCCACAGCCTGTTGCCATCCACGAAGACGGGGCCTGCCGGTATCTTGTCGACGATCTTGCCGCGCTTCTCCGTCAGCTCCAGAACGTCCCCGTCCTCCAGGACAAAGGCGTTGGATTCGTGGACGCCGGTCGCTCGGGCGATGGCCGCGTGCGCAACAAGGTGTCGGTATTCGCCGTGCACCGGAACGAAGAACTTCGGCTTTACCAGGCTGAGCATCATTTTCAGTTCTTCTCGGCTACCGTGGCCGTGGACGTGGACCAGAGCGATCTTGCTATACAGCACGTTGGCCTGTTGCCTGTACAGATTGTCAATCGTCTTTGCGACCAGAGTGTCGTTCCCCGGAATCGGCGACGCGGATATGACCACGGTGTCGCCCGGTACGATTTCGATGTCGGGGTGCTCGCCGTTGGAAATACGAACCAGAGCTGAGGTGGGCTCGCCTTGAGCGCCCGTCGCGAGGATTACTACGCGCTCATTGGGAAGCTGCCGCGCCTTGCCGAGGGAGACAACGATGCCGCCTGGGTCATTAAGATACCCCATTCTCGTTGCCATCTTCACATTGTTGACCATGCTGCGCCCTATCACGGTTACGTGGCGTCCGTGTTTGGCGGCGGCATCGATGACCTGCTGGACGCGTGATATCAGCGACGCAAACGTCGCGACCATGACGCGTCCTTTTGCGTCCCCGATGGCCCTGTCCAGGGCTTCTCCGACGACCTGCTCAGAGGGTGTGTAGCCTTCAATTTCGGCGTACGTCGAGTCGGAGCAGAGCAGGACCACGCCTTCGGACGCAAACCGCGCGAGCGCGGTGAAGTCGGTTGTCTTCCCGTCTGCCGGGGTGTGATCGATCTTGAAGTCACCCGTGTGAACGACCAGTCCCAAGGACGTTTCGACGGCGATTCCCATGGCGTCCGGGATAGAGTGGCATACACGGAAGAACTCGACCTTGAAGCGGCCCACCTTGAAGGGAGAGTTCGGCTCGACGATGTTCAGCCTCGCGTTCTTGAGTTGTCCGCGCTCTCGCAGCTTTACTGATATCAGGCCGTGGGCCAGCCGGGACGCGTAAACTGGCACGTCGAGCTCCGGGAGCACGTACGGCAGTGCGCCGATGTGGTCCTCGTGACCGTGAGTGATGAGGATCGCCTTGACGGCGCTCTTTCTCTCGACCAGGTAAGAGATGTCGGGTATGGCGAAGTCGACGCCTGGCATGCCCTCTTCCGGAAACAGCACGCCGGCGTCGATGACGACGATGTCGCCGTCCTGTTCCAGGGCCATCATGTTGCGGCCTATCTCGCCTAGGCCGCCGAGGGGGATTACGCGGAGTGGAGCGTCTGCCATTCGGTAGGTTAGATCACTGGAACAGGCTAAGCTGTTCGGAATGCTCCGCCTCGGAATTGCTGGACTGGGGTTGGGGTTGCTCGAGCAGCGAGATAAGCTCCTGGAAGTCCGATTCGAGGGCCGAGAGCAGCCCCGGGTTTCTGAGCGCCGCGGCAGGATGGTACATCGGGTAGACCGTCAAGCCGTTCCAACTCCGGGGCTTGCCGCGGGCCTTCCCGATCGCCTCCCCAGGACAGAACTTCGAGAACGAGTGCCTCCCTAGGGCGACGATAATCCTGGGAGCGATCATCTCGATCTGCTGGGCGAGGTACGGACCGCAGCTCCGTACCTCGCCCAGCAGCGGGTCTCGGTTGTTGGGAGGCCGGCATTTGACCATGTTCGTGATGTACACGTCCTCTCGTTTCAGACCGACCGAGGACAGTAGACGGTCTAGCAACTTCCCCGCCGGGCCGACGAAAGGACGCCCATCGCGGTCTTCGTAGAACCCAGGACCCTCGCCGATGAACATGATCTCAGCCGTCCGAGAGCCCTCGCCTGGAACCGCATTCGTTCGCTTTTGGGAGAGCGTGCAGAGAGTGCAGGACTGGACTTGTCGTTCGAGCTCGTCGAAATCGGTCATTGAACTCACGAGGGAGGATCTATCAAGGCCATGCTAGCAGTTGGGTCGGGCAAGGTCAACGAGTCCTTGAAGACGTTGAAGGCCCGCGCCGCGCTTGCTTGACATGCCAAATCCGACTACCTATGCTGCGCCCGCAACCAGCGTCACAAGGCCCGGCGGCGAGACTCAGGGAGAAACACATTGAAGACGAACAAAATCAAGGCGAAGATGAGCACGGGAGAGCTGTCGTACGGCTGTCAGTTGGCCTTCCCATCGGCGCCGCTCATCGAGCTGATGGGAAGAGCGGGCCTCGACTTCGTCCTCTTCGATGGCGAGCACGGTACCTTTAGCTGGGAAGCCCTCGACGACATGTGTCGCGCGGCCGAGCTCGCCGGGGTCACGTCTATCGCACGCGTGCCTAACATCGAGCCATCGACCATTCTACGCTACCTCGACAGGGGTGTCTTGGGAATATTGGGCCCCGGGATCGATACGAAGGAAGACGCGCAGCAGCTCGCGGATGCCTGCCTGTATGCGCCCCAGGGCAAGCGCGGGCTGGGCGGCGCCCCCCGCGCCGCGGACTACACCACGGTATCCGACCGAGCTTACGTCGAGGGCGCCAACTCCGAGATGCTCGTAGTCGCCTTTCTCGAGCACGTCGAGGCCATCGACAATCTCGATGCCATCTTGAGCGTCGGAGGCATT
>Ga0310121_10003664_pt1 | contig 13918 bp, 12 predicted proteins | sample CB27_Tmax_986_MG_FD_203504 | JGI IMG/M metagenome (GOLD analysis project Ga0310121, IMG submission 203504) | Marine microbial communities from Western Arctic Ocean, Canada - CB27_Tmax_986 | ecosystem: Environmental > Aquatic > Marine > Oceanic | place: Canada: Western Arctic Ocean | collected... | reverse complement strand
GACGCCCTGGGAGGACTGGGTTCACTCAACAAGGGCGGCACTCTGTATATGCTCCAAGCTCTCATGCCGGGCACCGACGCCGTCGTCGAAGATCTACGTGATCCAGAATGTTTATCAAAATATGACGCCAAGTGGGTCAAAATTACCGACCCAGACGCAGACCCGACAGACACTATGTCTGGACCGTATCTCGAAGGTCGCGAGGGCGGAGCCACTCGATTTCAACGATTGGAAGGATGCTGGTGGAACGCGCGGGAAGATCGTGTTGTCTTTGTTGACACCGAAGCGGGACCAGTCTCCGCTCAGCCAGGTCAACATGACCGCGCCGAAGGTGCCGTCTGGTCGTACGACCCGAGGAACGCATGCTTGACCAACTTGTTTGTATCACGGGGTGCGGAAGCGGCATCCATCTACGGTTCTGACAATCCAGACAATATTACGGTTAGTCCGCAGGGGGGAATCATCTTGTGTGAGGATGGAGGACAAGATGATGGCAACGGACTGGCACTCCTGGGACTCCTGCCCAACGGACAGACTTTCGAATTTGCTCGCAACATTATCGAGATAGACAATGGCGATCAGGCAACACTCGCGGCTACCGGGCATAATCCCGATGTCATCGAAACAGGGAACTACAGTGGCCGCGAATGGGCAGGTGCGACGTTCAGCCCAGACGGGCGGTGGTTATTCGCGAACATCCAGAGCCCCGGAATCACGTTCTGCATAAACGGTCCCTGGAGTCAGGGGCCTTTTTAGGATAGCGCATGAGAATCGTCACCAGTGACACAAGGAGAGTGCCGACTTAGATTCGGACACTGGTTTCGAAATCAAAGGCGCCTTCGTGGACTGTGTCGCTGTCCTTCTCCGTCGACTGGTAAAGTACCCGTGGAATAACCACTGCCTCCTGATCAGGAACTATGAACTTTCACCTAACCGTGCTGCTCTCGTACGCCGGTATCTTAATGGGCCTCGGCGTATGGTTGGGGCGTCGTGTCGATAACTCAGACGGGTTCTTTGTCGCCGGCCGTAGACTCAGTCCTCTACTTCTATTCTCCACCATGCTGGCAGCAAACATCGGCGCTGGCTCAACCGTCGGTGCCGCCGGCCTTGGCTACCGAGATGGACTCAGTGCTTGGTGGTGGGTCGGATCGGCCGGATTTGGATCAATCATACTCGCGTTTTTGATCGGGCCCCGATTGCGCAAACTGTCTCAAGTTCATGCTTTTCGAACCTTAGGCGATTTTCTTGAATATCGATACGGCCAGAGCGTCCGCATTACTATCGGAATCCTGTTAGGGTTTGGCACTCTTGCAATTCTGGCGGGTCAGTTAATCGCGATCGCGTGGGTTCTGAATGTAATTACCGGTCTTGAACACTGGATGGGGTGTGTTGTCGGTGGCATCGTTGTCACGGTCTACTTCTCTTCGGGTGGACTACTGACGACCGTTTGGATCAACCTCGTGCAGTTGGTTCTTCTTCTCATTGGCTTTATTGTGGTTTTCCCACTTTCTCTCATTGCGGTCGACGGATGGACTCCAGTCGTTACAACAACCCAGCACATCAAGGGTTATTGGAACGTCTGGCAAGGTGGAGGGTCCGGCTGGTTTTATCTTGCGATGCTAGGTCCAGCCTTTGTCGTGTCGCCGGGATTACTTCAGAAAGTGTACGGCGCACGGGACGATCGGACGGTTCGCATTGGTGTCGGCCTGAATGCCGCCGCGCTGCTTGTCTTTGCAGCCATTCCACCGTTGCTCGGTATGATGGCCCGCGCCGCTTTTCCGGATCTTCAGGATCACGATCTAGCCCTACCCACACTCCTGATGGACAGTCTCCCGCCGCTCGTCGGTGCTCTAGGACTCGCTGCACTATTCTCAGCGGAGGTAAGTTCATCCGATGCGATTCTGTTCATGCTCTCCACGTCACTCTCACAAGACCTGTACCGAAGATTCGCACGCCCCACGGCATCGGATACCGAAGTCCTGTCGGTTGCCAGGTGGGCGGCCATTGGTAGCGGTGTACTGGGTACAATTCTGGCAATTCTCTCTGAATCAATCACCGGAGCACTCTCGTTCTTCTACACCTTGCTGACGGTCAGTCTCTTTGTCCCAGTCATCGGTGGACTATACCTACGACGTTTCTCATCCACAGAAGCCTTGGCGTCAATCGCGGGTGGTATCGCGCTGACTGTGCTTGTTCAGCTGAATCGCGGAGAACAAGGTCTGGCTGGATTTACACCAGCCATGTGTGGACTGATTGGCGCGGGATTGGCCTGGTTCATTGCGTCGCGTTTTAAGACGCAACCAGTGTCCTGATTCGTTGTGCCAGTTGGCGAACGGCAGAGGGAATATCCTGCGTACGTATATCACCTGCCGCAGCGTACACGTCCGACCGGTCGAACTCAGCTGCCAGTCGCACCGCGAACTCGGCTTGGCCTCTGTCAGCGACCTCAACTAAAACACTATGAGGAGGACAGGCTCGTACTTGAATATTCTCAAACTGCTGCGCAAAGGTCGCCACGCACCGTCGCATGGCAAACCCCTTGGCCACCAAGATCGCCGTCTGTGGCATTTGGTCGCTGCGCTGAAGTATTTCAATCCCCAATCGAACATTTTTCGAGCGTATTAGTAGCGACCGTCTCAGTCAGAATCACTGACTCAGGGGCACATTTCGATACTAAATAATCTTGAAATACTAACGCCTCTGGCTTTTTGAACAGCTTTCTGGTCATCCGTCCATAGCTACCAGTGACGATCAACCTTGAGGCATAACGGCCGTGATTCAGCGCCGCTGCTTGGGCCGCCACCGCCAAATTCTGGCTCCCAAACACAAAAATAACATCGGATGACTCCGGTGTATCGGCGAGAGCCAAATAGTCCCACAGTGGTTGAATCAGTTGCCAGAAGTCGTCATTGGACGACGGAAGAGGCACAGTGCACGTTCTATCGTTCAAGGGCAAATACGAAGAGTCCGTTGCCAGCAGCAACGGCAACATACTGTCTGCCGTCGACCGCATAGGTAATTGGGCCATTCGCAATCTGGCCACCCAAACTTCTCTTCCAGAGTAGGGCACCAGACCCGGCATCGAGCACTTGAAAGTGCCCTTCCCGGCCACCGCTAAACAAAAGATTTGAGCTAGTGGTCAGGATCCCGCTTGTCGTGACGTCGGTCATCTCAAATCGCCAACGCTCTTCGCCATTACTGGGGTCGATCGCAATCACGGCGCCACGTCCGGCGGCTTCCGTCCAACTATTCACCGGACCACGACCAAGCGGAGGCATCTCACCGAGGTCCACGGTGCCTCCTCCAAAATTCTGACCCGGCTGATACTCCGATTCGGCGGGTGTGAAGACCGTGCCATACCCTTCCCACGTCGGAACATAAAAGAGTCGTGTGCTCGGGCTGTACGACGGGGAATACCAATTGGTCCCACCCGAAACACCGGGATAGGTAACTGCCCCTGGCGGCTGCGGCGTCTGGACCGGACGTCCGTTGTCGTCGAGTCCGTCAGCCCAGTTAACGTCAACAAATGGTTGTCCATTGATGAATCGGCCTGTCTCTCGGTTGAGCACGTAGAAAAATCCGTTCCGATTAGCCCAAAGCATGAGTTTGAGTGTGCTGCCATCATTTGCCGGATAGTCGACAAGTACCGGTATCTGCACCGAGTCGTAGTCGTATGGGTCGTTAGGGGTAAACTGGAAATACCACTTGAGTTCACCGGAGTCCGCATCAAGTGCCACCACAGAATCTGAATAAAGATTGTCACCCAAGCGCTGGTCCGGGTTGAAATCTGGACCAGGGTTTCCGGTGCCCCAGTAGATAAGGTTGAGGTCACTATCATACGTACCGGTCAGCCAAGTCGCACTGCCGCCGTGCTCCCAAGCGTCGCTGTCGCTTGGCCACGTGTCGTGACCTGGCTCTCCCGGACCGGGGATGGTATGAAAACGCCATGCTTCGTCACCCGTTTCAGCGTAATACGCAGCAATGAACCCCCGGATACCATATTCGCCGCCAGCGACCCCAACGACGATTTTGTCCTTCACGACCAGCGGCGCCAACGTCATGGCATATCCAATAGCCGGGTCCGCGACCAACGTCTTCCAAATGGGCCGTCCCGTGACCGCATCAACCGCAATCAGCTGCGCATCGATGGTCGCCATAAAAAGCGTCTCACCAAGAATCGCCAAGCCGCGATTCACTCGGCCACAACAGGGTCGAGACGCGAGTGACGGGGTGTGTTCGTAGGTCCAGAATACCCGCCCCGTCCTGGCATCCAGCGCAACCACAGTATTTGGCGCCTCGGTGAGATACATGACCCCATCAACAACGAGCGGGGTTGTCTCGAACACCTGAAGTGACTGCGCCTGAAACACCCATTCAAGCTCTAGCTCACCGACGTTCTCTGGGGTGATCTGTTCAAGTCGGCTGTGGCGTTCGCCAGAATGAGTTCCAGAATAGGTCAACCAATTGTGTGGTTCTTGATCGGCCTCAAGCAGCCGTTCAAAGGTCACCTGCGCGGCAACATCTGAAAGGCATGCAACGGCGAGACTGAGTGCGACAAGCGTAGTTCGAACCATGGCGTTACATCCCTTTCAACATCAACAAGTACGCGAGCACGTCTGCCCGTTCCTCTGCGGTAAGTGTCTCTTCGTAGGATGGCATCGGTGACGTGGTCAGGATAGTAAATTCACGAAGGTCGGCTTTGTCCAGTGACACCAGTCGCTCGTTGGCGTCGACAAGTTGAATGCTGTACGTATCTTCGTTTAACCGACGCCCCTGGACAATAGTTCCATCCCGCGTAACCAGTCGAACCGGGCGGTTGATCGGCCGCATCTCCGCAGTCGGGTCAAGCAGCACCTGCTCGAGTGACCCGGCACTTCGGGTAGTTCCAATGGCACTCAGGTCGGGTGCAGCTCTGGGACCGACACCATTGACGCGATGACAGCTCGAACATTCAGCTTTCCCCCTGAACAGTTGCTCCCCGCGACCAGCATCACCGAGCGCCACACTGCCAAGGTCATAGGTCGCCATGTTACGAAGATAGGCGACCAGTCCAGCTAATTCTGATTGCGTGAAGCTAGCCGGAGGCATCGCCGTTCCAGGAATGCCGGTGGTAATGAGTCGAGTGATCTCAGAATCCGTCGACACACGGCGAAACTGACCGTCACGCAAGTTGACACCAACGGCCATGTCTCCACCGGTGCCATGGCACCGGGTACAGTTCGCTTCGTACAGTTGAGCTCCGTGCTCAATATCAGCTCGCAGATACTGTCCCACGTGGTCTTGCGCATCAACCTTGTCGCACAATCCCACCAGCACCACCATCAACGAAAGACTCACCCGACGAACGACCCGACAAAAACGAGAGTTCTTCATAACTGATCTCCGGTCCTTCAGTGTTCCAACGGCTAGTTGCCAGCTACCCAGACACGCTCTCAACGGGTCTTTCGCTATGAGTACCATTGTACTCGTCTCTCGGGAATTGGCGTCGGATCGTCGCTATTGCGTCAACCGAGACCCCTCTCGCATGAACGGTGCTATTATCGCTCGGAAGTGCGGTCGAATCTCACCATCTATAATCCGCGCAGTGCCGTCCAAATACCACGGGTGGGCCTGTTTTTATTAACTCTGTCCGTCGTGCTATTCCAGACCGCGACGTTATCGGTGCAGTTAACGTCCGGATCGCTCACCATAATTTCTTCAGATGGCCGTCAAGAAATTCGCCCCATCAGCACAGAACCAGCTGACATGCTTGCTCTGGATGAACTGGCTGAGATTTTCAATTTCAAAATCGACGACTCAGGTAACGGAACAGCCAACATTGCCTATGGTAGTGACCTCATTCTTCTGACCTCTGACCAACCGGTCATCTCGGTAGCAGGCCGTCTCACGTCGCTCAGAATTGCACCAAAACATACCGATGATGGGTGGCTCGTATCACTTGAGTTTCTCAATCGCGCCGTGGCGCCACTTATCGATAAACGCATTGAAGTGCGCAGACTATCTCGATTGATATTGGTCGGTGACGTGGTTGTTCCCAGGGTAAGTGGTCAGTACCGGCGGCCAAATGATGGTGAAAATCTCGTGCTTGAGGTAATTCCCAGTACGCCATACACGGTCAGCCAAGAAAATGCTCAACTGGTCATTCGCTTTGAAGCCGATGCACTCGATGTTGAACAACTATCCGACCTGAGTGGAGAATTAGTTGCAGGGATAAGTCAGAATCCATCGGCGGCGAGTCTCGTCGTGAATCTCGAACCTGCATTTGCTGCATTCAGTGTTTCGAGTCGTTCGATCCGAAACGAAGGTGACGAAATCAACATCGCGATGACCGGTAGCTCCCGTATCGCGACCGCAGAGCCCCCACCTCGAGCATTACCACCAAACCCAGTATCTTCGGCCAGTGTCGCCCCATTACCGGATCTCACACCCCCCCCAACAGTTCGGGTTGTCGCAATCGATGCGGGCCATGGTGGAAGCGATACGGGCACGATCAGCGAAACTGGGACACTTGAGAAAGACGTGACACTGAGCGTTGCAAGACGACTTCGTGATGCGATCCAGAATCAGCTCGGTCTCCGAGTAGTACTAACCCGTACTCGCGACGACCTTGTACCCAGTGATACGAGAGCCGAAGTAGCCAACAACAACAAGGCAGATATTTTTATTAGCTTGCATGTCAATGCCTCTATTCGTCCGTCGGTCAGTGGCGCCGAAGTGTTCTATCTCAGCATGGACGAGTATGACGCAGAAACCCGTGCTCTAGAAGAACGAGATGTTCAACTGGTTCCTGTTATAGGCGGAGGAATGCGGGAAATCGATCTCGTTGAATGGGAAATGGCTCAGGTGACCTATCTTGGTCGGTCCGCACGACTAGCGGACATTGTGCATGAAGAGTTAAGTCGACGGGTGCCTATGAGCAGCAGAGATGTTCAGCAGGCTCCGCTCCGGGTTCTCGTTGGCGCAAATATGCCAGCCCTACTTATCGAAATGGGTTTTATTTCGAATGAAGCCGATGAGGAACGCCTCCAGACAATGAGGTTTCAAGACGCCGTTGTTGATGCCTTGGTTGATAGTATTCTCCGGTTTCGGAGTTACGTCGAGTTGGTCGGGTATCCTCCCGTCGCCAATACCGAAGACGACAACGAATCCGCCCACACACAGGTACGAAACCAGTGACCTTACTAGACGTCCCGCCTCCCGATCCGAACCCACCCAACCGAAAAGTTCTTATGTTTGGGATCATCGGCATCACAATCGTCAGCATTAGTTTATTCGTCATCGGACTACGTCGAGGTACCAACGGCTTATCCGAGATTCCTGCGTATCAGGATGACGCAGGCGTTGCCGACGTCCCAACCGGAACCGCCACATTGTTCTTCGTCGCTGAAGACGGTATGGCCCTGATCGAACATCACCAACCGTTAGATGGGGAAAACGGCAACGACAGTTTGGGTCATGCGCGGACCGTGCTTAAGCATCAACTAGCTGAAGCCCCTTCTCCACTGAAATCTCCTTTTCCAGAAGGAACAGCACTTCGAGCCATTTACCTCACCCCAGATGGCGATGCCTTTATCGACCTCAACCGCGAAATAACACGGGGGCACGGTGGAGGATCACTCGATGAATTATTTACGGTCTATGCTCTGGTGAACGCACTCACGACGAATCTACCCGGAGTTTCGGCTGTTCAGATTCTGATTAACGGTCAAGAAGTGGACACACTGGCTGGGCATATCGACCTCAGACGTCCACTCGAACAAAACATGAAATGGGTTTCCGGTTACACTGAGAACTCGGAGTCAGAATCGACTTCTACAGGAGGATAATGTCAGTCTTGAATTCAACCGATAGCCCATTACGCTCTGATAACCGACAGTCCAACCAACTTCGGCCTACCCGTCTGACACCCCACTGGGCGATGCATGCCGAGGGGTCAGTTCTGGTGGAGGCAGGCTCCACGAAAGTCCTCTGTACTGCCAGTGTCGAAAATCGCGTTCCAACGTTTCTCCGTGGCACCGGAAAGGGTTGGATTACATCTGAGTATGGAATGTTGCCAAGAGCGACTTCCACCAGAACCGTTCGCGAAGCCTCTCGTGGGCGCCTGAGTGGTCGCACACAAGAAATTCAGAGACTGATAGGTCGTTCGCTACGTGCAGTCACCCAACTCAATAAGCTCGGCGAGCGGACCGTCTGGATTGATTGTGATGTACTGCAAGCTGACGGAGGCACACGTACCGCCTCGATTACTGGTGGTTTTGTGGCCTTGGTACTTGCGCTCGATCGCTTACGAGAAGCCGGGAAGATCGATGCCCTACCGATCGACGACTACGTGGCTGCGATTAGTGTCGGGCTTGTCGACGGACATCCGCTCACCGACCTTGCCTATGAAGAAGACTCGCGAGCCGACGTGGACATGAACGTTGTCAAAACTGGAAATGGTTGCTTTATCGAGGTCCAAGGCACCGCTGAAGGAGCCCCTTTTGGACAAGACGCCATGACACAACTACTCGAACTTGCCGACAATAGCATCAAGCACCTTGTCAGCCTTCAGCGAGACATTATTGGCTCGTCACTAGGCCACCTGAATAGTCCAGCATCGTGAAATTACTCGTCGCCACAACGAACCAAGGAAAGTTCGACGAAATTCACAAAATTCTTGCCGGTCTACCAATTGAAATCAGTTCTCTAGAAGAACATCCTTCCATCGAAGTCGCAGAGGAACACGGTGCCACGTTTGGTGAGAACGCCCGGAGCAAAGCAACTCACTACAGTCACCGAACTGGTCAATTCACGGTGGCCGAGGACTCAGGTCTCGAGATCGATGCGCTTGATGGCGCTCCCGGTCTACTGTCAGCTCGGTTCAACGGTGGCTCGTACCAACAAAAATTCGACACTATTAACCGTATGTTGGACGAGCGGGGGGCGGATGGAAGTCGGGCACGGTTTGTTTGCGCTCTTGCCGTAGCTGACGGCCGGCAAGTGGTATTCGAAACGACCGGTATAATCGTAGGACAACTCGCGCGAGAACCAAAGGGCAACGGCGGCTTCGGTTACGACCCTATTTTTTTCTATCCCCCATGTGAGCGTACGCTTGCTGAGCTTTCAGCGGAAGAAAAAGCTTCAGTCAGCCATAGAGGTCAGGCCTTTCGATTATTCCGTCAGTATCTCGAATCGAGACTACCCTAGTCACAGGAACCTCGCGACGAATTCAATAAGGCCGGTTTACCATCTAGACCCTATTACTCGGCAATCCACTCCGTTCACGCCCAATTGCGTCTCACATGACTACGGGAATATTTAGATATGTTACAGAGAATTTACATGGCCTTAACAAGGGCATAACTTGTGATTGGCATAGTTGTACAGCGTGTTCACAACTCTCCGTCGACGCTTTCGACATCTATCATTTTTGTTCATGTTTGCTGTTGTCTCAACTGCAGAGACTACAATCGATGCCCAATCAGAATTTTCATTATTAACGTCAAGAATTTTAACGATTCCCCTCGCTAAACCTATTGAAGATAACAAGGCAACGACCAACCAAGACAATCCAGATGATGAGAGCTCCAGTGAGTCAATAGATGGAACATCCTGGGTGAAGCGTCTCACAATCAGCGGCGATTTTCGGTCCCGCTACGAGGGTTTCTACAAGTCCGTTCGGCCGACCAGAAATCGAGGCCGGTTTCGATTGCGGCTCCGACTGGATACTCAGATTAACGAAGATACGGATTTTCACCTGCAGGTTGCGAGCGGTGACCCTGGCACTCCAGCATCAACGAACCAAACCTTTAAGGGATTCTTTCAACCAAAACCATTCAACTTGGACCGCGCCTACATCGCGTATAACCCGCAGGCGGCAGAGGCGATCACCCTCGGCATCGGAAAGTTTCCCACCCCTGTCATGCGAACCCAAATGACATTCGACGACGATCTGAATTTCGAAGGCGGATGGGAGCAAATCAGCTGGCAGCCTCAAAAAGATATCGACGTCGATCTAGTCGCGATACAGACCGCTGTTAATGAAGTGTCCCGTGGAGCCGACGCTTATATGCTCGGGGGTTACGGAGCAGCATCTTTCAAGTTTGGCTCAAACAGCCTTCAATTTTCAGTCGCCAATTACATGTGGAGCAATGCCGATCAAATCGCAGTCGCTCAAGCAAGTGGCCAACTCACCAGTATCCTAACTAACCGAGTTATTCGAAACTCTGACGGCTTCGCAACCAACTTTGCCTCTGAATTCAATGTTGTAGACGTTATTGCCGAAGCTACTCTCGCAACACCGCACCGTGGCTATCCTTTGCGCTTTCTCGTCGATTACGCGGTTAATACACGGGCCACCACCAGTCAGAATAATGGCTTCTGGATTGAAGCTGGCTACGGAGATCCGGGGCCCGTTGGCTCATGGGGCGCTACTTACACAACCGGGTGGATCGAGCAAGATGTCACACCCTCAGCATTTGTGTTTAGCGATATACCTGGAACCAATATGCGCCTAAACATGATCGAGACATCCTACGTCGTAAAGTCCGGGTTTAGCCTCGACGTAACGCTCCACCTAACAAAACGATTGGTCGTCCCTGAGGATGGGACATCGAACCACCTACTGGCCCGACTTCACGTCGCTACCGTTATCAGATTTTAATGGAACTACGCCGTTGAAATTGTCAGAGCACCGGAATAATCGAACCGCTGGCAGGACAGCTTTAAAGAGTGCACTTCTGCAACGACCAGTGTGCGTTGCCGTCATCGCGCGGCATCAACACAATGTCACTGTTACGCGGAGTGCACTAACTCTCGGCATATTCAACGACATGTATCTCTTAGCGTCAACTCTATGAATTTAGTCGGAAATCCTGACATCCACAGACCTTCTATCGCCCCTAGGTTACTTGCCGTCCTCGGATTACTTTTTATCTTCCTTGTGGGCGTGAGAGGACTCGGTAACGGATTCAGGCTGCTGGGAGAAGATCTGATCCAGAGCTTCTTTGCCGCTACTGAGAATCCATTTACGGGTTTATTGGTCGGGCTGCTCGCCACAACCTTGGTTCAGAGTTCGTCAGTTACCACCGCGATGATTGTCGGGATGGTTGCCGCACCCGAAAACCCGCTTCCACTTATTAACGCTGTTCCAATGATAATGGGCGCCAACATCGGTACAACCGTCACCGCCACTATTGTTGCACTGGGCCACATCGGGCGAAACGAAGAATTCGAACGGGCGTTTCCAGTTGCCATCTGCCACGACACGTTCAACTACCTCGCGGTCTTGATCCTTTTGCCATTAGAAATAAGCACCGGCTTCCTGCAGTCCTCGGCTGTGTGGCTTACGGGTTTCCTGAGCAACTTCGGGGGTGTGGTCTACCAAAGTCCATTCCGAGCAGCACTACGTCTTGGACTCGCTCCAATCTCGACAATGACTGACACATTGTTCTCAACCGAAGGCAGTCGAGCCGTCTTCTTGATAATCGTGAGCGGCTTTCTCATATTCACCGCACTTTTCTTTATCGTGAAAGTCATGAGGGGCACTGTACAAAACCGGGTCGAACGTGCCGTCAACAAAGCCCTCGGTGTCAACGCTGTGGTTTCGATTCTGATTGGAGCAATCGTAACAATCATGGTGCAATCGAGTTCGATCACGACATCACTGCTGGTTCCACTGGCAGGCGCTGGACTTCTCAGACTGGAGCGAGCGTTTCCGGTAACACTCGGTGCAAACATTGGGACGACCGTTACCGGTTTTCTCGCAGCACTGGCCGTCTCTGGAGTCAACGCAACAGCCGGACTACAGATAGCACTGGTTCACCTGTTATTCAACTTGAGTGGAATATTGCTGATCTACCCGATTACGGCAGTCCGAAACATTCCCCTTAACCTGTCTCGACAAATAACCAAGCTGGCAATTCGCTCTCGAAAGTTGACGCTGATCTGGATTGCCCTGCTATTCTACGGTTTACCGGCCTTGGGTGTTGTAATTAGTAGGGCACTACAGTAATAAAAACGGAGGCATCGTGCTTCAGGAACTACTTAGCATTTTTCGTGGCGGCAACCCCCTCTCTAAAGTCGCTGATAACTTCGCGCTAATGTTGAACCTCACGCGTGAAATGAATTACTCCGCCGGTCAGATCTTCTTCGGAGAAGAGCACGAAGAGAATGCACAGGATAAAGTTCACAAGACGGACGCTAAAGTCAACGAGTTGGAGCGAATCATTCGCCGTTCGCTGACGATCCATCTCTCCATCCCAGGCAACAATGCAGATGCTCCCTACTCTCTACTGCTAATGAGCCTCGTTAAAGACGTTGAGCGGTTAGGTGACTATGCTAAGAATCTGTCTGAAATTATTGAGATCAGACCGGCCCCTCTCCCAACCGGCACTGAATTTTCCGAACTGATGATGGTCCGTCGGAGAGTTGAGTTGGCGTTCCAAACCTGTGCGAATGTAGTGCTATCGTCCCGCAAAGGTGAAGCAGTTGAGCTGATTCGGCAAGGGCGGGAAACTGCCAGGCGGTGCGACAGCCTGATCGCAACGATCGGGAAAAGTGACTACGACGCGGCAACAACCACAGCCTTTATTTTGGGTAGCCGCTATTACAAGCGGATCAACGCTCACGTTCTTAATGTGCTTTCGAGTGTTGTCATGCCACTCGACAAGATTGACTACCACGACGAAGGCCCACCCGAGCCACCGAACAGCAACGACGCCTAGAAGCCAATCATTCACTAGCGTAACCTTATTCTCTGAGCCGGCAGGCTCGCAGCGTGTCGAATCTCGGTACGCCATGAAATATCTATGCCCCGCGGGGTTTCGGCAAAGCCTGACTAGCTCGGCCTCTGGCTTCGTCGCCTGATTCGGCGGTTTCCTTCTTCCCACACGTCTTACCGAAGCCCAGCAACGCAACTTGTCAAAATGAGTGGCCTAACCAAGAGATGGTTTATAGTGCGGAAGCTATACTGGAGCAGCCCCGCCGGCCGGCGTCGCCTCTTCCTCCTTGAAATTCGATGGCTTCGGCAGCTTAACCGAAAACACTGAACCCCCATCTCTTCGATTCTCCGCTAACACCGTACCTTCGTGTAAACCAACCAGATGTTTCACAATTGCCAAGCCTAAACCTGTGCCGCCTGGATTTCTAACCCGGGATCGCTCAACACGGTAAAAACGTTCAAAGACACGAGAAAGGTCGATGTCCGGAATCCCTGGGCCCCGATCTTCAACACAAATAGTGATCGCATTATCCTCGCCACAAGCAGCGCTCAGGCGAATCGTGGTGTCCTCTGGCGCATAGTTCGCAGCGTTCTCAACTAGGTTCTTTAGAACGTCATGGAGTTTGGTCGGATCTCCAAAGACAGCTTCAGCATCCACTTTAATTTGAACCTCAAACGCTAGATTCTTGTCCTCTAGTAAAGGCAATAGTTCGGTTTGCACACCCGTTAACAAACCTCTGGTCGAGAAAGACAAACAGTTTAACGTTTCCTCTCCCGCATCCAACCGAGCCAAGCGAAGCAGGTCGCTAACAAGTCGCTCCATCCGGGCTGTGTGTCGAGCGATGATCTCCAAGAATCGAGGATCTCCAGTAGTACCTTCTTCGTCGAACAGAGCGTCTATTGAGGCACGAATCGCCGTTAGAGGCGTTCTCAACTCATGCGAAACATTCGCTACGAAGTCCTGGCGAATCTGTTCGGCACGACGATAGTCAGTCACATCGTGAAGCACAACAACAACACCCGGTTCGTCTTCCGATGAAAACGGTGCGGCATTGACGAGACACGCCTTGGTTGGTGTGGTATCCAAGGTAATTTCAACACGACTTGATTCACTATGCTCCAATGCTGACCGGATCTGCCTAGCCATGTCAGGGTGTCTGATGAGTTCTATGTAATGCCGCTCGACGGGAGAACTGTTGAACTGAAGCATGTCACACA
>Ga0310121_10003662_pt1 | contig 13922 bp, 15 predicted proteins | sample CB27_Tmax_986_MG_FD_203504 | JGI IMG/M metagenome (GOLD analysis project Ga0310121, IMG submission 203504) | Marine microbial communities from Western Arctic Ocean, Canada - CB27_Tmax_986 | ecosystem: Environmental > Aquatic > Marine > Oceanic | place: Canada: Western Arctic Ocean | collected... | reverse complement strand
ATCAGGTTTCGCTACTCTGTGCCTTGTCCTTCTGCTCAGCGAACTCGGCGTCGGGCTCCTCCGCCTCTAACCGCGGGCTGGGCCCAGCCGAGATATCTTCGGCTCCGTCTTCGCCCTCATCTTTCGAGTCCATGGCCGTGCGAAAACTCTTGAGCGCCCCGCCCAGGTCACCGCCGATGGACTTGAGCCTCTTGGTGCCAAAGATCAGCAACACAATCACTAGAATGATCAGCAGCTGCCACATGCTTATCCCACCAAATCCCATCTCAACCCTCCAAATCCGGACCGAGGGACAATGATACGCGAAAGCGGGCTCCCGTCTGTGACCAACTAGCCGTCCGGCGATACGCGAAGCCAGAACGTCACTGGGCCCTCGTTACTGAGGTTGACTTGCATGGTCACGCCAAAGCGGCCCGCGACGACCGGTACCCTACCGTTCTGACCCAATTCCACAAGTCGCTCGAAAAGCGTCTGCCCGACGCTAGGATCAGCCGCCCGGGAGAACCCCGGCCGATTACCCTTGCGGGTGTCCGCCGCCAAGGTGAACTGGGGTACGAGAAGGACGCTTCCACCCACCTCCCTGACGTCGTGGTTCATCCGACCTTCCGCGTCCGGAAAAACACGGTATGCCAGCAGCCGCTCCAGTAGCCGCCCCGCCTGAACGACCCCATCACCGTGCTCGATGCCTACCATGACCAAGAGGCCCTCACCGATCGCGGCGATGGTCTCACCCTCCACCAGCACGCTGGCTTGGCTGACCCGCTGTAGCAAACCGATCAAATCTGTGCCTCGCACCCTAATCCTTCGGCTACTTTGAACCGAGGAAGCTCGCCAGGCAACCATCCTGATCCGGTGGGACCCTAATTTCACGATATTTGCATAGATAATTATATTTATAACCACTTTAAAGGCATATTTTGCCTTTAATTAGTAACTTAATCCCACTTATCAGTATTTTTAATCCGAGTGGGATAATTTCAAGGGAATACCAAGAAAAATAGGTCTTCTGGACCGTTTGTATATACGGACCTCACCCCCGAACTATGACGACGATAGATTTCCATACACGGATATACCCGTTACCGGCTGGCTGAGGTTCTGATAACATGCGCGCCCGAGGCCCACCTCAGACCTCGGATCGCACACCAATTACCCATGCCGGGGTGCCACAATCGCTGGCGGTGGATAGTTTGCGGGGGTTACAGGGCAGCGTTAGGATGGGTTAAAACCCTAACAAAGGAGCGAATTTCAAATGAAACGGCATCTTGCAACCTGGGCGTTCGTGGCCTGGGCGGCGTTCTACGGAACGGCCTGGGGACAGGAGTGCTCGCAAACCATCGAGGGCAATGACCTCATCCAGTACAGCCTAGCGGAGATTCGCGTCAGCTCAGACTGCGGTGAGGTCACAATAACCTTGAGGCACGTGGGCCAGCTACCGGCAAATGTTATGGGGCACAACTGGGTGCTAACGACCACTGCGGATTACACGCCAGTCGCGAGCGCGGCACAGGCAGCCGGACCCCCCAATTACGTGCCCGAGGGTGATCCGAGAATCATCGGCGCCACCAATATGATTGGCGGCGGCGAGGAGACCTCGGTCACGTTCGATATCTCCGGGCTCGAGCCGGGCGGCGATTACACCTACTTCTGCTCCTTTCCGGGGCACAATGTCCTCATGAACGGCAAGTTCATTGTCGACTAGAACGGAATAAGAACGATCGGCCCACGCGAAGTCGCTTCGAAACAAGCCACGACAGGGATCCATAACTTATGGCGCTAGCAGTTCTCCTAATCGTATTGGTGCTGGGAAGTCTCCTGTTCCATTTCATCAGCCCCTGGTATTTCACCCCCCTGGCCTCCAATTGGGGTCTGATCGACCTCACGGTCGACATCACATTTGTCATCACCGGCATCGTCTTCGTCGCTGCCAACCTGTTCATGGCCTACTGCCTGATCCGTTTCCGGCACAAGGAAGGCCGCAGAGCCGACTACGAGCCGGAGAACACGAAGCTTGAACTATGGCTCACGGCGGTGACCACCGTGGGCGTAATCGCGATGCTCGCACCCGGTCTCGTGGTCTGGGGGCAGTTCGTCACGGTTCCAGAGGAAGCGGCTGAGTTCGAGGCGGTAGGCCAACAGTGGCATTGGAGCTTCCGCTTTCCGGGCGAGGACAGCGTTTTCGGCGATGTAGGTGTCCGCCATATCACGGAAGATAACGCCTTCGGCATGGACCCTGAGGATCCCGCCGGGCAGGATGACATTCTGGTCGCGAGCCCCATCGTCCATCTGCCAGTGGATCAGCCGATGCGGGCCTGGCTCCGGTCTAAGGACGTCCTCCACGACTTTGCCGTACCTCAATTCCGAGTGAAGATGGACCTCGTGCCCGGGCACGTCACCTACACCTGGTTTACGCCAACGGTCGTGGGCGAGTACGAAATCCTCTGTGAAGAACTCTGCGGTCTCGCCCACTTCGCCATGAGAGGCCGCGTCATCGTGGACGAGCAAGCCGAGTTCGAGGCCTGGCTCGACGAGCAACCCACCTACGCTGAACTCATGGCCCAGGGCCCAGGCGACCCCGCTCTCGGTCAGGTGAACTACGCATTGTGCGGGGCCTGCCACGGCACGCAGGGCGCCGGTATGCAGCCCCTCAACGCACCCCGAATTGCAGGGCTCAACGCCCGCTACGTTGAGCGCCAGCTAAACTATTTCCGAGATGGCGTGCGCGGGGCCCACGAGTTGGACACCGCCGGCTCCCTCATGCGGCCCATCATGGCAGCACTGCCAGACCAGGCCGCCGTCCGAAACGTCGCCGCCTATATTGAGACGCTGAGGGCGGAGCCCTCCCCCATCACGGTTTCCGGAGACATCGAACAGGGTGCCGATTTATATGCCAATTGCGCCGTCTGCCACGGGCCGGGCGGAGAGGGGCTTTGGGCGCTGAACGCCCCGGCACTTGCAGGACAGAGTGACTGGTATCTGGTGACGCAGCTGAGGAACTTTCGAGACGAGATCCGCGGCGCACATCCCATGGATCTCTATGGGGATCAGATGATGATGCTGGCGGATATCCTGCCAACAGATGAAGACATTAACGACGTCGTCGCCTACCTGAATACGTTGAGATAAGCGATCTTTAGCTTGCAACTACAAAAGATAATTGGCGAGTTGATCACGGCTTTCCTAACGGAAGCCGAGAGGAGTTTCTGAATGGCATACGTCGCAATTGCCGACAGCGACCCGCACATGCACGATCCGGATACCTTTATCACGAAGTATATCTGGAGTCAGGACCACAAGGTCATTGCGGTGCAATATAGCATCACTGCGATCCTCGTCGGTGTAGTTGCACTTACTCTATCAGTCCTGTTCAGGCTACAGCTCGGATTCCCGGATACCTTCTCGCTCGTCCAGCCGAACGAGTATTACCAGTACGTGACCATGCACGGCATGATCATGGTCATTTATCTACTGACGGCGCTCTTCCTCGGCGGATTCGGCAACTACCTCATTCCCCTCATGTGCGGTGCCCGGGACATGGTCTTCCCGTACATGAACATGCTCAGCTACTGGGTCTACCTGTTAAGCGTCATTATCCTGTTAGCAAGCTTTTTTATCCCCGGCGGTCCCACCGGGGCCGGCTGGACACTTTATCCGCCCCAGGCTATCAGCCCGGGGACACCGGGTATCGACGGCGGCATCGTGCTGATGATGCTCTCGCTGGCCGTCTTCATCGTCGCCTTTACCATGGGTGGGCTGAACTACGTGACAACCGTTCTGCAGGCACGCACCCGAGGTATGACTCTGATGCGGATGCCTCTGGCGGTCTGGGGAATCTTCGTCGCGACCATCTTAGGTCTGCTCGCCTTTCCCGCGCTCCTCGTCGCCGCCATCATGATGCTGCTGGATCGCGTACTCGGAACGAGCTTCTTCATGCCCGAGATGCTCTCTAGGGGTGAGATCCTCGATTATGGGGGCGGCAGCCCAATCCTCTTCCAGCACCTCTTCTGGTTCTTCGGCCACCCGGAGGTCTACATCGTGGCCCTGCCCGCGTTCGGCATAGTCTCGGATGTCCTTAGCGTTCACGCTCGCAAAAACATCTTCGGCTATCGAATGATGGTCTGGGCCATCGTCGCGATCGGCGCGCTGAGCTTTGTAGTCTGGGCTCACCATATGTATGTGAGCGGCATGAATCCATATTTCGGTTTCTTCTTCGCCACGACGACATTGATAATCGCCGTGCCCACGGCGCTTAAGGTCTACAACTGGATACTGACGCTGTGGCGGGGTGACATTCACCTCCGAGTACCGATGTTATTTGCGATTGGGTTTCTCTTCACGTTCATCCATGGCGGGCTCACCGGGCTGTTCCTAGGCAATGTCACGGTGGATCTTCCCCTTTCGGACACCTACTTCGTGGTTGGTCACTTCCACATGGTCATGGGCGTGTCGCCCGTCCTAGTGGTGTTCGCGGCAATTTATCACTGGTTTCCGAAGATAACGGGGCGCATGTTCCACGAAGGGCTCGGGAAGGTGCACTTCTGGCTGACACTGATCGGTACTTACTCCATCTATCTGCCAATGCACTACCTTGGGATCCTGGGCGTACCACGCCGGTACTTCGCCTACGGCGACACGGAATTTATTCCGGAATCGGTCCAGACGATGAACGCCGGAATCACCGTTGCCGCGCTGATCGTCGCAGCCGTACAGATTTTATTCTTCATCAACGTCATCTGGAGTCTCTGGAAGGGTCCGAAATCCGGCCCCAACCCCTGGAAGGCAAACACACTCGAGTGGCTAACGCCCGATACGCCACCGAAGCACGGCAACTGGGGGCCTCGGTTGCCCGAAGTCCATCGCTGGCCCTATGACTACAGCGTCCCTGGCGAGAAAGAGGACTTCATCCCCCAGACTGAGCCACCCCGTGCGGGTGTCATCGCGGGTCGCGATCACGGGGCCCACGATTAGTGAATATCTCGCTGCTGTTTGCATTGCTCGCAGGCGCCATTCTCGTATGGTGGCTCCTGGTTCGGCGCCTGCAGACGAAGCCCTGGCTCGAGCAGGGAATCATTGAGGAGCAGGGCGCCGTTGACGCGCCGGCCCCCAGAGTCGGACTGTGGGTGTTTCTTGCTGTGGTCACGAGCCTGTTCGGGCTTTTCGCCATGGTGTACACCATGCGTAGCGAGTTCCCGGATTGGCGCTCGCTACCGGATCCCAGCCTGCTGTGGGTGAACACTGGGCTCTTAATTCTGGGTAGCATTGCCCTGCAGCTTGCCCGGGGAGCGGCGGCAAGGGATGACCTGGCCGGACTCAAACGTAACCTGACGGCCGGTGGCGTTTTGACCATCGCATTTCTGGTAGGTCAGTTGATCGCCTGGCGACAGCTCACCACCGCAGGTTACTACATGGCCACCAACCCGGCGGATGCGTTCTTTTACATACTGACTGGGCTCCACGGCCTACACATGCTCGGTGGCCTGTGGTTCTGGGGTCGTGCCAGCCTCACGGTGTGGAAAGGGCTGGAGAAGAGCACAATGACGGAGGTTAGCGGCGTGCGGCTACGCGTGCAGCTATGCTCAGTGTACTGGCATTACCTGCTTCTGATTTGGTTGGTCTTGTTCAGCCTACTGCTCTCGACATGAGGGATTGAGTCCAATGGCATCTGACGTCACTGAATCTGGAGCCGCGGCCGCTACTGTGCCAGAAGGGTTCCAGGGCTTGACCCGAGACTGGAGCTCCGACAAGCAGACATTCCAGGTTCCTTGGGGGAAGGCCATGATGTGGATCTTCCTCTTGAGCGACACGTTCATCTTTACGTGTTTCCTCACCTCGTACATGAACGTGCGCATGTCCACACGTGTGCCTTGGCCGAATCCCAGCGAGGTATTCGCCCTGAGTTTCGGTGGCGAGCCGATCCCGCTGATATTGATCGCCATCATGACCTTTATCCTGATCACCAGCAGTGGAACCATGGCGCTCGCAGTGAACTATGGCTACCGCCGGGATCGCGCCAAGACAGCCGCACTGATGTTCATCACCGCCGGCCTCGGGGCAAGCTTCGTGGGCATGCAGGCCTTCGAGTGGACCAAGCTCATAGCGGACGAGGGCGTGCGCCCGTGGAGTAATCCGATGGGAGCGCCGCAGTTCGGTTCGACCTTTTTCATGATCACTGGCTTCCACGGTGCTCACGTTTCCGCCGGCGTCATCTACCTCGCCGTCGTTGCACTTAAGGTGCTCAAGGGTGATTACGAGGCCTCGGGCAATTACCAAATCGTGGAGATCACCGGGCTTTATTGGCATTTCGTGGATCTCGTCTGGGTCTTCATATTTGCATTCTTTTATCTTTGGTGAGAACTGACATGGCAACCGAAGGACACCAAGAACATCCCCTCAGCATCTACCTTTGGATCTGGGTACTGCTGTTCGTGCTGAGCACGTTCTCTTACATGGTGGACTATATTGGGTTCGAGGGTTACCTAAGATGGTCGTTGATTCTCATATTCATGTTCGCGAAGGCGGGGTTCATCATCGCCATATTCATGCACATGGCCTGGGAGCGCATCGCCTTAATCTACGCAATCCTCGGCCCGCCAGTATTACTTCTGTTCCTCATCGGACTCATGGCCGTAGAAGGTGATTACACTCTGCTCACACGGCTCGACTTCTTCGGCGAGACCGACTTCGTCGCAGCACACTAGGGGACGAGATGTTCTGGGTAGTGACTTCCTTCATCGTCTTTCTGATCCTTTGGGGTTTCGCCTGGCGCAGCCAGATAAGGCTAGCATTTGGGATTCTGATCGGCCTCATCGCAGGCGCAGCCGCCGCACCCTTCCTCGGGCCCTATGAGGGCATCGCTGACGTGCCGATGTGGCTACCGCCCCTGCCGTTTATCACCGTCACTGTTGTCATGTTCGTGTACGGGTTTCTGGCGTGGTGGGTGCTGGACGTGAAAAAAAAGTCTGATTAGACGGCTGGCCATTACACCGTTAGCGTCCGTAAACTACAGACGGCAGCCATGTTGCAAGCTCCGGCAGCAGTGCGAGTGCGGCAAGCGCCAGGAGCTGTATGGCGACGAAAGGCATCACGCCACGGTAAATATCCCACGTCTCGACGCTCTCCGGCGCTACTCCTCGCAGGTAGAACAACGCAAAACCGAAGGGTGGCGTCAGAAAAGACGTCTGTAGGTTAATCGCAATCATCACACCGAGCCAAACAGGATCGATGCCCATTGTTAAAAGAATCGGCCCAACGATGGGCACGACTACGAAAGTTATCTCGATGAAATCGAGTACGAAGCCCAGGAGGAACATGAGTAGCATCACGGTGAACATCGCGCCAACGACACCGCCCGGAAGGTCCAACAGTAGCTCGTGAACCAGGCGATCCCCACCGTACCCTCTGAAAATCAGAGAGAATACTGAGGCACCAATCAAAATCAGAAAGACCATGCTGCTAACCCGAACGGTGCGTTGCATGACCTCGATCAGCCTTTCCAGGGAAAACTGTCGCTTCCCCAGCGCCAAGAGCAGTGCTCCCACTGCGCCAACACCGGCGGCCTCAGTCGGCGTCGCCACCCCCGCCATGATCGAACCCAGCACGGCAAGGATTAGTATCAGAGGAGACATCAGTGCGAACGCGACCTCGCTCAGCCCCACGGTCCCCGTGCCTCCCCCCGAGTAGGCGGGCATCGTGTTGGGCTTGAGGAACGCCATTCCGACCAGATACACGATATACAACCCGACTAACGCGAGCCCGGGAATCAGAGCGCCCACGAACAGATCGCCGACTGACACCGTGTCCGGCGAGAAGATACCCTGATCGAGCTGCGACTGGCTGTAGGCAGATGACAGCACGTCCCCCAGGAGTACCAGGATAATCGATGGCGGGATGATCTGACCGAGCGTTCCCGATGCACAGATCGTGCCGGTTGCGACGGCCGGATCATAGCCGCGACGTAACATGGTCGGTAGCGACAGGAGCCCCATCGTCACAACCGTTGCACCGACGATGCCGGTACTGGCTGCGAGCAACATACCCACGATGGTTACCGAGATACCAAGCCCGCCGCGTAACCGACCGAAAAGACGGCTTAGACTGTCCAGTAGGTTTTCGGCGATCTGAGCACGCTCCAGCGTGACGCCCATAAAAACAAACAGCGGCACCGCCATCAATGTCTCGTTGCTCATGATGCCGAACACCCGGTTGGGCATGATGCCGAGAAACGCCGCATCAAAAACCCCTAGTGCTACACCCACCCAGGCGAATATCAGTGCGATGCCGCCAAGCGAGAACGCCACGGGGAATCCCGCGAGCAAAACGATCACCGCCGCGGCAAACATCAATAGCGCGACCCACTCCATCAGATCACCTCGCCTTGGAGGACACCACCACCCGGTTTGGGTGGCATTCTATTGATGAGAACCATGACGGAACCGATGAGGTTCGCCACACCCTGCAAACTCAACAGCGCCGCCGTCGCAGGTATAAGACTCTTCAATAACGGCACGAACGGATAGGGCAGGCCGCCAGCCTCCCGCGAAGCCTCCCGAATGGCCCAGGACGTCCATACATAGTCCCAGCTCGTAACGGTCAGAAACACGGTCATCGGTAACAGAAAAACCGCCGTACCCGCGAGGTCCACGACGGCCCTGTAACGGGCCGACATGCCACGATAGAATATATCGACCCGCACATGCTCATCACGCTTCAGCGTGTAAGCCGTACCGAGCATAAAGACCGCCGCGTGCATCCAGGTGATGCTCTCCTGCATGGCGATCCAGCCCAGATCGAAGCCGTAACGGAGTACTACGATGACAAACGTCCCGAGCACCATCAGAATGGTGAGCCAGGCTACAGCTGAACCCGTGAGCTCACTGAACCGCTCAAGCGCCTCTCTTACCCTCAGCATCGCGCTCCCTCCCCTGAGATTCGGGGCCCCACTGAACGCTCAACTGGTTTTCTGCAAGCGCCGCAGGAAGACCTTCATTTCTCGTGCGGCTTGCACGCTGCCGCACTTGGTGGCTGCACGTACTCCCTCTTGATAGCTCACGATGGCGTCTTCCAGAAGACCCGCTTCTATCTGCGCCTTCCCCAACAATTTCCACGCCGCCGAGAATTCCGGATCCAGAGTGACGGCCGCGCGCAGATGTTGAATAGCCCGTGCCGTCTCCGCCAATTTCGCATACTCGATCCCCAACGCAAATCGCAGGCTCGCACTGTCATCGCCGCCGGCTAGTATAGCCTCGAAGCGCTCTACCGCACTCATGTTCACGGCCTCCAGAACGTCGGCGTGATCAACACGAGCAAGGTGAAAATCTCCAGCCTGCCAAGAAGCATGCCGCAGATAGCTGACCACTTGCCGACAGCACCGACATCGCCGAAACCTGAGGCGACCTCGCCCAGTCCGGGACCCAGGTTGTTGAGTGTTACCGCGACGGCTGCGAACGAAGAGACGAATTCCAGGCCACTAGCCAACTGGATAATGAGCAGGACGCCGAAAACCAAAACATACACCGCAAAAAACCCCCACACGGCATCCACCACCCGATGATGAACGCGCCTGGAGCCCAGTTTCACCGGGATCTCCGCGCTCGGATGCACCAGCCTCTGGACTTCCCTTAAACCCTGCTTGTACATGAGCAACCAGCGTATGACCTTCATGCCCCCGGCGGTCGAGCCCGCACATCCGCCTATGAAGCTCGACAGAATCAAGATGATCGGAAGAGCGCCCGGCCAAGCCGCAAAATCAGCCGTGGTAAAACCAGTCGTCGTACCGATAGAGACAACCTGGAAGAGCCCCTTCGTGAAAGTCTCGAATAAGGTTCCGTAGTAGCCCACCCAGTAGAGGTACAGGAGAACGGCAACCGTAAGGAAACCTAGAAACTTCAGGTAGGCACAAAATTCTGAATCCAGCAGATAGCCTTTCAACGACGTGGCACGCCACGCCAGGAAGTGAAGAGAGAAGTTAACGCCCGCGATGAACATGAATACGACCGCGATCATGTCGATCAAGGGGCTATTGAAATGACCGATACTCGCATCGTAGGTCGAAAAACCGCCTATGGCGACCGTACTGAAGGCATGGCAAATCGCATCAAACGGGTTCATGCCAGCCACCCAATAGGCGAGTGCGCATGCCACAGTGATGCCGAGATAAACGCACCAGAGAGCTTTCGCCGTCTCGGTGATGCGCGGTGTCAGCTTCGTGTCCTTTACCGGCCCCGGTGTTTCCGCCCGATACAACTGCATGCCACCCACGCCCAACATCGGCAGCACTGCAACAGCGAGAACGATGATGCCCAAGCCACCGAACCATTGAAGCTGCTGGCGATAATAGAGGATCGACTTCGGGAGCGTGTCGAGCCCAGTCAGGATCGTGGCGCCGGTGGTCGTCAGCCCCGATATCGACTCGAAAACTGCATCAGTGAAACCCATCTCGGGGTACTCCACCAACAGAAAGGGCGCAGCTCCAAAGAGACCTAGCACGACCCAGAAAAGTGCCACCACGAGGAATCCGTCACGCAGTCGCAGCTCACGCCTTTCGCCACGCACCGGCAGCCAGATCAGGAGCCCCGATCCCAGGATAATGAAGAAGGAGCCCGCGAAGGCCCCCCATGCGTGGTCAGCGTAAAGGATCGAGACAAAGATGGGGATCAGCATCGTGCCACTGAACATCGTCAATAGCAGGCCGAGTACTCGTTGAACGGCGGCTCTAGTCATCGGTAGGGAGGAGGCGCACCCTTACTCAAACGGAGCTCACGCCTACCTCGAACAAGCACTCGACCTCATCGATCTGCCGTCGATCAGACATGAAAAGAATGACATGGTCATCCTCCTCTATGACCGTATCATGGTGGGCCATCAAGACATCATCCCCCCGCACGACGGCGCTGATGGTGGCACCACGTGGCAGTTGGATGTCCTCGATCGCCCTACCCACCACCCGTGACTCGCGCCCGTCCCCGTGGGCAACCGCTTCGATCGCCTCAGCGGCACCGCGCCTCAGGGCATGAACTTTGACGACATCCCCTCTCCGTACGTGGGCGAGCAAAGTGCCCAGCGTGATCTGCTGCGGCGGTATCGCAATATCGATGGTCCCGGCTGACACCAACTCCTCATAGGCCGGTTTGTTGATGAGCGCCATGACCTTGTGAGCCCCCAGGCGCTTAGCCAGCATGGCCGAGAGAATATTTGACTCCTCCGAGTTGGTTACGGAAACGAAAACATCCGCGCTGTCTATGTTCTCCTCCAAGAGGAGACCCTCATCCGCCGCATCGCCGTGCAACACTATCGCTTTATCGAGCTTCTCCGAGACCGCTCTAGCACGGTCGTAGTTTCGCTCGATGAGCTTGACCTCGTTCGTATCCTCGAGCGCCTTCGCGAGCCGGACACCGACGTTGCCACCACCGGCGATAACGACTCTTCTGATGGGGTCATCGAGCTTGCGCATCTCGCTCAGCACAGCCCGAATGTCCTTGCGCGCGGCGATAAAAAAAACCTCGTCGTCTTCTTCTACGACAGTGTCCCCATCCGGAATGATCCCCTGCCCGCCTCGATAGATGGCGACGACGCGACACTCCACATTCGGGATATGCTCGGAAAGCTCTCTGACTGGGTGACCAATCAATGCGCCACCTTCGTGAGCGCGCGCCGCCACCAGTCTCACTTTCCCATCAGCGAACTCGAGAACCTGGAGCGCCCCGGGGAAGTGGATGAGCTCCTCTATATGCTCAGTTACCAACGCTTCCGGGCTGATGATGAAATCAACGGCTAACCCCCCCCTGAAGAGCGCTTGACGGCTGGTGTACTCTACCGCGCGGATCCTCGCGATTCTGCGGGGCGTACGGAACAGCGTATAAGCAACATGACAGGCGGTCATGTTGATCTCATCGCTGTTGGTGAGGGCGATGATCATGTCGACCTCCCTGGCGCCGGCGCGTTCCAGAACCTCAGGGTAAGCGGCATGCCCGACGACGGTACGTACGTCCAGGCGGTCTTGGAGCTCGCGCAATACCTCAGGATCGTGATCAACGATAGTGACCTCGTTGGCCTCCTCGCGGACCAGACTGTGCGCCGCCGTGCTGCCAACCTGTCCCGCGCCCAAGATCAGAATCTTCATGATAGGGTATCGCGCAAAATCGGCGCGTATTTTACATCAGTTCGAGGTTTGCATACGCGACTACTAGCCATTTTGTCCCAGCGTGTTCGAAATTCACCTGTACGCGGGCATTCGATCCAGTTCCCTCGCAGTTGAGTACGACTCCGTCCCCAAACTTACCGTGTCGAACTCGCTGGCCGAGTCGTACACCGGCGGAATCTTCGAAAAGGTTCTCCGGCCTGTAGACGGGGCGGGACACTGAAAGCGCAGGCCTCACTTCCTCCAGCAATTCTCGGGGTATCTCATGTATGAACCGGGAGGGGATGCCGAAATTGTCCATCCCATGCAGACGTCGCTGCTCTGCATAGGTTAAGACAATTCGTTTCTGGGCGCGGGTCAGACCCACGTAGCAGAGCCTGCGCTCCTCCTCCAACCCATCCGCATCGGTGATCGATCGTTGATGCGGGAACAAACCATCCTCCAAGCCACACAGGAATACCATCGGGAACTCCAACCCTTTTGCAGAGTGCAGAGTCATAAGCTGAACGCCATCCTCGTGAGCCTCTGCCTGTACTTCTCCCGACTCGAGCACCGCATAGGAGAGGAACTCCACAAGAGGGGAAAGCTCAGAATCGTCGTCTCGAATGACCCCCCGTGCCGCACTCACGAGCTCTTCTAGGTTCTCGACCCGAGCCTCTCCGTTCAACTGCCCGTCACGGCCATGGCGCGCAACGAGACCACTGTCCTGAATGACGTGGTTAACCTGATCGTGCAGCGTCATTTCACGCGTCGCAGCATCCAGTTCGTCAATCAGTTTCAGAAACGCCAAGAGAGCGCGGCTCGAGCGCTTCGGCAGACCATCGGCGGATATGATGGAGCCGGCCGCCCGCCAAAGGCTCGAACCCTCCCGCGCAGCCTGTGCCCGTACCGCCTCCATCGTCCTGGCTCCGATGCCACGAGGAGGGGAGTTGACCACGCGTTCGAACGAGGGTTCATCATCTCGGTTGGCGATGAGCCGCAGGTAGGCGAGCGCGTCTTTGATCTCCGCGCGCTCGAAAAACCTCAGACCACCATAGACTCGGTAAGGAATTCCGGCGGCGAGTAGGGTCGCTTCAAACACGCGGGACTGGGCGTTAGATCGATACAGCACTGCAACCTCACTTCTCCTGTGTCCCTGCTCGACGTAATCGGTAATGCGGTTGACGACAAACTCCGCCTCGTCCCGTTCATTGAACGCCGCATAGAGCATGATTGGGTCACCATCCCCGCCTTCCGTCCAAAGATTTTTCCCCAAGCGTGAGCTGTTGTTGGTAATGATGGCGTTCGCGGCATTCAGGATGTTGGCCGTAGACCGATAGTTCTGCTCCAGTCGCACAACGTGCGTGCCAGCAAAGTCCCGCTGGAACCGCTGCAGGTTCTCTATGCGTGCGCCGCGCCAACGATAAATGGATTGGTCATCGTCACCGACAACAAACGGTGTACTCTCGGTTCCCGCCAAGAGCTTCAGCCATTCGTATTGGATTGCGTTGGTATCTTGGAATTCGTCTACTAGTAAATGTTGAAACCTCTCACGGTACTGTCCAAGTATTTCCTCCCGCGCTTTTAACAGTTCCAGTGCACGCAGAAGCAGCTCTCCGAAATCAACAACTGAGGAGTCGACGCACATTTTTTCGTAACACGCATAGAGCTCGATCATCTGCCTGCGACCACTGTTGCCCTCGTCGTCGACTTGCTCAGGTCTGAGGGCCTCGTCCTTCTGCGCGTTGACAAACCACTGTATCTCGCGCGGAGCCCATTCGTTCTCGTCGAGCCCGAGTCTCTTCAG
>Ga0310121_10003661_pt1 | contig 13922 bp, 8 predicted proteins | sample CB27_Tmax_986_MG_FD_203504 | JGI IMG/M metagenome (GOLD analysis project Ga0310121, IMG submission 203504) | Marine microbial communities from Western Arctic Ocean, Canada - CB27_Tmax_986 | ecosystem: Environmental > Aquatic > Marine > Oceanic | place: Canada: Western Arctic Ocean | collected... | reverse complement strand
AAAACGTCGAAGGAGAGTTCGCCCAGCAATTGCTTAAGGGACTTCAAACACAGGCTAAGGATGATATTGAAAATCTCGTTATCAGTGACTTGCGAGATCCCGTTCGAGCCAGACGAGACGCAGAACGCATCGCCAAACTTCTTGGCCTGGCCATAGAAGACCGTGTTGGAGAAACGACATCACGTCGTGAATATAACGAACTTGACCAAAGTCTAATCGAGCGTTTGCGGAAAAATAATACTGAACTAACGGACCCGGCGACCCTCTCAAGAAGTAACAAAATACAGGTGGTCGACCAGGGTGCGGGCAACGAGTATCGGATACCGGTCGCGAATCGTTGGGTTCGTCTCGCAATGATCGTTGCATGTGCATCGTTTTTCGTTTTTCGCGTCTATAAATTCGGGGGCCTGGGAGACCATGCTCAGGAGTTCCTGGTTGCTATGGTTGCTGTCGTGGTTTTGGTACTTGTGTTTTTACGTTACGGAAAGCACGTCATTACGGTTGATCTGCACGGAATCGCTGTGGACACACGGTTGATGGGAATTAAAATTTACCCAGGTCGTGGCCTGTTGGCGTCGGATCTGGAAGAGATCATACGTGATAGAAAATCGATAAGTCTTGTTAGTGACACTCAGCGGATTCGCATCAACACAGCGAGCCTCAATTCTGATGATGAGCGTTTTTTGCACGATAGCATCATCTTTACGATCTCTCGGTAGATGGGGCTCAGAACGGGTCGGTGTCATTCAACCGGAATGCCAGGCACGTCGTCACCACGGCATTCGGATCCGTGGACACCCCGGGGTACGTGCTATCAGCCATGAGGACGGGTGCAGCCTGCACTTCGCTGGTATTGTATGGAAGCAACCTGTTTCGCTAAGCTACCGTCGTAAACGTCGACAGCGCGTGACGTTGTAACTGATACTGATAGTGATTTCAATCCCTGTCACCGGATCGTCAGCCCAGCGATGGAAACAAGCATGGTGCGCATAACTCACTCCGGCTCTCTTGTTCGGTCAAGGTTGGCGCCGGGTAAAGGGTCAACCAAAAGTTGTCGGCATGATAACCGCTACCTGCCCTCGCAGAGATGGCTCAGTCCCTCTGCCAGATTGAATTGTTCGGCGGCCCGCACCGGAACCATGCGGCAGACAACGTCGTTGCTTGCGTGAGGTTGACCTCCCCCTCCCCTAAAATTGGTCCAGTTGCAGTAAGAAGCTGCTGCACAGGGAATTCAGGCCGTCTGGGAAATGACGCACCCCCGTTTTCCGGGCACTTTTTACGTCTACCTGGTTTGGACCCCGTAGAGGACCGCAGCTTGTTTGTCGAGCGTGGCGCGGGAAAAGATCAGCCGCTGGGTGGCTTGGGTCTGCGTTTCCGGATTGGGTTTAGGCGGATTTTGTCGGCGTTCGTTTTGCTGTTGGGCTTGTTGCTGGTTGAATTGCCAGAGGCGTTCGTAGTAGTGGGCAGCCGTTTGTTGAAATCGACGGTAATCCCAATCCTTTAGCACGTCGAACCAGAGGACATCGGGTTGATCTTGCAGATAGAGGTCGTTCGATTCGACGAATTGGATCAGCGGCAACTGGCCGGGGGCAGGAACAAGTGCTACCATGAGCGTGTCCTCCGTGCGGGCGAATGAAGAAGAAATCCTTTCATTCTTACCTACGTAGCGAGAGGACTTTTTGTTGCGCCATCGAGAAGGTTTTTTTGCAAAAAGTGGTTGGAGTTGCTCGTCGATAGGCGAGGCGGCAGCAAGAAACCCCGACAAACACTGGTTCGCCCTATCTCGCCACCCCACGAGGCGACTGGCGTTTGCAACAAACCTCCGCACATGATCGCCTTGAAGATCAAACGAAACGCTGTAATTGATGGCGTTTCAAGATTCATGCGTAGGCTCTACGCCACCCTGCAGGAAGTTACCGCGACAACGGTTGAGTTTTCATCCACCGAGGCGAAAGACGTATTAACGGAGATCCTTCGAGACGGAGCTCAATCGCTGCTGGTTCAAGCGGTTGAGACGGAGGACTCAGATGGATCGATCGTCATGCTTATCTGATGGACGCGAACGGCCACCGACAGGTCGTTCGCAACGGTCGTTTACCCAAACTTAAGATCACCATGGGCGTCGGCCAGGTCGAGATCGAGCAGCCACGTGTTCACGACCGTCGCGGGGGTGAACCTCATCGTGTAGGGCAATGACGTTTTCTGCGGCCTGGTCCGGTGGTACGGGTCGTGTGGGCACTTTCTCGACGAGATGGATGTGGCGAAAGAATGCGATCTGCGAATTTGTGGTGCTGGGTGCCTCAAGGTCCCCCGACCGGTACGACTGTTGTACACAGAGCTTGTCCGACCTATAGCAGCGTTTGCCGTTGTCCGTGAAAACCGCGGCCTATAATTTCATAGCCGTTCTCCCACTTGCACCGGGGACCGACGCATATTGCGAAAGCCGGAGAACAGCACGAGTTACCAACACGGACAAGTATTTTTGATCTCAAGGCGAAAAGACAAGAAAGCGATTGGGTGGACCGATGGACACGGAACGGCTTGAACATCTGTCAAAATTTATCGACGTCGACGATCTGATGAAGCGATGTTTTGGCAGAATCGATTTTGCGACACTCATTCTGGGTGTGCTCAACGACAGTTGTGAGGCCGATGTCTGTGAGTTGGAAGAGGCTCTTACCGAAGCCAATGCTCAGCGTGTTGCCAAGGTCTCGCACCGTCTAAAGGGAGCACTGGCGAACAGCGCTGCATTCAGCTTGAGCAAGAAGGCCGACGAGCTGAGCACATCTGCCCATGATAGCTCGACATCCGAGATGTCCGAACGCCTAGTGGACCTGCGGCGGGAGTGGGATCAACTTGCCGCCCTGATTAATGATCAAGTTACCTCAAAATCCTGAACCGAATCCATTCGCCGCCATCCGCGCACAGGAATTGGACAGCGCCCTACTGTGCTCGGTGAGAACGTGGTGAATTTAACAGAACCGAAAAGAGCACCATGACTGCATGCCTGCGAGTACTCGTTGTTGAGGACGACGTGGTATCGGCCAAATTCCTCGAGAACGCCCTGAAACACTTCGGCTACGATGTCGATTGTGCACGGAATGGTTGCGAAGGTTACGACCTCGTACGTACCGGTAGGTTTTCGATGGTCATCTCCGACTTTGATATGCCAGGAATGTATGGCGATGAGTTGTGCCGCAAGATTCGAGAAGGACACCGCAGCAGCTACGTCTACTTTGTATTGCTCACTTCGCACGGCGATACGGACCATATCATCGCCGGACTGCAAGCGGGTGCCGACGACTTTCTGGTGAAGCCGTTTAGTCCCGACGAGTTGCGAGTGCGTTTGAGGACCGGCGAACGCACCCTCTCGCTGCAAAGTCGCGATGTCATGTTGTTCACGCTGGCAAACCTGATGGAGACCCGAGACAACGAGACCGGACTTCACTTGGAAAGGATGTGCGAGTATAGCCGGATTATTGCGGATGAGCTGTCGCAGTGGGATAACTACCGAAACGAGGTAGACGGCGATTACGTACAGTTGATCTACCTGACGAGCCCGCTGCACGATATTGGGAAAGTTGGCGTTCCCGATCGTGTTCTGCTAAAGCCGGGAAAGCTGACCAGAGAAGAGTTCGACGTGATGAAGCAGCACACCGTGCTAGGTGGTAAAACGCTGGCTGCCATTGCCAAAGCTCATCCCGCAGAGAGGTACCTAATAATAGCACGCGATATTGCCATGACTCACCACGAGCAATTTGATGGCTCTGGCTATCCCCACGGCCTCGCTGGAAAGGACATCCCGCTCAGTGGACGCATCACTGCGCTTGCGGATGTCTACGATGCTTTGACCACCCAGCGGGTTTACAAGCCGAAGTTCAGCCACGAAAAGGCCCGTGGCATCATTCTGGAAGGAAAGGGAACCCACTTCGACCCCGATATGGTCCAGGCTTTCCTTAATCGGGAAGACGAGTTCATTCGCATTGCCAACCTGCTTGACTCTGGGACAGTCCCACCAACCCTGTTGCCGGCCATTGATCAGCTGGTTCCGGCGCTGGCAAAGTGCTAGCCATTGCGGACGACCGCAGTCCGTTTCGAAGATCGCCGACATTGCTGATCATTGCCAGCGCCCAAGCACTTTCCCCAAACCATACACGTGGAACTTCTTCTTCATGACAACATCCTCAATCGAGCTTTCTGCTCAAGCGCGACAGGCGACGCAGCCGATTCGGCAATGGAGTATTTGTACTCAATTGTCAGATAGTAGCGAGAAAGGGAATTCTCATGGAACGGACGACTCGCTGGATCCAGTTGGCACTGCTGACCGCTACTGCAGGGCTCCCCTGGTGCGATACCGCATGGGCCGACGGCGTCATTCTTAACGGCGTATCCGCCCAAACCATCGGCCGTGGAGGAACAAACATCGCCTTCGCTGACAACGCCTCGATGCTCCACGACAATCCCGCTAGCATGGCGTTTATGGACGGGGAGGCGATGCTGCAGATCGGTGCCACAGCGCTATTTACCGATTTCTACTACACCGACCCGGACAACGCGACGCGAGCGCAACACCAAGTGTATCCACTGCCGGAGATAGCGTATATCAAACGGATTTCGAACCAATGCGCATGCGGCCTCGGTGTCTTTTCGCCCGCCGGATTTGGTGCGATTTTCAATCTTGAGGGGCCTGCGCCGTTCGTCGGTCCGCGGCAATACAAGTCGTTCGGCTCTCTCTCCAAGTTGTTGTTCGGAGCTGCATACGTCCCAACGGATTTCGTGACAGTGGGCGCTACGATTGGCCCGGGCCTGTCATTCGTCGACCTGGAGGGTCCTTACACCTTGCAAGGAGCCGGGCTTCCTACGCTGCTGGACCTGAGCGTCGACGGTATGGCTTTGGTTTGGTCGACCGGAGTAACCATTCAGTTGACCAAGACCACAACACTTGGCGCTGCCTTTCAAAGCCAGAGCAAAGTGCAGGCTGGCGGAACGGCCGATGTCATTACTCCTATTGGAAACTCGACCTATCAAGTGGACGCTGATGTTGTTTGGCCACGCTCTGCTGGTGGTGGTGTTCGACAGCAACTTGGCAAGCGGCAAGTCCTTGCTGCCGATGTCATTTGGTTTGACTGGTCAGACGCTTTTGATACATTCGACATCAGCCTCACAGGGTCGTCCAACCCCGGCTTACCGGACATATTCGAACAGTTTCCATTGCACTGGCGCGACACCGTTTCAACCCGTGTTGGGTACGAATTCCACCGGTCCAACGGCCACGTCGCCCGTGCTGGATACACCCACCACAAGAGTCCCATTCCTGCAGAGACAATCACCCCGTTCATTCCCGCCGCCCTCGAACACGCGTTTTCGCTTGGCTACGGTTGGGGCTGGAGAGGCTGGCAAATCAATCTAGCTTACATGTTCGCGTATGGCCCAACAGTGAGTACGCAAACGAGTGACCTTGTCGGCGGCGACTTCGACCAGAGCACCCACAGCGATCGCACTCACGCCGGGGCTATCAGCTTCACTCGGCTAATCGGCGCGCGAAGGCGTGTGAATTACGGGTCAGCGGTTCGATAAGCTTTCCGACTGCCGCGGCCTGGCACGCCAACTCGATCTGGTGCTCGCACGGCAGTCGTTGCCGCACCCGGAGTTGCCCGAAGGGTGGCACACTGGTGAGGTCGGTACGGCTTTTTCCAAAGTGGGCGACATCCTGTCGTAGGCGACACCTTATTGCGAAAGTTACATCGAGTCGAATTGGGGACCGGTTCGTAGCATGTTCGTAGTATCGATGGATGATTCACCCTTGATGCCGTTGACGGGAAAATGCGCCTCGGAGACATTTCGCGGAGCTTTCAGCCTAGTCGGTTGAAATGTTCGCGGGAGCGTCGAGTGAGCAGGAGAAGCGTGATTCACCACGCAGAACTGGTAGATCGAGTAAATGGGGTCGTCGCGTTCGGGGAAGTAAGCGTCGGACGGAACCACCTCCAGACACCGCATTTGGCAGTCCGCGAGCAATTCCCCCGGTCGGTCACAGCCAAAGGTGAAAGGTTCGCCCAGGATTTGCATGCCGCGCATAAACTCTTGCACCGAGGCGGGAAACCTCTCGGCATGGACGATTGGTTCGCGATCTACCAGGTCAAGCCAAAGCAAACTCTCGGGATGGAACAAAAGTGGCTCGATTCCGCTCAGGATGCTCCGAACTTCTTCCTCCTGAAAATACATGGTCATGCCTTCCCACATGATCAGCACCGGCGCATCGGCGGGCAGCCGATCGGCCAGCGTCTCTGCCAGCGGCATCGTGCGCAGGTCGATGGGAAATTCGATCCGCTCGATACCCCGTGGAGTTTTCACCTGGTGCTGGGCCAGACGCTGGGCTCTTTCGCGCAACGTAGTGGGAAAGTCCAGCTCGTAAAATGTTGTTCCTTCCGGAAGATCGAGTCGAAACGCTCGCATATCCCAGCCAACGCCGGTGTTGACGATGTGTCGTCCTCCTGCAGAGACGAAGTTTGCAACGACGGCATCCAAATGTCGGGTTCGCGCCGCCACCATCCCTCCCAGCTGAGGTGAACGCTGGCAGAACCGCGCAGCGAGGGCCATGCCGTGTTGACCGGCCATTTTTTCGGCAAACGAATCGGAGAACATTCGGCCGTTTTCCTGGGCCCGCACACCTGCAATCAACTCGGCCGAGGAAGTCAGTTTGAGTTCATAGAGCGAATTAACGTGTTCAATGTCCAAGCCCTCTGCCCGTAGTGCCGTGGACTGGCGCGCAAAATAGGTCATCGTCGCCTCGGCTACAACCACGTCTCCATTGCGGAATTCCATGGTGATCGTCTCGATGGCAGTCTTGCCAGCCAGAAAACGCTTTTGGATTCTGCGGCAATGGTCTTCTTTGATCACGGCGGTCACTGTGAGATCACCCACGCTCGGCCGAACGTACTTCACTTCGGCGTTCAGCAGCCACAGCGATACAGATTCTGGCGAGATCACCGGATGCACGCCAACAACCGGCCAACCGGTCAACAGCGATGCCAATGCCGTACCGCCGGTGTAGTCGGCCGAGAGTACGAACATTGCGGCCTGGTGCGTAAAGTGTTGGTTTGTCGATTGAGGATTGAGCGGTAACCGCGATGTCGCTTGGCCAGGTTCGATCGACGTGATCTGCCAGTCCACAAAATCAAGTACGGGAACTTGTTCGCGCAGCAAGGAAGTCACCACTTGTGGGGACATGCGAAACTGCTTGTCCTGTTCCCAGGAGATCTCAAAAAGCGGTAGGCTTAGTGCGGGATCGTAACGTAGCATTGCCAGGTCCTTTCTAGATTTGTTCGTTCGAATGTGAAACCGTGCTGTTTGTGTTTTGCAACTAGTCCAGATCAATTGCAAAGCCAGATCTAAGTTGCCCATGCGAACGCGCAGAACCAATAGTTGTAACACGCAGATTAGTCTCTCCTACCAATTTCTAAGAACCGCCTCTCACTCTCGCGCGGGAACCTCAAACTATCATTGCAGTGCCATGTGCCCAAGGAGATTTCTGTGCAATTTGGGCAACTAAATTCGTTACATCCCCGATAATTCGACAAACCTTACCCGACCGTAAACACCGAGGGTACAACTGGAATAAGCTATACTTTTAAGATTGACGAAAGTGACTAATAGCGAAACTATGCTGCGCGCCTCATGAGGACGTCGCGGGCGGCTCGCGGCGGTCTTCTGCGTGGTGTTTCCCTTGAGAAGTGGGCGACGCCTACGTGACACACTGGAATCCCCGATACGTATCAACGGCCACGTCATGTCGACACTTGTTGAATCGCATCGATCAACGTCTGGACCAGCGGTCGACTCGGTGGGCGATTCACGCGCGTATCTCGACGGGCGATTCCTCGTGAAAGAACTGCTCGGACGACCACAGGGTACCGAGGTGCTGCTGGCTGAAGACCAAGAGACCGGCGCGGCAGCAGCCATCAAGGCGATTCGGCTCGAATGGATCGCGCCCAGCGTTCTAATGCGTTTAGAGTACGAAGCGTCACTGGTCACGCATATCACGAGCCGCTGGTTACCGAAGCTGATTGCGTCCGGACGCGAAGGTGATACGTTTTTCCTGGTTTGGGATTATATCTCTGGCGTACCATTGCACGATCGACTTGCCGCGGGGCCACTCTCTGTAATCGAGACGCTGGTTGTTGCCCGATCGCTATTATCGGCGTTGCGAGACCTGCACGCCGGCGGTGTCCTGCATCGCAGCGTTCAACTGACCAAAATTATCGTCAATCCGGGATTGCCGCTCAACCGAGCCACGCTAGTAGACTTCGGTGCCGCCAGGTCTATCCAACTTGAGGCACCGCTGAATCTGCAACCTTTAGACGTCGCTTTGTATTGCTCGCCCGAACAAGTGGGGTCGATCGATTGCGACATCACGGCGGCATCCGATCTCTATTCGGCTGGGGTCGTTCTGTTTCATTGTCTAGCAGGTAGGGCCCCGTTCGACGGAAACACCATTGGCTCGATTCTGTTTCGACACATGACCGAGCCGGTGCCGGACCTTGGCGCCAGCAATTCCCATATTCCTCGGGCACTCGTGGAGCTGATCGAACGGCTACTAAAGAAAGACCCTCAAAATCGATATCAGTCCGCTGCCGCCGCCCTTGCAGATCTCGACGCGATTGCTGAAAGCCTGGACCAAGGGATCCGGGAACCTTCAATTGTCATTGGATCACAAGATCAGCGCACAACGCTCACCGAGGCTGCCTTCGTGGCGCGCACAAGCCAAATGGCAGCGATCGACGCTGAAATCGTCAATGTGAAAACCAGACGTGGCTCGATCGTTTTGCTGGAGGGCGAATCCGGTTCCGGCAAGACCCGATTGCTTGCCGAGATTTTGCGGCGCGCAGCCGGCAGAGAATGCTGGATTCTGAAGGGCTTGGGAGCCAGCGACGTTTCCCAACGACCATTTCGGCTGCTTGACGGAGTGGTTGAAGGATTTTTGACTGCCGCCAGCTCCCGGCCAGAACTAGTTGAAGCGCTTCAAGAGCGGCTCGGGGATTATGCTGGGACAGTGGCAGCCGCGCTGCCAGCGCTGGGAGACGCCTTGCGCGACGAGTCCCGCGAGTTATCAGCGCCTGAGGCCACGGGCGAAGCACGGACGATCGAGGCACTCGTTACGTTTTTGAACGCGCTGGGCGAAATCGACCGCCCGGTGCTGCTGCTATTGGACGATTGCCAGTGGGCTGACGAGCTCACGCTTAAACTGCTTACACGCTTCGAGTCGGTTCGCCAACAGCACGAGACCGCGAGCCGTGTATTGCTGGTGTTGTCGTTTCGCTCCGATGAGATCGACGAGGACCACCCACTGCAAAGACTCCGAGCCTCGGCACATTTGACATTGCCTCCTCTCGAGCCCAGCGAAGTGCGACAACTTGTCGAATCGATGGCGGGCCCGTTACCCGATGAGGCAGTCGACATCGTGAATCGACTTTCTTCTGGAAGCCCATTCATGGCGTCGGCCGTTCTGCGCGGTCTGGTGGAATGCCGCGCGTTGGAGGCAACCTCGGAGGGTTGGCGGATTGACCCGGCTGCGCTAGCCGATGTGAGTTCGTCGAGTCAAACGGCAAACTTTCTCGCGCGCCGCCTGGAGTTGTTGCCTGCCGAGACCGTCCGTCTGCTGTCCGTGGGGTCCGTGCTCGGCAAACATTTCGATTTGGAAGCGGCCCGACAGCTTGCCGATATGAGCCCAATCCGGGCGATCGAAGCGCTCGACGAAGCTCGCAGCCGACATTTGGTGTGGATTCAACCCAACGGCGCCCAGTGCGTTTTCATTCACGACAAGATCCGGGCCGCGTTGCTCGATCGAATGTCGGTCGAGGACGTACAACACACACATCGACGCGCGGCGGAGTACCTGCTCGAACAGGCGCCCGATCGTGTCTCGGATATTGCACATCACTTTCATGCCGCCTCCGAGAGCAAAGCAGCCTTTCCGTTCGCACTCCAAGCCGCAAACCAGGCGCGATTCCAATACGCGCTCGAAATCGCCGAGCAGCAGTATCGCATCGCACTGTGCGGAGCAGGGTCGGATGAGGATCGATTTCGGATCACCGAAGGACTGGGCGATACGCTCATGCTGCGGGGCCGTTACGATCAGGCCGATGAGTGGTTCACAGCGGCGGCACCGCTTGTGACCGAGCGGTTGGCACAGTCGCAACTCCGCTATAAGATTGGCGAACTGGCATTCAAACGTGGTGATGTTGAAAACGCGATCGGTGAGTTCGAGTCGGCGCTCCAGCTCCGAGGTTGCTTCGTGCCTCAACAGGTTTGGCTCACCTTCGCGCTCCTGATGTGGGAAGGGGTGATTCAGATTCTGCACACGACATTCCCCCGGTTATTCCTCCACCGCATGGGTCGCAAACCCGACGATGCCGAGAGAATGACACTTTCCCTGCTCAGCTCACTGGCGCATGGCTGTTGGTACTCGCGGAGCAAGCTGCTTGCTCTGTGGGCCCACATGCGGGGTCTCAACCATGCGGAAAGGTTCTTGCCCAGTTCCGAATTAGCGCAAGCGTATTCCGAACACGCGCCAGCAATGACTTTGGTGGGCTGCTATCGTCGCGGTGTTGTCTATGCCGAGAAGTCGTTGCAGCTACGCAAGGACCTCGGCGATCTGTGGGGACAGGGACAATCGCTGGTCTTCTATGGGATCACCCTGTTCGCCGCATCTCGCTTCCGTGAATGCATCGACCGCTGCCGAACAGCGATCCGTATCCTCGAGCGGATGGGCGACTACTGGCAGATTCACATGGCGCGATACCAAATCGCTGCCTCGTTATTGTACTTGGGTGACTTACAAGGTGCCGAAGAAGTAGCCCAGATGAATCACAAGTCGGGACTCGAAACGGGAGACGAGCAAGCGTCGGGAATCATCCTCGACGTTTGGGCGCGCGCGTCTGGTGGTGCGGTCCCCACAGCGATAATTGAAGAAGAGACGCAGCGTTCGCGCACCGATGCACAGGGGACGAGTCAAGTACTGCTGGCGCAGGGCATATGCCGATTATTGGTCGACGACGAGCTTCTCGGTGCCGTTGAGTTGTTTGAGCGATCAGTCGATGTGGCAGCGAAAGCAGGCGTCCGCAACGCGTACACATCGGCAGCTTGTGCTTGGGCAGCCACGGCCTGGCGAATGCAGACCGAGCGCATTACGGATGTGACACCCCAGCGGAGACACGGGCTGTTGCGGCAAGCGCGCCGTGCCGCTCAGCGAGCGGTGCGAGCATCGTGGATCTGTCGTAACGATCGACCCCACGCGCTGCGCGAGTATGCCGTGACGCTGGCCATGTCCGATCGACTAAGAAAAGCTCGTCGCGTCTTTGCCACCGCGATTCGCACGGCCGAATCGCTGGACGAACGGCATCAGCTCGCTTTGACACTACAGGCGGCCAGCAAAATCGGGCAAGAAACAGGCTGGCCAGAGGCGGCAGAACAAGGACGCAGGGCACGTGCTATTCTGGCCGAACTGTCGCTAACCGCCGAAGTCGCGGGCCGCGAGGGCGATGCGCTAGAGTTGGCCAGCCTGTCGCTTGTCGACCGCTTCGACGCCGTGCTAGATGCCGGAAGTAAGATTGCTTCCTCGCTCGATCCGGTCGCAATTTTCGACGCCACCCGCAACTCCGCCCTGCACCTGCTGCGTGGCCAGCAGTGCGAAGTGTCGTCAATCATGTTGACCGAGGCGGACCTTCCCGCGGAGACGGTGGCTGGTGAGATGCAATCGGTCGCCCCCGCCGATCTGGTCCAGCGGGCGCTGGTCGCCGGTAAGGCGATCGCAGAAGATGGAACGTTCGACGATACGTCGGGCGCAGCAGCCACCGACGCTCAGAACGGTTCTGCCCTGTGTGTGCCAATCCACGTACGCGGCCGGCCGGTAAGTTGTCTGCAGGTCGTCCATCGGCACATGCGTGGGCTATTCGGACCCGACGAAGAGCGAATAGCCGATTTCATCGCCACAATTGCCGGCGCCGCGGTGGAAAATGCCGAAGGCTTCGCTGAACTACAAGATCTCAACGAATCGCTGGAGCAACGCGTTGCCGAACGAACCGCCGCGGCTGAGTCGCGGGCTCGCGAGCTGGCGGTTTCCAACACGGAGCTGGAGAGGACTGCCAACGAATTGCGCGCGACTGAGGAAGATCTACGAGAAGCGAAGCAACTTGCCGAGCAGGCAAACGAAGCGAAGAGCCGCTTCCTGGCTACCATGAGCCATGAGATTCGGACGCCTATGAACGGTGTTTTAGGCATGGCGGAACTAGTGCTCAACACTCCGTTGAGCGACCAGCAGCGCAATTACATGGAGACGGTAAAGAACTGCGGAAACGCCCTTCTGACGTTGTTGAACGACATCTTGGACGTCTCCAAAATCGAGGCCGAAAAGATGGAATTGGAAACCATCGCCTTCGAGTTTCGCGATGTGGTTGCTGACGCGGCGCGTCTGCTAGCGGTGACGGCCTCGCGCAAGGGAGTCGAACTACTTTACCACGTCGATACCAATGTCCCGCCGCAGATGATCGGAGACCCCGGTCGCATCCGGCAGATCATCGTCAATCTGATCAGCAACGCAGTGAAGTTCACTTCCAAAGGTCACGTACTGGTGGACATTGCCCTCGAGCGAGAAAAAGCAGACAATGTTGTGCTACACTTCCGCGTTCAGGACACGGGCATTGGTATCGCGAAAGAAAAAATTGATGCTGTTTTCGAAGCGTTCCACCAGAGCGACAGTTCGACGACGCGCGGGTACGGTGGCACCGGGCTCGGACTGTCGATATCGATGCAACTTACAAAGCTGATGAAGGGGAAGATGTGGCTCGAAAGTGAGCTAGGCATAGGCAGCACATTTCATTGCCTGATTCCGTTTGTCGCCGGGACGCAATCGGCACCGAATCACAGGTCCAACTCCGCGAGCAACCACCGCGTGCTGGTCGTCAGCAGTCAGGACGAGGTCCGACGCATTTGTAGCGATATGGTAGCTGAAGGCGGATTTGTCGTCGCAGGTGCCGTGGACGCAGTCACAGGAGACACGCTTCTCGGCAAAGAAGGAAGTGGCGACGCGCCGGACGTGGTGTTGATTGATGTATCGGCGGCAACACGGACTGAGATCGAAGTCGCCGAAAAGATTCTCGCGATTCCCCAAGAGAACCAACCGGCGGTGATCATGTTAATACCGGCTGGATGTGTCGAGACGGCTGACCGCTGTCGCGAACTTGGCTTGACCCAATTGCTTTTGAAGCCCGCTAAGACCTCCGAACTGGCAGAGGCAATTGCCCACACCATGGTGGTGCACTCACTTGCCGACGACACGACATCTGCCCAGACCAGATCTGACGCTGGGTCAAAGCTGCGAATCCTGGTAGCTGACGACAGCCCTGTTAACCAGGAAGTGGCACAGGGTCTGTTGGAACTCTTCGGACACGAAGTTGTTCTGGCCAACAACGGGTGCGACGCGGTAAAGCTCTATCAGAGCAGCGATTTGGATGTGATCCTGATGGATATCGAAATGCCCGAGATGGATGGTCTGACCGCAACCCGAGCCATCCGTGACTGGGAGGCGTCCGAGGGATTCTCGCGCGTGCCAATCTACGCTCTGTCGGCGCATGCAGCGCAAGAATTCTCTAACGAGTGCATCGCCGCAGGAATGGACGGCCACGTTGCCAAACCCATTCAACCGGAGGAACTTTTCGGTATCGTCGACTCAGTCGTGGCCGCGCAGTCGAGTTCTTGAAAGCCAGTCCTGATCTCCGGGTACAGTGAGTTGCCAGTTGTCGACTGACCTTCCCCCCGTGAAAAGTACCAGTGCATGTGAGAGAGTCCAGCCCGGGCTTTAGCCCGGAAAGGATTTTTTTAGATGGCACAGAAACGTCATGGAGTTGACCAGATTATCCCGATGTTGC
>Ga0310121_10003660_pt1 | contig 13923 bp, 5 predicted proteins | sample CB27_Tmax_986_MG_FD_203504 | JGI IMG/M metagenome (GOLD analysis project Ga0310121, IMG submission 203504) | Marine microbial communities from Western Arctic Ocean, Canada - CB27_Tmax_986 | ecosystem: Environmental > Aquatic > Marine > Oceanic | place: Canada: Western Arctic Ocean | collected... | reverse complement strand
TGATGTTCTTAAACCTATTTCTTGTATAATTACCCTATCTCCATCTATTTCTAAAATATCACCCACCTTTACCGAATGTTCAAAAAGTAATATTATACCTGATAACATATCATTAAAAGTTTGTTGAAGACCAAGCCCAACCCCAACAAGTAGTGCGGCAGATCCTGCCAACAGAATGGTTACTTTAATTCCTAACGCCTCTAACATAAGGGTAATTGCTATTATCCATATCAAATATTTTATAATTTGAAATAATGCAAAAGCACTTCCTTCATCAAGTTTATGAAGTTTCTTTTTGTTAAATAATGCTTTACTAATTAACCATAAAACTAGTTTTGTAATTATGAAAATTACAGCTATACTAAATATTTCAAAAATAGACAGTGAATGATTGTTGAAATGAAATATTTCAAAATTAAAAAAATTAGTTATTGTGTCCATTAGTTCTTTTTAGTAGTTAAATTTACATATTTCTTCTGTACTGACCGCCTACTTCAAATAAGGCATTAGTTATTTCACCAAGAGAACATACTTTTCCTGCTTCCATCAGAAGTTCAAATATATTTTTGTTTTGTATGGCTGTCTCTTTTAGTTTAGTCAGTAATTCAGCTGATTTATCTTTACTTCCTTTGTGCAACTCCTCCAACATACTTATTTGATATTTTTTTTCCTTTTCAGTGGCACGGATAACTTCTTTAGGAATAATAGTAGGAGAACCCTTTTTATTCAGGAAAGTATTCACTCCAATAATTGGATATTCCCCACTATGTTTCAAAGTTTCATAATACAAACTTTCTTCTTGTATTTTACTTCTTTGATACATGGTTTCCATAGCTCCCAAAACGCCTCCTCTTTCTGTGATTCTATCAAATTCTGTAAGTACCGCTTCTTCCACCAAATCAGTTAATTCTTCAATAATAAATGCTCCTTGAATTGGATTTTCATTTCTTGCAAGCCCTAATTCTTTATTGATGATAAGTTGAATGGCCATTGCTCTTCTTACTGATTCCTCAGTAGGAGTAGTGATGGCTTCATCATAAGCATTAGTGTGTAAAGAATTACAGTTGTCGTAAATCGCATAAAGAGCCTGTAAAGTAGTACGGATATCGTTAAAATCAATTTCTTGAGCATGTAAAGATCTTCCAGATGTTTGGATGTGGTATTTTAACATTTGAGCTCTTTTGTTGGCACCATATTTATTCTTCATTGCTTTTGCCCATAATCTTCTGGCAACTCGCCCAATTACTGCATATTCTGGATCAACACCATTACTGAAAAAGAATGAAAGATTGGGCCCAAACTCATTGATGTCCATTCCTCTGCTAAGGTAGTATTCCACATAAGTAAATCCGTTAGCCAGTGTAAATGCTAATTGTGAAATAGGATTTGCACCTGCTTCCGCAATATGATAACCCGAAATAGAAACCGAATAGAAATTTCTCACTCCATTTTCAATAAAATATTCCTGTACATCTCCCATCATTCTTAGTGCAAACTCTGTAGAAAAAATACAAGTATTTTGGGCCTGATCTTCTTTTAAAATATCTGCCTGTACAGTTCCTCTAACTTTAGTTAAGGTTTCTGTTTTTATTTTTTGGTAGATGTCATTTTGCAATACTTCATCTCCAGTAATTCCTAATAAAAAGAGTCCTAAGCCATTATTTCCTTCTGGTAATTCGCCTTGATATTCTGGTCGTTTCACTCCTTTGTTTTTATAGATGGAGTTAATCTTTTTTTGAACTTCTTTTTTCAGACTATTTTCCTTTATATATTTTTCACATTCTTGATCAATAGCAGCATTCATAAAGTAAGCCAACAGCATTGGTGCTGGTCCGTTTATGGTCATACTCACAGAAGTCATTGAGTTTGTCAATTCAAAACCAGAATATAATTTTTTCAAATCATCCAAACAACAGATGGAAACGCCAGCATTTCCAATTTTTCCATAAATATCTGGTCTGTTTCCAGGGTTGTTTCCATAAAGGGTTACCGAATCAAATGCTGTAGAAAGTCGTTTTGCTGGCATTCCTAAACTTACCAAATGGAATCTTTTATTTGTCCTTTCTGGCCCCCCTTCTCCTGCAAACATTCTAGTCGGGTCTTCTTCTTCTCTTTTAAAAGGAAATAGCCCTGCAGTATATGGGAATTCTCCAGGAACATTCTCTTGCAATTGCCATTTTAAAAGGTCTCCCCAAGCTTCATATTTTGGTAAAGATATTTTTGGAATATCAGAGTTGGATAAGGATTTTGAATGGGTTTCTATAGAAAGTTCTTTCTCTCTTACTTTAAATTTGAAAATTTTGGCTTTGTATTTTTTCTTAACTTCTTTCCAAGAGTCAATTAGTATTTTGTTTTTTGGATCTAAATCCAACAGCAATGTTTCGTATTCACTTTTTATTTTTGCAATTACTTCTTTCGATACATTTGAAAGTATCTCTAGTGATTTTTGAAGAGCATATAGTTTTTGGGCCACATCTTTTTGATCGTCTGCCCATTTATCATAAGCTCTATTATTTTCAGAAATTTCTGATAAATAACGTACTCTGTTTGGAGGAATTATAAATATTTTCTCACTCATTTCATCAGTTATCTCAAAAGAAGAATTGAAGTTTCCTAATCCTTTTTCTGAAAATTTATCCATTATTGCTTTGTAAAGGCAGTTGACTCCAGGGTCATTAAACTGAGAGGCAATAGTTCCAAAAACAGGCATAGAATTTACATTCTCCTCAAAACGATTATTGTTTCTTTGGTATTGTTTTTTTACATCTCTAACAGCGTCCAAACTTCCGTTCTTATCAAATTTATTAATGCAGATAAGGTCTGCAAAGTCAAGCATATCAATCTTTTCCAACTGAGTTGCTGCACCATATTCCGGAGTCATTACATAAAGAGAAATATCTGAATGTTCCAAGATTTCTGTGTCTGATTGTCCTATGCCAGAAGTTTCCAAAATGATTAAATCATAATTAGCAACTTTTAAAATATCAAGCGCATCATTTACATGTGCTGAAAGCGCTAAATTTGCTTGGCGAGTTGCTAAGGAGCGCATATACACTTGCTTAGATTTTATAGAATTCATTCTTATTCTATCACCTAACAAAGCTCCTCCAGTCTTTCGTTTAGACGGATCAACTGAAATAATAGCTATATTCTTATCAGGAAAGTCACTAATAAATCTTCTAACCAATTCATCTACTAATGAGGATTTTCCTGCTCCACCCGTTCCGGTAACTCCTAGTATTGAAGTTTCTGATTTTGAGGCAAGTTCTTTTATTTCTGTTAAAATGGATTTGTGTTTTTCAGGGCAATTTTCTGCTGCTGAAATCATACGGGCAATCGCATTTATATTTTTATTTTTTATTTCATCAATACCACCTTCTAAATGCTCCCCAATTAAAAAATCTGATCGCTCAATAAGGTCGTTTATCATCCCTTGCAAGCCCAGTTTTCTACCATCATCTGGGTGGTAAATCCTGGTGATTCCGTATGCCTCTAATTCCTTAATTTCTTCTGGTAAAATGGTTCCTCCACCTCCTGCAAATATCTTAATATGAGATGCTTTCTTTTCTTGTAAAAGGTCATACATATATTTTAGGTATTCAGTGTGTCCTCCTTGGTAAGAGGTTATTGCAATAGCATTTGCATCTTCTTCAATAGCACAATTAACAACTTCTTCTGCCGATCTATCGTGCCCCAAATGAATCACCTCACATCCTGTAGCTTGAATAATTCTCCTCATGATGTTTATGGCGGCATCATGTCCATCAAATAGACTTGCTGCCGTTACAATTCTGACTTTATTTTTAGGTGTAAATTTCTTCACTTTATCCATTAAGTTTTCATTCTTTAGTTTGCAAATTTACACTTTTACTGTTGATTAGCGAATTGACAATTAATTTGATATTTTTACAACAACAAAATACTTTAAAAAAATGAATAGAATTTTACTTTTTACATTAGGACTAATTATATTTTCTTCTTGCACTGAGCCAAAAAATAAATCGGTTATGTATGCTTCTGATAATCCTGCAGAAAGAATAGTTTGGGAAAGAATGAGGCTTGCTGACCCTGCAACAGGAGAGGTTCCAAAAAACATAAGACAAAAAGAAATGATTTTTGCAAAAACTTTACCAAAGTCATCTGCTTTGTCAAAAGCAAACTGGAAACATAGAGGACTTTATAATGTAGGGGGACGAACAAGAGCACTAGCTTTCGATGTGTTAAATGAGAATACTATGTTAGCAGGAGGTGCAACAGGAGGAATGTTTCGTTCTGTGGATGCTGGAGCCTCTTGGAATATGACAACTAATCCAAATCAGGAACATAGAATTTCATGTTTAACTCAAGATAAAAGAGTAGGAAAAGAAAATGTTTGGTATTTTGGTACTGGTGAAAATAGGGGTTCTTATTTAAGTGATGTATCAGTTTATGGTAATGGTATATGGAAGTCTATTGATGGTGGTTTAAGTTGGGATTCTTTACCTATTACAACATCAAACACTCCAACTGTTTTGGATGGTGATTTCGATTTTACTTTTAGTATAAAAACGGATGTGAGTAATGATAGTTTGGATGTTGTGTATGTGGCAACAAGAGGAGATATTTACAAATCAGAAGATGGCGGATTGAATTGGTCAAAACAACTAGGAGGGGCCAATATTTATTACTACCAATATACTGATGTTGATATTACGACTCAAGGAACAGTATATGCTACTATTAGTAGTAATTGTAGCGACAAAGGAATATGGCGCTCAGCTGATGGTCAAAATTGGGTTAATATAACAGATTCATTGTTCTCTCCAGTGTATAGTAGAGTTGTCATTGGTATTAATCCTGCAAATGAAAATGAGGTCTATTTTTTAGCAGCCGAAACTACTGGTTATGGTCAGCATACTAACGTATTTTTTGGTGGTGAAACTTGGACTTCCCTTTGGAAATATGAATATATTTCAGGTGATGGTAGTGGTAATGGTGGTCGGTGGACTGATTTATCAGCCAATATACCAACAAATCAAAATTTTTCCTTTGATAATTTTAACGCACAAGGCTCATATGATTTGGTGGTGAGTGTTCATCCAACTGATTCTAATTTAGTAATAATAGGGGGTACTAATTTATGGCGTTCAACAGATGGTTTTACTACTTCAAATAATACTTCAATTATTGGAGGATATAGAGCGGGTTCATCTGAGGGTGATGGGAATTGGGGATCATACCCAAATCATCATCCCGATCAACATGTTATTTTGTACTTACCCTCTAATGATAATATTATGGTTAATGGAAATGATGGTGGTATTTTTAAAACACAAGATATATATAAAGATACAGTTGAATGGGAATCGTTAAATAATGGCTATAACACTACTCAATTATACACTGTTGCAATCAGTAAAAATGCAAACTCTGAAGTTTTGCAAGGGGGTTTGCAGGATAATGGTAATCGGGTAACTTTTACAGACGAAACAGATGCTACTTGGAATATGCCTTTTAATGGGGATGGATCACATGCTGGAATTGCTGATAATGAAGAAGACTTTTATTTAACAATTCAAAGAGGGGTAATGTATAAAATGAAGTTAGATACCAATGCTACTAGATTGGATTTTCAAAGACTAGATCCTGCGTCATGTGATAGCAATAAATACATGTGGATGAATCCAATGAAAATGGATGCAAATGATGATAATGTTATATATTGGGCTGAAGGTAATAAATTATGGAGAAATAATGATTTAAGTAATATTTTATACAATAGTTCACATCAAAAATCAGATTTAGGATGGGAAATGTTTTCAGATACTTTATCTCCTCCAAGTATGAAAATATCTACACTCACCTCTTCAGTTAGTCCGGCTAATATATTGTATGTTGGAACTCAAAATAAGCGTATATACAGAGTTGATAATGCTAATGTTGGCGATCCTGCTGTTGTTCAGCTACCTCCTATTCCTACAGGAAGTAATTCGTATTGTACCGATATTGCTATCAACCCTACAAATGCAGATGAAATTTTGGTTGTATACTCTAATTATAGTGTTTATTCTTTGTTTCATAGTATGGATGCTGGTCAGAATTGGCATAAAGTTGCAGGAAATTTAGAACAAAATGCAAGCGGTTCAGGTAATGGACCCTCCTGCAGAACAGCTGCTATTATTCCATTAGGGAATGATACCTTGTATTTGGTAGGAACTACGGTGGGCTTATTTGGGACTTCTAATTTAGATGGGGAGAATACAGTTTGGAAACAAATTGGGCATACTACTTTTGGGTCAACTATTGTAGAATATATCACTTATAGGCAATCGGATGGATTGTTAGTAGTGGGGACTTTTGGTAATGGAGTTTATCAAACTAATCTTACTTCTGTTGGTGATGTATTGGGTGTCAATACTATTAATATTCCATCTTTTGAATTTAATATCTACCCTAACCCTGTAACTAATAAAGCAACCCTTGAGTTTACTTTAAATAAATCATCAATGGCAGGGGTCTTAATTTATGATGAGTTAGGAAGAATAGTGAAAAAAATGAAAAAGATTGAATTTAGAAAAGGAAGTAATAGTATTCAATTAGATGTTGAAGATTTTAAAACCGGGATTTATTTTATAACTTTGAATATTGATGGTGAGGTGATTAGTAAACAAATTGTAATAAACTAAAATTATGAAAAAACTAGCACTAATAATAATTTGTTTGCCCTTGTTTGTTGCTGCGCAATTTACTTTTGTTCCTGATGATAATTTTGAACAAGCATTAATAAATCTAGGTGTGGATTGGATATTTGATGATTATGTAGAAACTGCAGGTATTGATACCATTACTTATTTGTATGTATTTGGGCAGAATATTGCTGAGTTGACAGGTATTGAGGACTTTATTTCATTAATAGGGCTCTCTTGTAGTGATAATGCTTTCACTACACTTGATTTAAGTAACAATCCTAATCTTTTTGAAGTGAATTGCAGTATTAATCAACTCACATCCTTAGACGTAAGAAATGGAAATAATTCTGGATTATGGTATTTCACATCAATGAATAATCCTGGATTAGATTGTATTGATGTTGATGATCTAGCATGGACTAATATTAATTGGACAAAAGATAGTTGGACAACTTTCAGTACGAATTGTAATCCAACAGGAATTAAAGATTACAATAGCCAAAGAAAATTAATAAAAGTATTGGATGTATTTGGCAGAAGTGTTACTCCAAAACCAAATATGACCTTATTATACATCTATAGTGATGGCGCAATTGAAAAAAGACTAATAATTAAATAATATGAGAAAAATCTTACTTTTACTATGTATTCCATTTGTTGGTATTTCGCAAACAGATTATGAATTAGCATTTAATTCTGCTACTTTGGATTATGTAGAAATTCCAAATACATCTTCAGTTATTGCAAATAAAACGGCTTTTTCCATAAGCTGTTGGGTTAATCCTCAAGCAAATACTACACATTCGGGTATAATGGGTTTTCGAAATAATACGGATGCCGATTTTTATTTACTACAATTACAGAATACTAATAATATTGAAGCTAGATTTAGAAACTCAAGTAATGTAAATTATGATATTACTGCTACTAACTTATTGGACTTTAATCAATGGCAACATTTAGCATTTACTTATGATGGAAGTAATATTCATTTGTATAAAGATGGAGTATTGATTAGTAGCACTCCTGCAAACGGAATGATTACGCAATCTGCTCAATCATTTAGATTAGCAGGCTTAGATTATCAAAATGATGTATTTCATATGAATGGCAGATTAGATGAGGTAAGATTATGGGATGTGGCTTTATCACAGACTGACATAAATAATTGGATGTGTATACCAATAGACTTGACACATCCTAATTATAATAATTTGATGGGGTATTGGAGGTTGAATGAGGGGACAGGAACTATTTCAAGTGATATGTCAGTTAATGGAAATAACGGGACACTTATAGGAGGAACAACATGGCAAACAACTACAAATTGTACCGCCACCTCTGTGCAAATATATGGATGTACAAACCCTCTTGCTTGTAATTATGATGCATTAGCAACAATAGATGATAGTTCTTGTTTTTATCTAGACATTATAGCTGTTACTACAAGCGTAAGTTGTAATGGTAGTTTTGATGGTAGTATTGTGGCAACAGCTACAGGAGGCACTTTTCCTCTTCAATATTCATTGGGAGCAGGATTATCACAAGCCAGCGGAACATTTTCAAACCTTTCTGCAGGCACCTATTATATTGATGTAACTGACGTGAACGGCTGTACATCAAACCAAATGGTTATAATTACAGAACCACCTGCTTTAAGTATTTCAGTAGATTCTACTGATGAAACTTCTACATTGAATGATGGTTCGGCTACTGCTACCGTTCTAGGAGGTACGCCTAATTATGCGTATGCTTGGAGTAATGGAGGAGCAACTAATCCGCAAGTTAATTTAGCGCCTGGTTTATATACTGTTATAGTAACAGATGCTACTGGATGTACAATTTCAGACGCAACCTCTGTGAATCCTTATTTTACTACTGGTGTTGTAAATATTAAGAATACTAGTAAAACCCTAATTAAAATTACTGATATGTTAGGGCAAGAAACACCTTACAGAAGAAATGCCCCATTCTTTTACATCTATGATGATGGAACAGTTAAGAAACAGATTATTATTGAATGAGAAAACTTATCTTTTTTTTAGCATTTCTTCCTTTGTTTTCATTTTCACAGAATGTTGATCATTGGGAAACAGTAGTTTTTGATAATGATATTTGGAGATATTTGGAAGGCACGTATGAACCTGATACTAATTGGAGGAAACTATCATTTAATGATGCTAGTTGGTTACAAGGGCAGGGGGGTGTTGGCTATGGAGATGGTGACGATAATACTATAATCAATCCTGTAACATCACTGTATTTAAGAAAACAATTTACTATTATCGATACTTCTGAAATTGCAGCAGTAATTTTGCATGTAGATTATGATGATGCCTTTGTAGCTTATTTAAATAATATTGAGATTGCAAGGTCAAATATTGGAAGTGTAGGCGATCATCCACTGTATAATCAAGGATCAACATCTTTGCATGAAGCACAAATGTATCAAGGAGGAAATCCTAATCAATTTATTATTAATACTCAACTATTAAATAATATTTTAAATCAGGGGAATAATGTATTGTCTGTACAAGTACATAATGATAATATTTCATCTTCTGATTTAACTGGCCGTATCTTTCTTTCATTAGGAATAAACACTACATCTACTAATTATTTACCAACTCCTTCTTGGTTTCAACCACCTCTTATTTTTACAACATCTAACTTACCCATTGTAATCATTAATACTAATGGACAAACTATTGTAGATGATCCAAGAATTGTTTGTGATATGGGTATTATTGATAATGGATTCGGTAATATCAATTCTGTAAATGATCCTTTTAATGATTATAATGGCAAGATTAGTATAGAATACAGGGGGAGTAGCTCACAATCCTTTCCTAAAAAACCATATGCTTTAGAAACACAAGATTCACTTGGAAACAATAATAATGTTTCCCTTTTAGGTATGCCTGTGGAGAATGATTGGATATTATATGCTCCTTATTCAGATAAAGCTTTAATGCGTAATTTTCTAACTTTTGATTTAGGAAGAAAAATGGGGCGTTATGCGCCAAGAACGGTTTATTGTGAACTTGTAATAAATGGAGATTATAAAGGTATTTATATCTTAATGGAGAAAATAAAAAGAGATAATGATAGAGTAGATATTGCCAAACTAGATGCTGATGATTTGGCAGGCGATAGTTTAACTGGGGGGTATATAATTAAGGTAGATAAGTATACTGGAACAGGAGGAACAGATTGGCTTTCAGATTTTCCTAATATTGGTGGTAATAATTTATATATTCAATATCATTATCCAGATGCATCTGTAATGTTGCCACAGCAATTAGATTATATTGAGCATTATGTGGATAGTTTTGAATACGCTCTAGCTGGCCCAAATTTTGCTGATACTTCTATTGGATATGCAAAATATATTGATGTAAACTCTTTTATTGATTTATATATAATAAATGAACTTTCAAAAAATATTGATGGATACAGATTAAGCACCTATATGTATAAAGATAGAGATGATAATGGTGGAAAACTTACTATGGGGCCATTTTGGGATTATAATTTAGCTTTTGGTAATGCTGACTATTGTAGCGGAGGTATTACATCAGGATGGGAAGTAAATGGTGGTTGTGGAGATAATAATCCTTTTTGGTTTGAGCGCCTTTTATCTGATACAATTTACCAGAATAAACTGAAATGTAGGTGGGAATATTTACGCGATAGAAGTTTTCATCAAGATTCACTTTTCAACTTTATTGATAGTATGGCTTTGTATTTAAATGATGCACAACAAAGAAATTTTCAGAAGTGGCCAACTTTAGGGACTTATGTTTGGCCCAATTATTATGTTGGCAATACTTATCAGGACGAACTTAATTTTTTTAAAACTTGGATAGGGGATAGGTTAGTATGGCTTGATAATAATTTGGGAGGAAATTGTTATGAAATTTTAGGGTGTACCGATCCTTTTGCATGCAACTATGATCCTATGGCTAATACAAATGATGGAAGTTGTAATTATAATTCAGTATCATACGATACCCTTGTTTCTAGCATAAGTATAAATTGGAATGGTATCATTTTATCAACTTCTGGAGATTATTCATACATCTTAGTTAATTCATCTGGATGCGATAGTATTGCCAATATAAACTTCACAATTAATATTACAGGCATATTCAATATATTTACCAGTCAATCCAAACGTTTGATTAAAATAACAGATGTATTGGGCAGAGAAACAAAAGGAAATAAAAACGAACCACTCTTTTACATCTATGATGATGGAACAGTGGAGAAACGAATAATAATTGAATAAATAGCTTATATTCGCACTTCTAAAACTTAAAATTATGAAAAAACTACTACTACTATTACTTTGCTTGCCTATGATTGGGTTTGGGCAATTAACTTATGTCCCGGATGATAATTTTGAGACAAAGTTAGAATTATTAGGTATGGGGGATGGCATTGCTTTAAATGATTCTGTTTTTACTTATAATATTAATACAGAAACTAGTTTAGATGTATGTGGGGATAGTATATCTGATCTAACAGGTATTGAAGACTTTATTGCTTTGGAGTGGTTAGAATGCTGTGCTAATCAACTCACAAGTCTTGATTTAGGTGCTAATACTGCTTTAACTTATTTATTTTGTCAGGATAATCAACTCACAAACCTTGATGTAAGTAATAATACTGTTTTACAAACTTTGTTGTGTTCTAGTAATCAACTCATTAGCTTGGATGTAAGTAATAATACATCTTTAACTAATTTGGAGTGTGGTGGTAATCAACTCACAAACCTTGATGTAAGAAACGGAAATAATACGAATATGTCATCTTTTTATACTTCATCAAATCCTAACCTTTACTGTATAGATGTAGATGATCCTGTATATGCAACAACCAACTGGACTAACATTGATCTATGGGCTTCTTTTAGTTCCAATTGTGCTACAGCATTTGGCTGCACGGATTCTTTAGCTTGTAACTATGATCCAGTTGCTACGATTGATGACGGTTCTTGTACAGGTCTTGTAGGATGTACTTATCCAGTAGCATGTGGTTATGATGCAGCAGCGACTTGTGATGATGGTTCTTGTCTTTTTCCTAACGGGTGTACAGACCTTGCGGCATGTAACTATGATGCTTCAGCTACTTGTGATGATGGCTCTTGTACTGGTATTTTAGGATGTATGGCAGATACAGCATGTAACTATGACGCTACAGCTACTTGTGATGATGGAAGTTGTATTTATATAAGTAATCCTGCTGTAGATATGACTATAGGTAATTGGGATTTAGTTACTCTTCCTTATAATGGTTCTTGTTTAGTGGGAGCCTGGATGCAGATGGATAGTAATTTGGTTTTTAATTCCAATAATACAATTACAGGTCCTTGGTCTGCTTGGTTTTGGACTATGTGTGATTCTGCTTTTACTATGAATCTTGGGTCTGTAAACAACCAAATAATAGGAACATATTCAAGTTTAACAGGACTTATTACAGGGCTTTATTACTCTAATGGAACCGCATCTTTTTGTGTTACTTTAACTCCAAATGGCGGTTTAACTACTTATGGCTGTACAGACCCATTAGCATGTAACTATGATGTTACAGCTACCATAGATGATGGTTCTTGTTTGACAGCTTATGGCTGTATGGATGTTACAGCTTGTAACTATGACGGTTCTGCTACTTGTGATGATGGTACATGTAACACTGTTTACGGTTGTATGGATCCTTCAGCATGTAATTATGATCTAGCAGCTACTTGTGATACTGGTTCTTGGACTTGTCAAGGTGTTTCAGGATGTATGGATTCTACAGCAAATAATTATGATTCCACCATTACTTGTGATAACGGATCGTGTACATATCTTTTGCCGTATGCAAACCTTTTCTTTTCAGAATATGGAGAAGGTAGTGGTAATAATAAGTATTTTGAAGTATATAATCCAACTTCAGATACTGTAGATTTAACTAATTATGCTTTTGCTAGGGTAAGTAATAACCCTGGTAATGGAGTTGGTGTATATGAGTATTGGGTTAATTTTGATTCATCTGCTATTATACTTCCTAATGATGTTTATGTTGTTGTGCATCCATCATCTGATCCATTTATTTTAGCTGAAGCTGATATGGATTACGGATCTTTAAGTAATGGAGATGATGGATTTGCTTTAGTTTATGGCAATCAACCTGTCTCCCCCATAAGTCCAGATAGTGGAGCCTATGTAATTTTGGATTGGATTGGAGACTGGAATGGAGATCCTGGGCAAGGATGGGAAGTTGCTGGTGTGAGTAATGCTACTGCCAATCATACTCTTATTAGAAAATGCCCAATTTCTCAAGGAGATACTTCTTGGACTAATTCAGCCGGAACTAATGCTGTAAATTCTCAATGGATAGTATTAGCTAATAATGATTGGGGAGATTTAGGAATGCACACTTACAATACTACTGTTTACGATTCACTTAGTTTTACCATTTGTAACGGATTGTCAGTTACAGTTGGTACAAATATTTACGATTCAACAGGGGTGTATACGGATGTACTTATTGCCACTAATGGTTGTGACAGTATAGTTGTTGTCAATTTAACAGTGCTTAATACTTCAGCATCTATAGTGGTCAATAACATAACTATTTGTGATGGAGATAGTGTTGTAGTAGGTAATAATGTCTATAATAATACAGGAACATATACAGATATTTTAGTTAATTCTTCAGGATGTGATAGTGTTGTTACTACAAATCTTACTGTTCAAACACCTACTTACCAAGACATCACAATTTGTGATGGAATTAGTATAATGGTAGGAAATTCTGTTTATAATATAACAGGTAGTTATACAGATACTATTCAAAGTTCAATAGGTTGTGATAGTATTGTACATACTAATTTGACAATTTATTCGCAATTTAATTCAATCTTTGGAGGTATTGCAGATAATACTGTTGGTGGTGGTAGTTTTTATTCAGGTCAGCAGAATTTAGAATTAAGTTGTTATATGCCTTCTGAATTAGTCTCAGCAGTTGTATATTCTGCAGACACCACATTAACAACTTTTGAGATTAGAGATGATAACGGAAATGTACTAGATGATACGACTGTTAATATTATTCCTGGAGGACATAGAATATATTTTAATTACTTAATGTCTGCTGGGTCGGATTATGAGCTTGGAGTGAATGGCGGTAGTAATAATTTATTTCGTAATAATTCAGGAGTAAGTTATCCGTATAATTTTGGTGCGTTAGCTGCCGTAACATCCTC
>Ga0310121_10003659_pt1 | contig 13923 bp, 16 predicted proteins | sample CB27_Tmax_986_MG_FD_203504 | JGI IMG/M metagenome (GOLD analysis project Ga0310121, IMG submission 203504) | Marine microbial communities from Western Arctic Ocean, Canada - CB27_Tmax_986 | ecosystem: Environmental > Aquatic > Marine > Oceanic | place: Canada: Western Arctic Ocean | collected... | reverse complement strand
CTCGCGCCCCGCGGGTGACGAGCTGCACACGTCGGGTCGAGAATGCCTGCCCTACGGGTCGAGGTCAAGGCCCGAGGCCGGCGAGGCCGGGTCTTTCCGCCACGTGCCTCCGATCAGTGTCCGGCGTCAGCGTCGTTCCGCGACGCCGGCGGCGGCACCGATTCGGACGTGACCAGAAAGCTGCTGAGGTAGTAGGTCACCCCCAGCACACCGAGCGCACCACCGATTCCGAGCCCGGTCTGCGGGTCATCGAACGCGAACCAGAAGAGCACAATGGCCGCTAGCCCGAAGCCGAACATCCAGACCGGCATTGTCAAGTTGACGTTGAACAGGCAGGCTCCGCCCCCGATGAGGCGATGACCCATTCTTCAGCTTCAGACGCAGGTCACCTCTCGCCAGACACCGCAGGCGCCGGTCGTATTCGAGCCCGAACGTCGCACACCACTGCCGGATCGTTTCGTAGGTGACGATGATCCCGCGCTCGGCCAGCAGATCCTCGACCTCGCGGAAACTGAGGCTGAACCTGTGGTACACCCACACCGCGTGACTGATGATGTTCGGCGGGAATCGGTATCCTCGGTAGCTCGGCATGCAGTCACTCTGCCAGATTGGAGTGGAAGTTGACAGAACCGATAGACGGCATTAGCGCCCCCTCGACGCCCTGAGATATCGGGACGATGCCGCCTGCCGACGCGCGGTCGCGTCAAGGTGCGACGCCGACATGGTACCGGGTAGCTGCTCGTCGTCTGCCGGTCTACGGTGCGGGGGACCGGGCACGGCCGAGCGACCAGCCGACGAGACCCCCGAATATGAAATTCGACGAAACGGTCTCCGCAAAATGAACACCCCTGACCACCGAGGGCATGAAGGGATTCGGCAGGAGCAACTGACCCGCACCCATGGAAAAGAACAGGGCCACGGCCAGGGCACATTCCGGCACGGCGCCCTTCAGCATGCGGACCAGGGGAACGGCCAGCGCGACGAACAGTAGTCCCCGGAGCGCCTGAAATGGAAACAGCCACGGAGTGGCGGACCAGAGCTCCCCGAGATGTGGGAGGAATCCACCGGGTGTGCCGGCGTCGTAGAACTCGCGCAACGCGGGGCTCTGCCAGGCGATGAAGTAGCCGAAGAGAAAATACACCGCCACGTAACAGCCGGACAGTAACGACAGCGTCATGCCCCACGTGGCCCGTGGCATCATCAACTGCCGGGGCGCATCCGCGGAGGCGTCCCCTGCGCGTATCTTTCCCAGGATCAGGACCGCGATCGGCGAGAACAGCCCCGCGACGATCGCTCCGAACAGGATGATCCTGCCAACCATCCCCTCGGGAAGCTGTCCCTGAAGAAAGACGAGCGACTCGATCTGCGGGAGGAACGTATTCAGCCCGAACAGCATGATGAACACCGATGACACGAGTTTCCATCCGTGCCAGCGGGAGCGATGGATGACGTAGGTCACGACCGCCGTGACCCACAGCGTCATCATGAGCAGCGACGGCACCAGAGCGCCAGCATCGACGCTCGTCGCCGAGGTCGCCTCGGTTGGAACCGCAAATTCCGCCAAACCGGTCAGGTTGCTCCCAAGGGCAAAAGACACCACCAGGACCATGGTGAGCGTCACGAGCCTGAGCAGGCGACCGGCGGCTTGTCTGAGCATGCTGGGGCTATTCGCGGTGCCGCGCCGACATCGACGTCAGCGCGACCGTGAGCATGATGGAGCGTGTGAGTATGGTACCTCCAGGTGTGACGGCCAGATCCGTCTGCTGCACGTCCGGCGTGTCAGCCGCCGCGTCGTCGGCGGCACGATCAGTCGAACCGGAAGCTTACGGGCGACGGTTCACGTCGGACAATCAGCTTGCCGACGCTCTTGGGAATCGGCCATCCGCGGTCGATTTCATTGGGTCGGGGTATTGCAACAAGGCGTGGATACCTACTACAATCAAGAAGCCGGTTGGCATGCTGTCAGCGTCACCGGTGGACCAGCCGACACGCCCTGATTTACCTGGGTTCAGGGCACCACACCGGTCACCATAACAGGACCGTCCTGCCGTCGGGTAGCCCTACCTGCCGCGGGTGCGGGCCGATTCGAAACGAGAGCAAGGAGTTCGAGGCGTCGCGTGGGAGGACTCTCTCGCATCCCCGTAGTCCGCACCCTGCACGAGCGGCATCTGCTGCTGCCGGCGGTGGTGATCCTGATCGTGTCTGGCGTCTTGGCGCAAGGCGCGTTGGTGCGCAACCAGCCGGTCGAAGCGTCGAGCCAGGACGCGCGCCTCGTGCCGGTCGCGCCACCGGGGGGGCGGCGGCCGGACCTTGAGAAGACGCCGCTCACCTATTTTGACGACTACTGGCGACAGCTGCGCGAGCGGGTCGAGGGCAGTGTAGTGCTCGTCGGTCCGGACTCGGTGCCGGCGGTGGTGGTCGTGCCTGGGCTGGCGATCAGCTCGGCCGAGGCTGGCGAGGCGGTGCTCGCGGAAGTGGAGCGGGGTCGGTTGCTCTCGACACCGGAGGCGAACCCCCCGCCGGGGGATGACCTACCTGCCCAGCTCGGTGAGAGTGACGAGACCGACATCGCCGAGACAGTGGTCGAGGAGTCGCCCAACCAGGATCCGGCATCGCCTGAGCCGTCGGCTCCCCGCCCGCATGGACTGATCGCGGTCGACCACGACCGCGGGTTGTCGCTGTTCGAAGTCGATGCTGCCGCCAGCGAACCCTTGTTGCTTGTCCCGCCGGCCGCCGTGCCGTCTGGGTCGTATGTCGGCGCGGTCACCAGGGACCGCTCGGGGCGTGCTGCCATTACGCCGGGGCATCTCGTGGCCGCTCGGGCAGAGTCGCAACCGAGTGGCGATCCGTCGCTCGCCGTGTCGATGACACTGTCGGGGTGGGGAGCGACGGCTGTCGTCAACCTGGACGGGGCACTGGTTGGGGTGGCGATCGGCGGCGGGGACGCGGCCCTCGGCACCCGTCTGTTCTCGTCGAGCGTGGTCAGACGGGTGGTCACCGAGTTGCAGCGGCCGGTGGTGTGTCGGCCACTGGCGGTGACGGAACTGGACGCCTCTGTGCTCGAGTTGCTCGAGATCGACACCGGACTCCTGATCGAGCGGGTGCGTCAGGACGCGTTCCGGTCTGAGCCGTCGCTGCAAGCCGGTGACGTGCTGCTGGAGTGGGGGGGCGAGCCGGTGACCACGCTGGAGGCCTTCGAGACCCGGTGGGATGCCCTGGTGGCCGGTGAGCTGGCGGCGTATCGCATTCTTCGAGGACGTCGCCGACTCAATGGCAACACCATCTTGCCCGCGCGCGACTGTCAACCGATTGCCGAGCCGCCGGTGCAACTCCTGCGCTATGGGTTGGCCCTTCGCTGGGCGGACGGGCCGGCCGAGGACACAGGGGGTGGCTGGCGTGTCGCGGCCACGGTCGACGGCGGACCGGCGGCGGCCGCCGGGGTCCAGGTGGATGACCTCCTGCTGGCCGTGGACGGCCGGCCGGTGGCTGAGCCTGACGCCCGCGCGCGGTTCCAGCAACTGGAGCAGCGCGGTCAGTCCGCCATCGTGACGCTGCAACGGGTCGATCAGGTGCGGATGGTCGTGCTGGTCCCCACCGACGTCCCCACCAACTGATGGCCGCCTCGCGCGGGAGCCTGATCCCCGAACCGCCTTGGACGCGGGGCGCCCTACCATTGCCAGTTGAGTCGCCGGGGCATCCCGGCCATGGCGGCGCCCGGGCCTGGTCCAGACGGCATGCATACTCCCGGTATGCGCGCTCCTCACACCGTGTCCGCCTGGCGCCGCGACGCCCCAAGATGGCAACGGTATCGTGATCAGTGTCCTCAGACAGATCGGGCTGTGGCTTGTCCGATTGCTGGCGGCTGGTTCGCGCTGGTGGGCCGAGCGCCTGCCGATCTGGCGGTGGGCCAAGATCTTCTTCCGCGCGTCGTTCCTGCCCGAGCAGAACTACCTCATCATCCTCGCGGTGGTCGTCGGCATTCTGACCGGGTTTGGATCGGTCGGCTTCATTTACCTCCTTGATCAGGTCGCCGAGTTCGCGGTTGGGCCGGTCGCGTCGCTGCTCGACGTGTTCGGACCAGCCAATCTCGTGCTGCTCCCGGCGCTCGGCGGTCTGGTCGCGGGTCCGCTGATTCACCGGTTCGCCCGCGAGGCGCGGGGCCACGGCGTGCCCGAGGTCATGACCGCCCTGGCAAACAAGGGAGGGAAAATCCGAAAGCGGGTCGCCTCCATCAAGGTCATCACGTCGTCATTGACCATCGGTTTTGGTGGAGCGGCCGGTCGGGAAGGCCCGATGGTCCAGATCGGGTCGGCCATCGGGTCGGCGGTCGGCAGTTGGACCAAGCTCGATCCACACCGGGTGCGTACCCTCGTGACCTGTGGCGCGGCCGGCGGCGTGGCCGCGACGTTCAACGCGCCCATCGGCGGCGCCATCTTCGCGATGGAGGTGTTGATCGGACGTGTGCAGACAGATTTCTTGCTGGTGTTGCTCACCTCCCTGAGCTCGTGCATGGTGGCGCGGTCATATCTGGGGAACTATCCGGCGTTTACGGCGCCCGCCTACGACCTGGTCAGCGGTCGCGAGCTCCCGCTGTACTTCCTGATGGGGCTCGTGCTCGGATGGGCCGCCATTCTGTACGTGCGAGCCCTCTACAAGGCCGAAGACCTGTTCGGCGCCTGGCGATTTCCGGACTATCTGAAGCCGGCGGTGGGTGGATTGATGGCGGGCTTGGTGCTCCGGTACTTCCCAGAGGTCTATGGCGCGGGTTTTCCGGCGGTCGAGTCGGCGTTGTGGGTGCGGTTTCCGTGGGAGCTGTTGGTCGGGTTGTTCGTGGCTGAGTTTCTGGCCAACTGTGCGACGCTCGGGTCGGGTGGGTCAGGGGGCGTGTTCGCGCCCAGCCTCTATATGGGGGCGATGCTGGGTGGTGCGTTCGGGTCGTTGGTCCACTTCATGTTTCCCGAGTGGACGGCCGGTTCCGGAGCGTACGCGATGGTTGGAATGGCGGCCTTCTTCGCGGCAACCGCGAAGGCGCCCACCACGTCAATCTTGATTTTGTTCGAGATGACGAACGACTACCGGATCATGCTGCCGCTCATGGCGGCCACCGTCGCCAGCGTGTATCAGTCGCACCGCATGTCGCCGTTCAGCATCTACACGCTGAAACTGCACCGACGTGGAATCAGCTATCCGGGTCGGGAGGAGGCCGAGCGTGCGGCGCAGCGGATGGCTGCGCCGCACGACTCGTCGCCGTAGTTACTGCGCTTCGGTGATCGTGATGGCCTCGAGGTCGTCCATCTCGGACGGAAGCTCCTCAGCGCCAGACGGCACATTGTTCTTCTGTAGCAAGAAGGCAGAGATGTCAGCGTAGCCAGCGGGGCTGAGACTGGCGGGGGCACCCTGCGGCATCGTGGTTCTGATGGCGGTATACATGTCTCCCACCGAGAGGTCGCTCCAGCGGAAGAAGAACGACGAACCGATCAGGGCGGGCGCAATGCCATCGCCCATCAGATCGTCCAGATGGCACGCGGCACATTCCTGCTCGTAGGTTTTCATGCCTCGTTCCGCCTGTTCATCGGTGTAGACTCCGTCCCAGATCGTCTCGTCCTGCGCGGCAAGCGTGGCCGCGTGCGCAGGGTGGTCAGCCCGGTTGGGAGCAAGAACCAGCGACGCGACGAATGGGCACAGCGCCGCGATCAGCAACGCCGCGGTGACGCGGCGGTTCTGGCCTGAAGACGGGTTCCGCATATCTTTGATTCCTCGTAGGTAATGGCGGCGAGCGACTGCCGACGCTCGTTCTGCCGCTGAATATCCGGCTAGATGCCACATCGGCACTAGCCCCTCAAATTATATCATCGCCCGCACCGGGACTGGCCGCTCCGGGTTCTGGGGCCTACTTGCCGTCTATCAGGTTGCCGAGACCGCCGATGTGGTCCAGCACCGAGCCCTCGCCCTGCCGGCGACCACCGGTTTGCGGCGCCGCCTTGTAGATCCGGTCGGCGAGTCGGCTTAGCGGGAGCGATTGCAGCCAGACCCGCCCCCGACCGGTCACGTGCGTGAAGAAGAGTCCTTCACCCCCGAAGAACGCCGTCTTGATGCCACCGACGACCTGCACGTCGTAGGTGACGCTCGGTTGAAGCGCGACGAGGCAGCCGGTATCGACCCGCAGGCTCTCCCCCGCCTTCAGATCCACGAGGTGGACGGTGCCTCCGGCGTGCAGGAACGACAGCCCATCACCCTCAAGACGTTGCATGATGAATCCCTCGCCTCCGAAGAGTCCCACCCCGATTTTCCTCTGGAACGCGATGCCGATGGAGACCCCCTTCGCCGCGCAGAGAAACGCGTCCTTCTGACAGATGAGATCGCCGTTCAACTCCGACAGGTCCATCGCGAGAATCTTGCCCGCATATGGGGCGGCGAACGCCACCTGCTGCTTGCTGGCTCCAGTGTTGGTGAAGACCGTCATGAAGAGGCTCTCCCCGGTGAGCAATCGCTTGCCCGCGCCCAGCAGCTTGTCCATCAGGCCAGACTGTTGCCTGTGGCCGGCGTCACCAAAGACCGTCTCCATCTCGATGTCCCTGGTCATCTACATCATGGCCCCCGCCTCGGCGACGGCGCTCTCGCCGGGGTTGATCTCGACCTCGACGTACTGCATTTCAGTGCCTTCGATGGTGAAGTCGATCTCGTGAGCCCTGCGCCCCGGCGGCACCGGGGGGGGGCGTTGGCTGGTGTCCGCCTGAGATGTGTGCGGCCAATTGCGGCACCTGCGCCAGCGCGGTCCAGTTCGACATCCCGGCCGTGAACACCAGCGTCGTGCCGTCGGCGCTGCCGTTGTGGACGTTGCCGATGATTTCGCCCTCCGACATGGGGCCAATTTGGTGTCCGTTCTTCGCCATGTACCACTGCTGTGGCGACATCTGTGATCTCCTTCGCCTGCCGCCTGCGGGATGCTCCCTCCTGGCGCCTTGCCAGCCGGGCGCCGCGCGCTGGAATCCACTGTCCAACGACGCAGACACCGCACATGAGACCGAATTATAGCCCTCCAGGCGCTGTGGTATCGTGAAGCGCTGCGGGGTGCGCGTTGGCGCGGGATGCGTCCGCCTGAACGAGGTCAACGATGAAACACGGGCCCCACCCGTGGACAACGGCCGACGGCTCGTCGTCGAAGCCGGTAACCGTCGATGCGGCACCGTCGGCCGAGCCCGTGGCCGACTCGGAAGATTGCGACATCTGTCTGCAGGTGTTGACGACGCTTGACACGTTCGCTGCGGTGCGGGCGGTCAAAGCCTACCGGCTGCGCGTCGAGCTGACCCCACCGGTTCCACAGCTGCCCTGTCTTGATCATGAAGCGATGCTGCATGAGGGGATTGCCCCCCATGCGGCCGCCTATGTCGAGGATCATGAGAGCGGCGAGTTGTATGAGCTCGTGCTGACGCCATCGAAGCGGCGTATCGAAATCGACGTCGCGTCGACCCTGCACGAACACTCTCAGGCCGGCCAAGCACGGCTGCTGGAGCGCTTGCGCGGGCAGTTTCCTGAGTTTGCCTATCGTGTGAACAGGGTGTCGTGGTTGCGCGGAGACCGTCGGGTGGCACGGGCCTGCCGAGCGCAGGTGACGCTGCGTGAGGTGCTGGCTGGTTCGGATTTCGACCGTATCGCCCGGGCGCTTGATCGGCTCCGCACCGTTAGTGCGCTGATGGAGAAGGAGTCACGGGTCGCGTCGTGGAGCGTGCGCACCGTCACGGGGCCGTTCCTGGCCGTCATGGGGTTCTTCGTCTATCAGGGCCTCGGCGAGCTGGCCCCGGAGCTGGGCGAGGGCGCGGTGACGCTGCTGCAGGCGGTGTTGGTCGGTGCGGCCGGGGCCCTGTTCCTGTATTTCGGACTCAAGGCAGTGCACCTGACCGAGATGGCGAACCGGGTCTGGAAACGCGCCGCTGAATTCGGCTTGATCCTGGCTGAGCGCCGACGTCTCCGCGACCGCGAGCCAGCGAGATCAACCGCCTGTGAGCAGGATGACAAAGAGCGCCAGATTGACCACGTGTGACGTGAAACAGAGGACGCATCTGACGCGGATGACGAACAGCAGCGAGTAGGTCAAGAACAGTCCCAATCCGACGGTCATGGCGCTGACGCCAAGTAACGTCAGGCGAACGAACGGTTCGTCGAGCCCCTCGCCGGTCGCCGCGGCGGCAAGCAACAGGTAGAAGAGGAGGCCGAGGACCGCGTTCGGCGGACCGAAGATCCGGGCTTGCCGCGTGAACACGACGGACGAACAGGTGTCCTGTCCCATCCGGCACACCGGTGGGATCCAGCGAGTGTCCGGCTTGACCCACTGGAAGGTGACCCCGACGAAGTAGCCGGAGATGAGGAACCCGCCGGTGCACAACGTCACCAGCAGCAGAAGCATCGCGTGACCCTCACCCATGAGCGGCGCATCAGTGTGCCACGGGCTGCTAGGGCAGTGGGAGCAGCAACTCACTGCCCGGTGCGCGCTGCACGTCGAACGTCTTCAACGTGTAGTTGACGAAGGTGTAGTAGCCGATGAGGCCGGCCAGGTCCATCACACCTTCATTGCCGAACAGGCGTTGCGCCGTCTCAAACGCGTCGCGGCTGAGTTTTGGCTCATTTACCAACTCGCGGGCGACTTGGATGATTGCTCGTTCCCGGTCGCCCAGACCCGGCAGCGTCTGAGTCTCGGGCAGCGGACGACCTGCTCGCACGAGCTCGATAATCTCCTCCTCGAGCCCCTCCCTTCGTGCCGCCGGTTCATGGGCCGACCATTCGTATTGGCTGTCGAGCTCGCGCGCGGTCGCGATGATGGCCAGTTCGGCCAACCGTTGGTCGCGCTCCCCGTCGTTGCCGAACCGCAGGTAGTCGCGGGCCGGGAAGATGTGCTCCGCCATGCGAGGGCTGTACATCCACATGCCGACCGGCCCTCGGAGGCCGCCGGCGTACGAGCTGTCCGGGTTCACGATGAGGTCAAAGACACGTTGGTCCACTGGGGACAGAGACTCGCGAGCGACGGTCGGAAGCCGCGCCCAGGAGTCTTCATGGATGTCGGCCGGGATGTCGGCGCGAGTCACTTCGCGGGGGACGACGGGGGCCGGCGACGGGGCTGGGGCCGTCGGCTCGGTCGCCGCCGTTTCGTTGTTGACCGGGGCGCCGCATGCGGTGAGGCCCACAACGCACAGGACCAACGTGGGGGCAAGTCGTGACACGGCGGCTCCTTTAAAGGGTCAGAACGATCGTCCCGAATTATAGCGTCCAACGTGTCAGCTGGTCTCGGCACGTGCAAAACCGGCCCAGTCGGCAGAGACCAACTTCGGTCGCGGTGAAGCGCCACGGGGGGACAGTGACCGGACCTGGGCCGATCCCGATGGTGATGTGCGGGGCGAAGTGTCCGAACGACGAGTCGAGGCGGAACCGGGACACCCAGCGCACGTCTGCGTCGCGGGCCGGTGAGTCGTCAGACTGGAACGCCTCGGCGGTGCCGGAGACTTCGTGGTCGGCCAACACGCCGACGACCTGTTCGTGGAGGCGTTGGAGGTCTGGCGTGGGCGCCACCACGGCCACGTGCGCCGTGCGACCCCGGCGCCCGCCGGTGACCGTGATCTCAAGTGGCACGTGACGGGAAAGCAGGGGCGTCAGGTCGGCTCGGACGGCATCGACCGCGTCCGCGTCGACAAACTGTTGCCCGAGCGTAATATGCGGGTGGTGGGTGGTGTCGAACCGAAATCCGCCAGGCGTGGGGACGCAGCCCGCGTTCAGGTGTTCGAACACTGACCGAGCGGTCGTGGGGAGCAGAATCGCGACGTCGACCGCGAGCGGAGTCACCGCTCGCTACCGGTGAAAGTGACCGGACCGGACGGTGCGTCGTCTCGCCGCCGAGGCCTCGGCCCCGTCGATCGGGGTCCAGCCCGAGCGGATCAACGCGGCCTGCAGCCGGACGGCAGCGGCATAGAGCGCCGAACGACTGGCGAGGCGTTCGGTGTGGAGACCGCCGCCTGGTTCGCGCCGCATAAGATGAAAACCGCCGTCTCCGGCTTCACACCAGACCGTCACGTGTTGCTCCGTCGGTCGGCGCCGATTCAGAAATCGCACCATGACGCTGGTGTTATCGGACCCTCGACGGGCGGACGACAGTCCCCCGCGTCACCAGGCAGCGCTCTCAGGACACTGGTCGAAATAGAGTTGCCATCTTTGGACGTCGCGGCGCCTGGCCGGCCAGGTCGCCGAACCGTTCCTTCAAGCGATGGAGCCGGTCAAGGTCGCCCCGACGCACCACGAGGAGTCGCCGCGGCGACGCGGAGGTCGTTACCGGCCAGCCTGTTCGGGTGGGAGTAGGATGGACTCCAAGGCCTCGATCAGCGTCTCCTGCTCAAGGCGCGTGCCCACCGTGATGCGAAGCATCTCGGCCAGCGCGGGTTCGTCGAAATAGCGGACCAGAATGCCCCGTTGCTCCAGCTCTCGGTAGACGTGTGCGGCGTCGCCGCCCGGCGGACGCACCAGCACGAAATTGGCCTGACTTGGCCAGACCCTGCACCCGAGACGCTGGAGACCAGCGGCCAATCGCGTGCGGTTCCCCTGAATGCGGGTCACGATCCCGGCCGTATGCGCCGTGTCCAGAATGGCGGCGGCGCCCACGCGTGCGGCCACCGCGTCGACGTTGTAGCTGTCCTTGACTTTCACCAGGCCCTCGAGCACCGCTGGGTGCGCAATCGCAAACCCCAACCGCAGACCGGCGAGGGCATGGCTCTTCGAGAGCGTGCGCAACAGCACGACGTTCCGGTGGGCGTCGAGCAGCGCGAGCGCATCCTGGTCGGCGAACGCCGCATAGGCTTCGTCCACGACCAGGAGGCCGTCGAGCGCGGCGGCGAGCTCGCCCAGACGTTGTGGCGAGGTTGCGGTGCCGGACGGACTATTGGGATTTGCCACAAATGTGACGGCGCCCCGGGCGTCGACCAGTCGCTCGACTGGGAGCGCAAAGTCGTCGGTGAACGGCACCTCGACCACCGGTGCGTCCTGAATGTCCGCCAATGTTCGGTATAACACGTAGGTTGGCGTGGGGTAGACGACGGGCCGTCCGGGGCCGGCTGTCGCGCGCACGAGTATCGTGAGGAGGTCGTCGCTCCCGTTTCCAGCCAGCACCCAGCTCGGGTCGACGCCGACCACACTGGCGGCGGCGCCGCGGAACTCATCCGCCAGCGGATGCGGATACCGACGGAGTTCGTCCGGGTCGAGTGCACGGAGGGCCTCGAGGGCTTTGGGGCTCGGAGGGTACGGGTTCTCGTTCGTGTTCAGTTTGATCATCCGCGCGCCGAGCGGCGGCTGACGGCCCGGAACATAGGCACGGAGGGTGTCGACGGTGGGACGGAAGAAGGACACGAGAAGTTGGGACGTTAATTGTGACCGGCAGGACTCAGCGGGTCCAGTCGAACGCGTGTTCCGCGGTGACCACTTTCGACGAACCGAGCACCGTGACGTTGTTGCCGGTCAGCTCCTCTCCGAAGTCGCCGTACCGGGCGCGGATCGCCGGCGGTTGTGGCGCGATCGGGAACTGTACTTCTACCTGCACGCTTCCCTTGGGCCAGTACGTGGTGTTGAGACGTGCCCCGTACTTGCCCTCTTGCACCACGGCCGTGCCGTCGGCGATGAGGTTCTGGGCCGGCCAGTCACTCGGTGGGAGCTCGTTGGCGAGCGCGTGGGTGACCCGGTAGGACAACACCGCGCCGTCCGGGAGATCGGTCGCGCCCTCGACCCGGAGTTCCCGCCACCGAGACTCGTGGGTAATCGACAGCATCACGGACTCGGCGCCAGAGGGCTCCTGACTCGGGCCGCCGTCGGCGGCCGGCTCAGAGCACGCGGCGACGCTCCAGCCTATTAGCACCGTTAGTACGAGTCGTCTCACAGGCGTCATTATAGGCGCCAAGCGCCGATGTCGGTCTCTGATACGGCCCGGACGACAGTGGTCCGTCGCGAATTGTGAGTGGGCGGCGGTGCGAGGGGCGGGAGCCGGTGGGCTGACCGGATGCCGGGCGGTCTATTGCGTGGGATCGAGAGATGACATACTGTGCCTCATATTGCTGTGTTCAGGGGGCGCGCGCAGGTCTGCTCTTGGGGCTGCGCATTGATACGGCGCCCGACGTTGGCCCAAGCCCAATGGTGTGGATCGATGAAGACCACCTGTGTGTGCTGTGGTAATCGTGCGTCGCACGAATCGATGGGGGCCTGGTACCGCTGCAACATCTGCAACTACGCATGGCGCGGTTTTCAGTCATGCTGTGTCTCGGTCATCGCCAACGTGTGGTGGCCCATCAAAGGTGCGCAGTTGCCGGTCTCGAAACCGCGCCCACTGTCCGCTTCGGATGCGTCGACCCCTGGGTCGAAGGTTTCCAGAACGGCGGGGCCGAGACTTGGCGATGGGAACTGAGTCCACAAAGAGAGATGGCTGATCACACCCCTCCTGACCGGCTCGAGCCGGTGCGCCGGCTCGTGGCCGCGACGAAGGACCCCGAACTCCGGGAGCTGGTGTCGGCGACACTGGACATTCTCGAACAGGACACCAAGCAGGTGCTGGACCAGACCCACATCGCGCGCGATATCGCCGCCCGCACGTCCGCCGGCGATTGGTTCGCGACCACCGAACTGCGGGAGATCAAGGCGGACGCGGAGTTCTTCCTCCGCACCTACAAGCACCAGCGGGAAGAGCTGAAAGGGCTGAAAGCCGCGCTCCAGAGCGACGGCTGACGAACCCCCGATGGGGGACCGTCACCCGGTCAGAGGCCTTAGCCGGCTGGGGGGGCAGTGTATCGTCGCAGCCGGTCGATCCGCTCAGCCACGGGCGGATGGGTCGAGAGATACGGGCCAAGGCCAGACGTATCCGGTTGTGCATCCAGCGCCTGTAGCCGGCCGAAGAGTCGGACCGCGCCCGCGGTGTCGAATCCGGCCGCCCGGGTCAGTAGCACCCCCAGTTCGTCGGCTTCGAATTCCTGGTCTTGAGAATAGGCGCGTTCGAGCCAGTCAAGGCCCACCTTCCGGAGCCAAGGGCCGATGGTGCCGCGCCCCGGTGCTGCCATCGACGCGGCCGCGAGCGCTGCCTGTCGCAGCACGCGGTTGATGGCATGCCGGCGGATGACATGGGCCATTTCGTGCGCGATGACGAACGCCAGCTCGTCAGGATCTCGCTCACACAGCTCGGTCAACGGCCTCGTCACAAAGATGAACCCGCCGGGCAAGGCATACGCCGTTGGCTGGTCGTCGCGCACCATGGCCACGTCGAATCGATGGAGCTTGTTCTTGACGACGGAGGCAAGCCGTTCGCGTGTGTCGTTGAGCACGCGCAGCAGGTCTGGATCAGCCTCGGCCCCGCTTCGCTCGAGTACCACGGCCGCCATTTCGCGGCCCACCCCGTATTCCGCCTGGATCGCTGCCTCGTCGTTGCCGGTCAGCGAACTCCACATCCACTGGACCTTCCGAGCTTTCGCGCCGGCCAGTCGACCGAGCTTGTAGAAGCTACTGTCGGTCATCGTTGCGGCTCGTGGGCCTCATATGGAGGAGGGGAGCTGCGCCCACGCCGTCCAGGCCCTGCCGGTTCCAGGAGTGGCGCGGCGGCAGTGGTGGACGCACGTCGATCATCACGTGGCGCAGGCCGGCGCGATGACACCGGTGCGGATCTGAGCGAAGGTACGGTCGGTCGCGTCCTGGTTATTGCAGCCGTTGACCCGATAGCCCAGATACACTTCCAGCCAGACCGCCTTGCCTTCCAGGTCGATGTAACTGTCAGGCGCGGTCTCGTTGAACTCGTCCCGGTAATACGTGTCGAGCGTCGTCAGGAAGTCGAGTGAGACGTTGCGCGGCGGGAAGTTGAAGACGCCGGGGGCAACCACGCCGCACACTGGTTGGATTGACCCGGTGGCGATATTCAAC
>Ga0310121_10003658_pt1 | contig 13928 bp, 16 predicted proteins | sample CB27_Tmax_986_MG_FD_203504 | JGI IMG/M metagenome (GOLD analysis project Ga0310121, IMG submission 203504) | Marine microbial communities from Western Arctic Ocean, Canada - CB27_Tmax_986 | ecosystem: Environmental > Aquatic > Marine > Oceanic | place: Canada: Western Arctic Ocean | collected... | reverse complement strand
GGCAATATATTTGAGCGGGACACATTTCTTGACCGCGTCATTGGTCAGTACGGACCGTTTACGTGGGTCATGCTCGCATGCAACGTGTTTATTCCTCTTCTGCTTTTTAGCAGGCGTATCCGGACCCATCTGGGAGCCCTACTTTCAATTGCGGTTGCCGCGTTGGTCGGTATGTGGCTTGAACGATACGTTATCGTGGTGTCATCGTTGTCACGTGGGTTTGACCCGGCTGCTTGGGGTGAGTTGTATCAGCCGACTTGGGTAGAGGTGTCGATGACGGCGGCATCGTTCGCGGGATTTTTCTTACTGTTCTTGGTCTTCGTAAAGGTTTTTCCCTGTATCTCCATTAGTGAATTGAAAGAAGATGCAACTGAGCACGCGGAGGCTGATGACATGACCGGAGTCCCTGAGCGAGTGTGATATGAGTCAAGTCAGCATGCTTGCAGTTTTCCGTGATGGTTCGAGTGCCGCGCGAGCTGCCTTGGCAGTGCGAACACAGGGGCTTGGCGAGGTAGTTACATTTTCTCCCACCCCGGACCATGCGATTCTTGGAGCCCTGCGGCGAGATGTGAGTCCGGTTCGGCTGTTTACTCTTGTGGGTGCCGTTGTTGGATGTTTGCTGGGTATCGCGCTTCCGGCCTACACGATGTTGGATTGGCCGCTTATTACCGGCGGTAAGCCAACGATTTCCATTCCTCCTCTCGTTGTGATCAGTTTTGAGGTCACGATGCTGCTCGGTGCTCTCGGCGCGGTTGCCGGGTTTTTGTTATTGTCAGGGTTGCCCGCATTCGCACCTCCGGCCTCGTACGATTCGCGTTTTTCTGAAGACCGATTCGGTGTTCTTGTTACCTGTGAGTCAGACCAAACTGACGTGATTCGCGCCTGTCTGCACGAGTCCGGTGCTGAAGAACTTCATGAAAAATAGCTAAAGGTTTGCGGGCACAAGCTGTTACTAAAGGTCGTCAACATGAAACCGACATTCATTCCGCTGTCGTACGACAAGCCGTCTCAGGACGAGGTGGCAAAGCGTGCGAGGTTGTTCTTTGAACAGATGCACCGACGACGTTCAGTACGTGCGTTCAGCGACGAACCTGTTCCCGATGGGGTGATTCGTGACCTCGTACGAGCGGCGTCTACGGCGCCGTCAGGCGCTCATCAGCAGCCATGGATTTTTGTGGCGGTTTCGACACCGAATGTGAAACGTCAGATTCGTCTAGCAGCGGAACACGAGGAACGAAAGAACTACGGCGGCCGAATGTCTGACGACTGGCTTCGGGCCTTAGAGCCACTTGGCACCAACGCTGACAAGTCATTTCTGGAACGGGCCCCGTGGCTTGTGGTGTTGTTTCGTCAGGATTATGGATGCGACGATCACGGCACGCGTTTTCGCCACTACTATGTAGCAGAATCGGTCGGTATTGCCGCGGGACTGTTTCTGACTGCGGTCCACCAAGCGGGATTGGTGGCGCTGACTCACACGCCTAGTCCCATGCGGTTCTTAAAGCGTATCTTAGAGCGGCCGGACAACGAAACAGCTTCTCTGTTAATTCCAGTCGGTTATCCCGCGCCAGATGTACGAGTTCCTCACCTCAGACGAAAGCCGATCGAGGAGGTCTTGGTCACCGCCTAATCAAATCGCTTGAATCGGCAATTGAACGACATTGAAAACTAGGGAGTCCGAGTAGAATGCCCCGATTTCGTCAATTCCGGTGGCCGAGGAGTGTGAATCTAATGAGAACGATAAGTTGGATGAGCGTGTTTTGCACTGTACTGACCGTACAGACGGTCGATCCAATGTTGATGCTTGCGCAGCAACCCGCAACCGCAACTCATGTTCCTAATGCTGACATCGTTGCAGTCTTCGAGAGCCTCAACGGTAGTATCGACAAACAGGTCAGGGTTGTCGACATTGGCAGTGACACCAACGTAGCCGTCGGTATCCTCCAACGCCGACAGACTGATACCGAAGGGGATGAAGTAGGGGCTATCCTGCATCATCAAGTGGCTGAGGTGTACTACGTGGTTTCTGGGTCTGGAGTTCTCGTTACCGGTGGCGAAGCTAGTGGCGATCAGGAGTTTCCCTCTACGAGTCCTGTTGTTACGGAACTTGTTGGTCCCAGTGGGAGCCGGGTGATTCGAAATGGCCAGACCCAAGTGATTTCTGCCGGTGATGTGGTTGTCATTCCAGCCGGTGTCCCTCATGGCTTCCGCCACATTGAAGACTCAATTACGTATCTCAGTATTCGGGTCGACCCCGACCAGGTGTTGCCTTCGGGCTATGTAAATCCGGTACTACAGTAACCGATGAGCTGAATACACTTATGGGACAACGTTACTGGTTGATGAAATGTGAACCGTCGGCCTACACGATCGACGACTTGGCCCGTGATGGGCAGACGTGTTGGGAAGGTGTACGTAACTACCAGGCCCGTAATCTGATGCGTGACGATATGGGTATCGGCGACGGCGTGTTGTTTTACGCATCGAACGCCGACCCGTCTGGTGTGACTGGGGTGGCTGAGATTTCAAAGGCCGGATATCCTGACCGCTTTGCGTGGCAAAAGGGACACAAGTATTTCGATGAGCGGAGCACAAAATCTTCCCCGGTGTGGTTCATGGTTGACATCAGGTTTGTTGAGCGTTTTAACTCGGTTGTGTCATTGGCCACTCTAAAGACCACGCCAAACCTGGATTCGATGATGGTCACGCGCAAGGGAAGTCGACTATCAGTGCAGCCAGTTAGTGGAAAGGAATTTGACACTGTTGTGCGGCTAGGTCGGCGCGGACAACAGTCTGTGTCGGAGTCTTGAGATTCATGAAGTTGCTTTCAGGAGCGTACATAGCCGGAACGGTTACAGTGGCTTTAGTCATCGGGCCTCTGCCGGCATCTGGCCAGGTGTTATCTCCACATGCGATTATTGATCTGGCTGTGGACCGGGCTGAAGAGCAACGAATGTTACAGACTGATCTCGCATATGAGGCGATAGTCGAGGTAACCACCGAGCACCTTGATGGAGATGGTGCGATCAAGAAAATCGAACTCGCTACGTTCCGTCAATATCCCCTTGAAGGTGTGGTCTACGAGGAAATGATCGCGAAGGAAGGTGAGCTACTAGACGCGGATGATACCCGTTCAGAGCAAGAACGTAGAGACAAGTTTATTAAAGAGGTCCGTGAACGGCGAGACAAAGGCGAGGATCCAGGTGGCGACGATGAAAATCGGGTAGATTTTAATGAAGATTTTGTCTCACGCTATGACTTTTGGATTGTAGGTGAAGCCGTAATCAATGATTATTTGTGTTGGGTCATTGAATTAAAACCCCGTAACGGAGACCTTCCAGTACGTCGTCAGATTGACGACGCACTTAATAATTCAACCGGTCGAATCTGGGTGAGTCAGGATGACTACGGTGTGGCCCGCATCGAGTTCGAAATGGCCAAATCAGTTCGCTTCTGGGGAGGCATCGCTGGCACTCTCCGTAACACGGTTGGTCGTTTTGAGTTTATGCGCGTGGAAGCGGCCATATGGGCGCCAACTACAATTGATATCAGACTTGATCTCCGGATCTTGTTCAAGAATATTCGTCGTCGCGTCGTACGTGAGTGGGTAGATTACACTCTATTGCCGGCGGCGGAACTTGAGTGTTCCCTTCTCTGACTTCCGCCGCGTCAGCAGCACATTTGGCCGTGCAGCGGTCAAGATTCTGGAACGCTGTCGACTGCCTACCACACGACGAGCGACATTAAAGACTGAGGCGATTGTCAGGTTGCCGATGACTATGTTGATTGATGGCACAACCGTCCTGTTCGACGGACATTGGGTGGATGTGATTTCAACGGATTTGAATGGCGAAAATACTAACGGTCTTTACTGAGACATATAACTGAGGAGGGGTAGCGATGAGAAAAGTGCCGATTGTATGGGTAAGTGTCGTGACATTCCTACTTATTGGGTTTGGATGGGTATCGGCTCAGCAACGAGGCAGTGCATCGGTCGAACTGACGGCCGTCGATTATGAGCAAATCAAGGAACTCTATGCTCGATACAACCAAGGGAGTGACTTTCGAGATGCCGACCTATTTCTGTCCGCGTTTGCCGATGATGCAGTCATGACCCGAGGCGGTCGAGACATCGTGGGTATGGCCGCTTTGCGCGCTGAGCGCGAAGAGCGCTATCAGGGACAAGTTGGTGATAACGGACGTCGGCACTATAACGGTAGCTGGATCATTACTCCCACGGCTGACGGTGCAAAAGGACGGGCTTACTGGCTGGTGATGGACGTGAGTAATCGTCCTCCTACAGCTGTGGCGTCTGGTTATTACGACGATGTGTTTGCGAAGACAGCAAACGGGTGGAAGATTCAGAACCGAACCCTTCACAGCGACAGTCGTCGCTAGTTTGGTTCGCTGAAGATCTGTTTACACGGTGCTTAGGCAGTTGTAGGTGGCGGCTGTGTTGAGCGGCTCAGAGTCGTGGATGTGAGATCGCAGAATCTCTGGCGTCGTCGTGGTGTCTTGGCGTGACCACGCCCGACTATGGAGTGAAGATGACGATGCGAACATAGTGGGAAGGAGAATGCGTAGATGATTCGAAACGCAATATTCTTCGGCGTATTGATTGTCATGACGGGTGGGCCCGCGATGGCACAGCAACGAGCTCCGAGTCCTGACGGGCATGCGGCGACTGAAATTCTTGGTAGGTATGAGGGAGGGTGCACGTGATCCCATCTATCTGGGTGGTCGGTGGATTGAGCTTAGCTACGGTCGTCCCATCAAGCGAGGACGAGATTTGTGGGGTACGCCTGCGACCTATGGGCGTTGGTTAAATCGTGGCGCACCGGTGTGGCGTGCTGGTGCTGATATCTCAACGTATCTAATGACACAGGTCCCGCTAGTTATCGCCGGAACGACAATTGCGCCGGGTGGATACAGCATATTTATTAAGCTTAAACGTGATGATTGGACGTTAATTGTTTCGAATTGGCAGCCGCAACGCCAATTTGACCGAAGTGACGATACTCGGTTGTGGGGTGCTTATGGGTATACGCGGGGCAAAGACCTTGTCCGCGTCACAATGGCACTGACGACTCTGCCGTATTCGGTGGATCAACTCACGTGGGCTTTTCTCGACATGTCGGATGAAGGCGGTAAGATTGCGATCATGTGGGACAGAATGTTGGCAGTCGTCCCCTTCGACGTTGCTGATGAATCATCGAGCTCTCAGTGAATGAGTTCGACGATCTGAACGTGTCGCTGTAGGGTATTGCTGGCGTGGGCTGGAGTGAGGTGATTCGAACCTGATTGCCGGAACCACAGGTGCTCAAAGTCTGTCCGCGCCGAGACCGAAGGAGAGTGGTGATGCCGCGACAATTCTTGATTCGTTTAATGGTTGCCGGCGTAATGGTGCCAGTTATATTGATTGGGATGTCGGCACAGATCGCCGACGCTCAAAACTGAAACGAACCCACACCAGTACGCCAGAATCCCGATGTCGACCGTCCGATTAACAACGAGAACTTCGCGAGTACGGCAATCATGCTCTTGCAGCGATTGGTGGCTACCTATGGTCCGATCGCGGCCAGCAATAAATTGCCAAATCCGTACACATCCATGGAGCCTTATGGTGATCCTCCACCAGGGAACAACGGAGAATGGGCCGCTGTCATTGGTGTAGAAGGTGGGCCAGACGGGATGCTCTACGTACTCCACCGGTGTCGTGAGAATTCTTATGTTGGTCGGTCCGAACTTCCGGTGGTTAAGTTAGATCCCACGACCGGCCAACGTGTCGATGCTTGGGGAGACGGGTTAGTCGATTGCCGCGTTCCGTTCCTCAGCACGAGTGCCTGAGAGAATTCCTGCCATACCGATGTTGCCTTCGTGGCACGCGTATTCGTAAACAGCGTCATCAGTTTGCGTCAGGGGTGCCATTGCGGTCCACGGTTGAGTCCAAATGGTTGGGTCAGCAATCGTGATTTCATAATGGAGTGAGTCGGGGCCTTCCCGTGTGAATCGTTCGACTAGGTGTAACTTCTCGGCTGAACCGCGATACAGACTTTTTGGCGAGAAATTTGTCGTTTCGACGACTAATGTGTCACCTTCCCAGTGACCACGCGAATCACCATGCCACTGACGGATACTGTCGTCAATATGTGCAGAACCAGCCAGCGGAATAACTCTGGAATCGTGGATCATTTCGCTGTAGAGGACGACGTAGTCCTTCGATTGAAAGATTTGATAGTAGCTGTTATACCCTGCACCGAGGCCACCTATTCTCGGCACGCTGTAGGTTATACACCGCACCTGGCGAGTGAGGTCCTCTGCACCGTCGCGAACAGGATTAGCTCGTCGACTTTGTGCAGCCGATACCTGGGCTTCGCCGTGTGGCGTCAATGGCGGTAATTTGCCGGTACTCGGATCGGTGATTAGAGAAGTCCGACTTTCAAAATCTCGATCGACCATCCACACCGTGCTGTAGTTTCCTGAGCCGCCGTCATTGGATATGTATTGGTCGACACCGCCAAGGGCAGCCTGATAAACGCCATCTGCAAATGCTGCATCACCACCGTCTCCGAACAAACGGTCGGCTGTTTGCTGCAGTTCGGCCAATTCTTCGTCACTCAGAGTTGCTTTTCCTGCAAGTTCGTCCGGGCGCTCGAGAGGTGTCGCACTGTTATTGGCCCATACACCTTGCAGATCGGGTTGACCGTCGACCGTGCGCGGGAGAGTCCATCCAGAATCGTCGGATTGCGCGATTACTATGCCCGGTGTCGAGAATATGGCCAGAACAAGAAAATGAAAGAAAGCTATCTGAAGCGTCTGTGGCATCTGTTCCCTCCATCGCTGCCGGCACTGCGTTTCAGCGCTGGCTAATTAGATCATGTCAAATGACTCAGTTATAGGCAATTAGATACACAATTGATATCTTGCGAGGAGGAGTAGAATGACTTGCTCGTGTAATTGGAATGTTGCCCATACGTGTTTTGGTCTGCGCAGGGGTCGACTACCTGAAGAGACGAGCTAGACGTCAATAACGTCATGCAAGTAACCAGTATGATGCAAATTGTCTTTCAAGACGACTCATTGTGACATTAATCCGCCAAGCGCGCTTTTTGGGTCTTGTTCTTACTGCTGGGGCGACATTGGCATTTATGACGTCCTTGAGGTCTCAGGAACAGTCATATCGGCAGGTGGTCGAACGTATTCGGGATGAAGGATTTAATCGGTCTAGAGTGATGGATTACGCCTGGTATCTGACTGACGTGATTGGGCCTAGACTCGCGGGTTCTGATGCTATGCGTGAATCGCAAGCGTGGGCGAAGGCTGAAATGGAGGCAATCGGTCTCGTTAAAACGTCACTTGAACCATTTGGCGAACCGGTCGTGAATTGGGATGTGGAATATGTATCGCTCAGTATGCTCGAGCCAGACTACCAGCCATTGATTGGATTTCCGCAGGCGTTTACTTCGGGAACTGACGGTAGGGTACAAGCACCTGTCGTAGTGGCAGATGTCCGGAGTCGGTCGGACTTGGATATATACCGGGGGCATCTCAGGGACACCATTGTTCTGTCGACACCATTACGGGACTACGCTCCACGATTCGAACCAGCTGCGGGTCGCCACGACGAACAGTCTTTGAAAGTTTTTGTGGAACAAGGTGTCGATCGGAACCTTGCAGCACGCCGCGAAGAGGCATGGGCACGTAATCCACCTTCGATCGACGACTTGTCCTGGGAAGAAGTCGAAGCATTTTATCGAGAGGAAGGTGTAGTTGCTGTCTTGGTGGCGGCCCAAGGCGGAGATGGAACGGTGTTTGTGACACGTCGTCGCGACCGGTCAATGGAAGCGATCAACAATAGTCTTCCGACGCTGTCGATGGCTACTGAGCATTACGGTCGGATGTACCGGTTAGCGTCTCGCGATGTTCCAGTGACGATGCAAGCTGAAGTTCGAGTGAAGCTTAAGTCTCGTCGCGATCCTGAATATAACGTGGTCGGAGAATTGCCTGGCAGTGATCTAGCTGACGAGGTGGTCATGGTCGGTGCGCATTTGGACACATGGCATCTTGGGACCGGTGCTACGGACAATGCATCGGGTGTATCAGTCGTGCTGGAGTCCCTTCGAATTTTAAAAGAGCTAGGAGTTGTACCGAGGCGAACAATTCGTGCTGCACTGTGGGGCTACGAGGAGGGAGGGCTTCACGGTTCGCGTGCCTACGTAGCGAAGCATTTTGGAAATCCATCTGCGGGCACCACTGAAGACTACGAAAAATTTTCTGTCTATTTCAATTTAGATAACGGGACGGGACAGATCCGAGGAATCCATCAGCAGGGCAATTTCGCTGTAGCGTCGATCTTCAACGAATGGATGCAACCGTTTCATGATCTAAAGATTCAGACGCTGTCGACTTTTAGCAATCGTGGGTCGGATCAGTTGGCGTTCGACGAAGTCGGGTTGCCAGGATTTCAGTTTCTCCAAGACCGCATCGAATATCGAACTAGAACTCACCACACCAACATGGATGTGTTCGAGAAGTTACTGCCGGGGGACCTTAAGATCAATGCAGTTGTCTTGGCCGCGTTTGCCTATCAAGCTTCTCAAATGGACCACCGGTTTCCCAGGAAACCTTTGCTTCCCTAGCAATCTCGTGTCACGTAACTCCTTAATAATCGCTGGCATCATTCGACACGCGGATGATCTCTTCGTCGTTTCATAACACGATGTGTCGGTTGGTAAACGCAGGGTGAGTCCATACGACGAGTCGGGCACTGTTCCCGTGCTGTTGCCGGCGGTTGGTACGGGACCATAATGTCGGCGCAGATGGTCGTCAAGCCTGTAGGATTATTACTCGCATGGCTAAATACACTCTTTCGAGAAAACACGCAGATAAGTTCAAACTTTACGAGTTGTCCGTTCAGGATCAGGCGTTTGAGGTTGATTTTGCCGTTAGACAGTATCGACAGCGTCGACGTCGGCGTCCCTTGGTGTTGCGCGAGGACTTCTGTGGCACTGCTTCGAATTCGTGCCAATGGGTACAGGAGCATCGTGATGCAAGGGCGGTCGCCATCGATCTGGATGAGAAGACTCTGAATTGGGCGCGAGTTCATAACGTCGACCCGCTTGGCGACGTGAAACGACGTGTCGATCTGAGGCATCAGGACGTAAGGACGGTGACACGTCCAAAGGCTGATGTTGTTCAAGCTTTTAATTTTTCATCCTATTTGTTTCATCCATTACCGGAATTACTTCGCTACTTCAGGTGTGTTCGTCGCAGTTTAGCGCCGGGTGGGATTTTCATGGTCGATGGGTACGGAGGTTGGGAGAGTCAACAGGTCTTACAAGAAGAGCGAAGTGTAGAAAGTTCAACTGGAACTTTCGGATATATATGGGACCAAGCGGACTTTAACCCGATCGATAATCGGGCGCTCTGCCATATCCACTTTGAATTTAAGAACCGGAAAAGATGGAAGCGGGCATTTACTTATCACTGGCGCATTTACACACCCGTTGAAATCTGTGATGCGCTCACAGCGACTGGATTTCAAAATATAAAGGTGTTTTGGGATTTTGAAGACACCGAAGACACCAGCAATTTCAGGGTAACCAAACGGGTCGACAACTGTCCAGGCTGGATTTTTTACGTGATCGCCGACGGCTCAGTCTAAACGATGGCCAGACTTTTAGTAGTGGCACTACCAGGCCTTGCTCACGTAGGATGGCGGTATCGCTTTGTGGGTGCCACTGTGAGGGTGTCCACCGTAGGTTGTGACTGTCAGAGAGGGAGTCTTTGAGGCAGCCGAGTCTGTGTGCCGTTGTGAGCGCCGCTATCGTCGCGGTGGCATTTACCGGGACTTCGGCGCAGGTGTCAGAGCGTGAGACCGTAGGCGAAGTTGCCGCACTTCCCCGAACCGTACCCATTTTTCCGCTTGAAGATGTTGTCTTATTCCCTAATAGTTCGAGACCACTTTATATCTTCGAACCTCGATATAGAGACATGGTGGCGGATGCTTTGGAGGGGGACGGCATTATCGGCATGGTTTTGCTCCAGCCTGGTTACCAAACTGACTATGAGGGTCGGCCACCGGTGTATGACATTGGGTGTGCCGGTCTGATTACAGATTCCGAAGAACTTCCCGACGGTCGGTATTTGATTGTCCTGGAAGGCTTGGTAAAATTTCGCGTCGTTGAAGAAAACCATAGTCGTTCATATCGTCTTGCTGAAGTCGAGTCGATACCAGAATTGATCGACGATGACCTACGCCAGGTTCTTTCGAGCCGTCGCGAACAACTTTCCGAGATGCTTTCAACCATTTCAAGGGGGTCATCGCTTGTCCCGGAGTCTTTGTCGGACACCGAATTTGTCGATACACTTGCCCAGGGTTTACAGCTTGATCCAGCTGATCGCCAGATACTCTTGGAGAGAGAGAACCAAGTTGAACGCGCCGAAATGTTGATGGAGATTCTGTCTCACCAGTTGAGTGTTCCCCTGTGAGTCAGGTTTGACGAATAGGAGGAGTGATGAGCTGTAGGAAGACCGCAACGTTGCCGAACGGTGCCTACTTGGATTTAATGCCGGACCGCCTCTCAATTCAAGTGTATATAACAACAACTTTTAACTTTTTTAGACCAAAGATCACGTTGTGCTGCTAATCGAAATGGTACACGCCGCGAGGATTATTCCCCTTGCCGACAGACCGCATCTTCCAGGCCATATGCGGCAGTGGAGGGGCGACTTTGTGGGACGGTGGGATGGTGGTGGTCGACACCGTGAACCTCACAGACAGGACTAGTTTCCGAGGTAGTGGTCAGAATATGCACTTGGTGGAGCGATTTACGCGGGTTGATGAGGACACATTGTTGTACGAGTACACCATTCACGATCCGGAATCATTCAGTCAGGATTGGGCGGTGTCAGTGCCGACGAAGAAAAACAGTTCCCCAATTTACGAGTATGCATGCCACGAGGGGAATTATGGGATGACCAATTTGTTGGCTGGTGCCTGGAACTTGGGGCGGGAGCAGACTGGCCGTGACTAGGTAGCACTAAACTCTTTGTATTTTTCTGTTAGGGTTTCGGTGCAAAAGGTGGCGATGTTGTGTGGGTTCTTATGAGAAACATAGTTATATTGCTTGGTCTTGCCGCCCACTACAGTGTCATGGCAACGGGGCTATACGCACAGGAATTGCGAACACCCTCCCCAACACAAACGACTGGGCTTGCTGCTCGGGTTCAGATTGATCTCAGGCTAGAGGCTGACCTAGAGGCGCTACAACGGTATCGACCGAATTATCCTTTTTGGCAGCACATTTTTTCCATTCCAGATGGCCGAATCATCTACGGAAGTTCGAAAGACGGACGCTTATTGGCCAGTTTTCCAACCAGAGGCAACTGGGCACGTGATGTTGTTTGGGAGGAACCATCGCTGTCGACAACTCTTACGGGTGTGAGACTTCCGTCTCGCCTCAGTCAACGCCGAGATGAGGTCGAACAAATATTTGAGGCTGCAACTGGTCCGGTGGTTCACAACCCTACTCGTGGACGGTTTCTTTCGCCACATGCCGAGCGTTACGGTAGCTTTTTGAGCGAGTGGAGTGAGATCTACGAACGGTTTGGCGTGCCGGCCGAGATTGGATTGGCCCAAGCCATCATTGAATCAGGTCTAAACGGACGAGCTCGTTCCTCAGCTCGAGCCCTTGGCTTCTGCCAGTGGTTGCCTCGCAATTGGGCTTATTTGAATCGCCTCGCACCTTACGTTATTGAGGGCTACAACCAGACAACACAAGCGCCTTATTGCGCTGCGTATCTGAGTGTTCTCGCTACGATGTATGGCAGTTTTATCCCGGCTTTGTCGGAGCATCATGCAGGTGGAGTCAACGTTGGTAGGACGGTAATCAATGGGGAGCGACTCGGTGGTGAGAACACCCGGGAACAATACTTTCTCGGTTCTGATTTCGCACGTGAGTTGAGAGAGATCGCGTTACTTCAGTATCGTCAATTGTATCGAACCTACGGGCGTCGGTCGGCGCTCTATGCAGAGATGGTATTTGGTAATGCTTTAAACGTGGAGCGGTTGAGAACTCAGATGTCCCAGTCATCCGTTTATGCGATGCGCGCCCCACGAAACATCCGGCTCGCGGAGGTGACGGAGGTAACGGGGCTGTCGTCAGATGAGGTCAAGCGCTTTAACCCAGCATTGGTTCGGCAGGTTCCTGCAGGTGCTAACCTTTATCTGCCTTATTACATTCCAGAGTTTGGTCGCGATGTCTCGTTTTGGCATCATCCAGTTGACCCAACTTATGCCGCTGTACTTGACGACTTTGTTCGTCTCGATGCAACGGTCGAAGACTGGCACCGGGCGTCGTTCGAATCTACCCTGAGAGAGTTTCAAGAGCGATTTGACGTGACTGATACGGAAGAAGGTACGGTGATGGCTACGATTCTGGCCTATGTGATCAGTGATCTTCACACGAGTCGGCGTGGGGCGATTCTCGAGGAATTTCGTAACAGCGATCGGATTGGGCGCCTCTTTGAACAAGGGGTTAGTGAGTTGGATGCTGTCGCGAAGGTGAAAGAACTTCAACGCTTGGTCGGCGTTGAGGTTGATGGTATTTGCGGGCCGAGGACCCGTGCAGCAATCAATGAATATGATCCCGACTTACTAGCCACGGTTTCAGTGTGCCAGCGGTAGTTTTTAAGCGGCATCTAAATTTTGACAACAAGGACGGTTAAATTGACAAGGAAAGTCTTCGTCAGTTTTGTTGTGTTGCTGCTGGTGGAGCCGATCTGGGCTCAGGATTCAAGAGAGTCTTGGCCTTCCTACGGCACCGACAATGGTGAATGGATGAGTTATGCAGGCGACATTGGCGGCTCAAAATATTCGCCGCTTGATCAGATTGACGCGACTAATTTCAGCGATCTTGAAATAGCATGGCAATGGGGACTCGTTGACCGAATGGTGAGTCGTACCACCACGAGTGGAGGTGAATGGCGTGCACCGTTGGAGGTCATCGTTGCTGACCTCGTTGCAGATACTCCTAACCTCTATCGGATATCACATGCTCCCAGGTATGCCGGGTTCCAGGCGACACCACTTATGGTTGGAGGGGTGTTGTATTTCAATACTCCACTGTCCCAAGGCGTGGCTGTCGATGCTGTTACCGGAGATACCCGTTGGGTGGTGAATCCGAAAAGCTACGAAGAGGGTACGACATCGATGACCGGAACATTTCGGCAGCGGGGTGTTGCTTACTGGACTGATGGTGACAACGATGAACGAATCTTTTGGGGCACAGGAAACGGCTACTTGATCTGTGTCGATGCGCTCACTGGAATTCCCTGTGCTGACTTTGGCGAGCAAGGTGCGGTTGATGCAATGGAGGGGCTTCCCCGCGCCGCAAGGGAAGAACGTGACTACCTCAACGCCATGCTCTATTCGATACACTCGCCGCCCATCGTCGTTCGCAATAAGGTTATTCATGGATCACAAATAGCCGACCGCCGGATCACGAAAGAAGCCATTCCTGGTTGGGTGCGGGCTTGGGATGTACGGACGGGCGAGCACTCGTGGGATTTTCATACGGTGCCGGCCAGTGCGGATGAGTATGGTGTTGACACCTGGCTGAATGAGTCGTGGCGCTACTCGGGAAATGCCAATGTATGGTCGATGCTTGCCGGAGATAGCGAATTAGGTCATGTCTACCTACCAACAGGTACCGCGACCAATGATTTTTACGGTGGTGATCGTCTGGGCGACAATTTGTTTTCAGAGACGTTGATTGCCGTGGATGTTGAAACCGGAGAACGCGTCTGGCACTTTCAAGCGGTACATCACGGTCTATGGGACTACGATTTTCCCACTCATCCAAATCTTGTTGACATCATAGTCGATGGACGAGCGATCAAGGCAATCGCGCAAGTCAGCAAGCAGG
>Ga0310121_10003657_pt1 | contig 13928 bp, 14 predicted proteins | sample CB27_Tmax_986_MG_FD_203504 | JGI IMG/M metagenome (GOLD analysis project Ga0310121, IMG submission 203504) | Marine microbial communities from Western Arctic Ocean, Canada - CB27_Tmax_986 | ecosystem: Environmental > Aquatic > Marine > Oceanic | place: Canada: Western Arctic Ocean | collected... | reverse complement strand
GTGGCCGCCGCCAGTCCGATGAAGGACCCGGTTTCAATGTGATCCGACTCTATGCGAAACCTTGCCCCAGCTAGCTCGTCCACACCTTCGATCTGGAGAATGTGTGTTCCAACACCGGAGATCTGCGCCCCCATCCTGTTTAACAGACCACACAAATCCTGTACGTGTGGCTCCGTGGCAGCATTCCGGAGCCTCGTGGTGCCACGAGCGCGTACAGCGGCCATCAGAGCATTCTCAGTGGCAGTCACTGACGGCTCATCGAGAAAGATGTCGCCGCCCTTCAACTGACCAGCCGTGATCTCGAGACTGTTGACGTGGACTGAGATATCAGCCCCAAGACCTCGGAAGGCAAGCAAGTGTGTGTCTAGGCGACGACGGCCGACCACATCACCCCCCGGCGGCGGAATCAAGACCCGGCGAGATCGTGCGAGGAGTGGCCCAGCCAGCAGGATCGAAGCCCGTATCCGTGCAGCGAGAACCGGATCTGGGCTAGTGCTGTACAGATGAGCTGCTTCGAGCCTGAGTGTGCCCTTGTCTAGCCATTCCACCCCTGCTCCAAGAGACTTAATAATCTCGAGAAGGGTCTCCACATCTCGGACTCGTGGCACGTTCTCTAGAATCACCGGAGCCGAAGTGAGCAGCGCCGCAGAGATGCACGGGAGGGCCGCGTTTTTGTTCCCGGCGGGACGGATCGAACCTGAGAGCGGGTGTCTCCCCTCGACCAGAAATGAAGGCATCGACGTCCGAACGGTTGTGTGGCGCGGAGGATAGCCCTCAAAGAGAAGGCCCGCGCAACTTATCGCCCAAGGGGGTCGGTTACAACCGATGGCCTGCCCGGCATACTCGCATCGAAGGTGGAACGTTTTTCGCGTTCGTCGCTACTTTCCATCTATGATGGCACTTCTAGCCTTCCAGACGGCATCAGCACAGGACACGATCGTGTCGATCGCAGCGCGAGACGGATACGACGTTCTAGAGGCCCTCTCCGCAGTATCGATCTTAGCGATGTTCCTGGGCGTTTTTCTGTTGATTTCGTACGGCCTGCTACAGATGAGGAAGGGGGTCCGGATGCTCGATCAAGCCCGACAGGACTTCTCCGCCGACCCGGTCGTTGAAAGCATCCGGAAGACGGCGAGCAATGTGGAGTCAATCTCCCAGACGCTCAATGATGAGGTAGCAAAATTGTCCGGGTCAATGTCGCACCTCTCCGATCTGATCACGCAAGCCTCCGGGCGGATGGAAGAGCGCATTGAGGAATTCAACGCGTTCATGGAGGTCGTCCAGAGGGAAGCCGAGGAAGCATTCGTGGATGGCGCAGCTACCGCTCGTGGGCTGCGCGCCGGCTTGGGAAATCTAAACGACCGTCGACGAGAACAGACATCTTCGGATAACCAGATTGTCGAAGCTCCGAGCCGGAAAGTTCCACTGCCGGAGGTGGACGCTGAGGATTTCGAACCAGGAGACCCGGGACCGTCCGGTGCACCAGATATCTAAGAAGAAGCCGCACTCACTTCGTTCTCTGGACCCAGACACAATGTAGTTTTCGACCAGCATGCTTCTCAGATTGATCACGGGAGCCAAGCCTCGGCTCATCGCCCCGTGCCAGGATTTCGGACGATCAGTTCTCCAGTTTTCGACCCAGGAGACGCGACACTTCGCCCGGATCGGCCTTCCCTCGCGACGCCTTCATAACCTGACCCATGAAGTAACCCTGAAGCCGCTTTTCCCCTGACCGAAAGCGAATCACTTCCTCCAAGTTAGCCGTCAAGACTTCGTCTACCCACCTCTCCAACTGTGCACTATCCCGGATCTGGGCGAGACCATCATCAGCTACGACCCGTTCGGCGGACACCCCCCGGTCGAGCATCTTCCTCAGGACATCCTTCCCGACCGTCTGGCTGATCGTGCCGTCGCGCACAAGATCGATGAGACCCACGAGATCCTCTGGAGCGACAGGAAACCCCTCTAACTCTTCGGAGCGCTCCTTTATGAGAGCAAGCACCGGCCCCATCACCCAGTTTGATGCCTGCTTCGGATCGTCCATCCGCTCCGCGACCGCCTCATAGTAGTCTGCCAGCATCCGGGTGGAGGTGAGCACCTCTGCGTCGTAGGCAGGTAGTTCGAATTCATGCTGGACTCGCGCTCTCCGAACTTTCGGCAACTCAGGGAGCTGAGCGCGGATCGCTTCGCTCTGATCGACCGACACGATGAGAGGAGGCAGATCGGGCTCTGGAAAGTACCGATAATCATGACTCTCTTCCTTCGTCCGCATCGGGCGAACCTCACCCTTTCCCTCATCCCAAAGGAGGGTCAGGTGCTCAACCCGTTTCCCACTCCGTGTGAGCACCACCTGTCGCTGAATCTCGACGGTCAACGCTTTCTCGACGTTCGAGAAGGAGTTCATGTTCTTCAGCTCTGTCTTCGTTCCAAGCTCGGAGCTTCCCTGCGGTCGAATCGAAACATTCGCGTCGACCCTCAGAGAGCCCTCTTCCATGTTGCAGTCGGAGACATCCAGATACTCGAGCACCTGTTTGACCTGCTGGAGGTAGGCGCGGGCTTCGGCCGCGGTTCGTAGATCGGGTTCGGAAACCAACTCGATCAGCGGAGTCCCCGCCCGGTTTAAATCGACGACTGTACACCCAAGCACGCGGTCATGCAGGGATTTACCCGCGTCTTCCTCCATGTGGATGCGTCGAATCCGTACCTCCCTCCTCTCTCCCCCCAGCTCGACAGTGAATTGGCCACTGGTTGCAAGTGGCTGCTCGAACTGAGAGATCTGATATCCCTTGGGAAGGTCCGGGTAGAAATAGTTTTTTCGAACGAACACACTCATTTCATGGATGGTGCACCCGAAGGCAAGCGCCGCCAGAATGGCGAGGTCAACTGCCTCCCCGTTTACCGTAGGGAGTGCACCTGGCAAACCAAGGCACACCGGGCATACATTGGTGTTCGGCGCGTCTCCAAAGCGGGTGGAGTCGGCACAGAACAACTTTTGGCTCGTTCGGAGCTGAACGTGGATCTCCAGACCGATGACAGACTCCACGCGGTTGTACTCGGCTTCTGAACTACCAACCCCGCCGCTCACTCTCCCTCCCCTTCACTAGGCTCTCTCCCTGAATCCCATCCAACCTCCGGAACCTCTCCCCCCAAGAGGACTTCCAGACCCCTTGCCGCGCGGAGCATACGGGCTTCTTCCCACCTGGGTGCCAGGAACTGTCCCCCTACAGGGAGTCTGCCAACTGAGCCGATGGGGACAGAGATTCCCGGAATTCCTGCAAGGTTTGCGGTGACGGTATAGATGTCAGACAGATACATCGATACGGGGTCTTGAGTACGCTCCCCAAGGGGGAACGCAGGCGTCGGAGATGTCGGGGTGAAGAGTACATCAGCCCCACCTTCCCATACCCGCTCGAAGTCGCGGGCAATCAGAGCACGCGCCTTTTGAGCCCGCCCGTAATACGCCTCGTAGTATCCGGCCGAAAGGGCGAACGTCCCCAGCATGATCCTCCTGATAATTTCACCTCCAAACCCCTGTGTGCGGGAAGCCTCGTAGACCGCCGCAACTGAGTCGGTCCCCGGAGCACGCATTCCGTAGCGGACCCCGTCGTAGCGGGCTAGGTTCGATGAAGCCTCCGCCGGGGCGAGGATGTAGTACGTCGGGACTGCATACTGAGTGTGAGGGAGCGATACCTCCCGTATCAGGGCACCAGCTTTCCGTAGGCGATCGAGCGCCTCCTCACAAAGCTGACGCACCTCGGGATCCAGCGCCTCGGTGAAGTACTCCGCTGGCACCCCAACCGTCAGCCCTTCTACCCCGGCGTCGATCTCCTCTAAGTAGTCGGGGACTTCCCGATTTGAAGAGGTGGCATCTCTCGGGTCTTGACCCGCTATGATCTGTAGGAGGAGTGCGGCCTCCTCCACCGTCGCTCCGAACGTTCCGACCTGATCCAGAGATGATGCAAACGCCACAAGTCCGTATCGACTAACCCGACCGTATGTGGGCTTAATCCCCACGACACCACAGAAAGAGGCAGGCTGCCGGACCGAACCACCGGTGTCGGATCCTAGGGCACAGCGGACGATCCCCGCCCCAACTGCGGCGGCCGATCCTCCAGAACTTCCACCCGGAACGCGTGTGGGATCATGAGGATTCCGGGTGGCTCCAAACGCCGAGTTCTCGGTAGACGACCCCATGGCGAACTCGTCCATGTTCGTCTTCCCGAGGACGACCCCCCCTGCAGCTAGGAGCTTGAGGACCACGGTGGCTTCAAATGGCGATACATACTCGGCAAGAATCCGAGACCCACAGGAGGTCGCGAGCGTCCGCGTGCAAAGGTTGTCCTTAACCGCCACGGGAACCCCTGAGAGTACCCCATCGAGAACATCCGGCGTGTCCTCCTGCACCGACAGGAAGGCATGGAGGGAGTTGAGCCCAGTGTCCCCGGCCCGGGCCCTCCGAGCCGACTCCCGAACGAAGTGATCAGGGGCAACCTCCGCTGACCTGACCCGGGATGCTATCTCGAAGATGGTGGGATCACTCGTCATTCGACGACATCCCCAGATGAGTCGCTCTGATCCAGTGCCGGAAGTCGTGGTACGACGAAGAATCCGTCCCGCCAGTCAGGAGCGATACTCCTAGGAGCATCCCCCCGCAGCTCATCGGGTGCAATCTTAGGATCTCGACACAAGACGGGATCCAGTGTGAGCGAGTCCTCTTCGTCGATTTCCGAGACATCCAGGGTCTCGAGCACACGCACGTGCTCCAGAATGCCGTTCAGCTCTTCGGTAAGCTGCCTGACGGCCTCCTGATCTGGTCGGAGCCTGGCAAGCTCCGCGATCCGCCGCACATCCTGACCGGATACTGCTCTCTGGTCCTTGGATCCGGACACTTTCCACCTCCTTTCCGGCTTGATCCGCGTTTGGTCAGAAACCTCGTTCGAGCCCGGCGTGTCGGGCCAGAAGCCGCTTTCGCCCAATCGAATCGAAATCGACCGTCACCTTCACGTCTCTACCATAGCCCACAACTCCCACGACCACTCCCGACCCAAAGGTCTGGTGGATGACCCGCTCCCCCTTTACCACACGGGCAACATCCTGGTTCAGGTCCTCATCGAAACCTTTTTCATCCACCTCCCATCCGAAACCGTCCGCGACCTCCGACCCGAAGGCTCTCCTCACCTGTCCACGTGTTTGTCCCGACCCCTGCCGCTGGAACACCTCGCTCGCTCGCCAGAGCCGGGGGGACCGTCCAGCTTCGATCAGTTTGTCGGGAATGTCTTTGACGAAAGGAGAGAGTCGGCAAACCATGAATTCCCCCGCTCGCCGACGCTCTCGAGCCCAACTCATCAACAGACGGTTCTTAGCCCTCGTGATCCCCACATAAAAAAGTCGTCGCTCCTCCTCCAACTGCTCTGGTTTGTCGTAAGCTCGCGCAAGGGGAAAGAGCCCGTCTTCCAGGCCAGAGATGAACACCGTGTGGAATTCGAGACCCTTGGCGTTGTGTAGGGTCATGAGTGTAACCGCATCTGACCCGGGGTCATGCCGATCTAGATCCGTCACGAGGGCAACCTGCTGAAGGAAGAAATCAAGTTCCGTGAAGTGGTCTGGCGGATCCCCATCCGAATCTTCCGTGAGACTTGCCTCAAACTCCATCGCACCGGCGATAAGCTCTCTAACGTTATCAACCCGATCCTCTCCCTCCGGCCCCTCATCAATAAGGCGAGCCAGTAAGTCGAGCTCACCGACAAGCTCCTCAATGAGCGGTCCCACAGCCAGGCACATGGCGCGAGCTGAGAAGTCCTGGATGAGACCAGAGAATCGCTCAAGCCCTCGCACGCCTACCTTGGGCAACTCAGGAACCTCATGGGCCCTACCAGCGGCCTCAAGAAGACTTATTCCCTCTATTTCACTCCAGTTTCGTAGCTTCTCCAGAGTCGACTTCCCCACTCCTCTCCTGGGACAATTCACCACCCGGTGGAATGCGGCCATGTCCATTGGGTTAGAAATCAACCTGAGGTACGCCAGGATATCTTGAATCTCTCTTCGCTCATAGAACCTCACTCCGCCCACGATCTGATAGGGAATCCCTCTACGCCGCAGAGCGTCTTCCAGCGCTCTAGACTGGGCGTTAGTGCGATAGAGAACCGCGACATCACGGTATGCGCCGATTTCGCCCTCGACGAGAGAGCGCGCAACCTCGTCAGCGAGCCATCCGGCCTCGTCTGCCTCGTCCGCTGTCTCGATAAGCGATATAGGCCTTCCCGCCTCTCGATCCGTCCGAAGCGTCTTCTCCTTCCGTCGGAGATTCGAGCAAATTACAGCATTGGCTGCCGCGATAATCGTCTGGGTCGAACGGTAGTTACGCTCGAGCCGAACAACCTTCGTGCCCGGATATGTCTCTTCAAATTCCAAGATGTTTCGGATGTCGGCACCCCTCCATCCGTAGATCGACTGATCGTCATCACCTACCACCATCAGGTTCATGTGTCGACGTGCAAGCCCCTCGAGAAATCTGAACTGGGCGTGGTTCGTGTCCTGATACTCGTCGACGAGAATGAACGCGAAGCGCAGCTGGTACACTTCCAATATCTCAGGATGGGCTTCGAACAATTCGACCGGCTTCACGAGAAGGTCGTCAAAGTCAAAGGCGTTCTGTGATTTTAGGGATCGTTGATATTCCGGATATATGCCAGCAACCGTCTTGAGAAAAAGATCGAGGCCGTCTCCGTGCTCCCCGGCGAACTGATCAGGCCCGACAAGTTGGTTCTTCGCGTCACTGATCGCAGCCCCCACTGCCTTGGGGCTCCACCGCTTTATGTCAAGCCCCCGGGCCTTCAACACCCGTTTCACCTCCCGAAGGCTTTCTTCTGCGTCGAAGATGGTGAAGCTCGAATCCCATCCTAGCCTCTGTGCATGCCGCCTAAGCAGACGGGCCCCGAGAGCGTGGAAGGTACCTATCCAGGCACCAGCGGGGTCGCGTCCCAGAAGTCGCCGAATTCGTTCCTTCATCTCGCCCGACGCCTTGTTCGTAAAGGTGACGGCAAGGATCCGGTCTGGGGAAACCCCGTGTTCCTCGATCAGGCGTGCGACACGTACGGTGAGAACCCGAGTCTTACCTGAGCCTGCTCCCGCAAGAACTAACAGGGGACCATCGACATGCTCGACAGCGAACCGCTGTTCCGAATTTAGGTGCTGGGCTACGCTATCGAAGGACCAGGTGCTGGAAGACAAGATGAGTGCGGCTCGTTGAACGTCTAGGAAGGCTAGGTCTGGGCCGGATCCCGAGAGTATGAGGAAAGCCGAAACCGAAACATCGACCCCCGGGGATCTGCCGCGGACGAGAGCGATCTTCCCGTTGTTAATCCTCTCCGCGATCCGCTGAGCGAGGACGAAACCGACACTCCACCCGACTTGGTAGTGGAGACGACCTCGAAGAGCCGGTTTCGGATCTGCGGATCCACACCAGGGCCCGTATCCTGAACCTGCAAAGTTACCCACCCAGGCTCACCAGGGAAGGCCCTCGCCCTGATGGCACCGTCAGCGATGTGCACGGTATTGATTCCTCCTCGCGTCGGACTCACAAAATCCCTGTCGTCCAACCACCACTTCTTCAACGGCTTTCGTGGGAATATCTGCCCAAGTCTGGCGAGCCTCACTACGGACGCCATAGTCCCCTAAGCCCTCCCCCACTCACTGCGCCTCGATTCTGTCCAATCCCATCAAGTCCCTGAGTGGGCCGGGAAGAGTCACGTTCCCCTGCTCGTCCTGGTATGTCTCAAGCAACGCGACGAGGAGGCGAGGGAGAGCCAGTGCCGAACCGTTCAACGTGTGCACGAACTCAGGCTTCTCCCCGGATTGCGGTCGATACCTGAGGTTCGCCCGTCGAGCCTGAAAATCGCCACAGGTAGAACAGCTCGATACTTCGAGCCACTGGGACACACCGGGAGACCATACCTCAAGGTCGTAGGTCATCATGGCTGAGAATCCTATATCTCCAGCAGCCAGTCGCACGACCCGGTACGCCAAGCCAAGATCCTGAAGGACCCGCTCAGCTTCCATGGTCATCTCGTTGAGTGCCTCACGACTCCGATCTGGGGTCTCGTACCGGATAAGCTCCACTTTATCAAACTGGTGCACTCGGAGGAGACCTCTCGTATCCTTCCCGGCCGCACCAGCCTCGCGCCGAAAGCAAGGCGAATAAGCCGTGTAGCGAAGTGGCAAATCTTCGCACTCAAGCAACTCATCACGATGGAGATTCGTAACAGGAACCTCGGCCGTCGGAATCAGCCAGAGCGAGTCGCGCTCAATGAGATACGACTCATCTGCGAACTTGGGTAACTGCCCCGTTCCAGAGAGTGTCTGTTCCGTTACCAGATAGGGAACCCGAAGCTCCTGATATCCATGCTCTCGTACGTGGAGGTCGAGCATCCATTCGATCAAGACTCTCTGGAGACGCGCTCCGGCACCACGCAGAACTGGGAAACCCGAACCGGAGATCTTTGCTCCTCTGGGAAGATCCAAGATCCCAAGCGCTTCACCCAACTCCCAATGAGACTGAGACGGAAAGGTATGCTCCACCGGCTCTCCCCACTGTCTCACCACCTCACCCTCATCTTCCCCTCCCTCTTGGACTTCGGCCAAGGGAAGGTTGGGCATAGCGAACAACAGCTCTCGGGTTCGCCCCTCGCTGTCGTTCGCGGTCTTTTCCAGACGATCGATCTCCTCACCGACATCCCTCATCTCGCCAATCAGATCCGATGCGTCTAAACCGTCTCGCTTGAGCACCCCGATCTTCTTCGAGACCTCGTTACGCTCTGCGCGGAGGTAATCACCCCGAGTGATCGCTTCACGACGCTCCGCATCCAGCCCCAATAGCTCTGATATCGATATTGCAGCCTCGGTCGCCCCTCGCTTGAGAAGACCCTCTTTGGCCACTTCTGGAGCCGCACGGATTTCCCTGAGATCAAGCATGAACGAAACCTTCGCTCCCTACCGTGGAGGCAAGAGACTACGGTTGTTGCAGACTGGACTGGTGTCTTGCAGGAATCGAAGAACACCAGCCTGCAGGTCGATCTCCAGCGGTTCGAGCTTGCCGTAATAAACGCAGATCCGGCCATAGCTCCCAATCTGCTCATGGGTACGCACTACGTAGATCGTCCCCAACTCCACTGGAACTGGTTTGTCGGTCACGTACAGTAGCGTGTCCGATGGCGCCCGTTGCATCTCCTCGAACTCCATCCCCGGAAAGGGGACCAGTGCCCCTTTCGACGGTATGCCAAGGACGCGAGGCGGGAGGAACACCATTTTACCATTCTGACGGTCCACAGCGAAATCCCAACGCCCCTCTGTCAGCGGATCCTCTATAACGACTTGGAGTCGGGCAAGCATATTGTATGCCGAGGCGGAGTTCAGCTCATCCCGATCCAGGGCGAAGAGGACCGCTTCCTGAGGATTCTCAGTCCATTCAACGAGGAACGGATCATCATCGCATGCCGCCAGAAACATGCATGATACACCCACCGAACAGAGAACTAGTCTCATAGCGCCTTTCACGACTCCGACTCAGCTGGGGAGATGGAAGACCCCACAGTGGGAAGACCCGCTCGAAACGAAAAGACTACCCGCCACGCGGGAGTAGTGTCAAGCCCGAAAGCCCTCTCATTCCTTGACTTTACACCACTCCAAAGGTAGGTTTTCCTGTGCCTCCTTGCGGAGACCGCCCTCGGGAAGAGCGAAGTCGCTAATGTCCGTGCACCAGTCACTTGGGATGCCTTGTGGCGGAACCTCCGCTCCGTCCCGCCGGATCCCTCCGGCTCCCGGTGGCATGAGGATGAGACCCCACATCCGACGGATCCTGACCACGCCCTTCCAGGCATCGGGTTTCGAGTTGGAAGCAGGGGGCGCGATGGAGCGGCGACCCTCGACGCATTGCGAGGTGATACCACGTGCAACCTGCTCCTCCGGGACATCATCATGCCCAACACTTCGGGTCCAGACGTCCTCCAAGAGCCCCCAAATCTAGTGTACTGGTCGCATCTGCCCGTAATTATACTGACTAAAAAGGGGCAAAACGCGGATCGGAGGCAGGCGCTTTCCCTTGGAGTCGATGCGTTTCTGACGAAACCGTTCAGCCTCAAGAAACTCCTGAACCAGGTGAATGCTTTCCTTGCGCGGCACTGACTCTGATCTCTGGGTCGCTGTCCTAGCAGGCGGCATCGGATCGCGGTTCTGGCCAGCCAGCACCCCCTCCCGCCCAAAACCGCTGCTGGCTCTCGCGTCTGAGCAGCCCCTGATTTGTGATACCGTCGATCGAGCCCTCTCGCTGGTGGAGCCGAGGCACCTCTCGATCTTGTCAGGAGATCATTTGGTCTCTCCGTTCAGGAGCATACTTCCGAACCTGAAAGAAGACAATTTTTGGGTTGAGCCAAAGTCTCGAGGAACCGGCCCAGTCCTCGCTTGGGCGGCGCATCGCATTCTCCAAAGCGACCCAGATGCAATCCTCGTGTCGCTCCACGCAGACCACCGGATCGAGCCCGAATCCTCCTTTTCCCCGCTGATCCGGAGTGCAGCAGAGATTGCTCGGACCGAAGACATCCTCCTGACCATAGCTGTTTCCCCAGATCGACCGGAAACGGGTTATGGGTATATTCGGCCAGGAGAACCACTGGTGAACGGAAACTCCCTCGAAGCGTTCTGGGTAGGCGAGTTCGTAGAGAAACCAGACCTAGAGACCGCTGAAAAGTACATCTCCTCCGGCTATTGGTGGAACAGTGGGATCTTTGTCCTGCCTGTGTCGCGGTTCCTCCACGAGATCCGTCTTCACGCTCCCGAGATTGGAGGCTACCTCCCCCTGCTCGACCGCGGCGATGATGCCGCCTTCTTCGAGGAGGTGCCAATCGTATCGATCGACGAGGCTGTCTTCGAACGGAGTGGCCAAGTGGGCGCTGTGAAGGCCGACTTCCGTTGGGATGATCTGGGGAGCTGGGAATCGCTCACACGGTCCCTTGCGTCCGACGCGACTGGAAACTGCGGACTTGGCGATTTCCATCCCGTGGACTCTCGAGACTCCGTTGTCTGGGCAGATGACGGCCCCGTCATCCTCTTCGGAGTGGACAACCTGGTGGTCGTTCGTTCTGGGGGGATCACGTTGGTGACCTCCCGCCAGAGATCCTCGGAGCTGAAGCAACTTCTAGTCCACCTCCCGGAGGGGTTAAAAGAGAAACACGCGGGTTCGAGCCCGACCGCAGCATCAGAAGGGTCCGTTTCAGTGGAATCGGACAGCAGATCCGACAAATGATCTGGCACCTCTTCCTGGTGGACGACGTAATCGCGCGTGGCTGGACACCCCTCACAGTCACCCGGCCGGCCGGCGAGATCCTTTTCGGAGCTCTCCTTCTTCGTGAGCGCTTAGAGCGGGCCACCGGCCTTTCCACGGTCGGATACCTTACCGCTCCTGGGCTGGAAGGCTTCGAGATGGACGGAGTGCCCCCGCTAGTCAAACCTGCTGAGATCCCGAGGAACAGGGCACTTGTTCTTCTCTCTTCACGCTACGCTCCTCCACTCTCTAGGAGTGGAGAGCCCGAACTGATTATCCCCGCCAAGGTGCCGAATAGCAGAGCGCGCCTCATGGCTGAAGATTCCCATGTGGGGTGGCTCCTCCCACCCGGGGCAGTTCTCCCTCCGGAAGAGGAACTGACTGGTGAAGGCAGCGTATTCAGGCACGGCTCCGCGGTCATATCGGACACTATCGGAGAATCGAGCGACTGTCGGGTAGAACTGCCCGGAAGCCTTCTTGAAACTCCGTGGGATCTCGTGCGTCGGAACGCCAATCAGCTCTCTCAAGACCTCTCTACCCTCTACCCAGAAGGGAAAGGACAAGACATTAAGAGGCTTCCGGAGATATCCGGAGTAGAGCAATTCGGGGCCGACCCGGTCAGCATGGGGAAGGACGTAATCGTAGAACCCGGCGTAGTTTTTGACACGACGTCCGGTCCAATCCACCTGGCATCTGGAGTCCGTGTTCGACCACTCACCCATCTCCAGGGGCCTGCCTTTGTGGGAACCGGCTCAAACCTTCTTGGAGGGCTTTTCCAGGGACTATCGTGCGGACCAATGTGCAATTTGCGGGGAGAGATTTCGACCTCGATCCTTCTAGGATACACAAACAAGGCACACGACGGATACCTCGGCCACTCACTTGTGGGGCGTTGGGTAAATCTGGGTGCAATGACCACAAACTCCGATCTAAAGAACAACTACGGATCCGTTCGGGTAACTACCGCTGAAGGCGAGACCGATACGGGCCTACTCAAGCTCGGAGTCTTCCTTGGAGACCATGTGAAGACAGGGATTGGTATGACCTTAAACGCCGGTACGACTGTGGGCGTGGGAACCAATCTCTTCGGTGAAGGTCTGCCACCCAAGTTTGTTCCTCCCTTCCACTGGGGATCTGGCCGTGAGCTCGTTCCGTATCGCCTGGAAGCCTTTTTGGAGACTGCGGCCCGAGCCATGGACCGGCGAGGTGTTCCGCTCACCTTTGGGGAGAGCGCCCTGCTGACCCGTATCTGGCACAGAGTCCACGCAGACGAGGGGGCCAGAGGAACTCAGTGAAGATCGCGGTTTTAGGCAGTGGAAGCAGAGGGAACGCAACAATCCTGACGAGCAGCACGACCAGAATCCTCATCGACGCTGGCCTTAGTGCCCGTCAGATGGAGAGGCGACTGGACTCCCTGGGGATCGAAGCTCCCTCCATCGCAGCCATAGTGATCACGCATGACCACCGGGACCACACCCAGGGCAGCGGTGTCTTTTCTCGTAAATTCGGAACTCAGATCTATCTCACCCACGCTACAAGTGAGGCATGTGCACCACTCCTCACTGGAACCGAGCAACTCCGGTTTTATGAGCCTGGCCGCAGCTTCACGGTCGGGGAGTTCAGGGTGGACCCCTTTCTCACTGTGCATGATGCAGTAGACCCGGTTGCCGTCACAGTCACGGGAACCCGCTGCGGAACCCGTGTTGGCATTGCCACCGATCTGGGAAGGCCTACCGCTGGCATCCGTCATTCGCTCTCTCAGTGCGACTTTCTGGTGCTGGAGGCAAACCACGATGAGGAACTGCTGCGGACGGGTCCCTACCCTCCTTCCGTGCAAACACGGATCGCCTCCTCGCACGGTCATCTCTCCAACCATGCTGCTGCAAGGTTCGCTCGAGAGCTGCTCCATCCACGGCTCTCAGGAATCTTCCTCGCTCATCTATCCAGGGAATGCAACCGACCCGAACTCGCCCGTGAAGTCGTGCTCCGGGCGTTACGGAGAGCCGGATGGAAGGGATTCTTGGAGGTGGCGAGCCAGGACGAACCTACTAGCCTGGTCGACATTGGAGGACTCCGGCTTCAGTGCAACGCGGAGCAGCTCTCCTTCTTCTAGAAAGGTGAGCAGACACTCGTGAACGATCTTAGATCAGAGGCCGAAGAGCCTCAGCAGGTCGTTTCCCAGAGCAAGCGCCATTATCCCCATCAAGACGACAAAGCCAACCTTACTCCACCGAAGCCGCTGTTCTATTGAGAGGGGTCGTCCACGAACCGCTTCAATCCCCAGAAACACCAAGTGCCCTCCGTCGAGAACCGGAATTGGCAAAAGGTTCAGGATTGCAAGGTTCACCGAGAAGAGGGCCATGAATCGAAGAAACATCGGGAGACCCCCTGCAGCGGCTTGACCAGACATCTCTCCAATCGCGACAATGCTCCCCAGGTTCCTGGCTGAAACCTGCCCTGTCACCAGATCCCTCAGGAAGCCGAGGATCTGGCCAGTTATGAACACTGTCTCAGACCAGCCTGCTGCGACTGCCTCAAGAGGAGGCATAGACGAAAACGCGATATTTGGAAGAACCGGAATGATCCCAACCCGACCAATCGTGATCAATTCTCA
>Ga0310121_10003656_pt1 | contig 13931 bp, 9 predicted proteins | sample CB27_Tmax_986_MG_FD_203504 | JGI IMG/M metagenome (GOLD analysis project Ga0310121, IMG submission 203504) | Marine microbial communities from Western Arctic Ocean, Canada - CB27_Tmax_986 | ecosystem: Environmental > Aquatic > Marine > Oceanic | place: Canada: Western Arctic Ocean | collected... | reverse complement strand
CGGTAAAACCATTCGTCGTTCCGTCTCCAGGGTCGCTGGTTCTGACGAAATAATCTCCGCTTCCGAAAATTGTTCCGTTATCACGGTCTGTGTGGTTGGGGACATCACGATCACCGCCGCCAAGGTTGGGACCGGTGCCTTCAAAATTGTCCTGCCAGATAGTGGCCAGCAGCCAGCGGTCTTCGAGTCGTTCGACGTGCGGACGAGACAGCAGACGACGACGTCGCGTTTTGTTGCGCCGATTCTTTATTCTGCGTGCAATAGCATGTGTGCCAGCGTGGCGATTGGGACGTGTCATGCTGTTGGTCCTTTGGAACTGGTCAAAAATAAGACTCCTCACTGAAACCGACAGACGCCGAGCTGGAGACTCCGTTAGCGGTGCGGGAAATCAAGGGAACAGGAGCAAACAGAGGAAAACAGAGAGGAGGCGAAAATGCCACGAGCTTATTCACTTCAGTTGTCTCGGTTTCCTCTGTTTCCTCCTGAAACAACCTGCCTGCGTACTGCTCTCCTGGGCATCTTCGGTCGGGATCAGCGAGGATTGTCAAAATAACTTGTCCGTTTCGCGTGCCACTAACTTGGCCAGTGTTCGTTACGCGACGCGGCCGCAGCGATTCAGCACTGGCAGAGCCAGTTGCACCCAGAACGAAACGGACAATTCATGTCTTTACAAGTCCTGAGGGCTCGTCTGCCAGTCTGTAATGGATCGTCTCTCAGATACTACGCCGGGGCCGCCACTCCATCAGATAGTGTGTTTGGATGTCGCCGACTCTTACAAAGCCGAGCCGCTCGTACCAGCCGAGCGCGCGATTGAATTGCTCGACGTGAATGCGGACGGGTTTTCCGATCTGTTGAGCTTCGTGCATGATGTCGGACATCAGCTGCGTACCGATGCCTTGACCACGTCGCTCCGGTAACAAAGCGATGTCGATAATGCGTATCTCGTCCGCGCGCCGATGGACGTATAACCGGCCAACGGCGACGCGTTCCAGGTTGACGATCAGAAAGTCGGCGTCGGAAAACCTCGTTTGATAATCGACGTGTTGGGCGCGGAACTGCATCCACATCAAGTCGGCCCTTTCTTTCTCGCCCAGGTTCAGCCCCGTGATGTCCGGACGAGTGTTGGCGAACACGCGGTACAGAAACGGCTTGTCGTCGGGCCGAATCGGGCGAAATTCGATGCGTGGTTTCATGCCATTACCGACGAACGGATTGGACAGTCAACAACGACCGGCTGGTGGCTTGACGATGGCCCACTAGGAAGGCACCGAAGCCACGTTCCCTCTCCCGCGAGGGAACTTCATTTGTTGTAAGCGGGGTTCGCAATAATTGGTTGGGATCGATTCCGGGACGGAAAGATCCCCTGTAGCGCAATGCAGTGCAAGATTCCCAAGAACGGCTCGGTGACGGTAAGCGGTTGACTAGCGCCAGTGTTTCCGGTGATCTCAGATCTCAGCGTGGTGTCGGGAGTATCGGAGCTATAGATGTTACCGTTGATGTTTGCCAGGCTATTGCCGGTCGCGTTGGATTGGTTCGCATCGTCGTCGACCGCCGGAACCGCGAATGAGTGAAAATGGGACGGCAAGTGCCCCGTGGTGATTGGGTAACTGTGCGTTCCTGACCTCTGCCCCAAAAGGACGGTCGGCAGGCCCGGTCCGGTGCCCGGATGGATGGGGTGACGTCCACGCAGATCGGGCAGCGCGAAAGTAGTTCTGCCATCGCCGCCGAATGTGGTGCCGAGCAGTGAAAACACCGCCTGATTCTGTGAAATAGACAATAGCTGGCCGTCACAAAGAGCCCAACCGCGGGGAGCGAAATTGAAGCCAACGGGCATGATTTGACCGAGAAACGGTTCGGACATCGGAATCTCCTTTCGTCAATCTAAGAGGAGAGTAATTTTGCAGCATCAAAACGAGTCAATTAAACGCAACTTCGTAAAACATCCCTTCCGGGTGTCGATCGGCGGGATGTTTCAATGACACTTGCACGGGATTGAAGAAGAACTGACCTGTTCCCAGCTGCTGATGATGAACCGTGTGCAAGCAGCTCATCAATAGCAGCTCGTGCGGACCGACGAAGAGCAAAGAAAAGGGCTCCCGCAGCCGGTTTTCGAATCCGCCTTCCAGTTCCTTGATCGTGGGATAACGCGTCACTTCGACCAGCTCGAGCTCGACGAATTGCGGCACCTGGTCCGAATCCTGGCCTGCCGGATCGGCCACATGGATCGGATGGGTGTGGGTTTCTTCCGTCTCGAATGGCTGGTGCGTGACCCGAAACTTCTCGCCGACGTGTGAGTCAAACAATTCGGGGGTCAGCTTTTCGGAATGGGCAATCTGGCCCGTGAATTTGTCACTCATAGGGTGGGCCGCATCTCGGTTCAAGCCATCACGGCTTCTAGATGATTGCAAGTCCGGGGCGAATCGACGGGCACCAGGAGGTAACTGGCCGAACCCAACCGGGAATGCTTGACGGTATAGACGTCCTGGGATAGCCGCGTGTTTCCAGGCACGCGAAAAATCATCGAAAACGGCTGGCGGCGGCCGACAGGACCGGGAGGATATCTGCTGGGCACGACTTCCTTCAACTCCACCTCTACCGTGTCACCAGCTGCGGTCTGTACGTAAAACGGGCTGCCCAATTGATTTTGGTAGGCATCCATTTCAAGATCACTTGACGATGCAGCGAAGGCACTCTGCGGTGCGCCTGTTAATCCGAATGCTCCGACCGACGTGCACTGCATCAGAAACGTCCGCCTCGCTACATTCGAGTCGTGTGACATTAGTTGCGCTCCACTTGACGGTTCACTCGAATTCAAAGCATGCGGATAGCTTTTACGAAAGCCTAACGACCCTCGGAGCACATTACAAGAATTGCTACATTGATTTGCCGTATGTTTAACCTTCTTGTCTTGCAAGAATCCGGCGAACGGATCGGTCAAGTTCCTGGCGACTTGAGTCATCCAGTCGTCGCCGGAGTGACCCCGCCGATCTGGCGGATTTCGAATCACACGACGGGAGAACAACAGTGCCTTCGGATCAGAGAATCGACTACGTGGAGCTTCCCGCTGCGAACTTCGACTCGGTTGAGTCTTTCTATTCGAACAGTTTTGGCTGGTCGTTTACGGACTACGGCCCGGAGTACCGGGCATTCTCAGACGGCAGCCTCGCTGGTGGTTTCTTCAAGTCGGACCTTCAATCCAGCACAGCAAATGGTGCAGCACTTGTCGTGCTATTTGCGAACGATCTTGAGGCGACCCGAGACAAAATCGTTGCCAACGGAGGGAGCGTATGCAGGAAGATATTTTCGTTTCCCGGCGGACGACGATTCCACTTCCTTGACCCTCACGGAAATGAACTCGCCGTTTGGTCCGACAAGTAGCAATGGGACTTTCACGCCTATTTCCTGTGCTGCGGCGGTCGCTCACCTACCTTTCTAACGGCGTGGCCAGGGTGAACTGAGCTAAATCTGAGAATTCTTATTGCTTGTACGGACTGGCCGCGGCAAGACATCGCGGCTACCTTGGACCCCGTTCGCCACTTTCAAACGCGCGTCCGCCAACGCAAAAATTCCCACCGCGTAAGGAGCACAAGCAATGCGACGAAGGACTGTTGGCTGTCTGTTTGCCATTCTCGTTGTAACTGCATCGATTCCCAGCAACACGTTTGCAGCTGATTGGCCACAGTGGCTGGGGCCGCGTCGCGACAGCATCTGGCGCGAGGACGGGATGATCCAGCGCATCCCCGAGGGAGGTTTGGACGTCAAGTGGCGAGTGCCCGTCGGCTGGGGGTACGCCGGTCCCGCGGTGTCGAATGGTCGTGTCTATCTGATGGACTACATTCACAAGTCGGGAACGGTGACGAACAGCTCGGGAAGCCGCGATCGGCTCGACGGTGTCGAGCGCATTCTTTGTCTCGATGCGGCGAGTGGGGCTGTTCACTGGAAGCACGAGTATCAACGGACCTACAACATTTCTTACCCCAAAGGTCCGCGGTGCACCCCGACTGTCGCGGACGGCAAGGTTTATGCTCTCGGTGCCGAGGGCGACCTGCATTGCCTCAATGCCCAATCTGGGATGGTGGTCTGGAAGAAAGACTTCGTGAGCGAGTACAAGGCTAAGACGCCCCAATGGGGCTTCACGAACCACCCCTTGGTGGACGATCGCTGGGTCTACTGCGTTGTGGGGGGGACGGGCAGTGTCGTTGTCGCCTTCGACAAGGATACCGGCGAAGAGGCCTGGCGTGCCCTGTCCGCTAGTGAGCCTGGCTACTGTCCCCCAACGATGATCGAACACGGAGGAGACAAACAGCTCATCATTTGGCACAAGGAGTCGATCAATAGCCTTAATCCGGGCACCGGAGAGGTACGTTGGTCGAGTGACTTGGCGCCCCGGTTTGGGCTGGCGACGGCCGCGCCGAGGCTAGTCGGCGATCACCTCTTTGCCAGCGGGGCAGGTGTCTCCGCGCTGCTCGACGCGTCCACGGGGAACATTGTGTGGACTGGCAGTCCGACAACGTCCGTGGCCTGCACCATGAGCACCCCCATCATTGATGACGGTGTCATTTACGGCAACGACGGATCTGGCACGGTCATTGCCGCAAAGGTTGAAGACGGCGGCCGTCTCTGGGAAATGGCCAAGCCGATTGCCGCGCGGCCGCAACGCAGCGGGACGGTGTTTCTGGTCAAGAACGGCGACCGATACTTCCTCTTCAACGACAGCGGCGACCTGATTCTAGCGACACTTTCAAAGGCCGGTTATACGGAGTTGGGGCGCTTCCGCGTGCTCGATGCCACCAATCATACCGGATCGCGCGAGGTCCTCTGGAGTCATCCAGCTTTCGCCGAGAGAAGTCTCTTCGCACGAAATGACAAAGAACTTGTTTGCGTGAGTCTCGCGGCCAAGTAGGCGGCCGTTTGAGGAATCCTCTGCTGGTTCGACTTCGATGCGGCTCGCATTGCGCTGGTATTGCGCCTGGCATTGCGCCTGGCATTGCGCCTGGCAACCGGCTGACGCTCCAGACGAAGTCGTCCTGCGCGACCGAAGGCGGAGTGAATGGCAGCCGGTTTCTCCCGCGTGGATCCGGCGCTTCCGAAAGTCGAGTCGCTAGGCCAATATCCTCGCTATAATCAGACGGAAGATGGTCCACGACGATTGAATCCACCAGGCGAGGAAGTGTTGCCATGTCGAGGAGTTTCAACAAGCTCGCTGTTGTCCTGCTGTTTGGCCTTTCCCTGGCATGGACCACCGAGAGTGCTCCTGCCTGCACAACGACTCTGGTCGGAAAGGCTGCCACGACGGACGGCTCGGTTCTCATGGCTACGTCGTGTGACGGCGACATCATGGGGCTTGTCTATGTCGAGCCGGCTAGGAGCTACCCCCAGGGAACCGAAGTGCGGATGTACTATGATTTTCCCGCGCCGTCCACCTGGAATGAGCACTTGGACCAGGTGAAGAGGGGGCCTACTTTTGTCGGCTATCTCCCGATCGAGCAGACCTACCGTTGCATTCTGGCCGCGGGACACTTAGCAGACAGCGTGACCGGCGGTATCAACGAGCACGGTGTTAGCATGGGAATCGAGTTCATGGGCATGAGGCCGGAGTTGGTGAGCCAAAGAGGCGGCGTCAGCACCTGCAGTAATCATTGGACGACTTCCTTGATCGCTAACGGGTTGATGCGATCCAAGACCGCTCGAGAAGCCATTCAACTCATGGGCTCGATGGTCGAGAAACACGGGTTTACTTATTACTGGGGACCGGCCGCCGGATGCGCCATACCGATCGTGGATGAAAAGGAAGCCTGGATCATGGAGATCTTTGGCCCGGGCAAGGACTGGATCCCCGCAGCGGGAAAAGCGGGTGCTGTCTGGTGTGCTCAACGAGTCCCCGAGGGTGAAGTAACCTGCAACGCCAACCGCAGCCGAATCGGTGCAGTCGACCCTGACGATGCTGATTGCTTTCTTGCATCGGCGAACATCTATTCGCTCGCCGAAGAGTTAGGACTTTGGAGGCCTGGAAGTCCATTCGTCTGGCACGATGTCTACGGCACGCCGGGTGGAAGGGAAAACTCGCTGAGAGAATGGGCTGTCCTGAACTTGGTTGCTCCGTCGCTGCGTTTGGAGGCCACAGGTGATCCCGAAAGAGACCGCTTCCCGTTCTCGGTAAAACCAGATGCACGAGTCAGCGTTCCCGTGCTGATGTCACTGACGCGAGATTGCTACCAAGGGACGAAGTTCGATGTAACCAGCCACGAAGGGTTTAATCCTGGCGGTGAGAAGAGTCCCCTGGCCCGTCCCTTCGGATCGCCCGATTTGTTTAACTTGGTTGGTATCAAACCCGAACGGTGTATCGGGTCGCAGACCAGTGGTTACGTCTACATCTCGCAGATCAGGGATTGGCTGCCGGCGCCGGTTTCTGGATGCATGTGGTTTACGCTGGGCCCTAGCATGACCAGTTGCTTCACCCCTGTTTATTCGGGCGTAACGAAGATCACCCCATCGTGGAGCCGCAGCCCTAATTTTACCAGGATTGACCGGACGCAGGTTCAGTGGAAATTCCAACTCGTTGAGGACCTTACCGAGTTGAAGTACCAGGAGGCGATCAATGATGTCCGAGGCGTTTTGAAACCGGCAGAAGAGCAGTTTCTGGCATTCCAAGCGGAGTTCGAGGACGCGGCGGTCGCGGTATACAACGAACAAGGGGCAGCGCGGGCGGAGGAGTTTGTCACAAAATATACCAATTCGTGTCTCGATGAAGTCGACGCCACTTACGGTGAACTGGTCGACTATTTGATGTTCAAGTTCCTTTACAGCTATGCCCAAGCTGCGCCGCCTAAGCTGAGGGGGGTCAGCCCGCCTACGGTTCCGACGCTGTCGAAACAGGAACAATAATAGTCGGTGGGACATCCACAGTCGGTGTGGGTGGCACGAGGTAGCACGGGTGGCACGTTGGTGGCACGGGTGGCACGCTCAGAACGAATGATGGGCGTGGTCTTTGGCCGCGTCCATCACTGCAAACGATCTGGATTCGCGCACACTGCGCGCATTTTCTTTCTCTCTGCGGCCCTCTGCCTCTCCGCGCTCTCTGCGTTTAAATGGTTGACGTCGAAATTAAACGCAGAGTTCGCGGAGGCGCAGAGGGCCGCAAAGTATTTGTTCAGCCCGTATCTACAAGTCCTCGCGGTCGGACGGAAACGAGCTTGTCCGTTTCGGGTGCCACTGGCTTTGCCAGTGTTCGTTCTGCGACGTGGACACAGCGATTCAACACTCGCAGGACGCCGCGCAAGTCGGGCGTGATTTGATGCACGCTGGCGCCGGGATGTTGTATCGGGAATCAGAGATACTCGATGAACCCGTCGTACCCGTGCACGACTTCGGTTGGGCAGTCCATGCGCTGCAGCAACTGTTTCGTGACGGCAAGCTTCCTGTCCAGGAAGCCGTCGTCGTGAGCTGGGTCGTGGTGCGTGACAATCCACTTCGTGGCGCGTGCCAACTTTGCCAACCGGCATGCGTTGGAGACGGATGAATGTCCCCAGCGGACCTTCTGAGGATACTCGGAGTTCATGTACTGGGCTTCGCTAATCAGCACGTCGACGTCATCCAGGAATTCCAACAAGGGCAGATAGTGAGCGACAGTGTCGCTGTCCAGCGGCACATCCAGAGGGCTGCCGAAGTACCCGCCCAGGAACTCGTTATCGGGCATCCACACGACCGTCTTGCCGTCGATGTCGATTTTGTAGCAGACCGTTGCGCCGGGATGATGCGCGTAGGCCCACGTCACGGTCGCTCGACCAACTTCAATCGGTTCCTCGTCCAATTGCTTGAACTGCAAATTGGCGTTCAGATCCTCCAACTGCACGGGAAAATAGTCTCTGTCCAGCTGGCCTCGAAAAACAGACTCCAGGTCTTTGCCGAATCCACGCCCTCCGAAGATCTCGATTTCGAAAGCGGGATCGTACGCCGGCGTGAAAAAAGGGAATCCTTGAATGTGGTCCCAGTGTGTGTGCGTTATGAATACATGTAACTTGCGCCCCGGTAGTTGCGTGAGGGCGCCGCCCAGATCGCGGATACCAGACCCCGCGTCGAAGATCAGGGTGTTCTCGTCACAAGTAATCGCCATGCACGACGTGTTGCCGCCGTGCCGCATGAACGGCGGCCCGCAGATAGGAATCGAGCCACGCGTGCCCCACAAACAAACCGTCCCCTTCGCCGCCTCGAGCGGCAGATCAAAACTCTCGGCCACCCCGCGTTCCCCGGCTGTGCTGGCCTCCCGGCTGACACCGGCCTTTCCGCCAGCAGCGAAATACGCCTGAACGCATGACAACAGGGGGCCGGTGTCCGCGGACTTCTCAACCGCGTCAAACACACCCAATTCCCGCGCGATGCGAACTTCCGTCCGGAACAATTTGGCCGAATAGAGAATCACACCGATTTCGCAGTCTGGGTCGGAACGCATCTGCTTAAGGACGTTGATTCCGTCCACCTTGGGCAACATGATGTCGAGGATCACGAGTTGTGGAGCGAAAGTGGACATCTTCTCCAGACATTTCTGCCCGTCCTCCGCAATCTCCACTTCGAATCCACCACGGCGTAGCGCCTCGGCAACGACGTGAGCAACGACCCTAACATCTTCGGCCAGTAGAATGCGGCGGGCTGACGTTGACATGAAAGATGCCCTTTCGTCGGTTCTTCCGGAATTTTCGTGGCAGGATCGACATCCGCCCCTTGATCGCCTTTGCCCTGTAAACAGTGACGCAAGTTCACCACGCCCTTCGCCTAGGGCTCAGGGACGTGCCACCCGTGCCACTCCATGCCAGGCGGGACATCCGCAGTCAGTGTGAGTGGCACGGGTGGCACGCTCAGAACGAAGTGATGGGCGTGGTCTTCCGCAGCACGCCCGCCGTTCGGCAAAAACTTGTCCTTGGAGAAAGAACAAACGGGTGGAGCCATTAAATTGCCGCAAGATGCCCTTTCGTACCTGCCCGATCGATGGATCGGCTTTCGCCCGGCGCGAAACCACTTGTTGCTCGCCTGAGGCGAGACTCGGGTCCGCGGGAAAGCCCGTTCTCACCGGAGCAGATTCTGCGCGATCGATGAAGCACGAACTGAGCTGCCGATCACTAGTTCATGGTCGGCAGCGAACAGATGCCAGATGGGGCGAGCGGGCCCGTAGGTGTCTTCGATTTGCTGGGCGGTGAGAGCCATGCCGCCACCACTGACGCCGCCCGCAATGACGACTCGCCGCGGGGCAACCAACGCGGCAAGTTGCGGGATGTCTCCCACGTCCCGCAGGATTCCCGGTGCCAGGATCCCCATCCGCTGGGCTTCGTAGGGTACCTCCGACACGTAACTGGCGAGCGTGTTGACGGCCGCGACGCGCGTGATCCGCGAGTCAATCGCTGCGCTGCATAGAGCCACAAGTCCCGCCGGACCGATGCCGACAACTGCGATGTCGTTAGGGACTCGACCGTCCTGCTCGTTCAGAGCATCCAGGCAGCGACGAACGTCGAGGACCCACTGGCCGAGCAGGGGCCGGCCGAGCAGCATTGACCACTCGGCCGTATTGTGGTCGGGAGCGCGTAAAATCTGGTCGCGATCGTAGGCCAGCTGTCCCGTGGCGCGGAGCTCGAGAGTAACCAGGCTGCGGCCCGCTCGGCGCAGCTCGTCAGCAATCGGATGAGCAGCCGCTTTCGCAGTTCCTTCCAGATCCAGCACGATGGCTAAGGGAGCGGTCGTCTGACGCAACTCTTGGTGCAGGGCGAGCGTCAAACCAGGTTCGGGATCAAAGCGAAGGATACGACTCTTGGCGTCGGCCGCGCGAGTCGATCGTACATTCAACGGCGACGCCGAGGCGTCGCCGCCGAAGACAGTTTCCTGCAGCACGGCGCGCATCTTTTCTGCTTGCTTCTTCCAGTCCCCCTGGTGTTCGGCCGGTCTGTTCTCACGCAACATGTGCCGCGCAGTGGCCGCGGCAAACTGCGGGATGGTGACGAAGTCGTCCGGTCGTGAATCGCCGGGAAAACAGCGCAACGTTTCTGGGTCCTCCGTGGTGATCTGCGGCTCGGCAAGCGGCGAGCCGTCCCCTATGCCTTTCAATTGCTGCGTCATCCAGCCGTACATTGTCTCGCGCATCTCTTGGTTGTAAGCATGATTGGACTCAAAGACGGCGTGACGCATCTGCGCTGGCTGTCCGTGCAAGCGATACACTGGCCCGACCACGGCGAGCGACTTGCGGCTCTCTGCGACCGAGAACTGGATGCCGTCCCGCGTGGCGTTGAGCACCAGCAACCCGCGCGGGGCTGACATGGCGAGCACGTTCCATTCGTCCATGAAGCGCAACTTGCCTGGTACGATTTCACACATGCAAGCAGCGACTTGCAAGGCAGCACGCGCCGTGCCCACCGAGCAAACGGGTACCACGGCTTTCAACCGATCGTCCCAGCCGCCTGCATACTCCGATTGGTTTCCCCCGCCGCTGGCTCCCGTGATACCGATCCTCTCGGCGTCCACCTCAGGCCGCGAAACAAGGTAATCGACGGCCCGCCTGTTTTCGTAAACCTGTAAACCGGACAGCGGCAGTCCAACCGGCAGCAAAGTTGCGCCGGTCATCTCGCCGTGGTACTCCCCAAGCGCCTTGCCGACAGCCCGCTCGCCTGCGCCGAACGCATCGACCACGAGCACGAAGAAACCGTGTTTCGCCAGACCAATGCAACGGGACTGAACCACCGGGTCCTGCTTCGCGCCGCGCCAATGCCCGTGCACGCACAACACGGCAGGCAGTTTGCCAGGCTTGTCGGGCACGTAAGTGTTGGCAGTCATCCAGATGCCCGGGCGCGTCTGAAGAATGATCTTTTCGATGCGATAGCCGTCTCGCGACAGTTCACCGAGTTTCTTCGGCGCCAGCGGACAGGCCTCGCTGGGAAAGCCGCCCCAGGACTCCAGCAACCGCTCGCGCAACTCGGTCAGCTGTTCGTTCCACTCTTCTAGATTGGCGGGCGCACGGTGCTGGGCAAGCAGTTCCGCCCCCCGCGCACGCACAAATTCGATAAACTGCCGCCCGTTGTCGGGCTCCAATGGCTGAGCCTGCGACATGGCTGGCAAAAAGGTGACTGCTGCCGCGAGACAAACGGTGACCAAGTATTTCATCGTGGCGTCCTCCGCCCCCGCTTCAGGGCCATTCGATCCAACGTTTTCGTTTTCAGCTCCGCCATTTTAGAGCTCGGTAACGCCTAGTCATAGAACGCCTCGTCAAGGATTCCCAACCTAAAGTGGCGCTGTCCACTTTTGATAGTCGCCTTTCGCTCCGAGGTTGTGAAAAAATCTCGTGGCGACAGCGACAGCTGTTTCGGGTGCCACTGGCTTTGCCAGTGCTCGTTACTCGACGTGGACAAGCGATTCAGCACTGGCAGAGCCAGTGGCACACAGAACGAAACGAACAACTTTTTTCTTCAAGTCCTTAGTCGCCTTTCGCTCCGCGAAAGGAAACGGCGACTATCGGCGGCTGGTAGCCACCGCCTACTTAAAAGCGTCATTCTTTACGCCAATCAGGACAAATCCCGTTTGGTGCTAGTACCCCCCCCGAGAACCGCTGATCGGGGGTTTTCTTACGTTGACTTCCCGCAATCGCAGCCCCACTTCTTCTTCAAGTTTTGTCACTCGCTGTGGCAAGCCGGTGACGATATAGGTGAGCTTGCCGAGCGTGCCTGACGTGGAAGTCTGCCGGGTTTAATCGAGAGCGGCGGGAATTTCCTCGCTGCCGATGTTCTGCACACGAGTACGAAACCCGTCTCTTTAGCTGCCATCTTGATCGGGCTATCGAATCTGAAAGCCGTAGAGATCGGCGTGCTGCAGATAGAAGCGCAGACGCACTGGTTTGCCCCGCACGGGCGCCAGATCCGGACGCCCTCTCCAGGTCATCTCTTGCTGGGTGCTGTCGAAAGTCTGAAAGAGGCATTCCTCGCGGCCGTAGCCGGGCACGGGCCGTCCGGCTTCATCCAGGACTTCGACCGCCACCCGGCCCTCACCGGCAGCCGCGTTGACCGTCAACCGGCTGCCCTGAAAAACCAGGGGATGCGTGGTGAGGACCCCCTCCTGCTGTCCGGCTCGCCGCGAAGCGAATCCGTCAGTTCGAAACTCCACCAGGGCGGGAACGATCTGAAAGTCGCGACTCTTCTGTACGTGGTTGGCCCGGGTCTGCCCGGTGTTGGCCTCGAGTTCGGCCCAAAAGGCCTCCCGAACCTCTTCCACGGTTTGACTGCAGGTGGTGCAGCGCCAACTCCAGATGCAATCGTACAGAGCCCAGCCGGGCTCGGTCGGTGCCGGGGGAGACAGGAAGGGCCGGCCGCTGTAGGTCTTGTCGTCGAAGATTTCGGATTCAGGAACTGCAGGCCGGTCGGGGGTACCCGCCAGCTTATCCCAGAGCCAGGCGTTGAAGTGCCGGGTATTACTGCCGTGGTAGAGTCCCACGGTGCGGTCGCCCTCCACCCGCTCGCCGGTGAAAAGGTACGCGATCCCGTGGTCGTAGCTGCCGTCGGGTCCATTGGGAATCCAGGCCTCGTCGCCTCCTAGATCCTCCCAGTGAATCCCATTACGGCTGACCCACAGGTGAACCGAAATCTGCTGAGTGCCGCAGTCGTAGAGAGGAAAGAAGGCGATGTAGAGATCTCCGACTTGCTTCACCCGCTGCATCCCGTAGCTCTGGTGTTTGGGGTGCTCCCGCGGTGGCGCCCAGATGTAGCTGCGGGTCCAGTTCACACCGTCACGCGTTGTCAGTCGCCCCAGATTTCTGGAGGCGGCCCACTTGTTGTCGTAGCGCACCAGGGCTCGACCGTGGGTGGGCGGGTGGGCGGCGAAGTACATAACCAGCTCACCCGTCCGCTCGTCGTAGAAGAGCGGCCCCAAGTTGTCGGTCGGGCTGTCCAGGGTCTCCAGTTGCAAGTGCCGGCTCATGAAGGGACGCTCGGACGTAAGGTACCGGATTCCCTGGTTGTCCCGGACCATCAGGTAGGCTCCGCGCTGAAAGTGCATGTCTGGAGTCTTGGGACTGTTCACCAGGCTGGCTGTCCGCAGATCGGGCACCCCCCGAGTTCGATAATCCCACAGTCCCCCGAAGTCGCCCTCGTCTCCCAGGCTGGGGCGCATCTTCGCCAGGATGTTGTTCGCCTTGGAGCCCTCAAACTCCACCAGGCCCAGGTTGGGCTTGGACCAGTGGAGCAAATCGGTCGAGACCGCCAACAAGCGGTGCGAGCGGCAGATATACTCCAGCTCGTAGCGATCCTTTTCCGTATTGAAAGTGTAGAAAGAGTTCGGCGGCAGCATGACTTTGTGACTCTCCCAAGGCCGGTCGGGTCGAATCAGAGGCTGGCTGCTCAGCTTGCGGGCCGGATGGAAGACTCTCCGTAGATGGCTCTGATCTTCGATGAGGAAGTCGTCGACGAAGAGCTGGGGAGCCACCGGTAGATCAAGAGGCGGCTCTGCCTCCGGAGGCGGGCCGTTACGATGCAGGTAGAGGGCTCGGCGGACTCCGTCTTCCCAGAGACGGCCGTCGATTTGGGGCCGGACGCGAACATGATAGGTGGCCGGCTCCAGGCCTTGCAGATCGAATGGCACCCGCGTCTTGTCCCGGGTGAGCCTCGCTTGGGTGGGGGACGATCGGGTGCGCCCCGTTTTGGCCTCTACCAGATCCACCACCACCGGCAACTCCTGGACCGGCGCACCCTTCTGCAGCCAAAGCTCGACCTCTGCCGCATTATCGTCAATATAGGCCAGGCGATCGAGGTCCGCTCCCACCCAGGTCTGAACGGGAAGTCTTAGGTCGACTGCAAAAATGATCTGGCCGTCCTCGACCCTTCTCCCCTTGACGGTCAACAGGTAGTTGCCAGGATCGTGAGTCTCCATCCACCAGCCGGTGCGAAGGTAGCCCGATTTTGGGGGTCCAT
>Ga0310121_10003653_pt1 | contig 13936 bp, 12 predicted proteins | sample CB27_Tmax_986_MG_FD_203504 | JGI IMG/M metagenome (GOLD analysis project Ga0310121, IMG submission 203504) | Marine microbial communities from Western Arctic Ocean, Canada - CB27_Tmax_986 | ecosystem: Environmental > Aquatic > Marine > Oceanic | place: Canada: Western Arctic Ocean | collected... | reverse complement strand
CGTTGTCGTCGCAGTAGAGCGCGCCGAAAGTCTCCTCCAATAGCGCCCAATCCACGCGCCGGGCCAGTTTAACCATCGCGTGATTCTCATCCACGATGGCTTGCAGTTCAAACTTGAACAGATCGCCTTGCAGGTCTTCGCACGGGGAGGGTTTGGGTTTCATGGCGCCAACTTTCGCAAGGTTTCGGCGGCGACTGACCGCTTTTCTTGCAAAACTATACACCACCCACCAGCGTTTTGATCCCATTGTTGTTGGGCAAGGGGTTTTTTCAGGATCGACAAACTAGGCGGAATACCAGCGGACGGAGGCCAAAAGCCCTCACGGCGCGGGAAGGTTCGAGGTCTCCGCGAGGAGGCCGAGCGCATTGAGATAATCGAGCAGGAACACGAAACTGGCAACGATCAGGATCGTGATCACGATACCAAGCCCTTTCAAGAACAATTTCATGGTTCCCCTCGCGAAAGTTCCCCTCCCCATTTGATGGACACAAATCAACTGAACGTGTATACTACGCGATTGAATCTGTCACACAAATTCTGAGCAATTCAGCGTATTATTTATTTCGCCGCTCGAACCGGCCGTGCCGGCTTGCGTTCCCAGCGGTCGCCGATGATTGAAAACATCCTACTTGGATAAATCTTGGACCGATTTATCTGATATTCCGCGCCATGCTTCGTGACTCCATCGTATCTGTGATAACAGACCCGCGCGAAGGATTGGTCGCATTGGGGTGATCCTCGTGGATGTCCGCGCCGGCGCCACATGAGTACTTGACCAAATCGGTCCGGGGGATATGGTAGGGGAGAACGAGGAACATCAGCCGGGAGTTCATGCTCCCGCGACCGGGGGTCGGATTTTATGGGGAGGTCATCACATGACTGAGACGCGGAAGATGGAAGGCAAACGGGTGCTCGTGACGGGATCGGGCACGGGGATCGGGCGCGGCGTGGGCCTGGAATTCGCCAAGGAAGGGGCCAGTGTCGTTTTTCACTACGCCCACAGCGAAGCAGGCGCCCGCGGCGCCGTGGATGAGATCAAAGCCACCGGTGGCAAGGCCGAGGCGTTCAAGGCCAATCTGGGCGAGATCGACGAGGCCAAGGGCCTGGCCCAAAAGGCCATCGACTTCCTGGGGGGGCTCGACGTGTTGGTCAACAACGCCGGCATCACGATGAACAAACCGTTCCGGGAGGTCACCCCCGATCAATTCAACACCCTGTACAATGTGAATATCCGGGGGATGTTTTTCGTCACGCAGACGGCGGTGGGCCCGATGGTCGAGCAGGGCAAGGGCGCGGTCGTCAACCTGACATCGGGTCACGCGTTCAGCGGGATGACCGAGCACACGGTCTACGCCGGTACCAAGGCGGCGATCGTCGCCTTCACGCGGGTGCTTGCCCTCGAGATGGCGCCCCTGGGCATCCGTGTCAATGCGATCGCGCCGGGCTGGATTCTGGTCGAGAACCACTTCAAAGTCATGGAACAGGCAGGGGTCAAGTTCGACCGCGAAAAGGCTCAACTGATTCTCCCGGCCGGCTTCATCGGCGACCCGTGGGATATCGGACGGCTGGCGATCTTCCTCGCCTCCGAGGACGCCCGCTATATCGTCGGCCAGACGATCATTTCGGACGGCGGTCAGCAGGCCATCATGCCCCAGACCGGCGACTTCCGCCAACGCCGCACCGAACAGTGGGGCCAAGGTTACGTGAGCGGCCTGGGCACGAAGAATTGATGGGGGGCGGCGCGGGGCATGAAAAAAACGGCGTTGAGGGGACCAAAGCAAATCCTTTGATATCCCGCTCAACGCCGCGTAGAGATTGGGGTGAGGGCCGGGACCCTACCCACTGGCCTCGAATAGCAACCCTCTCATCAGGGCCATCCGCTCCGAGAAGCGGTTCAAGGTTTGTGGCGGGATTTCCCGGACGACCTCGTCAGTCTCCGTGTCAACCACTTCGACGACCACCCGTCCGGTCTGTTCGCTGACGTTGAATTGCAAATGAGTATCGGCTGCCTGCATGTACTCATTCACTTTCTCAGCCTTTTGTCGAATCTCTTCGACAACTCGGGCCTGCTGATGTCCCTTGTCGGCAACTTCCGTGTCGCCTGCCCCAAGCCCTGCCGGTGACAGGTCTTTGGGATCGGGGAGCAATGCGTCCGATGGGTGAGGACTCTTCAGCAGCGTATCATGGCCAGAGACGGGTGCCGCCGCGTTGCGCCCAGGCGTCGGTGCGCGGTTGGGCGCGGGCGTCGGTGAATAGGAATTAACTTCCATCGCCTTGCACCTTTCTCTGAATTTCGCCGGCTTCGGTTATCCTGACTTCCAGTCCGGCTTATGTCTCGCTGCCTCCTTCTCCCCCGTTGAAGGTTACGGGTCCGGGCGATCAAGCCCGGACCCAAGCTCGATGCTTACCTTACTGAAGCAGCGCGAGAGCTAACTGCGGCGTCTGGTTGGCCTGGACCAAGACCGAGACGGCCGCTTGTTGCAGGATCTGCGTCCTGGTCAAAGCTGAGGTTTCGGCCGCGAAGTCCGCGTCCAAAATCCGCGAGTTGGATGACGCGACGTTTTCAGCCGCAGCGCCGAGGTTGCTGATGACCGAATTGATTCGGCTCACGTTGGCACCGATGCCGGACCGGCGCGAGTTCAAGTTGGCCAGGGCCACGTCAACGATCTCGATCGCCTGCTCGGCGAGGCTCTTGGTCGTGACATCAATCGTGTTGACGTTCTTCGCCGTGTTCTGGACCGCCGTGCCGGTCGCGTTCAGAACGCTGGCGGAGTCGGCCACGCTGAACGCTTGGGTGCTCGAGAAGACCAGAATGCCTCGGGTGACGTTCGGGGTGCCGGCTCCGTCGGCGAAGCCCGAGATCAAGGAGTCCGTCCCGTCGGCGTCGATTTCGACGTTGCGCCCGTCCTCGGCCGTCAGGGTGATCTTGCTGGCGTTGAGCGTAGCCTTGACGCCGGTCTGACCGAACACGGCGTTGATCGCGTCGACGACCTCGGTACCGGTGGTCGCGGTGGTCGTAAACACCCCCACGTCCACGCCGTTGATCTTCAGGTAGTTGGTCGCGTCCACGGTGCCATGGGCGCCGATGGTCTGATCGCCCGCAGCCACGTGGGTCGTCGAGGCCGAAACGGTCGCGCCGGAGACCGCGTTGATCGCCGTGGCGTAGGAGAGGGCCGATCCGGTTGGGTCGGCGTTGGAAACGCCGTCGGTGGTCGACGTGGCCGCGAAGAAGTTACGGTTGTTGACGGTGATGGTGACCTGGCCTTGGGTAAAGTCGCCGTTCGCCGCTTCGGTGCCGGTGATCTCGAACGGGCTGCCGATGGCGGTGGCCCGCGTACTCAGGATGTCGACCGAGATCTTCTGGCTGGTGCCGGCGTAGGCGCCCACCTGCAGCTCTTTCGACGTGAACGTCCCATCGAGCAACTTGGTGCCGTTGAAATCGACCGTCTGCGCGATACGGTCAAGCTCGGCCACCAGCGCGGTGACTTCATCATTAATCGACTGGCGGTTGGCGACGCTGTTGGTGTCGGTCGTGGACTGGACGGCCAACTCACGAACCCGCTGCAGGATGTTGTTTTGCTCGGAGATGGCGCTCTCGGCCGTTCCCAGCAACGAGATGCCGTCCCCGGCGTTCCGCACGGCCTGAATGAGGCCGCGGAACTGGGCGGTCAAGCCGTTAGATATAGCGAGACCGGCCGCGTCGTCGGAAGCCTGGTTGATCCGCAAACCAGAAGACAAGCGCTGAAGCGACTTGTTCAACTGGAGGGAGTTCGTATTCAGGTTGCGTTGAGCGTTGAAGCTCGCAACATTGGTATTAACGACAATAGGCATATATCTTTCCTCCGTGAAAGACAACTAGCACTTTGTAAGTGTCGAACATTGGACTTCCATGCCCAATGAGGGATCATTGCATCGATGGGCCGCCCTCCGGCCGACCCGCCTGTTGCTTTGTCATTGACCCTCCTGGTCGTCCGCGCGCCGATCCCGAACGCGGACTCGCTCCGTTTCATCCTTAGTACCTTCCCTGGCCTCTCCTCTCATTCGCCCCGGCCGGCGGAGCGTGCCGACCGAACGAAGTTGAACAACGGGGTCTCATCCATGAGAGTGAAGAGAGGAGCCGGTTCCGTCCCTGGAACCCTGAAGGCTTGCCGTCCATTGGCTTTCCCTCGGTCTGACTCATCGGCAAAGCTTTAGGGAGCTTAAGAAATGGCCGGATGTGTACCTTTTTTGAAACAGTCGACTTCCACCGGCGTCGTTCGGATGGGGGCAAAGACTGGTCCGCGCGTCGCGTATTGCCTGATAGGGGCAAGCGCATCAAATGTTCCGTGTCCTCGCGTGCAATGAGATTGCGGCCGCTGGGGTGGCAGATCATTTCGCGATCGCACACAAGGGAGACAACAGTAAGAAACGCCGCGCCATTTCGGTGGCGCGGCGTCTCTCTTGTAGGATTCGATCCGATGCTAATGGCCCCGGCGTTCACGCTTGCCGGCGGTCATTAGGATTCATCCGCGGTTGACCCGTGATCAGTTTCTCCGCCAGCGCCCTCATGTTCAAAGTCCGGCCACTTATCGACGCGTTTGTCCCCGTGCCGTCCGCGCTCTTTCCCTTCGGCGCCATCCGGGCCGCCGCGGCGTCCATCATGATGACCAGAACGCCGTCCCCCGCGCCCCATCAGCTCTCGGGCCTTCTCCTGTTGTTCCTTAGTCAAGATCCGGCGCACGCCCAGGTTGCGGCGCATGTCAAGCTGGGTCCGCTTGATGTTCAGCGTCCCGACCTGCTCGATCAGATCCATGACCTTCGGCTCATTGGGATTGTTCTCCTCCAGCTCCCGGCGCAGGTCCAACTCGGCCTGACGCACATTGGCCTCGATCTCAATGGACGCCTTCTCCGTGTTGTAATTGAGGTCCTTGATCTGGTCGAGTTGCTCCTCTTCCAAGCCAAGCTTCTCGGCCACTCGGGGGTTTTGGAGCATGTGGAGCGGAAGATGGCCGGGGCCGCCGGGGCCCGGACCGTGACCAAAGGACCTCCCTTGGCCCCCTCCGCCGCCGTGATGCATGCGGCCGAAATCTCCGTCGCCCGAACCCCCATGCGGGGGACCGCCGGGACCGCCCTGACCGGGTTGGGCCGATACCAGCACCGGCGCGACGGCCATCAGTAGAATCGCCGCGAAAGCGAGGGAGCACCCGCGGCTTCCGTGAGTGGGTTGTCTGGGTCTCATCTGAATTCCTCCGTGTTGGATTTTGTTTCCCCTGCCCACCCGACCATAACGCAAGCGGCGTGCCGAGTGCCGCGCATGAACATCTTCAAGCATCTCTCCGCAAGCCGGCGAGTGCCCAAACCAAGTCTCCCAACACCCTCGTCCGTCCTTGAAAGATCCGTCAGGGCCGCCTCGCAGCCGAAGCTCAAGGTGTCGGTAAGTTAAGTCAAATCAGTCTTTTGAGGGAATACCGGATGCGCCATTCCGCGTGGGGCGGGCGAGAACAAGTTGAAGAATCCACGGTCCGCGAAAAGTTCAGCAAATCGAGCCGGCACCCACTGGCGGGGTCAAGGTTGGTGACCGCTTCGTTGAACGATTGGGCGTATCTCCCGGTTGATTTCGTTCCAAATCGAACAGACGCCCAGGGAACCGGCCAACCCGATTAAGCGATCATCCGTCTCTCTCATCTCGGAGCCTCATCCATCACTTGTCCGAGCGAGACCCCTCAGCCCATTCCGCCGTCATCGCACAAGCTCGGGCAGGCGCGGACGCGGGGTGGGGTCGGGAGGCAGCCCGGAATCTTCTTCGTGCTCAGTTTGCCCTTCCGGTCCGCCTCCCGTCTGGAAGTTGATGGAGGGGAGCGGGGGAAGGTCGTAGGGGTCCACCAAATCGTCCTCTTCGTAAGGGCCGGGTTCATGGTAGACCGTCACGCGCGTGGATGCGTCGATCGGCCACCCGGCCGGGGGGTCTTGCTCGTGAATTTGACCGCTCAACGAATCCTCGCCGTACTCGGCGTAAGCGGTGGCCACGACCAAACCGTATTCGGCGAGCACCTCGCCAGCCTGCGCCGAGGTCAGGCCGATCAGGTTGGGCATAACCTGCTGGGTCGGGGCCTGACTGTCGCTGATCAGCAGATTAACGGCCGCGCCTTGGATCACCCCGGCACCCGGCGGTGGGTCGGTGGTCAGGATCGATCCCCCGGGGGCCTTCGGGTCCGGCAGCGCGCTCATGTTGCCCACCTCCAGTCCGAGCCGGCGCAGGCGGATGCCCGCGGCGATCTTGTTCTGGCCCCTCAGGTCGGGGACGGTGATCAGCGCGTGGCCGATGCTGACGACCACCTCGATCGGCGTGCCCGCCTTGATCCGCGACCCCGCGGGAGGGAACTGGCGGATGACGTGACCCTTGGCGACGCTCTCATGGGGTTGCGTGCGTTCGAGGCTTAGCGTGATTTTGTCTGCGCGCAGCACTTCGAGTGCCGCCATGACCGACTGACCCTTCAGATCGGGCGCCAATACCTCCTCACCCCCCACGAACCGGCCCATAATGGTGTAACAGAGCAACACCAGCAGGCCAAAAAAGATCGACATATAAAGCAGAAAGCGTATCGCCCCGGCCACGCCGCCCAACAGATACAGAATCAGGCGCAGCAGCCAGTTGCGTCGCGGCGACTTGACGAGCGGGGAAGGGGGTGAATGAATGATCTGCTCGGCCATCGGGCCTAGGCCCCGCGCGGCCCGCCATGCTGCGGCCTTCGAGGATTGGGGAGACAAACACGATTCTCCGCGCCATCTTACTCCGATCCGTCCAGACGGGGCAATCCATGCTTCCGTGAGAATCGATCGGATTGGCGGTCGAACCGGCCGAACCGCTCAGATCCCGACGTATCGTGGCTGGATGTCGATTTTTTACATTTTTAACAAATGATTTGTATTGCGCCGGCCGCGGGCGTGAAATAAGTTAAGCATCGTGACTCATTCTCACTGCTCTCTCAGCCCAGTTTGGGATGGAAACAGAGAACAAAAGGTCGGGCGTTTGGCCGACCTCTCCTTCATCCATTCGAGATTATGAACATGGCGCCGGAACAATTAACCAGTTACCAGATTGGCAAACTGATCCACGTCTCACGCCAGGCGGTCAATCAATGGATCGACAAGGGCCTGATGCCCGCCTTCCGCACGCCTGGGGGTCATCGGCGTGTCCAGCGCGAAGACGTGGTCGTCTTCCTCAAAGAACGCGGCATGCCGGTACCCGAAGTGCTCCAAGACGTGGGCGGCGCGGGCATGGGATCTGGCCCCCGACGCATCGCGCTGCTGAGCGAGGATTCGGCCTTCGTGGGCCGCCTCCAACCGGCCCTCTCCGAAAATCTGCCCGACGTCGAGCTTCGTCCGTTCACCAACGCCTGTGACGCGTTGCTCGCCATCGGACAGAGCCGCCCTGATTTAATCATCGCCGACACCGGGCATCTGACCGGCATCAACGGGTTGGAAATGTGTCGCCGACTGAAGGCGAACGACGCGACCCGGGACCTGCCGCTGGTAATCATCGCATCCGATGACGCGGCAGGAGAGGCGAGCCGGCTGCCCGCGGTCGATTCGGTGCGGATTTACGCAAAGTCCGAATCCGCGAGCGATATAGCCGAGGGGATCCGGCAACTTCTGGTCAAACGCGGATAAGTGCCGCTCCCGTCTCCGTCCGCCCAGACACGATCGGCAACCGTGGCTTCGGCGACGTCGCCTGTTTACCTGCATCTGATTTCACACCCTATCCCCGACTCAGCGAATCCGATTGCAAACCGTTGCTCGTCCAGGGCGAGGAGGGAAGGGCCCGCGAGAGCCGAATGAGCTCTTCGCGATGGGCCATATCGTTGATTCTAAACGACTTGGCCCTGCCGCTAAACCGAGCCTGGGAGATGTGTTGAGGCTCGACGGAACGTTGGCGCCGGCTTTGCTTTGATTAGCCGGCAAATGGAGACGACGCTCACCCACACTCACTCGACCCTGAGCCAAGGCGGTTGGCCGATGACGCCCAACCTGGAGCAACCGATCACATGCGGTCGGCGGGAAGGGCTGGTTGATCGGCCGCTCGACTGTGACGGGCGTTACCTCCGCGCCAAGGCCCTCTTCGACCGGACCGCGGCCGCGCTGGGCCTGATGCTACTGTTCCCGGTCATGCTGGTTATTGCGCTGCTGGTGAAGTTGACCTCGGCTAGCCCGGTTCTCTATCGGCAAGTCCAGGTCGGCATTAATAATCGGCCGTTCCGGATTTACAAGTTCCGTTCGATGCGAACCGACGCCGAGAAGAACGGCGCGCAATGGGCCCGCCGCAACGACCCGCGCGTGACGTCGCTGGGTCGGTTTCTGCGCCGGACCCACCTCGACGAGCTCCCGCAACTGATCAACGTGGTCAAAGGCGAGATGAGCCTGGTCGGCCCGCGGCCCGAGCGACCCGTTTTCGTCACCGAGCTGAGCGAAAAGATCGAAGCTTACCCGCTGCGGTTGAGCGTCAAGCCGGGGATCACCGGCCTGGCCCAGGTCCACCACCGTTACGACGAGTCGATCGAAGACGTAAAGGTCAAGCTGGGTTACGATTTGGCCTACGTGCGGACCTGCGGCTTTTTCATGGACATCAAGATTATCTGGAGCACGTTTTGGTCGCTGCTCCTGGGCAAGACCCACGACGTCGGCACTCCCTCGGGTACGCATCAGACGTAATCAAGTTTCGTTGACCTCCCCCCCCACACGCACGGGCAAAGGTCGCCATTCTGGCGGCCTTTCGCCTATTTAGGGGATTCTTCCAACATTCCGATTCCAATCAACCGCCTCGCGCCGCGTCCGAGCTTGAAACTTCGGGAACCTCAGGGCACCATAGGCCGCATCGGATTGAAACGAACCGAACCGGCTCGACGCGTCACCAGGCATTGCATCTCCCAACATGATCGAATCGATCAACAAGACCATCGGCTACGTTTCCGGATTGGTTTGGGGCTGGCCGATGCTCATCCTGCTCGTGGGAACGGGGCTATACCTGACGATCCTGCTCAAGGGCATGCAGTTCTGGGCGCTCCCCCACGCGTTCGGGCTGATTTTCAAGAAAGACGCATCCGGGGAAGGGGACATCAGTCACTTCGCGGCCTTGATGACCGCGTTGGCCGCCACCGTCGGCAACGGCAACATCGTGGGCGTCGCCACGGCGATATCGATCGGCGGGCCGGGGGCGGTCTTCTGGATGTGGGTGACCGGCCTGGTCGGGATGGCCACCAAATACGCCGAGGCGATCCTGGCCGTCAAGTACCGTGAGGCGGGACCCCAGGGGATGCGGGGCGGCCCGATGTATTATATCGCCAAGGGAGCGGGCATGCCGTGGCTGGGGTGGCTGTTCGCGCTGTTCGCGGCGATCGCGGCGTTCGGGATCGGCAACATGGTCCAGGCCGATTCGGTCGTCGCCAATTTCAAGGAAACATTCGACATTCCGCCCCTGTATACCGGGGCCGTCCTGATGGTCCTGACCGGCCTGGTGATCATCGGCGGCATTCGCTGGATCGGGCGGTTTACCTCGGTCCTGGTGCCGGTGATGATCGTCGGTTACTGCGGTGCCGCGCTCTTGATCCTGGTCATCAATATCAAGGAAATCCCCCGGGCCTTCGGCTTGATTTTCGAGCATGCTTTCAGCCCACTGGCGGCCGGGGGCGGCGTGGCCGGGGCCACCATCGCCCAGGCGATCCGTTACGGCGTCGCGCGCGGCGTGTTCTCGAACGAATCGGGGCTGGGCTCCTCGCCGATCGCGGCGGCGGCGGCCAGGACCAAAGACCCCGCCACACAGGCCCTGGTCAGCATGACCCAGACCTTCATCGACACGCTGGTGGTCTGCACCATGACGGCCCTGGTCATCTTGACGGCCCTGCCCTGGACCGAAGGGGTGGACACGGCCACGCTGACCGCCGCCAGCTTCAGCCAGACCCTGGGCGGGGCTGGCGGGATCATCGTCGCGCTCGCCTCGGCCGTCTTCGCCTATTCGACCCTGCTGGGCTGGTGTTACTACGGCGAGAAATCGATTGAATTCCTGGCGGGCCCGCGCGCGATCAAGGCCTATCGCCTGATCTTCGTGCTCGCCATCTTCCTCGGCTCGATCTTCCAGGTCGACAGCATCAAGCAGAGCGCGGGCCTGATCGGCGGCAAGGACATCGTCTGGAATTTCTCGGACATGATGAACGGGATGATGGCGGCGCCTAATCTGGTGGGATTGCTGCTCCTATCACTGGCGGTCCGGCGCGAGACCAAGCAATACTTCGGCCGCCTGCGTGGCCCAGTGGCACCGAAGGGGGCATGAAGTGCCGCCCACGGCGTGGGTGAGGCGCCTTCGCGGGCTCGTGACCGTAGAAACGCAGTCGTTGCCGGGTTTGACCCGTTCAAGGTCCCCAAAATAGAAACTTTCGGGAATCCGCACAGCGAATTTCGCCCCTGGGGGCATTGTTCTTGAGAAACAGGGCCGAGCGGTCCAGATCTGGCCCCAAGGATGGCACCTGCTGACACCTTCGGTGCCACTGGGCCTACGCGGGGGCATCCGTCCGACTAGCCCTAACGCAGGACCAGCCTGAGTAGGAGAAACACGATAATCGTCCTGCCAATCGCCAGTAGAGCCGTGACCAGTATGTTTACATTGGCACCGGGTACCCGCAGCAGGACGCCCACGAAAACGCCAAGAATCGAGCCGGCCACCAAGCCGATCCCGGCCCAGATGGACAGAAACATGGGGTTGAGGAATGCCTGCAAAAAGTCGGAGTTCACGTTGAGTTATCCTCCCCGCGCATGATCAATTTCGCTTGTAATCGGGACATCGAGTGGCGTTGGGCCGCTGGGGCCGGTGGCACGCGCTGCCGTAGTTATAGCGGCACGTGTCACACAGAAACTCGCTCCCACCCCCCGCCTGGGAAATCAAACTGCGCCACCATTGAATAAACTGCCGGAACCAAGCCATGATCGCGTATCAATCCACCCCATCCGAATACGGGCCGGCCGGCGGGTCCTAAAGGTTTTCTTGGTCCCCATCGCCGTAGTTGGCAATGTCGTCATCGCTCCCAAACTGCCGGTCGGGCCCCGACGAGAGCAGATCGTAATCCATGCCGTTTCCCGAGGGATACTTGTAATCGAATTCCTCTTGCCACGAATCCTTGGGCAGTTTGTCGGCGTATTTGCCCGCCCATTCGTCATCGTTGAGGTCGCTCGGCTTACTTATCAATGCCTTCAGGCCCTCCGAGGTGGTGGGGAAGCGGCCGGCGTTGATCTCGAATTCCTGCAACTGGGCCTTGATGGCGTGCATCTGGATCTTGGTGGCGCTGACCTTGGCCTTCTTGCTCTTGCCCACCAGCCGGGGACCCACCACGGCCACCAGAGTCATGATAATGACGACCACCAGGATGATCTCGACCAGCGTGAAACCTCGCCGGTGACGGATAGTTTTGACATGGTGCTGACTCATTTTGATCCAAACCCCCAATCTTCATCATTGATCCAGGCGCGGTCCTTGACGGCCTGAGTGTGCCATATTCGGGCCTGGGCATCAAGCCCGGCCGTCCTCAATCGTCCCGGTTCACCTTAGGGCAAGAAGCCTGCCAGAATACCGCCCGTGAAAAGCGGCCACGAGGCCAGGACGAGCGGCTCGGAATCAATCGAGATCGTCCATAAGCCCAGTAAAATAAATATGATATGGGTACATGGCAAGGCTTTCGCAATCTTGCTCCGACGCGTTGATAAATCTACCCACTCCCCCGACCGCGAAATGCCAAATCCGAATACGCCGAACCGCGACACCACGAGGGTATCGATTCCGCTGGCAAACCGGCGGTGGGCCGTCTAATTGTTCAAATGGGACCCGGCGAACAGAATCGACCCCAAGGAGAACGGCGGCCCGCCCATGACCGGTTGGCTCAAGGACCTGCTCAAGCAAATGCCCGCGTTTCAGCGGCTCGCGCGCGAGCGCGATGAGCTGCGCGAGGAGAATTACTACCTGCGGCTCGAACGCGACCAGCTCAAATGGGTGGCCCGCATCTACGCCAGTTGGGTCCATCCGGGCCACTTTTATTCGCCCATCCCCTCGCTGGAAGAGGTCCGCCGGCGCGAGGGCTCGATCTTCGGCCCGCCGCCCTGGGAGTTGCCCGGAATCGACCTGAACAAGGAGGAGCAACTGGCCCTGCTCGATGAGGCCGAGCGGCTCTACCCGGAACTACCGTTCGCGAAGGACGGGGGCGAGGCGCCGGCGACGCGGTTTACGTTCGCGAACAAGAACTACACCTGGGGCGACGCGATTTTTCTCTACTGCATGTTGCGCCACATCCGGCCGCGGCGGATCATTGAGGTCGGCTCGGGGTGGTCTTCGTGCGCGATACTCGACGTGAACGACCTGTTTTTTGACGGGGCGATCGAGTGCGCGTTCATCGATCCGGATCCCGAGTTGCTGCGCACGCTGGTCCGGCCCGGCGACCTGGAGCGGCACCGGATGATCGGGAAGATCGTTCAGGAGGTGGACGCGGAGACGTTCGACGCGCTCGAGGCCGGCGACGTGCTCTTTATCGACTCCACGCACGTCGCCAAAGTCGGCGGCGACGTGAATCACCTGGTCTTCAACGTCCTGCCCCGGCTCAAGCCCGGCGTCTTCATCCATTTCCACGACGTCTTCTATCCCTTCGAGTATCCGAAGAAATGGATCTACCAGGGCATGGCCTGGAACGAGGCGTATCTCCTGCGCGCGTTCCTCCAGGACAACCCCGACTACCGCATCGTCTGCTTCTACGATTACCTGGCCACGTTCTATCGCGAACGCCTGCGCCGGACAATGCCGCTGTGCCTCAACCACGACGGAGCCAACCTGTGGCTGCGCAAGGAGGGAGGGCGGGACGTGTCATAGATTGGTTGACGGTTTTTCGGACAAATGGCCAAGAGCATCGAGACGAGAATGCCCGGCGGTCGGAAATCAATCCTCACCATCGAGCCTGCGCGTTGCCTTGCGCCAGAGCCAAATGACGATCAAACCGCGAATGGGCCAGCTAACGATTTCCGCGCGAGTCGCCATAATAATCCCGCTCCCGGATAGATACACGCCGCACAGCATAAGTACGGAGCAGACGGCAAGCGGACTAGAGAAAACGCCAATGAAAGCCGCCGCTAGTAATCGCGATGATGTTTTCGAAAAGAGAACCCACGTGGCCACATCCATGAGCCATAAAAAAAGAACACCGAATATCGGGGCAATTCCAAGAAGTAGAAGCCAGATCAGTGGCCTGCTTTTAAACATCTCAAGATAACTGGTTCCCCAAAAATATGGCAGGAAGATTGACCCAAATATAAGGAGAATGAGTAAGAGACCTCCTCGAATCATGATCGGGCCGGCCAGGCCTAGCAGTATCTGTCTCCCGTTCATCCCGGCGAGCCGATAATCGTCACGGTTCATTCTGACTTTTTACGCCGGGCCGGATGTGAATGCATGTGCGAAAAGGTAAGCAGCTGTCAGGATATATATCGATAAGAATGCCTTGTTGAAAACGACAGCGAATCGTGCACGGATGTCTTCGTGAACCAATGGGCGCCTGATACGATGTGGGGGCGTTATGCCTGTTGTTGATATTAGGTTGGGCCAACCTAATCTGATTTTAATGACAATACGGTTGTCTCTCGAATAAGTGAGTGTCGTTCTTCTTAGGTCGAGTCCGTTAGCGATTCCTGTCAAGAATATCAGAGTTAGAATCAGATAACAAAGGGGAGAAAGTCATGCGCTTATCAGGCACTGGTTTCGTCTCTTCTTACTAGAAGATCCTGAAAAAGACCCCTTGCCCAACAACAATGGGATCTAAACGCTGGTGGGTGGTGTATAGTTTTGCAACAAAAGCGGTCAGTCGCCGCCGAAACCTTGCGGAAGTTGGCGCCATGAAACCCAAGCCCTCCCCGTGCGAAGACCTGCAAGGCGATC
>Ga0310121_10003652_pt1 | contig 13939 bp, 10 predicted proteins | sample CB27_Tmax_986_MG_FD_203504 | JGI IMG/M metagenome (GOLD analysis project Ga0310121, IMG submission 203504) | Marine microbial communities from Western Arctic Ocean, Canada - CB27_Tmax_986 | ecosystem: Environmental > Aquatic > Marine > Oceanic | place: Canada: Western Arctic Ocean | collected... | reverse complement strand
CCGCCGAGCGCGACAATCTGACCGATTCGATCCGTACGGATGTGCCACTTTATCTCGGCCGTCGCAACCCGGGCTCGCCTTTCCTTGGTGAGCTTGACGACATTCGCCTCTATGCTCGCGAACTCACCGCCGACGAAACGACAACGCTCGCTGATCAAACCGGTATCGAACCTATTTTGGCCAAGTCGCAAGCGGAGCGTACTGAGGGCGAAATCGAATCTCTCCGTGGGTACTTTCTGACGCATCAAGACAAACTGTACGCTCAACTCGAAATCGAGTTGGCCGAGATGAAGGCTCGGGAAGCCGCAGCCGCTAAGCCGCGCGGTAACGTGATGGTGATGGGCGACGTCGCGGAGCCGCGGATGACATACATTCTCGGGCGTGGCAACTACGCCTCGCCGCTCAAAGACCGGCCTGTCGAACTCGGAGTCCCAGCAGCGTTGCCGCCACTCCCGGCCGACGCCCCCGCCAACCGGCTGGGGCTCGCTCGCTGGTTGGTCGCGCCAGAGCATCCGCTCACCGCGCGTGTGGCTGTGAATCGTTATTGGATGATGCTGTTTGGAACTGGCCTGGTACAGTCGGCCGAAGACTTTGGCTCGCAAGGAGAGTGGCCCAGTCATCCCGAGTTACTCGACTGGTTGGCGGTCGACTTTATGGAAAGTGGCTGGGATGTTAAGCGGATGATCAAGCAGCTCGTGATGTCGGCGGTCTACAGGCAGTCGTCGCGGGTCACCGACGAGTTGTATCAGCGGGACCCCGCCAATCGGCTCCTGGCGAGGGGCCCCCGGTTCCGCCTCCAGGGAGAGTTTATTCGTGACACCGCTCTGGCGGCCAGCGGATTGTTGGTGGGTGGGATCGGCGGGCCTAGCGTCAAACCGTATCAACCCGACGGCTTATGGAATGAAGTGAGCATCGACACCAACCTGCGTTTTAAGCGTGACGACGGCGAAAAGCTTTATCGTCGCAGCATGTATATTTTTTGGAAGCGATCGGCGCCCCCCCCCTCGATGGCCATTTTCGATGCGCCGAGTCGCGAGAAATGTACGATCCGTCGCTCGCGGACCAACACGCCACTTCAGGCCTTGGTGACTCTCAACGACCCGCAATTTGTCGAAGCCGCCCGCGCGTTCGCGCAGCAAGTGATCAGCAGCGGCGGCGCGACGACGAGAGCGCAAATCACGACCGCCTATCGAATGGCCACCGGCGTCCGCCCGAACCCGCGGGTGTTAGATGTGCTATTGCAAACCTATCGAACCGAGCTAGCAGTATTTCAAGCCGTGCCTGACCGAGCGAAAGCGCTTTTGGGAGTCGGGGAGTCTCCGCGCGACGAAACGATCGCAGCTGCCGCGCACGCGGCGATGACGATTGTCACGAGCATGATTCTAAACCTCGACGAAACATTAACACGCGGATAATTGGAATCGAAAGACGACCAGGGGAAGTGCCATGAATCCGATTGATGAACGTCACCAGTTGTTAACGCGCCGGCAGCTGTTGGCCAACGGTAACCGAGCTTTGGGCGGCGCTGCTTTGGCAAGTCTGCTGGGCCGGAATATTTTTGCGCGTCCCGCGGCACGTCACGGCACCGGGCAGCTTCCCACAGCTCCCCATTTTGCGCCGCAGGCGAAACGCGTGATCTATCTATTTATGGCCGGCGGACCTTCGCATCTTGATACGTTCGACCACCACCCCAAAATTCGCGACTACCATGGTCAGGAACTGCCAGCGTCGGTCCGCCAGGGCCAGCGAATCACCGGTATGACCTCCGGGCAATCGACCTTTCCAATTGTAGCGCCGATGTTCAAGTTTCAACGCTTCGGCCAACACGGCACGTGGGTCAGCGACGCGCTGCCGCACACCGCTGGCATCGTCGACGACATCTGCATTGTCAAAAGCGTTCACACCGAGGCGATCAACCACGACCCGGCGATCACTTACATCAACACTGGCGTGCAACAACCGGGCAAGCCAGCGATGGGCGCTTGGGTCAGCTATGGGCTTGGCAGCCCTAACCAAGACCTGCCGGCCTACGTCGTGATGATCTCGCGCGGACCGGGCGGCAAGCAGGCGCTCTACGAACGACTTTGGGGTGCGGGATTCCTGCCGTCGCGGCACCAGGGCGTGAAACTTCGCAGTGGCACCGATCCGGTCCTCTATTTGAACAATCCAGCAGGGGTCGATCGACCGATGCGACGACGGATGCTCGACGGGATCGCGCAAATCAATGCCCAGCACTTTGATGAGTTTGCCGACCGGGAGACGCAGACGCGGATCGCGCAATACGAAATGGCATTTCGCATGCAGACCTCGGTTCCTGATCTGATCGATCTTTCCAACGAATCGGAGGCGACCTTCAGGCTGTACGGCCCTGACGCGAAGCGGCCCGGCACCTTCGCCCGCAACGCCATGATCGCCCGACGACTGGCGGAACGCGGGGTTCCCTTTATGCAACTTTTCCACCGCGGTTGGGATCAACATGGCAACCTTCCCAAAGATCTTCGCGGGCAATGTCAGGGCGTTGACCAACCGGCAGCGGCGCTCGTTCAAGATCTGAAGCAGCGCGGGATGCTTGACGAGACGCTGGTCGTATGGGGAGGTGAGTTCGGACGGACCATCTATTCGCAGGGCAAGCTCACCGGCAACAACCATGGACGCGATCATCACGGACGTTGCTTCACGGTCTGGATGGCGGGCGGCGGCGTGAAGCCAGGCATCGAGTTTGGAAAAACCGACGATCACAGTTACAACATTCTCGAAAACCCGGTCCACATCCGCGATCTCAATGCGACGATACTGCACACGCTAGGCATCGATCACGACCGGCTGACGTACAAGTTCCAAGGCCTGGAGCAGCGCCTTACCGGCGTGGAACCAACCCGCGTCGTCCATGAAATCCTGAGTTAGTACTGCGGCGCTATTGTGAGGTGCGGTAAGGATGTTTTATTAACGGCGGCCCGACCAATGTACCTGTGCCACTGCCGTAACTCGCTACCTCCCAAAAAAAACGATTGCGGCGGGAGCTCATTGGCCGCGCCGCGGTCAATAGGTGGCGACGTTACCCTGCGACCACGCTTGATCAACGTACCGCCACGTATGCCCCGTCGGATTCTTATCTTGTAACCAGCTCGGAAGTCGCTCGGGACGAACATTGTCGTAACATTGCAGGATGCCAAATCGCAGCATGGCTGCTGGTATGCCGACAGCCGAGAAGTAGGCGTTGCCAGTGGCAGGGTAGGGCCCGCCGTGGTTCATGGCTGGAGATACCGCTACGCCGGTAGGCATCTTGTCGTTGAGGAGCCGGCCAACACGATTCCTAAGAACAGGTTCAATTTTGTCATAGGCAGCATCGTCTTGGCCGCCCGTAGCCGAGTAGATCGTGCCGGTAAGGTTGCCTTCCAGATTCGATAATAATTCGACAACCTCCGCCACGTCTTTCGCAACCACCAGCAGCGACGCATTACCGAACGCTTCGGTTTGCATGACCTCGGGCTGGGCAAGAAATTGTTCGCCGGAGACTTGCAGGAGTGTGTTCGCACAGCAGAAACGGTCTTCGGCGATCGCGGAAGTTTCGCTGACGCAGCGGGCACCAGCTTTTTCCAGTCTGTCGATCGCAGCCTTTAGGGCGCTCTGTACTCCACTCGAAAGCAGCGTGCCTACCGGCGCTTCACGGAAGTGATTGGCAACGTCGCGAATCCACCGTTCTGATTCGTCTCCGGCCAAAAGTATCACTAAGCCAGGGCTCGTGCAGAATTGACCCGTGCCCATCAGACAACTCGTCGCAAATTCTGCCGCGATTTCCGCTCGGCGCTCACCAACGGCGCCTGGCAACATCACGACCGGGTTGATACTCGATAGTTCGAGAAAAATTGGTTTGCCCGCGGCATCTGCCGCCGCCTTGAGGCGGAGTCCGGCGCGTCGACTGCCGGTATATCCTGTGGCGGCGAGTCGCCTGTCAGCCACCAACCGCTGGCCATCTTCGTGTGGCAATCGATAGAGTAATTGCACAGTTCCCGGCGGCAGTTCGTATTGGTCAGCAGCAAGCTGCGCTTCCTCGGCCAACAGCTGAGTCGTGCCAGGATGCGAAGAGTTTGCCTTGGCGATTACGGGATTGCCTGCTGCTACGGCAGCGGCGAAGTCGCCGCCCGCAATGCTGTTAAATGCCAGCGGGAAGTTATTTGGCCCGAATACAGCAACCGGACCGATCGACGCCAAATAGGAGCGAATGTTTGCCCCGGTGTCGATCGTTGCCATCCGCCACGATCCTTCACGGGCGGCCGCGGCCGCCTGCCTTAGCTGGCCAGTCGTGCGCGGCAATTCTACGTCTTTGAGTCGCGGAGAAATTGGCAGGGCTGTTTCCAAGTGTGCTAGCTCGACGATCTCCGCAGCGCGGGTCTCAATTCGATCTGCGTAGGCATCCAAAAACCCGGCTATTGTCTCTACTGGCAGCCGCTGCAAGACTTGAAATGCGCGAGTGGCGGCGTCGAGCGCTTGCTGGCAGTCCGACCAACTGCTTACCGGATAGGTGGCGTCCAAAGGCGCGCCGGTTTGCGGATTCGTCGCGCGGAACGACACTTGAGTCGCTGATTCTGTCCATTGTCCGTCAATGAGAACTCGATTGGTTTGCGCCGTCGTAGACATTTTCACTATCTCTATGAATCCTTAACTACGAAACCTTGACTACGAAACCTTGACGGCCCGATCGCGATGGCTGCCAATATGAGCCTCGAGAAGCTTGCCAGCACGGTCAGGCTTTCCGTCTCGTAGTGCATCAATGATCTGCTGATGATCTTTGACGCCCACTTTCCAATGGGAACGCGGAAAGTCTTCGCGAAACTTGAGAAAGAAAACTTGAACCAGATCGTTAAACGCAGCCAAGGCGCGAAGGCCACTGGAATCAGCTAAGCAACGATGGAAATTGATATCGCCCACAATCCAGTCTGCCATCCGTCGCGTCCGTCGCAGTTTGCTGTTAATCGCGTTAAGCTCCTGATAGAGGTTGGCATCAGAGGCCATGCGCTGGGCAACATGTTTCAATCCGCCAGTTTCAATAATGATTCTCGTATCGACCAACTCGCCCACCGGATACTCGCTCACGGCAAAGTGGAATCCCAAGTACTTGGAAAGCCGCTCCATGCTGATATTGCCAACCGTGAGGCCGCGGCGCGGAGCCGCGTCGACAATGCCGATAAAACTTAATGCCTTGGTCGCTTCCCGCACACTTACGCGGCTGACCCCAAAAATCTCTGTGAGTTCGCCTTCGGTTGGGAGTTTGTCACCTGGTTTCAGTCCGTTCTCAATGATGTACTCCCGCAATCCGGCAGCCACCATTTCACTTTTGGAGATCTTTTTGTTGTTGGTAGCGATAGCCATGGGACGCTTTATTTAAGAATTTCTTTCCTGGCGCTTTTTCCCCTCTATTTTACGCTCAGAGGCTGGTTTTTTTGCCCCTCCTATTTATACTATAAATTGAATGGTCTGTCTATTCAGCGATCATCTACCGCAAAAACAGGTGCCAACTCTCTAGGTCATTGTAGCTTATGTCTCTTGTAGCAGTAACCGATTATACGTTTGATTCGCTTCCTTTTTGGATCGAGCAAAGGCAGGCATGCCCGGCATATAACGGATATCAACGATGTCGCAAGTGACTTCGAACCAACTTGAAAAAAGTCTCCTGCTGGACTTGTACCGTACCATGCAGTTGGTGCGCCAGTCTGAATTGCAGCTCGCCAAGGCGAGTCAGCAAGGATTGGTTCACGGTGCCTGTCACACCTACGTGGGGCAGGAGGCGATTGCGGCTGGGGTCTGCGCTAATCTGCGCGCAGACGATGTTGTGTTTAGCACTCACCGTGGCCACGGACATGCCCTTGCCAAAGGGGTTGCTCCTGAGCAGTTGTTTGCGGAGCTGTATGGCCACAAGACAGGTTGCTCGGCAGGTCGCGGTGGGAGTATGCATCTGTTCGTTCCCGAAGTGGGATTGATGGGGAGCAACGGCATAGTCGGTCCTTGCATGCTCCAGGCCACCGGTGCCGGTTATAGCTTCAAGCTTTTGCAAACTGATCGAGTTGCGGTCGCATTCTTTGGTGATGGTGCGGTGAACAATGGAGCATTTCACGAAGCGCTGAATATGGCGAGCATCTGGAAACTGCCAGTGCTTTTCGTCTGCGAAAATAATGGCTTCGCCACCGAAGTTCCCTTTAGCTATGCCAGCGGTAACCCGAGCGTTGCGGCGCGCGGCGAAAGCTACGGACTGCCAGCTGTTGAGGTCGATGGCAATGACGTGTCGGCGGTCTATGCGTCGACTCAGCAGGCGATTGAGCGAGCGCGGCGCGGTGCAGGAGCGACCCTACTTGAGTGCGTCACTTATCGCCTGCGTCCTCATGCTGAGGGCATGGAAAATTTCACATATCGCACCAGAGAGGAGGTGGCATCATGGAAAAAGCGTTGCCCGTTACTGAGGCTGCGCCAGCTGTTGCTCGACGAGTCAGCAGACTTCGATCGGGTTGAAGCCACAGAATTAGACGACATCGACAGCGAAATCGCCGACAGGGTAAGCTTCGCCGATTCTCTCGCCAAGTCGGCCGATTATCCGGGCCCTGAAACCGCGACACAGCACATCTTCGCCTCCGCGAATGCAAAGGGGCCCGGCCGCCATGGCGAAAATGGGGCCGGGAGCTATGTCAACCGAGATGGGGTCAACGGAGTTGGGGTCGCTGGAGTTGGCGACTTTGGCGTCGGCGACACCGCCAATGGGACTCTCTCTGCTAATGGCCGCGAGACGACCTATGCGGCTGCTACGTTCGAGGCGCTCGCCGAAGCGATGCACGCCGACGCTTCGATTTTTGTACTTGGTGAGGGCATCGGCGCGCGGGGCGGCCTCTTCAACACGACTCCGGGTCTGTATGAAGAGTACGGCGCGGTCCGGGTTTGCGACACGCCGATTTGCGAACGCGGATTTGTCGGGCTCAGCGCTGGAGCCGCCATGACCGGCACGCGGCCGGTCATCGACTTCATGTTCGCCGACTTTATCCTCGATGCGATGGGAGAGATCGTCAACCAAATTGCCAAAATTCAATACATGTCCAACGGCAAGCTGCAGATGCCGGTCGTTTTGCGCGGTTGCATTGGTATCGGACATTCGGCCGCCACGCATCACTCGGGCAGCTACTACTCGATGTATGCCCATTTCCCAGGTCTGCATGTTGTCGTGCCGTCATCGCCCTACGACGCGAAAGGCTTGTTCGCTCATGCCTTGAGATCGGACGACCCTGTTTTGTTCCTCGAACATCGCGAGCTGCTCAATATCAAGGGTCCTGTTCCGGAAGCGCACTACGAGCTTCCCTTCGGCAAGGCGGCGATCGTTCGCCCAGGGACGGACGTGACCGTTGTGGCACTTGCGGAAATGGTCCACAAATCGTTGGATGCTTGTAAGGAATTGCAACAGCAAGGTATCTCCGTCGAGCTGATCGATCCGCGAACTGTCGCGCCCCTCGATTGCGCAACGATCCTACAATCGGTCGCCAAGACGGGCAGGCTGCTGATCGCTGACGAGTCCTTCGGACCGTTTGGTCTCGGTGCTGAAATATCTGCCCGAGTCGGACAGCGCGGCTTTGATCACCTCGATGCACCGATCCACAGGTTGAACGGCGCTCACACGCCGACGCCGTATAGTCCGGCGATCGAGAAAGTCATTGTGCCCCAAGTGAACGACATCATTCAGGCCGTCCTGGACTTGCTTGAGGAGTAGATGTCGTGGCGATTGAAACGTTTTGTCAAATCTTGGAGCACCCCGGGATTTGGTTGATGACTTGACACGGGTCAGGCGAGAATCTCGTTGACGACATTACCGTAAACGTCGGTGAGGCGAAAGTCGCGGCCGGCGTAGCGATACGTCAGGCGTCGGTGGTCGAGGCCAAGTAGATGCAACATCGTCGCATGGAGGTCGTGGACAGAGACTCGATTCTCGACCGCGCGAAAGCCGAACTCATCGGTCGCTCCGTAAATCGTTCCTCCCTTAATGCCACCGCCGGCCATCCATAAGGAAAAGCCCCAGTGGTTGTGGTCGCGTCCCTGCGAGGCGCCCGATCCGTTCTGTCCCATCTCCACCGAGGGAGTCCTGCCAAACTCGCCAGTACATAAGATGAGCGTCTTGTCGAGCAGTCCCCGTTGCTTGAGGTCGATAATCAACGCAGCAAGGCCTTGATCGCACTGATGAGCAACATCGCGATGACTCTGCTTGATGTTGGCATGGCTGTCCCACGGTTGTCCATCGCCATGCCACGTCTGCACGAATCGGACACCCCGCTCGACCAATCGCCGCGCCATCAACAACTGACGATTCTGCGGACCTTCTCCGTACAGTTTCAAGATATGCTCTGGCTCCTCATTGACATTGAAAGCATCGGTCGCCTCGGTTTGCATGCGAAACGCTAGCTCAAACGATCGGATGCGTGCTTCGATGCTCGCTTCTTCGGGGCGCATGGAGAAATGGCGGGCATTGATCGCGCGCAGCAATTCAAACTGCTCACGCTGCCCGGCATCGGTCAGTCGGCCATTGCGAATATGCTCAATGAGTTTTGTCGGATCGGGGGAGGAGGTGTCGACCAGCGTGCCTTGATACACACCGGGCAGAAACGCGCTGCGCCAGTTTCCAGCACCGCTGACCGGAAGTCCGCCGGGACAGAGTACGACAAAGCCAGGCAGGTTTTGGTTTTCGCTGCCGATGCCCCACGTCAGCCAGGAACCTAAACTTGGCCGCACCAAACGTTGGTCGCCGCTGTTCATCAGCATCAGCGACATCTCATGACTCGGCAGCTCCGCATGCATCGACCGAATGACCGCCATGTCGTCGACGCACTTGGAGAGGTGCGGAAAAATCTCGCTGACCGGAATACCGCTCTCGCCGTGCTGCTCAAACGCGAACGGCGATGGCAACGCGACGCCCGTTCGACGCTCGGTCTCCAAATTGTCAAACGGCAGCATTTGGCCGCCGCGCTTGGTGAGTTCAGGTTTCGGGTCAAACGTATCGACCTGCGACATGCCACCATTCAAGAAAACATGAATGACATGTTTCGCACGACCAGGAAAGTGCGTGGCGGACTCGTCAGCGAGGCCTTCCCCTGTGAGTAAATCGGCGAGCGCCAGCGAGCCTAATCCCATGCCGCATCGCTTAAGAAATTCACGCCGATTGTCACCTTGGGAGTCGTTCATGGTATTAGTCCAAAAAGACAAATTCGTTCGCCGCCAGCAGTACGTGCGCGAGTCGCTGCCATCGGTCTGGATCGGCAGTTTCGCCGTTGGCGGTTTCTTGACGCTTGCCTACGTATTGCAAGGCGGTCTGCAACTCTGCCTGGTCCGGTTCGCGCGAAAACAGACGCCGGTAGATCCATCGCACGCGCTGCTCGTCACTCTCTGCGCGTGTCGCCAACTCCGCCAACGCTGCCGCACGGTCCTGGATGAAATCTGAATTGAGTGCGAACAAGGTCTGTTGCGGTACGCTCGTTTCGGGTCGTCTGGCAGTGCATGTACTTGGGTCGGCTCGATCGAAAGTACTGGCGAGGCTTGAAATGATGTCACGGTTGACCAGTCCGTACAGGCTACGTCGTGGCACTACCGGGTTGGATAAAAAATCGAAGGGACGACCGCCGATCTTAGTTACGTCGAGTTCTCCCGATGCTGCCAGCATTGCGTCACGCATCGCTTCCATTTCGAGTCGGCGTCGAGGCATCCGCCAGAGTAGTTTGTTTTCCGGATCTTTGATCCGCGAATCGGCGTTTTCAACTGCGGCTTGCTGGTACGTGTCGGAAAGCATGATCTGCCGGTGAAGTTTCTTAAGTGACCAGCCCTCGTCGAGGAACTTGACCGCCAGATAGTCAAGCAATTGGGGGTGCGTCGGCGGCTGTCCGCGCGTGCCAAAATCGTCTGGTGTGCGTACGAGGCCGCGGCCAAAATGATGCTGCCAGACCCAATTGACGGTCACTCTCCGCAACAAGGGATTCTTGGAATCAACAATCGCCTGTGCCAACGCAAGACGCCTGTTACCCGCGGGGAATGGCGGGGCATCGGGTGCTGACAAGGCAGTCAGAAACCGCGCCGGAACGACTTCGCCGCGATCGATAGGATTACCACGTCGTAATACATGGAACGGGTCTGTCGTAATCCGCTCTTGCAGGACCATCGCTCGCGGCGGCGACCCGGGCGACGAGAGATGAAGATTATGGATCGCTCCCTTCTTGCCGCCCAAAATGTCATTCACCGTGCGGTTCAGCAACTTCGTGGCCAACGCGCCCGACATCGCAATCGGGGTCTCCGGATCGTAAAGATGACGTCGCAATTGACGATTGATCGCGCTGTTGATCACGGCGTGCCGCCGATCCTCATCGGGGATGACGTCGGCGCCGGCAGCGGCCTCCAACGAGGCGTTCAACAGGGACTGCAGCCACTCGCGCTGGACGTCGGCAAAGAGTGCTCCGTACAAATCCGCAACCTCTTGCATCGAAGTGGACTGCTGCTTGGCAATCGCCTCCAAAAGCCGCGGGTTCCATTTGGGAGCCGCGGTGGAGAGTTGGTGCGGGGCGGCAAACTTTTCCGGATCGCCGTTTTCCAGCTGCCAAGCTTTTAGGCACCGGTCGCAACTCTGAGGAAATCCTTCAGACGGCAAGGCCGCTAGCTGGACCCAAGGTCCGAAGACCGGATCGTCGCTGGGCATCTTCGCCAGGTAGTCTCGCCAGCGGTTCAACAGATGGGGCCGCATGTCATCGGTTCGAAACGACAGAAACTTGGCCGAAAGATCTTGCTCGGGCGTCCCTTTGGCAATTTCGCGTAAATACAAACCGACTTGCATTCGCAACCGCCCTCGCAACACTTCGGTCTGATCGCGAGCCATGTCTGTGTAGACTACCTGTCGCTTGGCTAAATCAGTTTGGTAACTGTGAAGCGACTCTGGATCGGCCGGCTCGCCTACGATCGGCAGCAGGTCTGGTTTGTGACTGCTGGCCAGCGCCGCGTAGAGCGCGTAATAGTCGGTGGTCGGAATCGCATCAAACTTGTGGTCGTGACAACGAGCGCAGGCTACGGTCATCCCCATCAGGCCCCGGGTCACGACGTCGATCTGGTCATCGATCACATCGTGAGGATTGGGGTACTGCACTCCAACCGTTAGGAACCCGAGCCCCGCCAGAGCCGGATCGTTGTTGGCCAGATTGAGCTGGTCGGCAGCCAATTGTTCGATCACGAAACGGTTATAGGGTAGGTCTGCGTTGAGCGCCCGAATCACATAATCGCGGTAGGTGTACGAGAACGGAAACTTCGTGAATCCGATTGCACCCCCACCATGCGTGTCGGCGTAGCGAGCAATATCAAGCCAGTGACGCCCCCAACGTTCGCCATAACGGGGTGAATCGAGCAATCGATCAATTACCTTCGCATAGGCTAAACGCGAACTGTCACTCGCGAACGCCTCGACTTCCTCCCACGTTGGCGGCAGGCCAATCAAATCGAATGTGGCGCGGCGAATCAGTTGCTGTCGACCGATACGACGCGACAAGCTTAATCCTTGCGCCTCTAAAGCCGCGACGACAAATCGATCGATGTCCGTTACGGCCGCCGCCTCCGCCCGCGGAATTTCTGGTGTTTCGATCGATTCATAGGCCCAATGCCGATCGAATCGAGCCCCCGCAGCAATCCACCGCCGCAATAGTTCGATTTGTTCCGCAGAGAGCGGCTTACCGGTTTCCGCGGGCGGCATTTTCAGCTCGGGATCGTCGGAGGTGATCCGCTCGATCAGCGCACTCTCGTCTGGCTGGTACGCAACAATTGCCGACTCTTTGGCATCGCGCTCGATGTCGAGGCGGAGGCTAGCTTCACGTTTCTTTTCGTCGGGGCCGTGACATTGCAAACAGTGCTCAGCAAGAATCGGTCGGATCTGCTCATTGAAACGAACCTCGTCGGCCGCGGCGCTCGGGCAGACCGATTGCGCCACTATTCCGATCACAACCCATTGCAGAAGCGTTCGCATACCAATCATTCTAGCCGCAATCCCCAGCAGTCGCGAGCGACCAGTTTGCTCAATCGGCGCTGTCCGCAGGCCTCCCGGTCCGCCACGATCTCGACCGACGCTCTCCGGTGAGGATGGCAGTTCGGGATTGATCAATACCCCTGCTGAATGGAAGTACTCACCAGGCGTGGAGCAACACGTGTCAACTCCTTGCCGTCCGGGTCAGACACGATTGCCGTGACCTGATGACCGCCCGGTGGAGCGATGTCCACGGGCCAGGTGGCCGTCGCGCTGACGAAGCCCCCTGCTTGCTCAAGGGGCTGCTTGTCGGCTGCGAATTCACCGAGCGTCCGGCCAGCAAGATCAGTCACGCGGAACACAATCTTTCTTACGTCAGGATCTCCTTGACCACGTCGCCGTGCACGTCGGTGAGTCGGTAGCGGCGTCCTTGGAATTTATACGTCAGCTGCTCGTGATCGACACCCAAGAGATGCAATATCGTGGCATGCAGGTCGTGAACGCTAACCGGATCCTTCACGATATTGTAGCCGTAGTCGTCGGTCTCTCCATAGGTGCAGCCACCTCGCACACCGCCGCCGGCCAACCATAGGCTGAAACAGCGCGGTCAACGGCATTCTCCAGCAGGAACTCTTCGACCACTAAACCTAACTCGGAATTGTAGCGATGGTTGCGGTTGCAACCGGTCGCCGTAATTTGCTCGAACGTCGCGCCGGGTAGCAGGTCGCCCGCCAATTGCTCGATTGTAAATTGGTCAAAAGGCATGTTTGCGTTGTAGGCGTCGATGACCCAGTCGCGCCACCGCCATTGGTGCCGTGGCCCGTCATACTTTTTCTTTTCGTAAACCACCGGCTCTGCCGGTGCGAACCAACAAGGCTCTGCCGTTTCCTCCAATCAGCCGACGAGCGTTAGCTCCCGGTTACTTGGTGGGAGCACCGGACGCTAACGCGTGGCGGCTGATAGGTATTTCCGCATCAGTGCAGCCCCTATTAGCGGCTTTCCTCATACCACCTGCTATGCAGGTGGTTGCTGACACAGCGGTCCAACTTGCATTACCTGCTGGAGAACATCGTCGACCCCAATGCGACCGTCGCCAAGAACCATCGTATGACGGTCGTGTTGCTCGATAGCGGTCGTGTCATCAACGGCGTCATCATCGCACAAACGCAGCAGACGCTCACTCTCCAGATGCCCACAGAACAAATCGTGATCGCCCGGGAAGAAATCGAACAGTTGCAAGAATCTGAGTTGTCAATAATGCCCGAGCGTCAACTCGAAGTGCTTAGTTCTAATGAAGTCCGTGACTTGATCGGCTATCTCATGTCACCTCATCAGATTCCTTTGGCACCCATCCGGGACGGTAGGTGACGAGACTAAAAGTTCTGAAGCAGCTTGGTAGTTGCACAAAAAAAACCACCGTCACCTTGTGCAGCAATTACACAAAGCATCGGCGGCTTTTTTGAATCTTCGCGGTAGTTGTAGGCTGCATTAGCGTTTCTCCATGTGACCTGAGTCGGAACTGCCCTGAGTGTATATAAGCGCCTGGGGGGTTTGCAAAGGTTTTACGCACAGAAATCCTGCAACGGCACGCGCCAACCACGCTTTTTTCCGCGAAAACGGCCTTTGGATTGAGCGAACAGTAAACCCTGGCACCACCGCGCTTCAATATAACCGCGGAAGGACACCTGTTTGCTCCACGCAACTGGCGGCTCCAGATTCTTTACCAACCCCCCCCGCCTGATTCGTTCCAGGTACCTGACTATCCCCGTTTCCAACACGGAGCATTTATTGGAGTTCTCGGCGTGCCCTGCTGGCCGCACTCCCTTGAATTAGCGATTCGCACTTGTATACTCGGTTGGAAATCAATTTTCCTATCAGTCGTGTCGGCGGTCTATGCGTCGACTCAGCAGGCGATTGAGCGAGCGCGGC
>Ga0310121_10003651_pt1 | contig 13940 bp, 7 predicted proteins | sample CB27_Tmax_986_MG_FD_203504 | JGI IMG/M metagenome (GOLD analysis project Ga0310121, IMG submission 203504) | Marine microbial communities from Western Arctic Ocean, Canada - CB27_Tmax_986 | ecosystem: Environmental > Aquatic > Marine > Oceanic | place: Canada: Western Arctic Ocean | collected... | reverse complement strand
TGCGCGGCACGGTGGTTCTCCCGCATGGTCTAGGTCGAACGAAACGCGTTGTAGTAATTGCGTCGTCGGAGAAGCAGGCAGAGGCCGAAGCCGCTGGCGCCGATACCGTTGGCGGCGAAGAATTGGTCGATAAGATTCAGAAGGGTTGGATGGATTTTGACTCGGTTGTGGCAACGCCAGACATGATGAGATCAGTTGGAAAGCTGGGCCGAGTGCTTGGGCCACGTGGCTTAATGCCGAATCCAAAGACTGGAACTGTGACCGTGGATGTATCAAAGGCCGTTGAGGAAATTAAAGCCGGAAAAGTTGAATATCGGGTCGATAAGGCGGGTATCGTACACGTTCCGATCGGGAAAGCTTCGTTTGCGACAGAAAGTCTGCTGGTAAATGCTCGCGCACTGGTCTCTAGTGTGATCAAAGCCAAGCCTGTCGCGGCCAAGGGTAAGTATGTAAAGAGTATGGCTCTGTCGTCGACAATGGGGCCTGGTGTTCGGGTGGACAGCGCGAACATTGAAGTTGTCGACTAGGATTTAATTGAATGGCAGTGAGTAGAGCGGTTAAAGAAGAGCGAGTACAAGACCTTGCTGGTAAGCTAGTGGATTCTACTAGCGCGATCCTTCTTGACTTCAAGGGTCTTGATGTTCTGCAGGCCACCCGGTTGCGTCGCGAAGTGAACGCGGCGCGTGGCAGTTATACGGTCGTCAAGAATCGAGTGGCAATTCGAGCGATAAAAGGCACGCCGTTCGAGTCTTTGGATGGTTATTTCAAAGGGCCAACGGCTATAGCCTGCAGTAATGATGATCCGGTCTTACTGGCCAAGGTCTTGGTCGAATTCTCTAAGGGTGTTTCTGCTCTCGCCGTTAAAGCGGCGATTATTCAGGGGCAGGCGATTCAACCAAGCGAGGTGTCTGATCTTGCCAACTTGCCGAGTAAGGAAGAGTTGTACGCCAAACTACTTATGCTTTTGCAGGCTCCGGCCAGCCAACTGGTTCGTGTGTTGAGTGCAGTTCCAAGAGATTTAGTCAGTGTGTTGAGTCAATTAGAGAAGAAACAAGGCGAATAGATGAAGAATGCAGAAGATAGAACTGACAATGAGAGCAGTTGGTTTATGACATTACGTAGGTCGTTAGGGCGGCGTAAGGCCTAGGGCTCTTCTCGGTTGTGTTTTTCTGACTATTGAGGTGAAGGAGTAACAATGTCTGACGTGACCCAGGAACAAGTCGTCGATTACATCAAGGGGATATCTATCCTTGAGCTGTCTCAGCTTGTCAAAACGCTTGAAGAGGAGCTTGGCGTGTCCGCGGCGGCAGCAATGCCGGTTGGAGTAGCTGGTGCCGTTGCGCAAGGTGGAGCAGCACCGGCAGATGAGGAAAAGACAGAATTTACGGTAACACTGACTGAGATTGGTGCCAAGAAGATCAATGTCATCAAGGTTGTGCGACAAGTTACCAGTCTTGGTTTAAAGGAAGCAAAGGATCTGGTTGAGTCGGCGCCACAAGCGATAAAAGAAGATATCGCGAAGGAAGAAGCCGAAGCACTCCAGAAGAAGTTTGAAGAAGTCGGCGCGAAGGTTGAGATTAAATAAGATTCGCGCCGAGTGTGATGGGGGTAACTGGTTCATTAGAGGTAGATCCTTGCAAATAGAACCAGGCGTACCGACATGGGAAACGGCCAAGGTCGAAACCCGACGCGGTGATTCGTTGCTACAGCTTACGCACGATACTCACTACGATTGAACCCGGTCCAGGACGAGGATATAGCTGTGTACACCTTTCCCAAAAGTGACGATCGAGAACGTATTAACTTTTCAAGAATCTCAACGACTGTTCCAATTCCGAATCTGATCGAGATTCAAAAGAAGTCGTATGAGCGGTTTTTGCAGATGAACCGTCTCGCAAACGAGCGAGAAGATGCCGGCTTACAGTCGGTCTTTAAGTCGGTGCTCCCGATTAGCGATTTTAGAGAGAACTCTTCGCTTGAGTTTATTGAGTATTCGATTGGGAATTGGGAGTGCAAGTGTGGACGGTTGACAGGTCTTCAAAACCTTCGCCAGCCATGTGCTGACTGCAACACATTACTAGAGGTTAATCCATTAGGCGACCACCAAGTTGTTTGCTCTTCATGTGGTGAGTCTAACGAGGCACGCGGCGTGGTCTGTGATGTGTGTAACACCACGGTCAGCATGAAACTGAAGTACGACGTTGAGGAGTGTCAAGAGCGAGGCATGACCTACGCGGTGCCGCTCAAGGTGTCAATTCGATTGGTTGTTTGGAACAAGGATCCAGACACAGGAGTAAAAACTATTCGCGACATCAAAGAGCAGGAAGTCTACTTCGGCGACATTCCATTGATGACTACGAATGGCACCTTCATTATCAATGGAACAGAACGTGTGATCGTGTCTCAATTGCATCGATCGCCGGGGGCCTTTTTCCATTCTGAGGACAAAGCAACGTTTGTTGCGCAGATCATTCCTTATCGCGGTTCTTGGGTTGAATTTGAATACGATTCAAAGAATCTCTTATATGTTCGTATCGATCGAAAGCGGAAATTTCTGGCATCAGTCTTTCTTCGTGCCCTGGGTTTGCGTGGGGCCGACGAGATTATCAAGACTTTCCATTCAGTTGAGCGAATCTCTATTAAGAAAGGAACATTCCACTGGGCGGTGAGCGAGAGCTTGGCTGGGCGTTTAGCCGGCAAAGACTTCAAGATTCCAAAGTCGGATATTGCAATTCAGAAGAAGAGGAAGATCACAAAGGCTGCGGTCGCTGCTTTGCGCCAAGCTAAGAGCGATACTGTGGAAGTGATGGCCACGGAACTTGAGGGTGCATTCGCTGCGACTGACGTGGTCGATCCGGAGACTGGAGAAGTTGTTCTGGAAGTCAATGAGGAGGTCACTCCTCAAGTGATTGCGATGGTTCAGGAAAAGAAAATTGAGGAACTGGAAGTTTTCTTTCCAGAACGCGACGAAGCGGGCTCAGTTATCTCTGAAACGCTCAGGAAGGACCTCATTCGAACTCACGAAGAATCTCTAATCGAAATTTACCGGAGACTTCGGCCAGGTGATCCACCCACTCTTGAAAGTTCTAGGACTCTCTTTGAAAGTATGTTCTTTAATCGGCAGAAATACGATTTCTCAAGAGTGGGCCGATTAAAATTGAATACGAAACTCGGCCTTGAGACTCCTCTTGATGAAAAAATATTGCACCCACAGGATTTTTACGACGTTATCGACTATTTACTGAAGCTTCGTCGGAATCCGAAAAACGTCGACGATATTGATCACCTCGGGAACCGTCGTGTGCGGTCGGTGGGTGAACTCTTAGAGAACCAGTTTCGGATTGGTCTGGTTCGGATGGAACGGGCAATCAAAGAAAAGATGTCCGTATATCAAGAGATGGCAACCGCCATGCCACACGATTTAATCAATGCTAAACCGGTTATGGCGGCCATTCGTGAATTTTTCGGATCATCTCAGCTGTCGCAGTTTATGGACCAGACAAATCCCTTGTCTGAGATTACTCATAAGCGACGCTTGTCGGCGTTGGGTCCTGGTGGTTTGTCTAGGGAGCGAGCTGGATTTGAGGTTCGGGATGTGCACCCTACGCATTATGGTCGTATATGTCCAATTGAGACGCCTGAAGGTCCGAATATTGGTCTGATCTCATCGTTATCTTGTTATGCGCGCATAAATGAGTTCGGGTTTATCGAGTCACCATATCGGCGGGTTGAAGATGGTCGCGCGATTGATTTCGTCAAAGTTGTTAACGCCGGTGGCACGAAATTAAAGGCGGGGCAGATTATTAGTTCAGACAAAGCTGAAACAGAGAACGAAGCGATTAAGACTAAGAAAGGGAAACGGCCAGCTGAGTTTGAACCATATTCCTTTTATCTTTCGGCCTGGGAAGAAGACCGATATCTGATTGCCCAAGCTAACGCGAGGTTGGATAAGGACGGCAATCTGATTGATGAACGTATCAATTGTCGGAAGGCCGGTGATTTTTTACTGGCACAAAGAGACAAAGTTGAATTTATAGACGTATCGCCTAAGCAGTTGGTTTCCGTGGCCGCCTCGCTCGTGCCGTTTCTCGAGAATGATGATGCCAATCGGGCATTGATGGGCTCGAATATGCAACGACAGGCCGTTCCACTTTTGCGTGCACGAGCGCCATTTGTTGGCACGGGTATGGAGTTCATCACGGCGCGAGACTCGGGTGCGGTGGTAGTAGCCCGAAGGGGAGGAATCCTAGATTACGTTGATTCTCAGCGGGTAGTAGTGCGAGTTGAGGGTGACGATTCTGAATTGGATAAGTCCAAAGATTTGGGTGCTGATATTTACAACTTGACCAAGTTTCGTCGTTCAAACCAGAACACCTGCATCAATCAGAAACCGATTGTCCGAGTTGGCCAGAAGGTGACCAAGGGACAGGTGTTGGCGGACGGACCGAGTACCGAAGTAGGTGAGTTGGCGCTCGGCCAAAATGTGTTAGTAGCCTTCATGCCGTGGCGCGGCTATAACTTTGAGGATGCCATTTTGGTTTCGGAGCGTCTCGTCAAGGAGGATTACTACACCTCGATTCACATTGAAGAGTTCGACATAGAGTCACGCGATACCAAACTGGGTCCGGAAGACATTACTCGAGACATTCCAAATGTTTCTGAGGGGTTTCTTAAGGATCTTGATGAAAGTGGCATTATTCGCATCGGGGCGTATGTGACCCCAGCAGATATTTTGGTCGGAAAGGTTACGCCGAAAGGCGAGACTCAGCTGACTCCTGAAGAGAAATTACTGCGTGCCATCTTTGGTGAAAAGGCCGGTGATGTACGTGATGCATCATTGATTTGTCCTCCTGGCATCGAGGGAATAGTTGTCGGCGTGAAGATTTTTTCTCGGAAGGGGATTGAGAAGGACGAACGAGCACAATCGATCGAAGCTGAAGAGCTCGATCTGATGGAGAAAAACCGCGAAGACGAGGTCCGTATCTTGCACGATGAAGTCAAGAAACGATTGGTGGGAATGGTTGAGGGCCAAAAACTGACCCGTGACCTGTTTAATGAACATGGCACTGAGAAATTGGTGAGCGAGGGAACGATTCTCGCGCATGACGTAATTGATGAATTGACCTATCTCGATCTAATCAAAGCGCGAGTCGGTAGTGAAAGTTCGAAAATTCAGGGTGAGTTGCGAAGTGTCGGAGAACGAACAGAGCGACAAGTAGATGTAATTAGGCAATTGTTTGACGAGAAGAAGGAAAAGATTCGACGTGGTGATGAGCTGCCACCTGGCGTGATCAAGATGGTTAAGGTCTATGTGGCGATGAAGCGAAAATTGTCGGTCGGCGACAAAATGGCTGGTCGGCATGGTAACAAAGGGGTGATAGCACGTGTTTTGCCAGAAGAAGACATGCCGCATCTCCCGGATGGCACTCCGGTTGAGATCGTTCTCAATCCGCTTGGGGTTCCATCTCGGATGAATGTGGGCCAGATTCTTGAGACGCATTTAGGATGGGCTGCGAAGGCTTTAGGACTATATTTCGCAACCCCTGTTTTTGATGGAGCGAAGGAACCAGATATTAAAGGCTGGCTAAAGAAAGCAGGATTGCCTTCGAGTGGTAAAACTGTTCTTTACGACGGAATGACTGGAGACCAGTTCGAACAAGAGGTCACAGTTGGTTACATTTATATGCTGAAGTTGTCCCATCTTGTCGATGACAAGCTTCATGCGCGTTCGATCGGCCCCTACTCGTTGATCACACAGCAGCCACTGGGTGGAAAGGCTCAGTTTGGTGGGCAAAGATTTGGGGAGATGGAGGTCTGGGCACTCGAGGCGTACGGTGCTGCCAACATTCTGCAAGAACTCCTTACAGCCAAGTCGGACGATGTGACGGGGAGAGCGAAGATCTATGAGGCGATTGTTAAAGGAGATGCATCCTTTACGCCGGGTCTTCCAGAATCATTTAACGTCCTTATTCGTGAGTTGCAAGCGCTTTGTCTTGACGTTGACCTCATTAAATCAAAGAAACCGATAGAAGAACCCCTCGAGTCAGATTTGGAAACCGAAGATATCCCAACTCTCGAAGACGTTCTTCCAGAGAAATCGTAACGGCTGTTCGAAAGGAACTCCATGCGACCCAGTTATTTTGACCGGAGCTCACTGACTGTTGATTTTGATGCGCTACGGATCAGTCTTGCCTCGCCTGAGAAAATTTTGTCTTGGTCTCATGGCGAAGTGACCAAGCCAGAGACGATTAACTACCGCACATTTAAGCCCGAGCGTGACGGCTTATTTTGCGCAAAGATTTTTGGTCCAGTGACAGACTGGGAATGTCTTTGTGGCAAGTACAAGCGCATGAAACATCGGGGAGTGATTTGTGACAAGTGTAGCGTAGAGGTCACGCAGTCCAAGGTTCGTCGAGAACGATTAGGGCATATCACTCTGGCGACTCCGGTAAGTCATGTGTGGTTCTTTAAGGGGCTGCCGAGTCGGATCGGTCATCTTCTTGACATCACTTTAAGAGAGTTGGAACGGGTTCTCTATTTTGAAGCTTACGTAGTAATTGATCCCGGTGATACCGAATTCAAAGAGAAACAGCTCTTGACTGGGGATCAGTATCGTAAAGCTCGGGAGGAACACGGTTCAAAATTTCGTGCCCAAATGGGTGCGGAGGCAATCAAAGAATTGCTCAAGCGGACACGCATCGACGATTTGCATGAAGAGCTTCGAGCGAAAATGCGGGTCGAAACGTCAAATCAAAAAAGATTGAAGTATGCAAAACGCTTGAAGGTTGTCGATGCATTTCGTCGATCGACTAACCGTCCTGAATGGATGATCCTTGATGTCATTCCTGTGATTCCTCCGGAACTTCGTCCGCTTGTGCCACTTGATGGAGGCCGGTTTGCAACATCCGATCTTAACGATTTATATCGTCGGGTTATCAATCGAAACAACAGACTCAAGAAATTGATGGAACTCCGCGCCCCTGATGTAATCATTCGTAATGAAAAGCGAATGCTGCAGGAAGCCGTGGACGCATTGTTTGATAATGGTCGCCGTGGTCGCGTGTTGCGAGGAGCAAACAATCGCCCTCTTAAATCATTATCCGACACCCTGAAAGGGAAGCAGGGGCGATTTAGACAGAATCTCTTGGGTAAGAGGGTCGACTACTCGGGTCGTTCGGTTATTGTGGTAGGTCCTGAACTGAAGCTCAATCAATGCGGTTTGCCGAAGAAGATGGCCCTTGAGCTATTCAAGCCTTTTATTTACAACAGGTTAGAAGACCAGGGCTTGGTTGCGACTATCAAACAGGCCAAGGAGATGGTTGAACAACAGGACCCGGTTGTATGGGATATTTTGGAGGAGGTTATCAGCCAACATCCAGTGCTGCTCAATCGGGCTCCGACACTTCATCGCTTGGGAATTCAGGCCTTTGAACCAGTCCTAGTAGAAGGGAAGGCAATTCGGATTCACCCGCTGGTATGCACGGCATTCAATGCTGACTTTGACGGTGACCAGATGGCTGTACACGTGCCACTAGGACCTGAAGCGCAAATCGAGGCTTCGGTCCTAATGATGTCGTCCAACAACATCATGTCACCGGCAAATGGCGCGCCAATTACTGTGCCGTCCCAAGACATCGTGCTCGGTTGTTATTACTTGACCAAGGCTAAACCCGGAGCAAAGGGGGAGGGACGGGTATTTGGATCAAGAGATGACGTTGTTCTCGCCTTAGATTCTGGCCACGTTGAAACCCTAACACCGATTCGGTTCCGTCTGTCTGGGGAGTTTATGGACCTGACAGTTGGGCGGGACGACCAGGACGTTCTTCACAGTTCAGTTGAGAAACTTGACCGGCAGATTATTTTGACAACAGTTGGGCGAGTTGTTTTCAATAATGCTCTGCCTGAAGTTTTTCCTTTCGTGAACGGTTTACTTAAGAAGAGGGGCCTCGCCGAAATCGTCCAATATTCATATCTCCGCTTTGGGTTGAAAGTGACGGTAGCCATGCTTGACCGTCTAAAGGACCTTGGGTTCTATTATGCGACAAAATCAGGGCTGTCCATTGGTATCGATGATCTAGTTATTCCGAAGGAGAAGGTGGGACTGGTTAAACAGTCCAATGATGACGTGATCGCAGTCGAGCAGCAGTACCTTGATGGCGCGATCACAAACGGTGAGCGCAAGAACAAAATTATTGCTATCTGGTCCGATGCGACTGAGAAAATTGCCGATGCGATGTTCAGTGAGATGGAGGATAAAGAGAGTTTGAGTAGCTCCTTTAACCCAGTCTTTATCATGGCTGATTCTGGCGCGAGGGGGAGCAAGCAACAAATCCGGCAACTCGCTGGCATGCGAGGTTTGATGGCGAAGCCGTCAGGCGAGATTATCGAAACACCGATCACTGCAAATTTCCGTGAAGGGCTTACAGTTCTGCAGTATTTTATTTCTACCCATGGTGCTCGCAAGGGCCTTGCTGACACGGCATTGAAGACTGCTGATTCGGGATACCTTACTCGTAGACTAGTCGATGTTGCTCAAGATGTAATTATTTCTGAAATTGATTGCGGCACATTGGATGGGATTGAAGCGCGGGCAATAGTCGAAAGTGGCGAGATTATTGAGCCTCTTCGAGATCGCATCATTGGTCGTGTGACACTTGACCGTGTGAAGGACCCATTTAGCGATGAAGTAATTGCAGAGGCTAATGCTGAGATTAGCGAGGAATTGGCGTCTGAGATCCAAGAATCTGGACTTGAGAAAGTAAAGATCAGATCGGTCCTTACCTGTTCATCGCGTCGAGGTTGTTGTGCGAGCTGTTATGGACGAGACCTTTCGAGAGGCAAACTAGTTGAATTAGGTATGGCGGTAGGTGTAATCGCAGCTCAATCAATTGGTGAACCAGGTACCCAGTTGACAATGCGGACTTTTCATATTGGCGGCACGGCATCCCGTGTTTCTGAACAGTCGACTCTTGAGAGCAAACATGCAGGGACAGCAAAGTTCCAAGATGTTTCGGTAGTAGAAAAGAAAAACGGAACACTCGTTGTTATGAATCGGACGGGTTCACTTGTAGTTCAGGACGAGAATGGACGTGATCGTGAGCGGTATTCAGTTGTTTACGGCGCGAATCTTCGTGTGCGTGACGGACAACAGATTGAGCCTGGGCAAGTTCTTGTGGAGTGGGATCCTTACACCTTTTCAATGCTTACCGAAGAGGAAGGAACGGTTCGATTCAAGGACATCGTCGAGGGTATGACGGTACATGAAGAAATTGATGAGGTAACCGGTTTAATGCGGCTCATCATTGTTGACTCTCCGGACGAGAAGAAGCAACCGACAATTGAAATTCGTGCGAGCGATGGGAAGAAGGTTCTTCGCCGGTATCACATGCCTTCGCATGCTCACTTAATGGTGGCAGAGGGTGATTTGGTTGACGGTGGTGATGTCTTGGCCAAGATTCCACGTGAGACAACAAAGACCAAAGACATTACAGGTGGGTTGCCACGGGTTGTGGAATTATTCGAGGGAAGAAAGCCAAGAGAGACCGCCGTAATTAGTGAGATTGACGGCGTTGTTAAACACGGTGGAATTGTGAAGGGGATGCGTCAGCTGATCATCATCCCAGATGAGACAAGAGCGGAACAACGTGAATACTCACTTCCCCGCGGTGTACACGTTAACGTACAAGAAGGTGACCGCGTAAAAGCGGGCGAGCCTCTCATGGATGGTCCTAGTAATCCGCACGATATCTTGAGTGTGCTCGGCGAGAAGGCACTTCATCGCTATCTGGTCAATGAAATTCAAGAGGTTTACAGGTTACAGGGCGTCAACATTAACGATAAGCACATTGAAGTTATAGTTCGACAGATGATGCGCTGGGTCAAAGTCGAAGATGTCGGCGACACCGAGTTCCTTGTGGACGAACAGGTTGATAAGATTCGATTCACTGAGGAGAATGAACGGATCATTGACGATGGTGGACGACCAGCGACGGGGCGCCCGCTTTTGCTTGGTATCACCAAAGCATCTCTGTCAACAGAGTCTTTTATTTCGGCCGCTTCATTCCAAGAAACGACACGCGTATTGACCGAAGCTTCTATTTCCGGGAAAGTCGACCACCTCCGTGGTCTGAAAGAAAATGTCACAATGGGACGGTTGATTCCTGCCGGGACTGGATTCGAATACTATAGGCGGGTTGAGATTGAGAAAGACGATCCTCCACCCCAGCCACAACTTTCGTTTGACGAACTCAAGATAGAGCGTGAATTGGAAAACTATTATGAACCTCAGGACCGTATAGGGCGACCTGACATTGAAGTTGTTGAAAAGAATTAGTTTAAGGGAATGTGAGTAGTCGATTGTAACTAGTGGGCACTATCTATCAGAGTTTAACTTTGAGGAGTTGGCTCTAGGCTGGCAATCTTCGGTTAATTTGTTTACTAGAATGCATGTTATGTGGTAGTGTCTAAAGGTTTTGTCGGAGTTGGGAAACCCTATCTAACTTCGACCCGTCCGAAACAGTCGCTGTCGCGCCTCTTTCAAGCTGAGGTGGCTCGGGTAGTTGCCCTGGTCTCCGACACGACGCGCTTAAAGTAATAGGGTCAATCTGGTCAAAGGTGCCAAGCTGTTGGGCCTTCCCGCAGCTTCTAGGCCTTGGCCGTGTCTCGTGAAGGTGCACCGCACACGGGTGACGTGTGATGTGGCGCCAGATGTAAGGAGCCGTCTTGCCGACGACCAGTCAACTAGTTCGGAAAGGCCGGAAGAGGATCTTAAGTAAGACTAAGAGTCCTGCTCTGCAGCGGTGTCCTCAGAAACGGGGTGTGTGTGTGCGTGTTTTTACGCAGACACCCAAAAAGCCAAACTCGGCACTTCGCAAGGTGGCGCGTATTCGATTGACAAATGGAATTGAAGTCACCAGCTATATACCTGGTGAGGGTCATAATCTTCAGGAACACTCCCTTGTGTTGATCCGAGGTGGTCGTGTTAAGGACCTTCCTGGCGTTAGATATCACGTTATTCGAGGGACACTCGATACAGTAGGCGTTTCTGAGCGTCGGCAAAGTCGGTCGAAATATGGTACTAAGCGGCCGAAGGTCTAGTGCAGGGTTGAGGAATTAGCTCCTGATGAGAAGAGGAATACAGCATGCCGCGTCGACGTGAAATCATAAAGCGCGCTGTTCCGGCGGACCCGCTTTTTAACAGCACTTTGGTGACTAAGTTCGTTCGAATGTTGATGAAGGGCGGCAAACGGACCACTGCCGAACGGACTGTGTACGGAAGCCTAGAGATTATTAAGGACCGGACGGGCGATGACCCACTGAAGATCTTTAAGAAGGCGGTCGACAACACCAAACCAAATTTAGAGGTTAAGTCGCGTCGAGTTGGAGGATCGAATTATCAGGTGCCGATCGAGGTGTCACCGAACCGTCGGATGTCACTGGCCATTCGTTGGATCGCAACGCATGCCCGTAGTCGAGGTGATGGAAAGACGATGAAAGAGAAACTCGCGAACGAGTTGATCGATGCGTCGAATCTCAGAGGTGGTTCTGTCAAGAAGCGAGAGGACACCCATCGCATGGCCGAAGCAAATAAGGCTTTTGCGCACTATCGCTGGTAGGTGGATTGTGACGACTGCTGAGATACCTGTTCGTTCTCGTTCTGTAAAGCAAGCTGCTCAAGTTAGTGGTCAAAGAGCTGACATTATGGCAAGGCAAGTTCCTTTAAGTCGCACTCGTAACATCGGCATCATGGCTCATATTGATGCTGGTAAGACGACCACAACTGAGCGCATCCTCTACTACACGGGAATTACTTACAAATTAGGTGAGGTTCACGATGGGACCGCCGTGATGGATTGGATGGAACAGGAGCAGGAGCGAGGCATTACCATCACGTCGGCTGCGACAACATGTCTCTGGCGAGATCATCGGATCAACATTATCGATACGCCTGGACATGTTGATTTTACCGCTGAAGTCGAGCGTTCATTGCGTGTGTTGGATGGAGCAGTTGCGGTATTTGACGCTGTTGGTGGAGTTGAACCGCAATCGGAGACCGTTTGGCGACAGGCGGATAAATACCGTGTTCCGCGTATCTGCTTTGTTAACAAGATGGACCGTGTTGGGGCTGATTTCATGGGCACGCTTAATCAGATTCGGAAAAAGTTGCAGGCTAATCCTGTCGCGGTTCAGTTTCCGATTGGCGCCGCGGACGAATTTGAAGGCGTGATTGATCTGGTTTCGATGAAGGCTATTCGGTACAAAGATGAAACATTAGGTGCTGAGTCTATTGTTGAAGCGATTCCAGAGACCTACGAATCTAAAGCTCGTGAACTCCGGGAACAATTAATCGAAAAAGTGGCGGAGTCTGATGATGTTTTGCTGGACAAGTATGTTCATGGTGAAAATATCACCGAAGATGAGATTCGCACTGCGATTCATCGGAGAGTACTTGGGTCCGTGAGAGATGAAGATGAACCGTTTGTGCCGGTACTTTGCGGTTCGGCTTTTAAGAATAAAGGGGTCCAGCCATTGCTCGACGCGGTAATTGACTATCTCCCGTCTCCCGATGACGTGCCACCGATCGTCGGTACCGACCCGAATGCCAGCGGAGAGAAGCCGATTGAAAGAAGTGCAGACGACGACGCTCCGTTTGCTGCCCTCGCTTTCAAAATTATGACTGATCCTTATGTCGGCCAGTTGACTTTTATCCGTGTTTATTCAGGGGTAATGAAGACTGGGGCGACGATTTATAACCCCATGCGCAATCGAAGTGAGCGTGTGGGACGATTGCTTAAGATGCATGCGAACAAGCGTGAAGAGATTAAGCAGGTGTACGCCGGTGACATAGCCGCGGCAGTTGGGCTCAAGAGTGTGGCCACTGGTGACACAATTTGTGACCAGCGGAATCCGATTGTTCTTGAGTCGATGGATTTTCCGAGTCCAGTGATTAGTTTGGCTATTGAACCAAAGACTAAAGCCGACCAAGAGAAACTCGGTCAAGGTCTCGCAAAATTGACTGTCGAAGACCCAACATTTCAGGTGAAAACTGACGATCAGACTGGGCAAGTTGTGATCTCTGGTATGGGTGAGTTGCATCTTGAAATTTTGGTTGATCGGCTCCAGCGTGAATTTGGTGTGGCCGCGGCGGTTGGTCGTCCGCAGGTCGCATATAAAGAGACACTGACTCACCAGGCCGAAAGTGAAGGTAGGTATGTTAAACAGTCTGGTGGGCGCGGACAGTTCGGGCATGTGAAGATTCGTGTTGTGCCCGCTCAACCGGGTCACGGATTCGAGTTTGTTAATGACATACGCGGCGGGTCTATTCCCCGTGAGTACATTAAGTGTGTTGAGGATGGCATTCGCGATGCGATGACGACTGGAGTATTGGCGGGCTATCCGATTGAGGATGTGATTGTCTCTCTATATGACGGGTCTTATCACGAGGTGGATTCGTCAGAAATGGCTTTTAAGATCGCGGGTTCTATGGCATTCAGGGAGGCAGCTCGTAAGGGTGGCGCGAAACTTCTGGAACCGGTCATGAAGGTTGAGGTGGTTGTTCCAGAAGAGTACATGGGAGACATGATCTCTGATTTAAATTCACGCCGCGGGCGTATTCGGTCAATGGATGCCCGTGGCAGCACGCAAATTGTCAATGCACGCGTTCCGCTAGCTGAGATGTTTGGTTATGCCACTGACTTGCGATCCCGAACCCAGGGGCGGGCAACCTATTCCATGCATTTTGATAGGTACGAGCAGGTGCCTCAGGCCGTAAGTGAAGAGGTTATTGGGCGTATCCAAGGTAGATGAGGGGTTAGCACAATGGCGAAAGAAAAGTTTGACCGGTCGAAGCCGCATGTGAATATTGGGACGATTGGGCACATTGACCATGGAAAGACGACACTGACGGCGGCGATCACCGCGGTGATGGCGAAACATGACTC
>Ga0310121_10003650_pt1 | contig 13942 bp, 7 predicted proteins | sample CB27_Tmax_986_MG_FD_203504 | JGI IMG/M metagenome (GOLD analysis project Ga0310121, IMG submission 203504) | Marine microbial communities from Western Arctic Ocean, Canada - CB27_Tmax_986 | ecosystem: Environmental > Aquatic > Marine > Oceanic | place: Canada: Western Arctic Ocean | collected... | reverse complement strand
CTACAGTCAATCTTTTAGTCGTAATTTTTTTTAATAATTCAAATATATATATTCCATTTAAGAACTAACCTTTTATGACATAACATCCTTAATTTCAACAATTCCTTTAGTTTCAAAAGATCTTGTCATAGCAGTAGTGATAATTGTTGTCTTTGTAGCATTAGCTATACCGGTTTTAGCGCTTTTTACCAATTAAGTGAAGCTCAGTAAAGTTTTTAACAAAACTGACAGTATAACTGACAGTATAAAAACAAACCCCTAATATTTACAGGGGTTTACGTCTTTAAATGCGGAGAGACTGGGATTCGAACCCAGGCAACGCTTACACGTTGACAGATTAGCAATCTGCTCCATTACCACTCTGGCACCTCTCCTATTAAAATTAAATCGATCAAAAATAAAGGTTAGTTTAAAACTAAACAATCATTTTTAAAATTATTCTGGATATTCAACTCTAAACTGATAAATATTTACCAGCTTTTTAAATAAAACATTTTTAACTATTTCAATTTCTTTTAATGTTATATCTGATGAATCAAATTGGTTCTCATTCATTTTATTAGAGACAATTTTATCAACAAATTCTTCAAGTTGCTTTGCATTTGGATTTCTTAAACTTTTTGATGCTGCCTCAACAGAATCTGCCATCATTAATATCGCTGTTTCTTTAGAAAACGGTTTAGGTCCAGGATATTGAAAATCTTCTTTTAAATAAGTGTTATCTTCAGACTCTTCATATTTTTTATAAAAAAAGTAAACTAAAGATGTCCCATGATGAGTTCTTATAAAATCTATAACCCTTTCAGGTAAATTATTTTTCTTAGCAATTGCAATACCATCAGGGACATGGTCAATTATAAGTTTTGCACTATTAACAGGAGAAAGTTCTTCATGCATAGATTTATTTCCACTCTGATTCTCTGTATAATAATTTGGATGTGTTAATTTCCCTATATCATGATATAATCCCCCAACTCTAACTAATAAACTATTAGCATCAATTTTATTTGCAGCGGCTTCTGCTAGATTAGCCACCTGTAATGAATGATGAAAAGTCCCTGGTGCTTTTTCAGATAATGTCTTTAATAAAGTTGAATTTGTATCGGTTAGTTCAAGCAAAGAAACATCCGAGACTAGACCGAAAATTTTTTCATAAATATAAATTAGAGGAAGAACAAAAAGAATAAATAACCCATTTAAAACAAACAAACCTATTACTATTAATTCTAATCCTTTAAAATTACCTTCCTGAATTATTGAAAAAGAAATATAAGTTAGGAAATAAACTAAAAGAATTTGACTAACTGCTATAAAAATATTTGCTCTTCTGTAAAATTGAGTTATAGATTGAGTCGCTATAATTCCAGCAACCATCTGCAAAAAAATAAACTCAAAACTATTAGGAACTATAAAGCCTATTGATAAAACTAGAATAAGATGAATAAACAAAGCTAATCTCGTATCAAAAAACACTTTTATAACCAAGGGAATTATACAAATAGGAACAGCATAAATAAACTTTACATTATATCTCAACACAATTGTTGACAAAACAATCATAAGTAGAATGTTAAAGAAAATAAAAGTCAACTTTCTATTATCATCATATATGACTTTTCTATACTTATATAAAAACATTATTAATAAGACAAAGACTAATAAGACTAGAATTGAATAACCAATAACAATCCAATTTGATGAATTTTTATCTATATCTCTGGTTGAAAATTCCATTCTTAAAGAATTCAAAATATTTAATTGCTCCTCGTCAACGACCTCTCCTTGAGCAATAATTAATTCTCCTTTACGAACAACACCTCTTGATAAAGAAATTTGATCTAAAGCACTTTTTTGGATCTCAAAATTTAATTTTTCATCATAAAAAACATTTGGAACAATTAAATCAAAAAATAAATCATTGAATTTCTCTATGTATTCAGAAAACTGAGTTGATTTAATTTTATTTGACATATAATTAAATAAATTTGAAGGATCAAATAATTGATCAATTGAAATCGGTATTTCAACGTTTTGATTTATTAGAAAAATCTCTGATCTATCTATTTTCAATTCATAACTTGATATAATTCCAAATTTATAGATGTCTTCTAAAATAAAATTTCCAAAATTAAAAAGACTATCATACAATTCTGAATTATTAAAATCTGAAAAATTTTCTTTGAATTTAATTTTATAATCTTCAAAAACTTCTATTTTAATATTATTATCTAATCTATAGTAAGGATTAAAACTTTCGATTATTTTTTCTTGATCATTTTTTAACTCCCTTTCAGATTTCAGAATAGAAAAGTCAAATGGAGAAAAATATGTGTTATACTGCCAAACTTTTCCTTTCTGAAATTCATACTTAAATTTCCCTTCTCTAGGAAATAAATAAACGACAATAAAACAACTGAAAAAAATCAGAAATAATTTATAAATAAAGGATCTATTCTTGTTTAAAAAATTTAATGTCTTGCTCAACTTATTTTATATTATTTCAAATCTAATTAATCTTCTTTTACAATATTAACTTTTATTCTAAGCTTATCATTATAGTTTGAAATTATTACTTTTGTTTTATCACTATAATTACTACACATATTTTTTATAATGTTTGGTCTCTGTAATTTAAGTATTGTTCCTATAAGAAAAATGGAGATAATAAAAGTGAGATGATTTCCCAACTATTATATGGAGATATTTATGAAGTTATTGAAAAAAAAGAGAAATGGTTTTTAATCAAAACTATTATTGATGAGTATAAAGGGTGGATTGATAATAACCAATTCATAGAAATTAAATCAAAAAAACTTTTAAACGAACTATCAAAAAATAATTCATACTCTTTAAATCTTCTTCATTACGTTGAAACAAGAAATAAAGATTTAATTCCCATAGTATTAAGAAGTAATATAAGTATATCCAAACATATTGAACATTCTTATGATGGAGAATTCTCTAACAAAAAAAGAAGTAGAAAAGATATTATTGAGACCTCTAAACTATATTTAAATGCGTCTTATTTATGGGGAGGTAAAACACCCTTTGGTATTGATTGTTCAGGACTATCTCAAATGGTTTATAAAATCAATGGATATAATATTCCCAGAGATGCCAAAGACCAAGTGAATTTAGGTAAAAATCTTGGTTTTATTGAAGAAAGTGATGAAGGTGATTTAGCTTTTTTCGACAATAAAGAAGGAGAAATAATTCATGTTGGTATATTATTAAAAAATAATTATATCATTCATTCAAGTGGATGTGTTAAAATTGACAGAATTGATCAAACTGGAATTTATAGTTTAAGAAAAAACAAACACACCCATAAACTAAGAACAATAAAAAAAATTATAGATAATTAATCTATCAACTTTTTCATTTCCATAAAACCTTCATTGTCTCCTATAGTTCCATAAATATTCATTAAAGTTCTAATAGCATCTTCATCTTTATTTATTACTATTAATTTTTTTAAAATTGGGACACACTCTCTATATAAATCTTCACGTTTTTTTTTTAAAACATCATATTTAACATTATCAGCACGAGAGGTTCCTAAAGAATTCATTTCATCTACTATTATAGGTTCTTCCTTTAAAATAAGAGCCACTAAATTTAAATAAGCCGAATCATAAGATGGATCAATTTCAATGGCTTTCTCATAATATACTCGAGCATCTTCATTATTTCCTTGATCAGCGTTTACAACTCCCAAATTAAAAAATAAAATATGATCATTTGGCTTTAATCTAATTGCTTCATTCATTAATTCTTTAAACTTTTCCTTTTCATCAACCTCAATGTATAAATTTGCTTCAACTAAAATTAAATTAACATCTTCAGGATTACTTTTTCTTGCTTCAGAAACAGCTATCATCGCTTGATCTTTCATTCCTAAATTATTATATATCAATGCAATATTTTTAACTATTTCCGGGAACTTTGATTCACTTTCTTCTTCTATAAAATTACCAAATTCCTTGGGTAACTTTTTGTATAAGCCATATTCATCTGAATCTACCTCTAATTTTTCTCCTGTATCTAATTGAGTTACAAAATATTTAGTAACTATTCCTTGATAATTTATATTTTTTAATTCAATATAATATTTTAAAGCAGTGTTCCAATCAGTAGCATTTACTGAACTTGATGCTGAATAATATAAAAAATCTTTATTATTATCCTTATCTATTTTATAAGCTAAATAAAGTTTTCTCGAAGCATCAATATAATTTTCTTGTTTATTATCTAATATTGAGCTGTTTACTATATCTGAAATTAACAATTGCAATTCATTTGTCACTTCATCTGCGAGGGTTTTTACTGATTCTATTGATTTATACTTTTCAAATGATTTTTCAAAATTTTCTTTTGATCTTAAAATTTTTCCTGATAAAAAAATATAATTATTAAATATTTTAGAATCTGCATTTTCAAACAATTCTTTATTTGAATTAAGTATTTTTTCAGCAGCATCAACCTCACCTGCATCAAATTTTTTATTAGCATTCCTTAATTCTTTCTTTTGCGAAAAAGAAAGAGAAAAAACTAAGCATAACAGTAATAATAAATTATTTTTCATTTTACATTAGATTTAATTGTTATCTATTCAATAACAGCACCATTAGTGACTTCAATATCATTTACATCTTCAACTTCATCGACATCTTTCATAACTTTAGCTACTGCAGCAATACCGTCATTTTTTTTTAAATTAATTAATTTCACACCTTGAGTTGCTCTACCCATAACTCTTAAAGTTGCAACTTCTAATCTTATTGCTATACCAGACTTATTAATAATCATTAAATCGTCTTGATCAGTTACACTTTTTAAAGTTACGAGCTTTCCTGTTTTTTCTGTAATTGAAATTGTTTTAACTCCTTTTCCTCCTCGATTAGTTATTCTATAATTATGAAGATTAGATCTTTTCCCATATCCATTTTCAGAAACAACCAAAATATTTGCATCAAAATCGTTCACTGAAATCATTCCTACAACCTCATCATCTTCACTAGCTAACTTAATACCTCTAACTCCTGAAGCTCCCCTACCCATTGGTCTAGTTTTATTTTCTTCAAATCTAATGGCTTTTCCAGACTTTACAGCAATTAAAATTTGACTACTTCCATTAGTAAGCTTAGCTTCTAACAACTCATCTCCTTCTTTAATAGTTATAGCATTAATCCCATTAGATCTAGGTCTAGAATATTTTTCTAAAGAAGTTTTTTTAACTTGACCTTTCTTTGTAGCCATAATTACATAATGACCATTGGTATAAGTCTCCTCTTTTAAATCTTCTGTACAAATGAAAGCTTTAACTTTATCATCTTGCCCAATACTAATTAAGTTTTGAATGGCTCTTCCTTTTGAAATTCTTGATCCTTCAGGTATTTCAAAAACTCTCATCCAAAAACATTTTCCCTTTTGAGTAAAGAAAAGCATATATTGATGGTTAGTGCCCACAAATAAATCTTCTAAAAAATCTTCATCTCTTGTTGTCGAAGCTTTTTTCCCTATCCCCCCTCTATTTTGAGTTTTGTATTCAACTAAAGGTGTTCTTTTAATATATCCAGCATGAGATATTGTAATTACAACCTTCTCATCTGGAATCATATCTTCCATACTAAATTCTCCTCCAGCATATTCTATTATAGATCTTCTTTCATCTCCATATTTTTCCTTAATTTCGATAAGTTCACCCTTAATTATAGACATTCGTCTATCTTCTTTCTCTAGGATATCCTTTAAATCAGTTATTGTTACTCTTAAATTCTCATACTCTGTTCTAAGTTTATCTTGTTCTAAACCTGTCAATTGTCTTAATCTCATTTCCACAATAGCCTTAGATTGAATTTCAGACAACTCATACTCTTTCACCAACTTGTCACGTGCATCTTCCGGACTAGCTGAACTTTTAATTAATGAAATGACTGAATCAATATTATCAGAAGCAATTATTAAACCATCAAGAATATGTGCTCTCTCTTCAGCTTTTTTTAACTCATATTTTGTTCTCCTAGAAACTACCTCATGTCTATGATCAACAAAATGATGAATCATATCTTTTAAATTCAATATTTCTGGTTTCCCTTTTACTAAGGCAACATTATTCACACTAAATGAGGATTGCAAAGATGTATACTTGTATAATTTATTTAAAACGATTTTAGGAATAGCATCTCTTTTAAGTACATAAACAATTCTCATTCCTTTTCTGTCAGATTCATCTCTTATAGTTCTTATTCCTACTAACTTTTTATCATTAACTAATTCAGCTGTTTTTCTTATCATCTCTGCCTTGTTAACCTGATATGGGATCTCAGTAACTATAATACATTCTCTATCATCAATTGTTTCAATTACGGCCTTCCCTCTTAAAACAACTTTGCCCCTTCCTGTTAAAAAGGCTTCTTTAACACCCTCATATCCATATATGGTTCCACCAGTAGGAAAATCAGGAGCTTTTATATGTTTCATTAATTCTTCAATATCCTTAACTTTCTGTCTCTCTTTGATCAAATAATCCTTTCTAGCTATAATATCCTTTTCATCAGGAACAAAATTTTCTCTCTCTTCTTCAGACTTTTCATTAATTAAAGATTCTATCACGTCTTCTTCAGTGATAATAACTTTATCTGATAAACCAACTTTTTCAGAAAAAACTTTGTCTATATACTTTACGATACCATCAATAACTTCTGATAAATTATGAGGAGGCATATTTGTAGCCATACCAACAGCAATCCCAGAAGATCCATTAATTAATAAATTAGGAACTTTTGTAGGCAAAACAATCGGTTCTTTTAATGTATCATCAAAGTTAAGCTGGTGATCAACTGTATCCTTATCAATATCAGACATCAAATCTTCTGATATTTTTTTCATCCTGGCCTCAGTATATCTCATAGCAGCCGGACTATCACCATCTACAGATCCAAAATTTCCTTGACCATCCACAAGAAGATATCTCAAACTCCAATCTTGAGCCATTCTTACCATCGTATCATATACCGAACTATCTCCATGAGGATGATATTTACCCATAACCTCTCCGACTATTCTTGCTGATTTCTTATGTGCAGTATTAGATCGTATTCCCATCTCATGCATTCCATATAATACTCTTCTATGAACAGGCTTTAAACCATCTCTGACATCAGGTAAAGCACGTGACACAATGACAGACATTGAATAATCAATGTAAGCTGACTCCATTTCTTCTTTAATATTTATAGGAATTAATTTTTCACCTAGATCCATTTTAAAATAATTTTTTCTACAAGCTAAAATAAGAAATCACCCAACAAAATAAGTCTAAATAGTTATCCTTTATAAGTTAAATTATTAACATATTTATATTTAAAAATGATAATAAAATATTAAATATCAACTTTGAAATCTAATTTATTTTTCGTCTATTAGCATCAACAATGTATTATTTGGTCTAATTTTTGAACGTATAAATAAAAAATTGAATGGATGATAATTTTTCTTCAAGAGTAAAAGATGTTATTTCATATAGTAAAGAAGAAGCATTAAGGCTAGGTCATAATTTTATAGGAACCGAACATTTAATGCTTGGAATTTTAAGAGACGGTGAAGGTAAAGCCATTACCATTCTTAGATCAATTGAAGTTGATCTAGAAGATTTAAGAAAAAAAGTTGAAATACTTAATCCTTCAGTTATTAGAGATCAACAAAATTTTAAGGACAAGAAAAATTTACATTTAACTCGACAAGCCGAAAGAGCTCTTAAGACGACTTTTCTTGAAGCAAAACTCTTTCAAAGTGATCTTATCAATACTGTTCATCTTCTTCTATGCATACTAAGAAATGAAAATGACCCTACCACCAAGCTCCTTTCAAAACTAAACATAGACTATGATATTATAAAAGATCAATTTAAGCTTTTAATGACAAGCGATAATGATGAATATTCAGAAACATCTGCTACTTTCTCTGAAAAAGATGATTACTCAGAAGAAAGTAAAGAAAACCCTTTTCCTCTAATCTCTGAAGCTAAAAGCTCCAAAAAAACTAAAACACCAGTTTTGGATAACTTCGGAAGAGATATTACAGATTTAGCTTTTAAAAACAAGTTAGATCCTGTAGTTGGAAGAAAAAAAGAAATTGAAAGAGTTTCACAAATTTTAAGTAGAAGAAAAAAGAATAATCCATTATTAATAGGGGAACCCGGAGTTGGAAAATCAGCCATAGCTGAGGGATTAGCTTTAAGAATCATTGAAAAAAAAGTTTCACGAATATTATATAATAAGAGAATAGTTTCACTTGATCTTGCTAGTCTCGTTGCTGGAACTAAGTACAGAGGTCAATTTGAAGAAAGGATGAAAGCCGTACTGAATGAACTACAAAAAAATGAGGATATTATTCTTTTTATTGACGAAATCCATACTATTATAGGTGCTGGAGGAGCCGCTGGAAGTCTTGATGCCTCTAACATGTTTAAACCGGCTCTAGCAAGAGGCGAAATTCAATGTATAGGCGCAACAACTCTAGATGAATATCGCCAACATATTGAAAAAGATGGAGCTTTAGAACGTCGTTTCCAAAAAATTATAATTGAAGAAACTACTAAGGATGAAACTTTAGAAATTTTAATTAACATCAAAGAAAAATATGAAAATCATCACAATGTTAATTATACATATAATGCTCTAAAATCATGTGTAGAATTAACAAGTAGATATGTTTCTGATCGATATTTACCTGACAAAGCAATTGATGCACTTGATGAAGCTGGTTCTAGAGTTCACATAAACAATATGACTGTACCAAAAGAGGTTATAGATCTCGAATCTAAACTTGAAAATGTTCGTTTACAAAAAAAATCTGTTGTTAAAAAACAAAAATATGAGGAAGCAGCAAAACTTCGTGATGATGAAAAAAAAGTTGAAAAAGAATTATTAGAAGCTCAAAATAAATGGAATGAAGATTCTAAACATAATAGAATAACAGTTAACGAAGACCACATAGCTGATGTTGTTTCAATGATGACAAATATTCCAGTAAATAAAATTGTTAAATCAGAAAGAAATAAATTAAACCTCTTAACTGAAATAATAGGTAAAAAATTAATAGGACAAAAAAATGCCATTGAAAAAGTTGTAAGAGCTATTCAGAGAAACAGATCTGGATTAAAAGCTCCTGAACGTCCAATTGGATCATTTATTTTTTTAGGTCAAACAGGAGTTGGTAAAACACAGCTTGCAAAAATATTAGCATCTGAAATTTTTGAATCAGATCAAAGTTTAATAAGAATTGATATGAGTGAATATATGGAAAAATTTGCTGTTTCAAGATTGATTGGTGCTCCACCAGGCTATGTTGGATATGAAGAAGGTGGGCAATTAACTGAGAAAGTTAGAAGAAGACCATACTCCGTAATCTTATTAGATGAAGTCGAAAAAGCTCATCCTGATATCTTTAATATGCTTCTTCAGGTTCTCGATGACGGTTATCTTACTGACAGCCTTGGAAGAAAAGTAAATTTTCAAAATACTATAATTATTATGACTTCAAATCTTGGATCTCGTCAACTAAAAGATTTTGGAACTGGTGTTGGTTTTGAAACAGCTTCAAAAAAGGCACAAAGTGAAAATATTCAAAAAAGTATAATTAAAAAGGAATTGAAAAAAACTTTTACTCCTGAATTTCTTAACAGAATTGATGAAGTCATAATCTTCAATAATTTGAAAAAAGAAAATATTAGAGAAATTGTTGATATTGAATTAATTAAAATTATTGAAAGAGTTAAAAATATTGGTCACAAACTTCAAATCTCATTAAAAGCTAGAGACTTTTTAACTAAAAAAGGGTTTGATAATAAATATGGTGCTAGGCCACTAAATAGAGCAATCCAAAAATATATTGAAGATTTAATCGCTGAAAATGTTGTCTCCAATAATATTAAAGATGGAGACATTGTTGAAATAGATTGGAACAAAAAAGAAGATTCTCTTTCCTTGAAAATTAAAGAAAAAACTTCAACTTAAAAACTTTAATATTTATATTCTAGCTCATTAATAGTCCTTTTCTTTCACTACTAAACATTAAATATTTAATTTTGCCGACATTATTTCTCAAATAATAAAGAGAAAAATAAAATAACTAATAAATGAAAGTTTTAAAATTTGGTGGAAGTTCAGTAGCTAACTCTATTGGATTATCTAATGTTATTAGCATAATAAAAAAAAATAAAGATCATAATATTTTGGTTGTTGTCTCTGCTCTAGGAGGAATCACTGATATTCTTTCAAAAATGTTATCTAAAGCAATAAATAGAGATAACACTTACAAAGAATTATTTTCAGTCATTGAAGAAAGGCATCTAGAACCTATTAAAAAATTTATACCCTTAGAAAAACAGAACGAAGTAATTAGTTTTTTAAAATCAAAAATTAATGAGATTGGAGATCTTCTAGTTGCGGTTTCAATGATTAATGAAGATACTAAAGGAGTTCAAGCAAAAATCTTAAGTTATGGAGAACTTTTATCATCTGAAATTATTTATAGAATTCTTTTGAAATCAACAATTAAAGTAAATCTTCTAGACGCAAAATCTATTATCAAAACAAAATTCATCAATAATAAGGATATAGTTGATTTTGAGGCCAGTTCTATAAATACTTTAAAACAAATATCAAATAAATCAAATTATGTAAATCTAATTGCTGGATTCATAGCTTCAAATGAAGATAATCAAATTAGAACGTTAGGTAGAGGAGGTTCAGATTATTCAGCATCTCTTTTAGCAAGTTTTTTGAATGCTGATATTCTTGAAATTTGGACTGATGTAAGCGGAATGTATACTGCTAACCCTTCTATAGTTAGTCAAGCCAAGCCTATACCAAAATTGTCATATCATGAGGCAATGGAGTTATCTCATTTTGGTGCAAAAGTCTTATATCCTCCAACAATTCAGCCATTAATTGAAAAACAAATTCCTGTAATAATTAAAAACACTTTTGATTACAAAGCAAAAGGAACATTAATCTCAACTAATAGTAATAAAAAAGATAAAAATGTTGTTAGAGGAATTAGTCATATTAAGAATGTTTCTCTAATAAATCTTGAAGGAACTGGTATGATTGGTATTCCAGGTTTTTCTCAAAGACTTTTTCACTCACTTTCATCCAACAATATTAATATAATAATGATTACCCAAGCATCATCTGAACATTCAATTTGTATTGGCCTAACTAAAACTGATGCTAAAAAAGCAAAAAAAATTATATATAATGAATTTGCTCTTGAAATTTCTCTAAAAAAATTAAATCCTGTTATTGTTGAAAAAAATATGGTAAACATTGCAGTTGTTGGAGATAAAATGAAAGAGCATCAAGGAATAAGTGGAAAATTATTTAGCAGTCTTGGAGCAAACAATATTAATATTAGAGCAATAGCCCAAGGTGCTTCTGAAAGGAACATTTCAATTATAATAGATAAAAAAAATATCAAAAAAGCTTTAAATACAATTCATGAAAGATTCTTTGAAGAACAAATAATTGAATTAAACCTATTTATAACTGGGGTTGGTAATGTTGGAAGTAAACTTCTAGAACAAATTCAACTACAAAAAAAATTTTTAATTGAAAATTTAAAATTTAAAATTAGGGTAATTGCTATATCTAACTCTAAAAAAATGTTATTTGATAACAATTCTTTAAAATTGGAAAATTGGAAAAAAAATCTAATCAATAGTCCTTTAAATGCAAATCGTAAAATCTTTTTTGATTATATAAAATCACTTAATTACAGAAATAGCATCTTTGTTGATAATACTGCTGACAAAGAAATAGCATCTGAATATTGTAAATATCTAGAAAATAATATTGGAGTTGTTACATGTAACAAAATCGCATGTGCTGATAAATTATCAAATTATATTAAATTAAAAACTATTTCTAGAAAATATGGCGCTCCCTTTTTATTTGAAACAAACGTAGGTGCAGGTCTTCCAGTAATTAACACTCTTAATAATTTAATTGCTTCTGGAGATAGTATTATGAAAATTCAAGCTATTCTTTCTGGAAGTTTGAACTATATTTTTAATAATTTTAAAGAAGGAGATAACTTTCACGATATAGTAATGAAAGCAGAAAAAGAAGGTTATACTGAGCCAGACCCTAAAATTGATTTAAGTGGAATTGATGTAGCACGTAAAATTTTAATTTTGGCAAGAGAAAGTGGTTATAATTTTGAATTGGAATCAATTAAAAATAAATCCTTTCTTCCAAGTGATTGTATTAATGCAAAAACAAAAAATGATTTATATAATTCAATAAAAAAGAATAAAAATCATTTCAATAAACTGCTTAAAAATGCAAAAAAAGAAAATGCAAGATTAAAATATATTGCTCAACTTGAAAATGGAAAAGCAAGTGTTGGCTTGCAAATAATTAAGCCTGATCATCATTTTTATGATTTAGAAGGAAGTGATAATATTATTTTATTTTATACCAATAGATACAATAAACAACCGTTGATTGTCAAAGGTGCTGGTGCTGGAGCTGAAGTTACTGCTGGAGGTATTTTTGGAGATATTATAAGAATTGGAAAAAGATAATTTATGGATAATATAAAAATATTTTGTCCTGCTAGTGTATCAAATGTATCATGTGGATTTGATGTTTTAGGATTTTGCTTAGATGGGATTGGTGATGAAATGATAATAAATAAAACATCAAAAAAAGGAATAAATATTTCTAAAATAATTGGTGCTGACCTTTCTAAAGATTCAAATAAAAATGTAGCTTCTATTGCTGCTTCTGCTATTTTAAAAGATTTAAAGCTAAATCATGGATTTGATTTTCAAATAATAAAAAAAATTAAACCAGGAAGCGGAATAGGAAGTAGTGCAGCAAGTGCTGCAGGTGCTGTTTTTGGAATAAACAAATTAATTGGTGAACCTTATAACAGGAATGAACTTATAAAATTCGCTCTTGAAGGAGAAAAACATGCAAGTCAAGCAGAACACGCTGACAATTTAGCTCCAGTACTTTTAGGTGGTTTTACACTAGTTCGATCAAATAAAACTTTAGATATAATAAAATTGCCATGTCCTAAAGAATTATTTGTTACAATACTTCATCCCGAAATTGAATTAAAAACGTCACACGCTAGAGCAATATTAAAAAAATCAATCCCTTTAAATAATCTAGTTAAACAATCAGGAAATCTAGGAGCACTTGTAAGTGCACTTTATACTAATGATTATGATTTACTTTCAAGATCATTAAAAGATTATATTATAGAACCATTAAGATCCAAATTAATACCAGAATTTGATCTATTAAAAAAGACTGCTATAAATTCAGGAGCTCTAGGGTCAGGAATTTCTGGATCTGGTCCTTCAATTTTTGCTCTTTCAAAAGGGAGGGATACAGCTATAAGAGTAGGTGAAGCTATGAAAAACGTTGTAAAAAATCTTCCAATAAAACATAAAATTTATGTGTCTAAAATAAACCAAAATGGTATTCAAGCTATTTAATTATAATGAATTATATAAGTTTAAATTACAATTCTCAAAAAGTTAATTTTGAAAAGGCTATAATAAATGGACTTGCCCCGGATAAAGGCTTATATTACCCGGAATACACCCCAAAAATATCAAAGTCATTAATTGAAAACATTCACACATTAGATATTAATGAAATAGCATACCAAGTAATTCAACCTTTCATTGGTAATTCTATAAATGAAAAAAACTTAAAAAATATTATTTCTGACACATTAACTTTTAAATTTCCAATTACAGAAATTAAACAAAATATTGGATCGCTTGAACTATTCCATGGACCAACACTTGCATTTAAAGATGTTGGAGCAAGATTCCTGGCTAGATGTCTTGGTCATTTCACCCAAAATAAAAGAAAAAAGAAAATAACAGTCCTTGTCGCAACATCTGGTGATACGG